>Ga0315280_10000254_pt1 | contig 101984 bp, 86 predicted proteins | sample YL17G06_40_MG_FD_203697 | JGI IMG/M metagenome (GOLD analysis project Ga0315280, IMG submission 203697) | Sediment microbial communities from Yellowstone Lake, YNP, Wyoming, USA - YL17G06_40 | ecosystem: Environmental > Aquatic > Freshwater > Lake > Sediment | place: USA: Wyoming | collected...
ATCGCCGCCTTCCGCGACCGGAACTTCTCGCCGCGCGGCATGATTATCGTGGTGTGCGGCAATGTGGACCCCTGTCTCGCGCGCGATTCAGTGCAGGCTACCCTCGGCGCCTGGCGAGCGAACGGCGCCAGCTGCGCGCAGGTCCAACCGCGGCCCGAGCTGAGCGCGCCGGTTCGCCGCGCCGTTCCTATGCCGCACAAGTCGCAGGCAGACGTCGTAATCGCCTACCCGGGCCTGCGCAGGAGCGACCCGGAATTCTACACTCTTTCGCAGGCCAACGTGATCCTTGGCCGCCTCGGCCTGATGGGGCGCCTGGGGGACCATGTGCGCGACCGGCTGGGGCTGGCATACTACTGCTACAGCGCCGTCGAGGACCGGCGCGGCGACGGGCTGTGGCTGCTGCGGGCGGGCGTGAACCCCGCCAATGTTGACAAGGCCATCGCGGCGATGCAAGACGAGGTCGCTCGGCTGGCATCGGAGCAGGTCGCGCAGGACGAGATACAGGATGCGCAGCAGCTTCTTGTGGGCGCTATGGCGCTGCGGCTCGAAACGACGGAAGGGCTGGCGGACATGGTGCACTACATGGAGTATCACAGCCTCGGCCTGGACTACCTGGAGCGATACCCCGGCCTGGTGAAATCGGTGACGAGGGAAAAGATCCTCGAGAGCGCAGCGCGCCACCTCGATGCGCGGCAATGCGCAACAGCGGTCGCCGGGCCCGTGCAGGGCTGAGGCAGCCCATGGCCGAGCGGATGGGACGGCGTTTCAGGATCGGGATTGATGTCGGCGGCACCTTCACCCACGCCGTGGCCATTGACCACGATCAACTGCAACTGGTCGGCCAGGCGAAGGTGCTGACCACTCATACAGCCCCCGGCGGGGTCGCGGAAGGCGTGGCGCAAGCAATGATGCTTCTGCTCCAAGAGGCCGCCGTCGCCCCGTCCGAGGTGCACTTCATCGCTCACAGCACCACTCAAGCGACGAACGCCCTGCTTGAGGGCGATGTTGCCACGGTAGGGATTCTCGCCATCGGCAGCGGCCTGCAGGGGCGCGCGGCCCGAATGCACACTGATGTGGGCGACATACCCCTCGCATCGGGAAGGGTTCTTCGCACCGTGCACACCTATCTCGATGCAGATTCATTGAACGAAGATACCATCTCCCGCGCGCTGGGCGACCTGGTCAGCGGCGGCGCGGCGGCAGTGGTGGCGGCCGAGGCCTTCAGCGTTGACGATCCCGCCAGGGAACAGCAGGTGATGCGCGCCGCGGCCGAAATGAGCCTTCCCTGCACGGGGACCCACGAGGTATCTGGCCTCTACGGGCTGAGGGTGCGCACCCGGACCGCTGTCGTTAACGGGTGCATCTTGCCGCGCATGCTCCAGACCGCAGAGATGACCGAGAAGAGCGTGCTCGCGGCGGGCATCACTGCCCCGCTGATGGTGATGCGCAGCGATGGAGGGGTGATGACGGCGGCGCAGATGCGTCGCCGCCCTATCCTAACGATTCTCTCAGGCCCCGCTGCCGGCGTCGCCGCCGCCTTGATGTACGTCCGGGCCAGCAATGCTGTCTTCATGGAAGTCGGCGGCACGAGCACCGACATCTGCCTCATCAGGTTCGGCCAGGCCGGGATGCGCACCGCTTCGGTCGCAGGCCACCGCCTCTTCCTGCGCACACTCGATGTTCACACCATCGGCGTCGCGGGCGGATCCATGCCCAGGCTCGCCAGGTCGGCGATTTCGGATGTCGGCCCGCGCAGCGCTCACCTTGCGGGCCTGCCGTACTGCGCCTTTACCGAGGCGGCAAGACTCAGCCCTGCTTCCGTCAAGTTGATCTCCCCCGTCAGCGGAGACCCGCCCGATTACGCCATCTTGGCCGGAGGCGACAGGAACTATGCGATAACCCTCACCTGCGCCGCCAATGCCGCCGGAGCGCTACCGGAGGGCGACTATTCGGTTGGTTTGCCGGGCTGCGCCAGCGCGGCTCTGGAGGCCCTCGGCGCCCACCTGCGCACCTCGCCCCACAATGCAGCCAGGCAGATGATTCGCGCCGCGGCTGGCAAGGCTGCTGCCTTGGTCCGGTCCCTGCTGGCAGAAGCGCAAGTGGAGGCCCGGGAAGTCGTGCTCGTGGGAGGCGGCGGCGGCGCGGGTGTGCTCGTCCCCGCGGTCGCCGAAATGCTGGATATGGAACACAGGATCGCCGAAAACGCGCCCGTGATCTCCGCTATCGGGGTCGCGCTGGCCCTGGTGCGCGAATCCGTCGAGCGCACCATCCCAAGGCCCACGCCCGAGGATTTGCTGGCCGTGCGCCGCGAGGCGGAGAGTGCGGCCATTTCCTCGGGCGCGGCGCCGGACACGGTCGAGGTTCAGATAGAGGTTGACGGCCAGCGCAGCACGGTGCGAGCGATAGCCACTGGCGCCACTGAGATGCGCTCGAGAGATCTCTCCGCGTGCATCCTCTCCCCGCAGGAGCAGCAGGAAGCCGCGGCGAAAATCCTGGGCGCGCCCGCGCTGCGGGAAGTCGGCGCGACAGAAGGGCTGAGGGCGTTCGCGGGCCAGATTATCAGGCCCAGGCTGTTCGGCCTGTGGAGAGCCGAGACGCCCGTGGTGCTTGTTGTTGACCGGCAGGGGATCGTGCGTTTGCGGCTGCACGACGCGGTGGTGAGAGAAACCGCGGCAGGCGAAGCCAGTGAAGCGCTGGCAAGTCTGCTGGATGAGACGGTCGTCTTTACGGATGCCGGGCCCGTGCTGCCGCAGGTCTTCCTGGCGGCGCGCAGCAAGATAGTGAACTTATCGGGCTTGCTCACTGCGGAGCAAGTGAAGGCATTGGCGTCAACCGAGATTGGAGGCCTTGTGCCGCAGGAGACGGTCTTGCTGCTGGTGGGAAAGCGCGTGGCCTGATCAGGCCAGTATGCTGCGAGCCCAAACCGTGAGCGCACTGCGGGCTTGCATGAACAAGAAACCGCAGAGGGAGAGAGGCTGGCGTTGACTCGCTTGCCAGATTGGACATTCGGCATGTCTCGCCGACAGGCAGTGGTGCACCTGTGTCACCAAGGGCAGGTCGCCGCGGTGACGCCTGTGCAGCGGGTCTGCGCGGCACGCGTTGCTCGCGGATGGCACGGGAAGACATTGCCCTGGGTGGTCTGTGCTTTCCAGGCAGGGACAATGCCCGCTGACTTGTGCAAAAGGTCTGGGCATTCAGCCTATTGTATTCCACATTGACGGACCGCTGTAACAACAGAAGGAAGCAGTCGCCCGGCGGGGCGAACAGCGAGGAGGCCAGCGATGGCAAGTGTGAGACTGACGGAAGAGGAGTGGAAGGCGCTAGAGCCCGCTCTGGCTGAAGCCGAGCGGCGGGCGGAGAAAGAGTTCTTCACCGATCAGGGGCTGCAAGTGAGCCCGGGCACGCTGCTCTTGCGCCACCTGCTGCAGCGCGGCGATGTCGAGGGCGTAGTGCTGCTGCGTGCGGCCGAAATGCACCAGCACGAACTGAGCCGCGCCGGGTACGCGGCGGCTTTCTTCGCCGGCAAGGGCACCGGCAGCGAAGAACAGCAGGAGGCCTGACGCGTGCGAGCCTCCAACCTTTTCTGGCCCACCCTGCGGCAGGAGCCCGCTGAGGCGGAACTGATAAGCCATCGCCTCCTGCTGCGCGCCGGGTTCATCAGGCGTCTGGCCGCCGGCATCTACTCGTTTCTGCCCCTTGGCTGGCGGGTGATTGACAAGGTGTCGAACATCGTGCGCCAGGAGATGAACCGCGCCGGCGCGCAGGAGCTGCTCCTGCCTACTCTTCACCCGGAGGAACTATGGCAGCAGAGCGGCCGCTCGGAGAAGTGGGGCCCGGAACTGATGCGCCTGCAGGACCGTGCTGGCAGAACCTTCTGCCTCGGCGCAACCCACGAGGAAGTGATCACCGCGCTGGTCGGCGGCGAAGTCAGCTCCCACCGCGACCTGCCCTTCATTCTCTACCAGATTCAGACCAAGTTCCGCGATGAGCCCAGGCCGCGCGGCGGCTTGATACGCGGGCGCGAGTTCGAGATGAAGGACGCGTACTCGTTCGACCTGGACGATTCCGGTTTGGAGAAATCCTACCGGCTGATGGAACAGGCTTACAAGCGCGTGTTCGAGCGCTGCGGCCTGCCCTATCACTTGGTTGAGGCGGATGCCTCCGCGATGGGAGGATCGGCCGCCGACGAGTTCATGTTCGAGGCCCCCAGCGGCGAGGACACGTTCTTCACCTGTCCTTCCTGCGGTTATGCGGCAAGCATTGACAAGGCAGCGCGCTCGCAGAAAGCAGTCCAGGCCTCATGCACCACGCAGCCCCCCGCTGCCGAGCGCGTTGCGACGCCCGGATTGAGCACGGTGGAACAAGTGTCCCGTTTCCTCGGCGTGGCTCCCTGCCAACTGATAAAGACGCTCATCTGCGTCGCCGATGGAAAGCCGGTCGCGGTTCTGATCGCTGGAGACCGCGAACTGAACCAGGCGAAACTGCTGGCAGCCGCAGGGGCCGCATCGGTTGAACTCGCCAGCGCCGAGGTTATCGAGAGAGTCACATCCGCTCCCGTCGGGTTTGCAGGGCCCGTGGGGTTGAAGGGGGTTCCCATCATTGCCGACTATGACCTGCACTCGGCGGCAGACATGGTGACGGGCGCGAACGAGGCGGACGCCCACCTGATCCACGTGACCCTTGGGCGCGACTTCCAGGTTGACCGCTTGGCCGACCTGCGCAATGACGTGGACGGCGACCCGTGCCCCAGGTGCTCCACGGCCCTCGTGCAGAAGTCAGGCATCGAACTCGGCCACATCTTCAAGCTGGGCACCTCTTACAGTGAGCGAATGAACGCTGCCTATGTCGGCCCGGAGGGCAAGCAGCATCCCATCGTGATGGGCTGCTACGGCATCGGGATAAGCAGGCTCGTGGCCGCTGCGGTGGAGGCTTATCACGACGACGACGGCATCATCTGGCCCCTTTCCATCGCTCCTTTTCACGTCATCATCGTGGTGGTCAATAGCTCCGACCAGGCGCAGGCGGCGCTCGCCGAGCAGGCTCACTCGCTGCTCGAAAAGGCAGCGCTGGAGCCGCTGCTCGACGACCGCGCGCTTCCGCCCGGGCCGAAGTTCAAGGATGCAGATCTGGTCGGCATCCCGTTGCAGATAATCGTCGGCAAGAAGGCCGCCGCAGGCCAGGTCGAGGTCAGGAGGCGACGTGTGCAGGGCTCGCAGTTCCTCGCGCCAGAGGAAGCCGCCGCCTGGGCCCAGAAGATGGTCCAATCAGCCTGCCCGGCCAGGGAATGCGGGGAGTGACCATGCCGCATAGCATGCTGTTCACGTTCGAAACGATACTCAAACTGGTTCTCGCCTGCTTGCTGGGCGGGATCGTTGGCTGGGAACGCGAATTGCACGACCGGCCCGCTGGTTTCAGGACGCACGTGTTGGTGTCCATGGGTTCGGCGGTTTACATGATGGTTTCCCTGTTCTTCGGCCACGGCGAGCAGGGCCGGGTCGCCGCAAATGTCGCAACCGGCATGGGGTTTCTCGGCGCAGGAACGATCATACGCCACGGAAGCATAGTGCGCGGCCTGACCACCGCCGCGAGCCTGTGGACCGTCGCTGCCATCGGCCTGGCCGCCGGTTATGGCGCCCAGGGCTACCTTGTAGCAATCTTCGGCACGCTTCTCGCTTTGGTCACGCTCACGCTTCTATCGCGCATGGAGAAGGTGATGGGTGCCAAGCGGCTCTATCGCTTCGTCCTGATCACCGCCTCCGATGCGCGCACCAGGCTCCCCGCATTGCGCGATGCGATCAAAGCGCTAGGCGTGGATGTCAGGTCTGTCGAGATCGCCCCCACCGGCGAGGCGGGCCTGCAAGAAGTGCGCATGGAACTGCGCATTCCCCCGGGAGGCAGCCAGGACCGCGTGACAGACGCGATAATCGGCACTGAGGGTGTGCGCGGCATCCACTGGGAGCAATAATGTAGGGGCGCACGGCGTGCGCCCCATCTGCAGGGCACGCGCGCGTTCACCTGGAGATCTGCGCCCTTGGAGACTGGGCGAGATGCGGGGCCCTGCGTGACGATCGGTTGGTCGTAGCGCCGCCGTCCCGGCGGCATGCCAGCCAGAGGCTGGCGGTACGATCCGGTGCCGTTGCCCGTGGCGGGCGGTTCTGGTATGATGTTGGGGGAGGCCGCCATGTACGCGATAGCGGTGTTGCTGGCGGCGCTTTTCCTCGCCATTCTTATCCTGGCGATCGTCGAGGCGAGGGAATACACCAGCGGCCGCAGCCTCATCAGCCGCCGGCGGTTTGTCATCAGGATGCTGGCCGCAGGCCTGATGCTGGCTGAGGTGGCGGCCATCTTTTCGGGGCTGTTCGTGCTTAATCTGCGCCGCCCGGCGGGCCATCCGGCATTGTGGGCGGCGTGGTGGTCAGGCTGCATACTCGGCGGCTTTGTGCTGATGTTCCTGGCGCTCGCTGATGCCAAGGAACTGGAGACCCGGCAAGGTGAGCGCGAGCGCCAGTTGTGGCGGGAATTTGCGCGTTCCCTGGCATCACGCAAGGAGCGCGATAAGGACTCGGAAGGCGAAGGTGGCAAGGCAGACAGCGAGGACACATGAAGTTTACATGCGGCGCGCACTGCGCCTTGCCGCGCGCGCCAGAGGACGCACAAGCCCCAACCCCATGGTGGGCGCCATAATAGTCAGGAACGGACGCATAGTGGGTGAAGGCTGGCATCCCGGGGCTGGCAAGCCTCACGCGGAGGTTGTCGCCTTGCAGGCAGCCGGGCAGAAGGCCCGCGGTGCGACTCTTTACGTCACCCTCGAACCCTGCTGCCATTGGGGAAGGACCCCTCCGTGCGTGGACAGCATCATCGCCGCTGGCATTCGCAGGATCGTTGCGGCACAGGTGGACCCCGACCCGCGCGTCAGCGGCAAGGGGGCTGACAAACTGCGCGCGGCGGGGATCGAGGTCGAGTTCGGCGTGCTCGGCCAGCAGGCCGCCCGCCTGATAGAGGCCCACCACAAATACGTTACAACCAGGCGCCCATTCGTGACCCTGAAACTGGCTTGCAGCCTTGACGGCAAGACTGCTACCGCCAGCGGCCAATCGCAGTGGATAACCGGCGAGCAAGCGCGCCGGTTCGTGCACCGCCTGCGCGCCGAGTCCGATGCGGTGATGGTAGGAGCGGGAACAGTGCTCGCAGACGACCCGCTGCTCACCGCCCGCTTGGTTTCGGCCAGCAAGCAGCCGCTGCGCGTGGTGATTGACGGCAAAGCGCGCACGCCGGCGGATGCTCGCGTGCTCAAGGCTGCCAGCGCACGAACCCTGGTCGTTGTTGGCGCCAGCGCTTCCCAGCAGGCCGAAGGCCTGCGCGCAGCGGGAGCCGAGGTCCTGAGCCTGCCCGACGCAGATGGCCGCATTGACCTGGGCTCTGTCCTCGATGAACTGGGGCGGCGCGAGATTACGACTCTTCTCGTGGAAGGGGGCGCGACGCTGGCTGCCTCGCTGGTTCAAGCGAGACTGGTGGACAAATTGATCTTCATCCTGGCCCCCATTCTGATCGGGGGTGGCGATGCTCCCAGCGCCGTGGCCGGAGCCGGAGCAACAACGCTGCAGGAGGCCGTTCGCCTCCGCGATGTGCACGTCAGGCGGCTGGGGCAGGATATCATGGTTGAAGGTTATCCATCCTACGGATAGCGCTGCGCAAGTGTTCACCGGGATCGTCAGAGAAATCGGAGAGGTAGTCGCAGCCGGCGAAGTGCTGGTGGTGCGCGCGCCCGCCGCTGCGGCATCATGCCGCCCCGGCGACAGTGTGAATGTCAGCGGGGCATGCCTGACCACGGAGCGCGTCGAGTCAGGGCACTTGCACTTCCGCCTGATGCCGCAGACTATTGCGGGCACGACTCTCGCGCGGGCGCGATCCGGCCAGCGAGTAAACATCGAGCCCGCCCTGCGTTCTGGCGAGCCCCTTGGCGGGCACATCGTGCTCGGGCATGTTGACGCGGTGGGCTCGGTCTCGCGCCTCCAGCGGCAAGGCGACAGTGCAATGCTGGAGATTGCCTGCCCGGCCGCGATGATGCCATACCTGGCGCCGAAGGGCTCCATCGCGGTTGACGGAGTGAGCCTCACCGTCTCAAAAGTCCGGCAGGCTGGCTTTGCAGTTTCGCTGGTAAAGTTTACAATTGAGAACACAACGCTCGGGAACCTGCGAGCGGGAGAAGAGGTGAATCTCGAGGCGGACGTACTGGCAAAATACGTCGAGTCGGTGCTCGCCAGCCGCGCCGAAAGAGACAGCTCCCCGCTGACGCTGGAGTCCCTGGCAGAGAAGGGGTATCTCTAGTGTTCACAAACGTCATTCTGAGCGAAGCGAAGAATCCCACCAGTGCAGGAATTGTGGGATGCTTCGTCCCGACGCTGTCGGGACTCAGCATGACATGCAAAGGCCGCAGCGCGGCGCTGCGCGATACTCCTCCCCCTCGATGGGGGAGGAGAAAGGTGGGGGTGAAACCGCCCTCCCACCCAGCCCCTGGCCGGGCGGGCCTCCCCGACGCGCGGGGGGAGGGAGAACTGATTGACCACATTCCGGCGGGGCACACAGGCGCCGCCCTACGGTAGAGGAGACGACGATGTTTTTGGAAGTTGAACAGGCGATCGAGGAGATGAGGGACGGCAAGTTCCTCATACTCGTGGACGACGAGGACCGCGAGAACGAGGGCGACCTGGTGATGGCTGCCCAATTCGTCACCCCGCAATCCGTGAACTTCGTCGAGAAGCACGCCCGCGGGATGCTCTGCGCCGCGATGGAAGCGCAGCGGCTGGAGGCACTGCAGATTTCCCTGATGGTGGACCGCAACACGAGCAAATACGGCACGGCCTTCACCATCTCGGTTGACGCGCACGAGGGAACGACCACCGGGATTTCGGTTGCGGACCAGGCGCTCACCATCAAGACGCTGGCTGAACCCGACGCCAGGCCGGCCGACTTCGTGCGGCCCGGCCACGTGCAGCCCGTCCGCGCCGAGCCGGGGGGCGTGCTGCGGCGCGCAGGCCACACCGAGGCGGTGGTTGACCTGGTGCGGCTGGCAGGCCTCGAGCCGGTCGGAACATTGTGCGAGATAAAGAACGAGGACGGCTCCCTTGCCCGCTTGCCCCAACTCGAGCAATTCGCGCGCCGGTTCGGCCTCGGCATCCTGACCATTGAAGCGCTGATACGTTACCGGCGAAGGACGGAGAAGTTGGTGCGCCGCGCCGCGACCACCGTGCTCCCGACTCGTTACGGCACATTCACGGCGCACGCCTACGAAAGCGATGTTGACCCGAAGCCCTATCTCGCCCTGACGCTCGGCGACGTCAGCAAGGACGGCGTGCTCGTGAGGGTGCACTCCTCCTGCACCACCGGCGATGTGTTTCATTCCCTTCGCTGCGATTGCGGAGGGCAACTGGAAATGGCCTTGGAGCGCATCCAGCAAGAGGGCGCAGGCGTGCTTCTGTACATTCAGCAGGAGGGCAGGGGCATCGGGCTGATCAACAAGCTGCGCGCCTATGAATTGCAGGACCACGGCAGCGATACCGTCGAAGCCAATCGCTTGCTTGGCTTTGCTCCGGATTTGCGGGATTATGGGATCGGGACCCAGGTGCTGCTGGACCTGGGATGCCGCAAGGTGCGCATCCTGACCAACAATCCCAGGAAACTGGTGGCGGTCCAGGCCTACGGGCTGACGGTGCTCGAGCAGGTGCCCCTGCGCGCGCCCGTTACCGAGCACGCGCGCTCATACCTCGAAACCAAGCGCGACAAACTCGGCCACGACGTGGATGTGTGACTTGCGCTAGGCAGGCAATCCGCGCAAGCGGATGAGGGGAGGTAGATGAGATGACGCAGACCATCAGAGGGTGTGCGGTGGCGTGCGCTGTGTGGTGCTGCGCGGCTCTCGCCTTGAGCGGGGGCCCTTTCGGCGCGGCAGCGGCGACTACCAACGACTTGGCCCAAGCCGCGAAGCAGGGCCTAGTCGAGGTGAGGATTAGCGGCCTCGGCGCCTCTTCGGGCGACTCCATTCTGGCGGACGTAGCCAACAAAACCGATAAGCCGGTCAGGCTCACCATCCCGGCCGGCACCGTCCTGCAGCCTAGCAGCGGCGGTTACCAGAGCATGGTCGTGCACCGCATCAAGGGCCGCTTGGCAGACGAGGGAAAGTACACTCCGTCGGACGCTATTGCCCTGGCACCGCGTGAGCGCCAGGCCTTTGTAATCTCTGCCTACTGTCTGGACCTCGAGGGGGAGAACCCTTCCCGCGAGACGACCTTTGATTTTGCAGCCCTCAATGCCAAGGCGAAAGCAGTTCTGGATGCCGCGGCACGCGAACGACTGTCCATAGCAGCCACACAGGCTGCCATGTGGATGAAACTCGGTGATGTGAGTCCAGAGCGGATCGGAGGACGGATCCCGATCTCAGATGCAGACCTTAGCGCAGCGAGCAGTCTTACGCTTGCCCCTGCGGCGCCTAAGGCTACAGCATCCGGGGCGACAAGCCCGCCCAGCGGCACATCTGCCAGCGCCGACACTGTCGGCGAAGGACGGCCCACCGAGCGCGTGTCTCCGGCCCCGGAGTGCAACCCAAACGCCGTCGTGTGGCGCACACCACAGCCGCCGCAGAATCCGCAGGCCGGTGACATATGGGTGAATCCCAAGGACGGAATGGAGATGGTCTTCGTACCTGCGGGAGAGTTCATGCTCGGGACGAGCGACGCAGAGATTGACGCTTGGCTGAGGCAATACCGTAATGACAGACGAGAATACTTCAAGGACCAGCAGCCGCAATGCCGCGTACGCCTCGGTGGCTTCTGGATCGGCCGCACTGAGGTTACGAATGCGCAATACCTTCGCTTCGTGCAGGCAACCAAACACCGCGCGCCAGAATACTGGAGCAACGGAAAAGTGCCAGCGGGCCTGGAGGATTTTCCGGTGGTGGAGTTGGAGTGGAGTCATGCCAGCGCCTACAGCGAGTGGGCGGGAGGCCGACTCCCAACAGAGATGGAATGGGAGAAAGCCGCCCGGGGCACCGACGGGCGTGCCTTTCCGTGGGGGAACAAGTGGGAAAGTAAGCAATGCCGCAACTTCGTGCTCGTCACGGGGCGCAGCTACCCCACCGACAACGAGTGGTTGTCAGCCGGGTTCGAGTTTATCGAGTCTCACGACGAGTTGCGCGAGGGCCCGGTAGCGGTGGCTTCATATCCGGGTGACGCTAGTCCCTACGGCTGCCTGGACATGGCTGGCAACGAGTGGGAGTGGTGCAGGGACTGGTACGACGAGAAGGCTTACGAACGCTACGCGAGGGGCGACCTCGCTCCGCCCCCAAGCGGCAGCGAGCGGGTACTTCGGGGCGGTTCCTGGTCCTTCGGCGATCCCAGGCCATTTCGTTGTGCCTACCGCAGTCAGCTGCCGCCGACTTTCGACACCGGCGTGTTTCCAGTCAACCGTCACCATTACAATAGTTTCCGCTACGTCCGCGACGCCGGGCCTTGAATCATTCTAAAAGGAGAGACTGATGCCCAAGACACACGAAGGAAGTCTGGTTGCGGAGGGACTAAGGTTCGCGATTGCTGCGAGCAGGTTCAATGAACTGATAACCAACAGGCTCTTGTCGGGCGCGCTCGATGCGATCAAACGGCACGGCGGTTCCGATGAGGCGGTCGAGGTAGCCTGGGTTCCCGGCTCGTTCGAGATGCCCCTGGTGGCGCAGACGATGGCGGAATCGGGAAGATTCGATGCGGTCATCTGCCTGGGCGCGATCATCAGGGGCGGAACCCCACACTTCGAATACATTGCCAGCCAGGCTGCGCGCGGCATCGCGCAAGCCGCTCTCAGCACGGGCGTGCCGGTGATCTTCGGAGTGATCACAGCCGAGACTGTCGAGCAGGCGATTGAGCGCGCCGGCACCAAGGCCGGGAACCGCGGCTTCAACGCCGCCGTCTCGGCGATCGAGATGGCCAACCTGATGCGAGAAATGCGCGGCCTCAAGCAGAAACCTTCTGCCCGCAGAGCGAATTAAGAACCGAAAGAAGCGTAGGAAATGAAAGCCGTGATTGAAGGTAGGTTACTAACAATGCCCAGCCTGAGAGCTAAGAGATTCGGCGTCGCGGCGGTGATCGTGGCGGCACTGGTGGGGTTCGCAGCGGCGTATCTGATGAACAGGCATCAGCCCGCGCCCACGATGGCGTTCGCGCGCCTGCCGGCGGGAACCGAAACCCCGGCCTCCTTCGCCCCCGTCGCGCGCGCAGTGATCCCGGCAGTGGTTAACGTTGATACCACGGCATACGCTCGCATCACCACCTACCGGGACCTGTTCGAGGGCAAGCCCTATTCTGTGGTCCCGCAGAAAGGGCGGGCGTCGGGCTTCGTATTTCGTTCCGATGGCTACATCTTGACAAACCAGCACGTGGTCGCCGGGGCCGAGCAAATCACGGTCACCTTCTCTAACGGCAAGAGGTTGCCGGCCAAGGTGGTGGGCCAGGACACTGTGCTCGACCTGGCGGTGCTCAAGGTGGACGCCTCCAACCTGACCGCCGCAGTGCTGGGGGATTCCAGCGCCATCGAGCCGGGCGATTGGGCGATCGCCATCGGCAATCCTTTCGGGCTCCACCACACGGTGACACTGGGCGTGATCTCCGCGCTCGGCCGCCCGATCGAAATGGAGGAGTCGGGCCGCTACTACGAGGACCTGATCCAGACCGACGCCTACATCAACCAGGGCAACAGCGGTGGGCCGCTGCTCACCGCCAAGGGCGAGGTCGTCGGCATCAATACCATGATTTTCGCCGCGGGCAGCGTTCCGGCGCCCATCGGATTCGCGATCCCCATCAACCATGCCAAGGCGGTGATGGATCAGCTCATTGCGCACGGCAAAGTGGTGCGCTCGTGGCTAGGAGTTCGCCTGGGGATAGCCATCACGCCGGACATTGCACAGCGCTACCGCATCCCCGAATCGCGGGGCGTGCTGGTGAGGGAGGTGACGGGCGGCAGCCCGGCGGAGCGAGCTGGGCTCACCCCTGGGGACATCATCGTGAGTTTGAAGGGCAAGGCGGTTAGCGATGCCACCGAGGCGGCCCGCGCAGTGCGCCAGATTGCAGTGGGCAGCAGCATTTCGGTCGAATGGCTCCGCTACAGCGACCAGGGCTGGGAGCGCCTGAAGGCCGATTTGCGCACCGTCGAGGCCCCCGCCAATCTCGCGCCCAACGTGACCTGAACCATTCTCACAGCAGGCAATGTGGCACAGCCACCCTCGGCTGTGCCGGTCTGTAGCGGCGGAGCGCTGCTCCGCCCGTCGGACTTCTTGTGTCGTTCTGAGTCCCGACGCAGTCGGGACGAAGAATCTCTCTGTTATTGGGCAATGAGAGCAATCGTCCAGCGGGTTTCGAGTGCCGGCGTGACAATCGGTGCCCAAGAGTGCGCCCGCATCGGGCGCGGCTTTCTGGTGCTCCTGGGCGTTGCTGAAGGGGATACGGAGGCGGATGCCGACTACCTGGCCGAGAAGATAGCCGGGCTGCGCGTGTTCGAGGACGAGCAGGGCCGCATGAACCTCTCCCTTTCCGATGTCGGCGGCTCGCTGCTGGCAGTGAGCAACTTCACACTTCTGGCCGATTGTCGAAGAGGCCGCAGGCCATCGTTCTCAGGGGCTGCCGCACCGGAGAAGGCGAAGAGCCTCTACGAGAGGTTCGTGCGGCGCCTGCAAGATGGCGGCGTGCCCGTGCAGACCGGCCAGTTCCAGGAGAGAATGCAGGTCTCCCTGTGCAACGACGGCCCCGTCACCCTGATCCTCGAAAGCCCCACGCGAGACACGTAGCGCGAATCGAGCAGGGGCGTATGCCATAGCCCCCACAGGGCCACAGGGTGACCCCTGGGGCGGGCTGCGTCGCGGAAAGGTTACACTTAAGGCCCTTGTGGGAACTTGCATTCCCCGTTTGGCGCTTTATAATAGTGTGTAAGATACAAGGATGGGAATGAAGAGGAGGTAATGCTAGGAAATGACAAACGGAACCACATCGGCTTCACGCACGTGGAAGTTGGTTCTCGCCATCGCCATTGCGGTGGCACTCTTCTCCGGGTTCGCTCTCTGGCAGCGCCCTGGCGTGCTGCGGTCCGGCCAGGCGCAGGCCGAGTCCGCAGTGCCGGGCATGGAAACCCTTCAGACGGTTGAACAGGCGCTGGAGGCAATAGCGCAGAGGGCGACGCCTGCGGTGGTTAGCATCACCGCGGAGCAGACCGTCGAATCTGCTGCGCCGCAAGAGGAAGAAGAACAACAATCTGCTCCCGGCCGCAGTGAAGACCCGCTCCGAAAGTTCTTCGAGCAATTGCCGTTTGGCACCCCGGGGCCGAGGACGGCTCCCCGTCCTGTGGCGAGCCAGGGCTCAGGGGTGATGATAGACCCGAGCGGCATAGTGCTCACGGCAAGGCATGTCGTGAGGGGTGCGCAGCGCATAACCGTGATACTCGACACCGGGGAGAAGCTCCCTGGCAAGGTGCTGGGTGCTGACGACGCGACCGACCTCGCGGTGGTGAAGGTTGACGGCAAGAAACCGCTGCCTTTCGCACCGCTGGGTGATGCCGACGCGCTCAAGCCTGGTGCCTTCGTGTTGGCGATCGGAAGCCCCTTCGGGCTGGAGCACAGCGTCAGCGTGGGGCACATCAGCGCACTTGAGCGCCGCGTGCCGCGCAGCGATGCCGAGGGCAAGCAGTATCGCCACCTGATCCAGACCGACGCCGCCATCAACCGCGGGAACAGCGGCGGGCCTCTGATTGACATCGAGGGCAAGGTGGTGGGAATCAACACGATGATTGTAACGCCGACCTCGTATAACACGGGAGTCGGGTTCGCGGTCGCGATCAACTCGGAAACCAAGCGCGTGATCGAAACGCTCAGGCAGGGCAAGGGCGTCCAGCGCGGCCTGTTGGGCGTGTACATCCAGGACGTGGATCCGGCGCTCGCTGGCCAATATGGCGTCAAGGAAGGGGCCTTTGTCAACGAGGTCATGCCGGGCAAGCCCGCGGACAAAGCCGGCATCCGCGAGGAGGACATTGTCACCCGCTTCGGCGACACCAAGATCAAGAATTCCGATGACCTGGTCTCAGCCGTCGAGGCGACCAAGCCTGGCACTTCGGTGCCGGTTATCGTGGTGCGCGACGGCAAGGAGAAAACCTTGCACGTCGAGGTCAGCTTGCTTCAGGCGCCAGAGAAGCCGAAGGTGGTTGCCTCGAAGCCCGGCGGAATCCTGCAACTGACCGCCAAGGAGATCACGCCGGAACTGGTCGAGAAGTACAGCCTCAACGTGCACTCGGGCGTGGTGGTTACCGCCGTGGGCCCCACCGGAGAGGCTGCCCGCATCGGGCTGCGCGAAGGGGACGCGCTGCTCAAGATTAGCAGGACCGAAATCAAGACCGTCGCCGACTACGAGAAGGCAGCGGCCGAACTCAAGAAAGGCGGCCCCGCCGTCATCAGGATCCAGCGCGGCGAGCACAAGCTGACGATTCCGGTAGAGCGCCTGGGAGAATAATCCTCCCAGCGCCTATCGAGGCCGGAAGTAGCAGGCTCGGCTCACTTGCCGAGCCTGCTCTCCGTCTGTAGGGCGGGCGTGCCTACGCCCGCCACCCCTCCATCTCATTCTGAGCCCTCCGCCGTCACTCTAAAGCCCGTCGCTGTCATTCTGAGTCCCGTCCGCGGGTTGGCGGATCGGGACGAAGAATCCCACTTCTCACGCGGTATCCTGGCCGTTGGAGATGGGACCGTTCGGGGAGTTTACCCTGAGCCACATGGGATTCTTCGCTACGCTCCCTTCGGCCTGAGCCTCAGGGCGAAGGCAGAATGACAGATGGCCAAGGGCTCAGGGTGACCAGGAAACGCCTGCAGGCGTTGGCCCTGTCCCCACCACGGTTGCTTGCTTCGGTAGCGTGCTGCCGAAGCAAGGAAGTTCCGAGGGAGCCGGGGCGCAGGTTAGATGAGCAACCCGGCTACGTACGCCGTCCGGCCACCATTCGCACCAGCACCGTCCCCTCCCCCTTGATGCGGCACGGCAACCCGATGTGGCCCTACAGGAAACTGCTCCCTCTCCCTTGATGGGAGAGGGGCAGGGTGAGGGTGAAATCTGCTCGACTGTGATCACGCGATCGTTGGACAGCCCGCTTACTTGCCCAGCAGGCGTTTTAGCGCCAGCGCCTGGCGCACGAGCGGCAGGCTGGCCAGGCGCGTCAGGCGCCGGTGCAAGTCGGCAGCCTGGCTGGCCGCTTGCTCGTACCTCGCAGCCCAGTAGCAGGCCGCGTCCTTCCATGCCAACGCGTGCAGGGCAAGCGCGCGGCTCAGCCGCAGCGATCTTCTCTCCCGGTCCTGGTGTAAGGCTATCGCGCGCGCGTAAACCTCCGGCAGGCGCAGCAGCGGGTGCCTGTCGGCACCCGTGGCAAGGATGCGAGCCCTCGTAACGTGTGCGCGAGGAGCCTGCAGCGCCTCGGCCAGAGCCTGCTCCAGGCCTTTTTCGGAAAGCCGCGCATACAGATGCGCCCCGTCACCCAGCACCTCGCGCGCCAGCGCAGTATCGGGGCAGGCAACCGGGCATTCGCACAGCGCTGCGTCAACGGCGCGCCTCAGGCTCTCGGGCGCGCTCCCGGCCACGAACGCCGCTGCCCGCTGATAGGCATCGGCTGTTTCCTGGGGCGAGAGCGGGCCGATGCACTGCACATTGGCCATCCCTGCGCTCTCGGGCCCGGCGCAGAGCGCCGCAGCAGTCACCCCCAGGCGACTGGCCGCCTGCGCCGCCTGCGGGGAGGGTGGATCGAGAATAACGAATCGCCCTAGATCTCTTGCGCGGGCAGAATCGGACCCGCTCGGCCGCGGAATTGAAGTCCCCGCGAGCGGCTCTGTGACCATGCCCGCGATGCGCGTGTCCGCGAGCGCAGAGAGGGTGAGCCTGTCGCCCTGCGAAGCAAAAGCAGCCTCGTCCGCGCAGGCAGCGAGCGACCAGATCATCGCCGCCTCGTGCTGCGCCACGGAGCGGCCGACCCTTGGCACTGCGAGCACGACCGGCATGCCAGCCTGCACCACTTCCATAACTTGTCGGCTGGCGTGCGCCAGATCATCACCGACGCAGACCTGAACGACATTGAACGGTTCTGCCGGGACCTTCTCACTGTCTGATACAACGACCCGGTGCTCCCGCGTGCTCCTCAGCACCTGCGCCGTGAGCGCGGCGAGAGAACGGCCCCTCGACTCCGCTCGGGGTCGCCCAAAGGAGTCGAGGGGCCATCCTGAGTCTGTCGAAGGGCGGCCCTCATCTGGTGCCCATCGGCGCAGCGGCGGTGCCAGTAACAGGACCTTCATCATTGAGTGACTTCCGCCTCGCGAGAAAGGATATCCTGCGCTGCATCTGCGGCAACGTTGGCGGTCTCTCGCAGCCTGTCCGCTGCTCGTGCCAGGTCGGAACAGATCGGGCCTGCTTCGCCTTCAAGCCTGGCAAACGCCCCCAGCACCGCTCCGCCCCCGGATGCCTCAAATTCCTGAAGGCCGATTGCGAAATCACTCATGCCGACCGATTCCATCAGCACGCGCACTTTCGGATCGTAAGCCACCCCGATAACGGGCGTGGCGGCAAGCAGCGCCGCCAGCGCGCCGTGCAACCTCATGCAGATCGCTGCCCTCGAGCGCGACGCCAACTGCAGCAACTCCCCCCAGGATGCCGGCCGCAAGACCTCGGCCTGCGCGGGTTGAGGCATCTGCGAGACGATTTCCCGCGCGGCGGACTCATCATCGAGGCCCTGCTCGCCTGTTTGCAGCGCCGCCAGGCGCACCCTGTAGCCGCGCCCGGCGATCGCATCGCACACCGATGCCCAGGCAGACGACAGGCCTGCCTTGCGCGCAGCCAGAAGGCTGCGCTCCGTGCCGCCGCTGACAGGATGGGTAGCAGCCGTAAACCAGGCGCGCGGCACGACCAATACCTGCCTTTCCCTGTCGGCCAATTGGGGGCGGTCGAGCGCAGCGACTGCCGGATGGGCGACGCTCGCGTCGGCGCCAAGCGCGATCTTGCCGCGAATGCTCTTCCATCCCTCGCAGAATGCCATTGATTCGCGATCGCGAACCACGGCGCGGTCGCAAAGCCGCAGCAGCACGCGCGCTGCGTCAACAGCCAGCTCCTCGCGGAAAACCGGATCAATGCCCACGCACCAGGTCATCACGCGGCACCCCGCCGCCCTGGCCAGCAGCGCCAGCAGTACGAAATGCATCAGGCCACCCTGAGGTTTGGTGAACTGCTCTAGCAGGTCGCGCGCGTCCACGTTGAAGGCGTTCTGCAGCAGTCCGCCTCCGCCTATCACCAGCAGCGAGGCCTTCGCCAGCAGTGGCAGGATTTCATCGAAAGCCAGAAGATCGAGCGATTCCACCCCGTGCTCTTTTGCAGTTTTCCGCGGGTCGCCCGAGAGAACGACGACGCGGCGAGAGGGATGCGCCTGCAACTGGTGCAGGATCGCCCCCAGGATCGCCTCATCGCCCAGGTTGCCGAAGCCATAGTAGCCGGCAATCACCACAGGCCCGCGGGGTCGCCCCGCTTGCGCTCGCAGCGCGCCCATCGCAGCCGCCGCGCACGCCCCTGGCAGGTGTGGGGCCATCTGCGCCAGGAGCCGCTTCGGGTCGTCGAGCAGCGCGCACGCCAGCGACATGCCCGAGAATGCGCGCACCGCAGGCGGCTCCAGGTATTCCTGCGCCAGATCGGCGCCCAAGGGGTTGGAGAGCGTTATGTCAACCCACTCTCCCAAAAGGCACCTGCGATCGCTGGCCGAAAGGCGCTGCTCGACAATTGGGGGCATTCCGCTTGCCCCGGGGCGGGCGAGGCGCTCCAGCGCGCCGCAGCCCAGGCCAACCGGCGCGCTGCCGAGAGGCACGCCCGTGGGCAGCACCACTGAGTCCGGTCCTGCGGCCGTGAGAGCCCGCTGCACGAGGCGGGCATTGTCGAGGGTGACGAGGGGCGCGTCGCAGCCGATAACCAGCAGATGGCTGCATTCCAGGCGCTGGGCCACGGCCAGCCACCTCTGCGCGAGCCCCAGCCTGGGATCTACGGCGATTCTTGTCAGCGCAGAAGGCTGGTCATGCGAGGCCAAAGACGGGTCCACGGCTACTGCAAGGCTGTCTGCCCGGCCTTCTGAGAGGCGCTCGGCCAGAGCCTGCGCGTGCAGCGGCGACATGCAAGCGCAGTGCCGCGCAGCCGCCTGTTGCCTGCGCGCAGGCGCAGCACCCGCCAGGACCTGGGTGGTGGCGGCGGTCAGGTCAACGCAAATGCGCGCATTGTTGGCCGGCCTCATGGCAGCCCGACGTTCGGTCACCTGCCCACCGGTGCAAGGAGATTCTACAGCGGATAGCCTTTGCCTGCTTTACGTTCCCGGCAAACCGCAGCAATTGAGTGCGGCGGATGCTGTCGTGCAGGTTCAGATGCGCCGCGCTGGGTGCCCGAGGCTGGAAAAAACCTGGGCACCCCCCTTGACAGGAGCGCCGCCAAGGGGTAAAATGTCGTCAATCGTGGGCTGCGATCGGCGGCTCGCAGCCAAGTTGCATGTGTAGCTGTATGCGGGATTGAGGCTGGCACGCGGTAATGATTGGAGAGCTGGCACTCGCATCTTGCGCGGCAGTAATCGGTTGGATGACCACGAAGATATCCTGCTGCGACAATATTGTGTTCCCATACAGGAGGTGATGCCTGAGGATGATGCTGCGGCGCACCCGGGGTGCGCGTTCGCCGTCGGGCGAACAGATTTCAGAACCGGCTCATGCTGTTTGATAGATGATAGGAGGAGGTTATTATGGCGAGACGGCTTCTATTGTGGGCAGTGGCGGCGCTGATAATCGCTGTCGCCGCTCCCGCGATGGCGGGCCCAGCCGACTGGCAGGCGGCCGCTAACAAGGCAGCCGCGCTGGTAGGTGGGGCGCCGCCGCCCGCTGTTGATGTGGCAGCAGCCCTGGCAGCGGGACCTGATGATGCGAACTACTGGCTTGCAGTTGGATTGACAGTCAAGAGTGGAGCCGACGTAGATTACTGGCTACCGGTTTTGGTCAACGGCCAGAACTCTGACGGCTCATGGGGGGCAGGCGCGCTCGCGACGGCAGGTGCGGTCATCGGTCTTGACGCTGCCAACGCGGGGGCCTATGCCTCTCAGATTGCAGCGGGCGCCGACTGGCTGGCTGCCCACCAGGTTGCCGACGGCTCGTGGGCTGGCGACGCGGGCGACGCGTATGTGGTGCAGGCCCTGAAGGCTGCGCTTGCAGGCGCCGGGGCGGAAGACCTATTCCCGCCCAGCGTAGTGCTCACCCTGCCCACTCCGGGATGCTACCCTGGAAACGTGACCCCGCACGTGCTGCTGGACATCGCGGGATATGCCACCGACGGCGGCAGCGCCATGGTTAAGGACCTGGGTTTCAGGTTCGACGGCCACCAGGTGGGGACCGACTTCAGCTGGACGCCCTCCCCAGGTATTGCGAACACCAGCACAGTGGCCAAGAAGTTCGATCCGGTCAGCGGTGCCGTGACGTACAGGTGGCAACCGGCTGCACCCGGAGTGTCACTGGTCACTGCTGCCGGCAATCTCGCACACGGAACGTACAAGTACCTGGTTACGTTCACCATGCCAGGGGGCGTTAGCGACGCCGGCGCTGTGGCCGCAATTACCACAATAGACGCGGATCCGTTGACGGTACCGCCGACGCCGGCGCAGAACCAGGTCACCGTGACGGTGCCCCTGGGCGTTCCGGCGTGTACGGACCGGACGATTTACGGAACGGACACGAATGGGACGACGTTCCACCTGCTGCACGCGATGGGTGACAACTCGACCCTTACGTGGATAGACAACACGGTCAGGCCTCTTGCCGGCGGTGCTCCCGGTGCGGGAACGGAGTATCCGGACCCCACGCCCGCCTATGGCGGGCCGCTGCCCGTGCCTGATGCGAGCCACCTGGTAACCATCGTCGCCGACGACTGGACGGTTCCGACCAACACGTCAATTGCTTCAAAGACCATCACCATGGAGTCCACCCCGCCGGACGTGGCGAATCTGACTGCGGTTACACCCACGGTGATTCCTTCCACAGGACCGGACGCCGGCGCGAAATACGTCGGCGGTCTGTCAACTGGCGGCGGAACCCCCAAGTGGGTTGCCAGTTTCACTGGTCAAGGCCGCGATGTTGCGACCGGCTGCGGGCTGTGCAGTCTCCAGTTCTTCGGCGACAAGTTCACGTATGGCCTGGGTTCTTCGACCTCAGTTTCCCCGCCGGAAATGCCAATGGTGTTGGCGGTGCCGCCTTGGGTGAACCTACACGCAGTCGCGGTCCCGGGCACCGAACTGGGGGCCGGGGACTACAAGTACATGGTCACCTTCTACGATGACTATCAGGAGAGCGTGGTAAACCCCTATACGATAGCCAACCTACTCCCTGCCTTTGCCATGAAGGTCACCACCAATATCGGCCCGCCCCCCAACCAGCGGGTGGACCTCACGAACATCCCGATAGGCCCGCCAGGCACGGTAGGCCGCAAGATCTACCGAACGAAAGTCGGCGGGGGCACGTCAAGCCTGGGCCTGGTGGCCAAGATCCCGGACAACGTGACTACCATCTTTACGGACACTGTGGCTGATGCCGACCGGGGCGATCCCGACGAGGGCGGCGGACCCGGAGCGTCCTTTGCTTACTATCCGGCGGCGCCATTCGCGACGCTCCTTGGAATACCAGCATTAGCATCGACCGATTTCAAACTGGCGTCGGTTGCCAAGCCCGGCGGCACCCCGGGGCTGACTCCTGGGAACGACTACATTTACGCATTCACCTTCGTGGACGCGTACGGAGAGAGCACTCCGTCGTTCGGCTATGCCCTCGTGCCGTTGGCGAACACGGCGGTCCGGGTCACGCTACCGCTTGATGGGGATCTGGGACTGCTCTCTGGTGGGCTAATCCCGTGGGGCGAGACTCTGCCAGCATCGGTGACTAAGGTGAAGATTTACCGCGCGCTTAGTGTAGTCGCCCCTGGGGTACCTGACATCAACACGCTGGGCTATGTGGGCGCGGTCAACAAGCCCGGCGGCGGTTGGCCTGCGTTTCCTGCTGGTCCGGCTCTGACGTTCGTGGATTCAGGGCCTGATTTGCCCCAAGGCGCACCTATAGTCCCGAGTAGTTATCCTTTCGGGGCTGACATAGTTGCCCTTCCCAGGATTCCGGCATTGATGGAGGCGTTCGGGCTTCCGGCGGCATATCTGCCGGTTTGGAAGGCCGCGAACCCCGCAGCCGCGTCGCCCGCCGTCCCGAACATCGGGACTGTGAGCAAGTTCACGGCTGCAGGCAACACTGGGACCTACATGCTTGGGGCGTATGAAACGCAGGTGCCTGAGCAGGGCTCGAACTCCCTGGTTGGGCTTGCGCCCTATGCGGACCTGGATGTGGACCTGACTACGCTGCTACTGGGGCTCGAAGCCTCAGGCGTACTGGATCCCGGCGATTTCGCGGCGTACACGGCGATTCCAGCGACGGCCGAGTGCGACGCCGTAAAAACTGACCCGATGTTCGAGACGCGGTCACAGCCTACTGCGCCGGTGGCTGCGCCGGCTGCGGCGGTGGTACAACAACTCTACCTTCCGCCCGCCACGGCGCCAGACGGCGTGGGTGTGGGCGTGTACAAGTACAGGGTGTCATTCGCCACCTCGCTGGTGGGCACGAAGCAAAAGGCTATCAGCAACGCCGGTCCGGTGGTGAGCATCACGGTGCCCGCGATAGTAGCGCCGCCGCCGTACTACACTCAGCGGGTTGACCTGAGCAGCATCCCGCTTAGTGTTGTTGGTGCCGAGTTAGTCCAGGCGCGGAGAATCTACCGCACGAGGGCCAATGGCACCGACTTCTATCTGCTGGATACAATAAAAGACAACACTACGACTACCTACAGCGACACGACTAAGGACAGCGACCTCGGCAAAGCGCTGAAGACGCCGCTCCTCGAGATCCCCGGCTTCTACGTCCGTGCCGTAACTCCGCGGGCCCTGGTGGCTGCGGTTGCGGAATGCGACGGGTTCGTGGCGATCAAGGCTTTTCCGCGCTACTGGCCGGTGAGGGGCCGCTACGACATCAACCTGCAGGTCAGGTCCGTTGACTGCGCAGGCAACGGGTTCAACGGCGGGCCGAATGCGGTGACCCTGGTGGTGCCGGTGTTCAGCGACGTCCCAGTCAACGACTGGGCGTGGAACCAGGTGGAGCGCATCCGGGGCTTCAAGAAGGCGCCCAGGAACGTTCCGGTTACGCTGGGGACGGCAGCATTCCCCGACACGGAGCTCCCGCTGAAGCGGTTCTACGCGCCGGACACCCCGGTGAAGCGCTACCAGATGGCGCTGTTCATCGTGCGGGCGATGGGGCTCGTGACGGATAAAGTTAACGTGACCCAGCGGTTCGTTGACGTCAGCGTGGGGTCATATGGGCTAAGTGATCCTTGGGAGGAAAACCCCTTCACGGCGGTCAACGCGCTGTTCGACGCCGGCATTTCTCTGGGCTGCCGCTACGACCCGGCAACCGGCAGCCGCTACTTCTGCCCGAACGGCAATGTGACGCGGGCGGAGATGGTCACCTTCTTGCTGAGGGCTCTCGGACAAGCGGAGCTCTCTCCGCTCCCGTCGCCGCTCCACTTCGTTGACATCACCGGCCACTGGGCCATAGGGTGGATCGAGCAGGCGTACGCCTACAATGCGCCTGGAGACGGCGTTAGGATCACCGAGGGCTGCAAACAGGTCGGCACGATTCTGTACTTCTGCCCCAACGACTGGTGCACGCGGCGCGAGATGGCCGTGTTCTTGACCAGGGCGTTCGCGATGCCTGCGGTGCCGAAGGGCCCGTCCGATCCCTGGTAGTTGGGATATGACAATCGTCCCGATCGGATCGTAGCGGATCGGGATAGCAAGCGGACCGGCCCCGGCGCAAGCCGGGGCCGGTTTCTTTTCCAACGGCGCGCTTGCCGCAGCCCTGCATGCCCGTGTAGGGCCCCGACCTTGTCGGGGCCGGAAAGCGCGGCGGCAAGGGACAAGGTGGGTGTCCCGTAATTCGCCTCCCCCTTGATGGGGCCCTTCAGGATCCCGATGGGACCCTTCAGGGTCCCAGAGGGAGAGGCGGGTGGTGGGGGTGAATGGCATGACCCACAGGTGAGCCACAGCCGAGGGCCCTTCGGCTTCGCTCAGGGTAAACGGCTGTGGCACAGAACGAACGGCGGGCCTGGGCAGGCCCGCCCTACACCGCCCTCTGTTAGGGCGCGCGTGCCGACGCGCGCCGCAACCGCTGATTCAAGAGACCGTGCAGTTGAGCACCTGGGCTGCCGGGGCCTGGGTGATGCGCTGGTCCGCGGCACCCAGGGGAAAGGGCGATTGCGCGAGACGTGCGGCGATGGCCGTGCAGCCGAGATATGCGGCGCAGCGCGAGAGATTGGTGCGCGGGTCTCCCGATACGAAGGTCTGGATCACCCTGGGGCTGGATGAACCCAGGCGCGGCATCGCCTTGCTCCACAATAGCGGGGCATGCTGCTGCCACCAGCGCAGCCTTGCGGGCGGCACGCGCAGGTGCTCGGCCAGGGAGCGCTCGGGGTAGATATGCTGGCTGAAGGCGACGGCCACGCCCTCGGAAACGATAGCCTCGGCGAGGGTGAATCTGCCGGCGGACGGGCTGATTGCGAGGCGGCGAAGGTAGTGGCCATACTCGTGTGCCAGGAAGAGAGGTAGGGCGTCGAGCTCGCGCCAGCGCTCGAGGCCGACCCCGATGCACCAGCGGCGCGAGACCCTGAACAGGAAGGCATCGGGGCTGAAAAAACCGACGAGAAGGGCCAGTTGCGGTGGTGGCGCGTAGCGGGCCGCCCGGTGGCAGCGCTGGATAGCCCGGCGCGTGACGGCAGCGAGATCGGCGCGGGTAACGAGTTCGCGCAGGTGAGCGTAGTGCTGTGGGCGGACAGCGCGCACGCGCTCTCTCAGGGCCTGCCTGGGCAAGCGCATCACTTTGGACAGGTAGGCGGAGAGGATCTCGCGATGGGGTTCGAAGTAAATCTGCCGGTAGGCCCGCCATGGCTCTGCTCCGGCGGCGAGCGCGTCCAGGAAAGAAAAGAAATCGGGATAAAGAAGGTTGACTGTCACGCCGTGAAGCGGTTTCGCGGGCCTGTTTGGGGACACCTGCAATCGCTAACTCGGCGCGGGACGAATCACAGCACGGAAGAACACAGCGAGAGCGCCGTGGGCTTGCGCCAGTGGCGCTGAAGGAAGGGGTGGAGCATCAGCGAATTTGCGAAACGAAGTCGGGGTGCGGCTGTTTCGAGATGAAAGTTGGACTGATTTCCCTGGGGTGCCCCAAGAATCTGGTTGACTCGGAAGTGATGCTCGGGATGCTGGCGCGGGCCGGTCATGCTATCGTATCCCGCGCCGAAGAGGCCGAGGCGGTGATCGTCAACACGTGCTCGTTCATCGGGCCAGCGCGCGCAGAAGCGAGAAGGACCGTGCGGGAAATGGCGCGGCACAAGGGCGGCCGCTGCCGCTACCTGATACTGGCGGGGTGCCTGACGCGCCACGGAAGCAGTGACTTGCGGCGGGAATTCCCGCAGGTGGATGCGTTCGTCGGGCTTGGGGAGTTTACTGGCATCGCGCGGCTGCTGCAGCGCCTGGAAGAGGGCGAAGGAAGGCAGTGCCTGGTCGGCAGGCCGCAGTTCCTCTATTCGAGCCGCACGCCGCGGGTGCTGGCGACGCCGCCGTGGACCGCGTACGTGAAGATTGCAGAGGGCTGCGACCGGCGCTGCGCTTTCTGCGCCATCCCGCGCATCAAGGGGCCTATGCGCAGCCGGCCGACGGCGGACATCGAGAGGGAGGTCCGAAACCTGATAGCCCGCGGGGTGAAAGAAATCGTCCTCGTCGCGCAGGATACGACTGCATATGGGCGCGACCTGTACGGCAGGCCCGCGCTGGCCGACCTCGTGAGGCGACTCGCGCGCCTGGACGGGATGGGATGGCTGAGGGTCATGTATTGGTACCCCGGCCCGGAGGCGATACGCGCAGCACGGGCAATGGCAGATGAGCCGGCCGTAGTCCGCTACATTGACCTGCCACTGCAACACGCGAGCGGGCCGGTGCTGCGCGCGATGCGGCGGCCCGGGGACGGGGAACGGTATCTCGAGATGATAGCAAAGCTGCGCGCGCTTGTTCCCGGCGTGGCGATACGCACCAGCTTACTTGTCGGTTTTCCCGGCGAGAGGGAGCGTGATTTTGCCGTGCTGCTGGAGTTCGTGAGAGAAGCGCGCTTCGACCGCCTGGGCGTGTTCACTTATTCGCGAGAGCAGGGCACCCGTGCGTACGCGCTGGATTCGCAGGTGCCGGCGCAGGTAGCGAGGGAGCGCAGGCGCCGATTGATGGCCCTGCAGCGCGAGATAAGTTTGCAGATCAATCAGGCCCTTGTCGGAAGGCACCTGCAAGTGCTAATAGAAAGAGAGGCGGGGCGCGCGTTCGTCGGGCGCTGCTACCGCGACGCGCCGGAGATAGATGGGCTGGTGCGCCTGAGCGGCCGCGCGCTGGCAGTCGGGGAGTTTGCAGATGCAATAGTGACGCGCGCGCATCGCTACGACCTGGTGGGGCGGGCGGCCGGGGAAGGCGAATCGGGGGGCGGCAGACCGAGTGGCGGGAGGCGGGCTTGCAGAAACTGAGCGCGATAATCACGTGCAACAACGAGGAAATCAACATCGCCGACTGCCTGAAGAGCATCGCCTGGGCAGACGAGATTCTGGTGGTTGATTCTTTCAGCACGGACGGAACGGCCGAGATTGCGCGGTCGCTCGGGGCGAAGGTTCTGCAGCACGAATATGAAAGCCCCGGTTCCCAGAAGAACTGGGCGATGGCGCGGGCCGCGCACCCCTGGGTGCTGTTTCTCGATGCGGACGAGCGGGTGACAGAGGGGCTGGCGAAAGAGATAAGAGAGACGGTGCTGCGCGACGGGCCGCGCGATGGCTATTGGATTCGCAGGCGGGACTATTTCCTGGGCAAGGAGGTTCGCCACAGTGGCTGGCAGCACGACCAGGTGCTGCGGCTTTTCCGGCGCGGCAGCGGGCGCTGGCAGGAACGGCGGGTGCACGAGAGCGTGGTGCTAAGTGGCAGAGCGGGCAGGTTCCGACACCCCATGGTCCACTATTCCTACCGGAGCCTGGACGACTGGCTGACAAAGATCGGCCGTTACGGCGAATGGGCGGCGATGGACATGGCTGCCGCAGGCAAGAGGGCCGGGGGGCGAGGGCTGCTGCTGAACCCGTTGTGCGATTTTTTATATAAATACTTGGGGCGGCGAGGTTTCATGGACGGCACGCACGGGCTTGTGCTTTGCCTGTTCCAGGCTTTCGGAGTGTTCTACAAATATGCCAAACTGTGGGAAATGAGGATGCGCGAAAAGCAGGATGGCTAGCCAAGCCGGCGAATAGGCAGGCGAGCCGCGCCCTGCGGCAATGAACGGACTCGACTGTGAAGGAGGGAATGGTGATGAGAAAGTTCGCATGGTTGGCAGCGGGTGTGCTGATCTTGATGCCCCTGCTCGGATGCGAGAAGCGGATGGAAACAACCGGGACCATCCAGCCGACACCGCAAGAAAAGGCGGCCCAAGAGAAGAAGGTTCCGCCAGGCGCTGAGAAGGCAGCACCAGCCGCGGAAAAGGCAGCTCCGGCCGCGGAGAAGGCAGCTCCAGGCGCTCAAAAGGCAGCTCCGGGTGCCCCGAAGGCCGCGCCTCCGGTAGCCGCCAAGAAGTAACAAGGGCAGCGACCAGCGGATTCCGGCACACAACCCGGCGCACCGGGCGGATTATGTGTGCCGGCCAATGGCAACCCCGGAGCATCTATTGGGGCAGCGATCCCAAGCGAGCGCCCCGGGGCGGGGCAGTTGGTGTCGTCCGGGGTGATCAGCATCGCCGCTGTGCGCTCTGGCCGGGGACGGGAAACGCGACCGAGCCAAGGGCGGAATCATATCCTGCGCCCCCGCCGGGCTCGCGATTCGCAGAGCGATGGTGCGAAAAGGAGGCCGCGCCTCCAGCTCAAATACCTCACCTACAAGGCATCCTTGGCAGTCTCGGTTAATCGAGCGCCTCAGAAATGGTGAAGGCTACTAGCCCTGCGGGCTCGGTGGTCCTGCTTTACCACCGGTTGGGAAGCCCCCTTGTCCGGTCGAGAATGCGCGGACAGTACGTGCTGCCTGCATTCTTCAGGTGGCAGTTGAGAACGCTTCTGCGCCGAGGGTATCGGCCGGCTGCGCTCGCCGACATACTCGCTCAGCCCGGCGCGCTGGGGCACTTCTGTGTCACGTTCGACGACGGCTACGCGCCAGTGGGCAGACTCGCCCGCCCGATCCTTGCCGAAATGCGGATACCGGCCGCCGTGTTTGTGGTCGCAGGAGCGGTGGGGAAGACGAACTTCTGGGACCAGCAAAGAGGAGACAGAGCGGAGAAGATGCTCAGCGAATCGGAGCTGCGCGAAATGGCTTCGGGCGGCATCGAAATCGGCTCGCACAGCATGAGCCATCCCAGGCTGACCGAGGTTTCGGATGAGGTGGTGCGCGAAGAAGTCGGCGGCTCAAAAAAGGCACTCGAAGACACGCTCGGCCAGCCGGTGGCTGGCTTTTCGTACCCGTACGGCGCCTGGGATGCGCGCGTCCGAGAGGCTGTCATCGAGGCGGGCTATCAGTATGCGACGGCCGCGGCGTTGGGAGCGCTGAGTTCCACCGTTGACCGGTTTTCGATGCCCAGGATCAATGTGCGCTGGAACACGGTTGGATGGCGGTTGCTCGGGAAGATACGCAAGGCTTACCGGGTTGAAGAGTAGCAGGCGATGCGCATACTCGAGATCATCACGCCGTCGCGGATAGGCGGCGCGGAAACGAACCTGGTCACGATCACGCGCGGGTTGACGGCGCTGAATCACGAGGTGACAGTTTTCTGCCCTGCCGGCCGCCCGTTAGTAGAGTATCTCAGTCAGCGCGGGATCAGGCCCATAAGGTGGAGAACATGGGGGAAAGCCGATCTGCGGACCCTGGTCGGGCTTTGCGCGCTCATCAGATCGCGCCAGGTGGATATCGTGCACGCCCACCTTTCCACGGCGAGCCTTCTCGGCAGCCTGGCAGCGAGGCTGGCGCGCAGGCCTTGCGTTGTCACCGTTCACGGTCTCAGCGGCGCTCGCTGGTATCGTTTCGCTGACAAGGTCGTTGCGGTCTCTGAGGCCGTGAAGGGCCATCTGGTTGCACAGGGAATCCCCGCGCAGCAGATTGCGGTGATCTACAACGGCATCCCGCTGGAAGAGTATCTGCCAGTGCCCGTTGCGGCCGCAAGGCGCATGTGCGGGTTCGATCCTTCAACCACGCGGGTGGGCATCTTTGGCCGCCTTGGCCTGGAGAAAGGGCAGGAAACCGCCCTCCGCGCTTGGCAGCAGGTGTTGCAGCGCTATCCGGAGGCGATATTGATGCTGGCTGGCCGCGGCCGCAGCGCCAAAGACCTGCGCGCCCTGGCGGCGAGCCTGCGGATCAATGGGAACGTGGAGTTCGCTGGATTTGTGCCGGACCCCAAGGCGCTGATGTGCGCATGCGATGTGATCGTCGTGCCTTCGCGCAGGGAGGGCCTTGGGCTGGCAGCGCTAGAGGCAATGGCGCTGGAACGCCCGGTGATCGTCTCTGACGCTGGCGGGCTGGCGGAAATCGTGTTGCATGGAGAGACGGGCCTGGTTTTCCCGCGCGGAGAACCTCAGCCTCTCGCCGAAGCGATTATCAGGGTGCTTGCCGATCCCGAACTCGGGTACCGGCTTGGGAAGGCTGGGCGCAGGCGGGTGGAGGAGCGGTTCGAGGCCGCGAGGCAGGTGGCAGCATTACAAGATCTGTTTCTGTCGGAACTGCAGGCCTGCAGGGCGTTTCGTGGCGGCAACTGAGGGTGGCCTGTCCAGACGCCAATCACAGGCGGACCGCGCCGACCAGCCGGTTTTTCCTGATCTTGGAAAAAGGGCGCCCCGGAGCACGTATCAGCCGCGCGGGCAGCACAATCCGCTGTCCCTGCCTAATCTGCCTGTCGCCTCCTGGCGCCGAGGTACCGGGGGCCAAAAACGTTCGGTTTGCTCGCCGCGACCTGGACCTGCGCTAGAGGGGTACCATGTGAGCCGTGGACTGGGAGCGGATGCGAAGGTGGGCGAGGGTCTGGGGATCGGCAGAACGTGCCGATCGCATGGCTTTGTAGAGGGCGTCGGGATGGCCTGCCTGGCGCGGCGACAGTAAGGCCGTCTCCAATTGCAGATCGTCGAACAGTTGGAGCATTTTCTCGAGCCAACCCACGCCGATGAGGCGACAGCCTGCAACGGCGGCAAGGAGACACCCATGAAAGCGCGTGCCGAGGTACAGGTCTGTGGCAGCGAGCTGCTCAAGGACCGCCTGAGGCGCGTTGTCTGTGACGATGCGCAGGTCGCGCGGCAGCAGGCGGCGCAGCAGTTCCGCGTACTCGAGGTCGGAGCGCCAGGGCTTGTGCCCCCTGACTCGCATGGGCAAGAACGCGGCCGCGGCGCCTGTTTCGGAGCAATAGCGCTCTAACGCGGCTGCAAGAAGTCTTACCAGGGAACCCTTGAGTCGCCAGGGCAGGCGCAGCATTTTCTCGCAAATGGTAACGGTGACCATTCTTTTCGGCTGGTAAGACGCAACCTGGGCGGAGAAGAGCGGGTCGGCGGTGACGCCGACGCGATCGGTGATGCCGGCATTGGCCAGATACTGCGCGCAGCGCTTGTTACGGACGGTGACACACTGTGCGAGCGAGCAGAGCCTTACCAGGCCGCGCGGCGAAGCGCCGGGCGGGATAGGCTCTACGCCACATGCCCAGATAAAAAGACGCCGGTCCGGCGGCCTCAGGTGTGGCAGGAGGAATCTTGCCGAGCGGATGATATTGGGCCCCAACAGGGTGCCCGGCCCGAGGACGATGAGCGAGAAATCAGCGAGCGGCACCTGGCCGCGGGCGAGTTGGTCCTCGGTGAAGAACGAACTGACGTCGGGATGATTGCGCGCACTGTGGGCAGGGTCGCGGCTGATCATGGCAAATCGCAGCGACAGATCAGGGAACCGGTCGCGCAGCTGGCGGCGGATTTCGGCGGCACCCATTTCGTCGCCCAGGTTATCGGTGCCGAAGCAACCGAGTTGAAGAACGGCGTGCGCCTTGCCCACCATGGGGATAATTGCCTTTCGACGCTGACGGCTGCACCCCCTGCCTGCGGGCGCAGGTGAGTCCCAACATCTGATAGAAGAGGCAGGGAAAGCAGGCGCAGGAGAAGACAGCATGCCTTCTTTCGACAGTTACGGCGAGTGGACGGCGCTCTCTCTTCGGGCAGTGAGCGCGAGCTTGAGAGCCATCAGGGCCGCTGGAGCCCAAGGCACGGAGGTCGTCGAAAGGCGGCAGGCCGGGTATAGGGCGTTCGATCCCGAGGTAATAGCCGTTGACCGCCTGACGGAAGCGGAACTGCTCCGCGTGCTCAGGGAGAGCGGATACGGTGGCACCGTGATCTCCGAGGAGGCGGGCGTCTTGAAACTGGAGGGCGCGCCCGGGCGCGAAAGCGCCTACTTTGTGATTGATCCGTTCGACGGCAGCAAGTTGTATCGCCGCCAGATAAGGGCCTTCTGGTATACGTGCCTGGGGGTTTACGGGTCCGACGGCAGCGCCCTTGCCGCGGCGGTCGCCGATGTCATTGACGGCTCTGTTGAATTCTGCAACCAGGAGGCATCTTTCCGCGCAAGGCTGGCTGATGACCATGTTGAGCAGGCGCAGCGACTCGAGGCGCGCGCAACGGATGAACTCAAGGATGCCTACCTCGAGACTTACCTGATGAGCCCCGATTTCCTTTACCCCGCCAGCCACAGATTTCAGCCGCTGTTGCGCAAAGTCAAGATGATACTCCCCAACGGCGGGCCCTGCGGGTTCGCGGACGTGGCGGCAGGGCGTGTTGATGCGTATCTGGGCATCACCGAGGCGGCGATAGACGTATTCCCCGGCCTGCCGATAGCTGAGCGCGCCGGTTGTCTGGTGACCGATTTCTCAGGTCAGCCGGTCGCGTTCAGCCCGGACATTGAGCGGCAATATGCGCTCCTGTGCTCGTGCAGCCGGCGGCTGCACGAGCAAGTGCTGGCGGAGATTTCGGCGCTGGGGCCGTAGCGCCAGGCGTCAGGCTGCGGCTTTCTTTGCCGCAGCGACCAAGCGGCGAACCGTCTGTCCCCCCTTCTTACCTATCCGCTCGTAGAAACGCGGGCCGCGCAGCCGCTTGACCTTTTCTCCGCCCTTCTTGCCAATCGTCTGGTAGAAGCGCGCACCATGGCGGCGCTTGGTTACATCGCCGCCCTTCTTGCCAATCGTTCCGTAGAACGTCGCGCCGTGGCGCTGCCTGGTGGTCTCGCCACCGCGACGACCAGCCTCGCTAACCGTCATTTGCCTTGCTGGCATGGTAGTTATCCTCCTGCGACAGCGTGCTCAGCGGGCCTGGTTCTCGGCCTGCCTGCCGCGCGCGATGAGGTCCTTCAGTTTGCGGCCTCCTTTGCGGCCGATCTTGCTATAGAACTGGGGCCCATGCCGCTTGAAGGTGGTCTTGCCACCCTTGCGGCCTGCCTCAGCTACGCTCATCGCCTTGCTAGCCATTCGTTCACCCCGTGCGCGGCTTTGGGCTCTTATGGACTCCTTCGATGCAAGCCCTTGAGCCGCTGCCAACCACCATTATAGTACCCAACAACTGTCCAGACAACACGGTTCCCGGGAATTATTGGCGCGATAGCCAACAACGCTCTGCAGGCTGGCGGGCGTACGCTAGGCTGCGCCGCAGCGAGACTGGCCCCGGGCCGCCACCTCCCAGGGCGCATCTGCCTTGCCCTCGGTTGCAACGCAAACGATCCGGCCGTCCGCGCAGGGCACGATCAGCTCGTTCTTGCCGTCGCCGTCGAGGTCGCACGCGATGGGGCACAGCACGAGATCCGGGAATGTCTGCTGCCAGATCACTTCGCCGCGAGCGTCCACCACGTAGAGATCCGTATAAGGTGGCTCCGCTTCATTTCGCCCGTAGCCCGATGGGTTGGTTGCGCCGACGATAGCGCGCAGTTGGCCCGAATCATCCAGCCGTGCCATCGCTGGCCACGACTGCAGCCAGTGGCGGCGCACCGGGCGCTCCCACCTGCGCGCGCCATTGCGCAGGTCGAAGCAGATGATGGCCGGGCTGACTTGCCCGCCATCGCGAGGGTTTGTTATCCCTACCGCTTCGAGCGCGCCGTCGCCGTCCAGGTCTGCGATGGAAACCTCCCCACCGCCGAAATCCGCTCGCCAGAGCGCATCCCCATTCGCACTCCAGCACCACAGCCGCGAGAACGGATACGGCCCCCGCGCGCACAGGTTCAACTCAACCTTCAAGATCTCCAGCCGCCCATTGCCATTGGCATCGGCCAGCATCGCCGGGTTGGACCCCAGGTCTCCCTCGATGCCATCGTGCCGCCAGACTTCCTCACCGCGGTCTGAAAGTAATGCCATCGCTGAGGTACCATCCGCGTTGCCGTACTCCGACCCGATGGCAATCTCCATGCGCCCGTCGCCGTTCACGTCGCCCACCGCTGAGGAGCCCCAGCATATCATTACGCCGCGGTCATAGCGCCACTTCTCGCTGCCATCGGCGCGCAGGCAGACGAGGAAATGATGCGCGCCGACGAGGATCTCGCGCTCGCCGTCAGCGTCGAGGTCCAGGCACAGGGCGTCGCGGTTCGAACCGAAGGGGCCCTCCGTTGAGTGCTGCCAAATGGTCCCGCCGTCGCGCGCAGAAAGTAGTGCCAGCGTGCCCTCGGTGCCCACGGAGCCGTCGCCCACGATTGAGCAGATGAGAGCCGGTTCGCCTGCAGGCCGCACGAATGCCGGCTGCACGCTCAGGCTGACGGCGCCTTGATCGCGCGAGAACTCGCGCTTCCAAAACATGGTGCCATGGGAATTGAGGGCGATAATTGCGGGATCCTGATCCGATCGCCCGAAGGACGAGATGAACAGGCGGACGGCGCCGTCCACAGCCCCGCACACGGCGCCCTGCAAATAGAGCCCGGTTTCAGCCGTCCACTTGATGCGGTCCAGCACGTTGCGCTAACCCCTGCCATCACGCGGCGGGCGTAGGTGGCTGGACCCGTTGGGCCGCCATCCCGGCCCCGACGTTGTCGGGGCCTAGGGACACGCCCGCCCTACAAACCACCAACCGGCTCGCCTGCCAAGGCTCGAAAGTCACTCTCGGGGCCAGTCTGCAGCAGCCTGAGCCAGGGCCTCCGCAGCCTTGGCCTCGGCGGCCTTGGCGGCGCGCAGGGCCTCGATTGCTTCTGCCCGGCGTTTGGGATCCTCCACCATCTTGCGCGAGTCCGGGAAGGGAAACAGGCTGGCCACGTCTCCCATGGCCTCCGCCACGTCGGCATAGGCTGTCACGGCGCGGCGCAGCGGCTCGGCAGCGCGGGGGTTCCTCGCCGCAAGGCGACTGAGGAATTCATGGGCGAAGCGTCTTGCCTCGGCCCAGCACTGGGCGTTGTAGCTATTGCCGAAGGCCTCCGCCTTGCCGGTATCGAGGGCTGCGATCCACCTGTCATAGGCGGCCTGGCCAGTGGCGTATTGCGGGTCGCCCGTGCGGTAGTTGAGCATCTCCAGAGCATGGTAGATGGCCCGCCGGTCCGCCTCGGCGCGAGCCATTCTCACCTCAGTGGGGAAGGCCAGCACGTAGGCGCCGCTCGGCGTCACAAGTTGATCGAAGGGAACAGGAGGCTGGGGCTCGCCCACGACCCTCTTCCAACTCTCGACGAGGTACTTTTCGCCCTCCACGCCAACGGCGATGCCGAAGTCGGGGTCATAGGGGCCCCAAATGACGCACGGCCGGCGAGCCTGGATCTCCCGCGCGACCAGGTCATAAACCGCACGCAGTTCTTTGCGGAATGCGTTCGGGTCGCGGCCGTGCTCGGGGTCGCACTTGCAGTGAGCGCCGTGGAAGGCGAGAGTCGAGCGGCCCAGGCCGCAGATTCCTGGCAGCAGCAGGCCCCAGTCGAAGGCAGTGGGGCCAGAGACGTGGACGCTGTCGTGCACATTGATGAGGAACGCATAGGCGCTGTAGCCGGCCACGTCAACATTGTCGCACTCAACTCCCAGGGCACGCAAGCACCCGGTCGTGGACGCGACCCACGTCAGCCAGCCACGCTTATATTCAACTTTCATTGGTACCTTCACTGTCTTTTTCGCTGTCATGTTGCTGACGCCCCTTTCCCTTGAGCCAGCGTTCACGCTGGAGGCTTTCTTTGCTGCGGCCGGCCGCGCCAGCGCCGAACACATCATGGTAATGGCAACGATGCCGATAGCGATTGCCGCCCTGCTGCCGTTGCGCACAAAGATACGCCCGATGATCTTGTCCACTATCCATACCTCCCTTGTTCTCCTTCAGTGCCGCTGGTGGTCATTCGGATTCGATTTGCCCCAGCGCCTTCTCGATCTCGGCAATCGCAGCCTCCTCGATCTCGCGCGCCTGCGTCAGGATTTCCATCTCTCGCTTTCGCATCTTGGGCGACCACTTCTCCACATCATTGACGAACGCACCTTTCCCGGCGAGGGCTGATGCCAGCAAGTCCGCTTCGCGCGCGCACTCTTCCGCTGCGCGCGCCAGCGCTGCATCCGCCGCGCCGTTCAAGGTGGGGGCGTTCTCGCGCAGGAACGTCACCGCGGCCCGCCGGGCATCGTGCATCCGGGTGAAGTTCCACCAGCCAATGCCGCAGAGATTCCGTCTCTCCGTCTGGGTGAATTTACTCGCTTGCTCAATGTCTGCTATCCATCGCGTCAGCGCGGCGCTGCCGTACCAGTACTCCCCTGGGCCGGTGGTGAAACGCTCCCTGCGCCAGTTCCGCGCCGCAATCCTCAGTGCCCCGATCAAGGCTGCGCGCCGTGGCAGGCCCTCTCCGTGGTCGCCGATGAACAATGTCAAGAAGCCGAGCTTGGATGGAGGCAGCCGCAGGGGCTTCTCGCCCTTGAAGTAGTCGCGCAGGAGCAGCATCTTTCCGCCCTTCTCAAAGCCGTACACCACATCCATGTTCCCCCGCGGTTCGTAAGCAAGAACCGGCCGGCCGGCATTGATGGAGGCGACGATGTCGGCCGTGATCCGCTCCACGTTCGCATCGTCATCTGCCCGCAGGAAGTCAACCCGAATCGGCCAGCCCGTTGCCCTCTGGACCGCCTCTATCTCCTCTGGCGTCTCACCGACCGCGCTGGATGGGCACCAGCGGCGCCCCTGACCCTCAGACGCCTGAGAGAACCACCGGACCCTGAACGCCATGCCGGACCACCCCATCAGATCCGTGTAGTTGCAGGGATGGTCTGTGACCGCCAGAGCCGCCTCCAGCGCGCCCAGGAAGGTGCACTCGCGGCCCTTGCCCCATCCCAACTTCGGCACCTTTTCCAACACCTTTCGCGCGAACTCGGGCGGCAGTTTGTGCTCGTTGAAGACCTCTTGCACCGTGGGGATCATCCCCTCCGTCACATGGAGCGGCAGGGCAGCCCTCAGCTTCGCTCTGGCGCGGTGGATGAGCGCCTTGGCTGTGCCCAGGGGAATGTCGAGGAAGTCAGCCACCTTCTCGTACGACAGTCCGTCCAGGTGGAACATGGTCAGAGGCACGCGGTACTTGGGGGGCAAGGAGGCGACTGCTCGCAGCACCGCCTCCGCCAACTCCCGCTTCTCGACTACCTCCGCGGGGCCAGGCTGGAAGTCGGGGATCTCCAGGCTGTCGAGATCCACCCGGCCGTCCAGGCGCTGGAAAAACGCAGGGCGATGCGCCTTTAGCCAGTTCATGGTCACGCTGAACGTCACTCGCCTGAGCCACGCAGGGAACCGCGCCGGATCGCGGAGTTGGTCGAGATTGAAGTAAGCGCGAATGAATGTCTCCTGCGCGACATCCTGGGCGTCGGCCCAGTTATCCACCAGGCTGTAGGCCAGGCCATAAACGTGGCCTTGATACCGGGCCACCAGCGCCCCGTAGGCTTCAGCATCTCCTGTGCGCGTCAGCGTCACGAGTTCAGCATCGGCTGGATCTGCCATCATCCCTCCTCGCATCTGCTTGGCATCATCATACCACCGTCGCACCATAGACATGCAAATGGCGCAAAAGGTTGCATGCTCGGCCCTGGGCATTTCCCCCGGAGTGCTTGCGCTCAGGCCATTCGCATCTAGCACAGCCGGGGGCGGCTGTGCCACATCTTGGGCCGCAAAAGGCTTGACACAGGGTACCGCAGAAGAGGAAGCCGCTCCTGCCACTTCGCCGGGGCTCCCATGCTGGGCGACCACCAATATGATAGGCGCGGCAGATGAAGCGCAGGACGCGGGTCTGGCGCGGATTCCTGCTCGGGGTCGTACTGGTGCCGCTCAACGCGCTTTGGGTCTTGCAGATGGAGCGCATCGGCGGGCGGGGGCCCTGGCTCTCCACCATCTCGCTTTTCTTCAACGTTGTCTTCATCATGACGTTTCTGGCTCTGGCGAACGGGGCGCTTCAGAGATTGCTGCCGCGCCTTGCGCTGAATCGCAGCGAGATGGTCATCGTGTACGTGATGCTGTGCATCGGCACGTCGCTCGCCGGCCTGGACATGATGCAGGTGCTCCCGCAGGTGATGACGCACGGGTTCTGGTTCGCTACACCGGAGAACCGCTGGGAGCAAATGCTGGCCGATGTGCCGCGCTGGCTGGTGGTCTCCGACAAAAAGATTCTCTATGGCTACTACAGCGGTTCCTCGACCGTCTATCAATGGCCTGTGATCCGCGCCTGGCTCGCGCCGGCGCTTTTCTGGGCGGGCTTCATCCTCGTCTTGGTTTTCGTGATGGTGTGCCTGTCGGTAATCGTGCGCGCCCAGTGGGCCGACCGGGAGCGGCTGACCTTTCCGATAATCGAGTTGCCTCTCGAACTGACCAATCCGCGGACGCGGCTTTTCAGCAGCCCACTTCTCTGGGTGGGCCTAGGGGCAGCAGGGCTGGTTGATCTTATCAACGGGCTGAACTTCATCTTTCCATCCGTGCCCTATCTTTCCGTAGCGCCGACGGCCACCAACTGGACCGCCAACGACCTCATGAAATACATCGCCGGCATGCCCTGGCGAGGCATCGGCTGGCTGCCGGTTACTTTCTATCCGGCCGTGATCGGCCTTTGCTTTCTGCTGCCCACGGACCTGCTGTTCTCCTGCTGGTTCCTGTTCTTCTGGTGGAAGGCGCTGTTCGTTATTGCCGCTGCGACGGGGCTAAGCGATGGCTACTCCGGCGGGATGTCGAAGTGCGTGTTCCCCTATGCCAATGAGCAGATGTTCGGCGGGTACCTCGGCATTGCATTGGGGCCGATGTTGGTCGGCAGGCGCCACCTGCGCAATGTGTGGGTGCGCATCCTGGGCAAGCCCTCCGAGGCGAATGACGCGGCGGAGGGCCTTAGTTACCGCACCGCCGGCATCGGGGCCGTTGTTGGCACTGGCTTGTTGGTGGCCTTCAGCGTCGCGGCAGGCATGTCGCTGGGTTTAGCCATCGCTTTCTTCATCATCTACTATTTGCTTGCACTGGCAGTCGCCAGGGTGCGGGCGGAGTTTGGCTCGCCCGTGCACGACTTCCACTTCACCGGGCCGGATTACACTATTTCGTATGTTCTGGGGACAGCCAACATCGGCGAGCGGGATCTCGCGATGTTCACCGAGTTCTGGTGGTTCAACCGCGCCTATCGCTGCCATCCCATCGCCAGCACCATCGAGGGCTTGCAGATGGCCGCGCGGACCCGCACGCCTGGCCGCGCCGTGACCGGTGCGGTCATGCTGGCGACCCTCGTCGGGGCGGTTTCCGTCTTTTGGATCTGGCTGCACTATGCCTACGGCCTAGGCGTTGCCTCGAAATGGGGCCAGGAAGAGGGGTTTGGCGACCAGGTTTTCGCGCGCCTGCAGTCGTGGACGGAAAACCCGACCCAACCGAACTTGACTGCGCTGGGCGCGATGGGCGCGGGATTCGTCATCACTATGCTGCTCGCAGGCGCGCGATCCGCGTTTGTGGGATGGCCTTTCCACCCGGTTGCCTACGCGCTGTCGGCGAGCTGGTCCATTCACCTGGTCTGGATGCCGATGCTGATCGCGTGGGCAGCGAAGATGATCGTGCTGCGCTACGGTGGGCTGCGCGCGTATCGCCGCGCTCTTCCGATCTTCCTGGGGCTGATCCTGGGGGAGACGCTCGTGGGCTGCGGCTGGACCCTGGTCGGCCTGATCTTCCGCATCCCCACCTACAGTTTCTGGGGGCTGTGAGACTACCGGGGAAGTTGCTGGGCAGGACGGGCGTGGTATAATCGTGGGCGATGGAACAGTCGAGGACGCCGACGGTCCAAACTGAACTTGGCGGTCTGGTGCGCAGGATCGTGGAGGCAGTCCGTCCGCTGCGCATCATCCTGTTCGGCTCGGCGGTGCGGGGGGAGACCGGGCCAGACAGCGACGTAGATATCCTGGTCGTCATGCCGGACGGCACGAACCGCCTGCAGACGATGCAGTTCTTGCACACGCAGCTATTCGGAATTCCGCTCGCGGTGGACATCCTCGTGGCTACCCCAAGCGACCTGGAGCGACATCGCAACAACGTCGGGTTGATCTATCGGACCATCCTCGAGCAAGGCAAGGAGATATATGCCTCCTGAGCCAGGCTCAGCTGCAGACTGGTTGCGCTACGCTCGCAGCGACCTGGCGCTGGCAAAGCAAGCGAGCCCCGGAAATGTACTGCGGGAAATGCTCTGCTTCCATGCGCAACAGGCTGTCGAGAGAAGCATCAAAGCGGTCCTGGTTCACTTCGGGGTCGCATTGCCGAAGACCCACAGCATTGAGCGGCTGATTGATTTGCTTCCGCCATCTGTCGCGCGCACCGCGCACCTTATGGCCTCGGCGGAGTTGACAGCATACGCCACTGTCTTCCGCTATCCGGGTGAGCACGAGCCGATCTCGGCAGAGAGGTTCCGCGCAGCGTTGCGCTTGGCCGAGGCAGTGCTCGCGTGGGCAGAGGAATACGTGCTGCCAGACAAGTCGTGACTGCACGAGTTGTAGGGGCGACCGGCCCGTTCAGGACTCCGAGAAGAGAGGTCCTTCAGGGTCCCTCTTCGAGGGGCCGGTCGGCCCTACGTTCGGGCGATTCTGAAACGTGAGACGGTAGGCAGGCAAGGCTTTGACCGTCAGGCTTGTGCCGCTCGCCGCGCTGGCTTCGCTGTAACACCCCGCTTCCAACCGATGATGCTGGGCCGGTAGGGGGTGTGCCGGGGTGCACGTGTCCAGTGTGGGCGCGGGGGGCGAGCCGGGGCCGCTGGATGGTAAATCGCGGTGCAAGTGTGGAATAAGCCCGGCGACGCTGGGTTGTCCCGCTTGCGGCCGGGATTCCTTTTGTTACGCTTCCCTGCCGACAGCGCATCCGAGACGCGGCCAGCGTGCAACGCCACAAATGCAACAGCAAAGGGATCACGTGCGCAAGGTGTTGAGCATCACCAGCTGCACCGCGACCTTGCTCCTGGCGGGGAGCGGGGCGCTGATCTGTACGCGGCTGGCACAAGTGGCCTCGCTCGAAGTCCCGATGGCCTGGACGGGAGCGCAGGCGATGGAGATAGCAGCCTACGTCGCCATGCTTGCGCTGCTAGGGGCGGAACGAGGTTGGGCAGCCTACGCCGTGGGGGCCATCGCACTGTTGGCGATGCGGTGGGCGATAACGTTCGCGGGCGCTGGAATACAAGCGGCGCAAGGGGGCGACTCGATTTGGCAGCACGCCAAGACGATACAGACGCTGGCGATGCCCAGGCTTGCAGCGATCGCATTTTCCGTGGTTGCTGCGTATCCACTGCGTGACCTGCTGCCCAACAGTCCTTCAGACCCAGACGGGCAAGCGGATACACGTAAGAAGGGTGCAGAAGAATCCGAGGTGATGCTGTTATTCGGGCCCCAGGCGGGCACGGAATTATCGCCGGACGAACCGGCGGCGAATGCAGACGGCGGGCGCCAGGTCAGCCTGCCGCTGGCGCCCGTCGAGGGCAGCATTTTCCTGCCGCTGGCAGTGGTGATGAAGAATGTCCCTGCGTTTTCGGCGCAGGATAGCAGTGCGGGGGCAGAGGTCGAGGTCCCCCTGGCTCTCATCGTTCCACACTTGAAGGAGGGGAAGATCGTTATCGCCGCGCGCGAGCTGGCGCCGCACCTTCCTGCTGGCGTGATTGTGGAACAAGAGGCGGTGGAGCTGCCCCTGCGGGAGGTCGTGCTGAGCCTGCCGCCGGAAACGCTTCAGTTGCCCCCCGCCAACTCGCCCGCATGGGCGCGAGTGGAAGGGCTGGAAGAGGAAATCCTATTTGCCGCTGTGTGAGCCTACGAGGGGAAGAGGGAGAGGAAGGGCACTTCGACCATGGCCTCGATAAACTACGCCCTCAAGGAGATAGCGTGCAAGATAGTCTATTACGGTCCGGGGATGTGCGGGAAGACTACGAACCTGCAGTGGGTCCACCAGCATCTGAACAACGACAGGAGAGGCAACCTGGTATCGCTGGCCACCCCCGGAGAGAGGACCCTGTTCTTCGACTTCCTGCCGCTGGAGGCGCCGCAGCTGCACGGATTCACGACCAAGCTGCAGGTGTACACGGTGCCGGGACAGGTGATGTACAACTCCACCCGCAAGCTCGTGCTGCGCGCGGTGGACGGGATAGTGTTCGTTTGCGATTCGCAGTGGGAGAAGATGGCCGAGAACGTGGAGAGTTTCCGCAACATGTGCGATAACCTGAGTTCCTACGGCTACAGTCTGGAAACCACCCCCATGGTGGTCCAGTACAACAAGCGCGACCTGCCCAACGCGGCGCCCATCGAGTACCTGCAGTATGTGATGAATCCCAGGCAGGTGCCCTGGTTCGAGGGGGTCGCCACCCAGGGGCATGGCGTTTTTGGCGCCTTGAACTGTGCTTGCCAGCATGTGCTCGCCAATCTGCGGCACAAACAGAGGCAGGGGTCTTTGTGAGGCCGGGCCGGAGTGAGAGATGGCATTACGTGGGACGTTCGATGATTTGAGTTTTGCGGAGGTGCTCCAGTTGCTGAATCTGGGGCGCAAGACGGGAATGCTGATCGTCAGGCACGGCCAGCAGGAGGCGATCGTGCACCTGCGCGACGGCGAGGTGGTGGATGCCGTGGCTGACATGATCGAGGGCCAGGACGTGGTCTTTCGCCTGTTGGGATGGCGCCAGGGGGAGTTCGAGTTCACGCGCGATGCGAAAGCGGTCAAGCACTCCATTCACATGGGCACCGAGGCATTGATCCTGGAAGGGATGAAGCGCATTGACGAGTGGCAACAGATCGAAAACGAGTTCAGTGACCTGAACGTTGTGCTGCGGGTGCGGGCCGACATGGTATCGGAGAAGTATGACGACCTGGAAGAAGACGCCAAGACCCTGCTGCGCTTCGTGGATGCACGCAGGGACGTGAGCACGATCATACGCGAGAGCGGCCTGGAGCCATTGCGCGCGCTACTGATGCTCACCGACATGATAGGCAACGGGCTGCTGGAGAAATGGCAGGGCTCCCGTCTGCCGGGTCAAGAGGACAGCGTGAGCGTTAGCCCCACAGCAGACACGGCTGCGGACGCGCCGGGCATCCGCGTGGGCAACTACTTTGGGCGTTCAGGAGCGCGAGAATGAGTGCTGCACAAATCAAATTGAGACAGGCCTGCTAAAGGAGCGAACTGCCATGGGAATCTGGAACAGACTGTCAGGTACAAGTGAAGTAGTCGGTGTGGACATTGGAAGCTACAGCATCAAGATGGTGCAGTTGAAAGAGGCGCGGCAGGGGATCGTACTGCACAAGGCAGGCTCCAAGCCGGTCCCCGCGGACTCCATCAAGGCGGGCGTGGTCACCAACCCCCGCGCTGTGGCGGACGCGATAAGGGAAATGTCCTCGGCCCTGGGCATCGGCGCCTGCGGCGCGGTGGCCGGCGTTGCGGGACCAGCGGTTGTCGTGCGCCAGGTGCAGTTGCCGGCCATGTCGGAGCGGCACCTGCGCCGGTCCATCCAGTGGGAGGCGCGCAACTACATTTCCTTCCCGGTGGAGGACAGCGTGCTGGAGTTCCAGATCCAGCCTGGCGACGGCCGCAGCGGACACATGGAGGTCATGCTGGTGGCCACCCCGCGCGACATGGTGGAGTCGCGCGTGGAAACGCTGGAACTCGCTGGCCTGGATCCGCTGGCGATCGAGATCGAGGCCTTCGCCTCGATGCGCTGCCAGGTTGAATGGCCCACGAACGGCGAGGCGGATTCAGAAACCATCGCCCTGGTGGGCGTAGGGCATTCCTTCACTGACATTGACCTGGTGCAAGCAGGCAAGTTCGTCCTCACCAGGATGATCCCGCTGGCGGGGAACGCGCTGACGGAGGCGGTGGGTACTGCCCTGGGCGTGGACCCGGCCAAGGCAGGGAGCCTGAAAGAGACCGCGATGCGCGTGGTGCTTAGCGAGGATGAGCGCGCAACGCTTGATCCCTTCGCCCAGCAGGCGAGCCGAGCTGCTGAGCCGCTGCTCGAGGAGCTGGTGCGCGAGATCCGGCGCTCGCTGGCGTACTACGACTACCAGCAGCAGGGCAGCGACGAGAAAGGCAAGCCGCCGAGCGTGAGCCGCGTGGTGCTGAGCGGAGGCAGTGCGCTGTTGGCCGGCCTGCGAGAGTACTTGCAGGCTCAATTGGGTGTCCCTGTCGAGATAGCGAATCCCTTCCGTGAAGGAGCGATTCAGGCCGAAACCTCAAGCCGGGAATACCTGCAATCACACAGCCCCGGCCTGGTGGTTGGCACGGGCCTGGCCCTCAGGGAAATGATGCTGATGAACGGGAAGGGACACCGGAAAGGGGCAAAGTGATGATAGACATCAACCTGATTGCAACCCGCAGGGCGCATCAAAGGCGGGCGGCAAGACTGCTACGGTTCACCTTTTACGGGGTGATCGGGCTGGCAGCGATGACGGGGGTCCTCTTCGCCTACTTCACGCTGGCGGTCAGCAGCGCGGAGGCCCGCATCGCGCAGTGCGAGGCCAAGCTGACCGACCCCACGCTGGCGAAGAAGTTGGCGCGGATAGATTTCCTGGAGAAACAGAACCTCGAACTTGCGCCGCGAGTCAAGGTGCTCGAAGGTGTGGGCCTCAGCCACCGCCAGTGGCGCCGGGTGATATCCGACATCAGCGCCTGTCTGCCGCCTAACGTCTGGCTGACGCAAATGTCATCGAAACGGGATGTGCAGGAGCAGAGGCTGAGGATCACGGGCTCCGCGCTTTCCCAGCGCGACGTCGGTGATTTCATGCTCAACCTCAAGGCAACCAGTTGGGCCAAGCCCCCTGAACTTTCCTTCACCCAGGCAGTGAAGATAGCCAGGGTGGAGATCGTGAACTTCGAGATCGAAGTCCCGATGAAGATTGTAATAGGGAGTGAGTTGAAATGAAACCCAAATCGAAGGTCACTCGCCAACACGCATATGCTGGAGCTGGCATTCTGGCGCTGGCGCTGCTGGCGGTGCTTATCGGAGTCACTCGCTCGGGCACTCAGAGGATGCAGCGCGTGAGCCGCACGCTGCGAGAGCGCCAGACGACTCTGGCAACCCTGCAGACGCGAGTGATGAACCTCGGCAAGCTTGAGGCGCGGCACCAGCAGCTCACCAAGAGGCTTGGCATCCTCGAGCCCTACGTGTCCACCGGGGCCTATGTGCCGACCTTGCTGCGCCAGATGGAACGGCTGGCGCAGGACACGGGCAACAGGATGGTGGGACTCAAGCCGCAGCCGGTGCTGCAGGTAGCCGTGCCCAAGCAGACTGATGAAGAAGGGGGAGCGCCCCAGGCTGGGAAGACGGCTGGCGCAAAGGATAACAAGGCCAAGTCCCCCGTTGAACGCTACGAACGGCTGCCCATCGAGATGAGCGTGGAAAGCAACTATGCTGCCCTGCTGACATTCCTCGACCGGTTGAGCACTTTCCCGAAGATGATCGCGGTGAGCGAGATGTCGCTCACCCCGGCGGCGCAGTCGGTACGGGAAACTCAACGCAGCGCGTACACGTTCACCGGAAAACTCGACATCGTCGCGCTGATTCAGAAACAGGAGTCCAAGCCATGGAAAAGCGGCGCAAAGAGTTGATGTTCCTATTGGTCGGAGTCGCCATTCTCGCTCTGGCGCTTTACGCGACCTTCAAGCCCAAGGCGCGGCCAGCGAGCGCCGAGGTGCCCGCCAAGACTGCCGCCGCAGCACCGCAGACCAGCGAAGCGGCGCCGCCTGGTGTGGATTCTGCCTCGGCCATGCCCGCGCAGCCGGACCAGGCGGCCACCAGCGCGGAACAGGCGACTACGAAGGGGAGACCTGGTCGCGACCCGTTCGTATCTAGCGTCGCTGCACCCCCCCGGGTCCTTCCTGTATCCGGGCCACCGACCATACTGCTCGGCAAGCAATTCGCCTCCGCGGGGTCTCTGGCGCCCGCCTCAATCAGCGTGATGCCGCTGCCGGGCATGGGCCAACTGCCTGCCGTACAACCAGCACCAACTGGCCAGCAGCCAGCAGGGGCAGCGCAGTTGCAAGACAACCGCCTGCGAGTGACCGGGATCGTATACGGGGACCCCACGGTAGCCATCCTGAGAAAGGGCGCTGCCCGCTGGGTGGTCCAGTCCGGTGACTCGGCAGGGCCTTATGTTGTGGAATCAATCAGCGGCCGGCGAGTCGTTCTCGCGGCCGGCGGCGAGAGAATAAGCCTATTCCTTGAAGGGAGGTTGTAGCCATGAGACGCACATTGATCGCAACCGCCGTATGGCAGCGCGCCGCAGCAATGTGCATTGCGGCGCTGGTGGCCCTGACATTCGCCACCTGCGCGCTGCCGGCCGCGGGACAGGGCGCGGAGCAGGCCAGACACTTCAGCCTGGATTTCGTGCAAACGGACCTGGTTGACGTGATCAAGGCCCTCGCTGCCCAGAGCGGGGTGAACATCGCTACCAATGGGTCGGCGAAGGGCGATGTCACGCTGCGCTTGAGCAACGTGACGCTGGAGCAGGCCCTGACCATCGTTACCAAGCTCAACGGGCTCGAGTACGCGGTGATGGACGGCACCTATGTGGTGGGCAAGCCCGACGAGATCGCTGCCCTTAAGGCAGCCACCTTTGTCAGCCGGGCAGTGACGGTCTCGCGCCTGAAGGCCAGCGACGCACAGCAGACAGTCGCGAAGGTGGCGCCGGATGTCAACGTTTCCGTGCAGCCCGGCACCAGCACGCTGCTGCTATTGGGAACGCCCACCGGCGTGGGAAAGGCCGAGTCCATCCTGCGCGAGATGGATGCCTCTGCGCAGGCGGCCCCGCCCACGAGCGAAGTAGCGCAACTGAAATACCTGCTTGCGAGCCAGGCAGCACAAATCGTGAGCAAGGCTGTTCCGGCCGTTCAGGTGAGCGAAGGTACAACCGGCACCTTGGTGCTCACCGGCGACGCCACCGAGATCGCGAGAGCAAGAACCGTTCTCTCGGGCGTGGACGTTGTGCCTCAGGCCGGGGCAGCAGAACGCCAGGTCTACCGCATCAGGTATGCAGACCCGTACGAACTCGAGGAGAAACTGCAGGAACTGCTACCCGACCTGAAGGTCATCCTTGGCCCCAGGGCGTCCACTCCGACGGTCACGAGTTCGACCACCGGCGCGAGCGCCTCGAGCACAGCAAACCTGTCGGCCCCCCAGATGACGACGGCCGGGGCCACTGCCTCCACTGGGACCAGCACCTCATCGGGCGGCACCGGCGCGCCCAGGGTTCAATTGTCCGCGGTCACGACCCTGATCCTGCTGGGCTCGCGGGCTACCCTCGACCGGGCGCTCGAACTGCTGAAGGAGCTGGACACGGCTCCCAAGCAGGTAACCATTGCGGCCATGATCACCGAGGTGCAAAAGGGATCGCTGAGCCAGTTCGGCATTGACTGGGCGGGTCTGGGAGGCAAGACCGGCATTATCGTCGGCGAGCCGACACCCGCCACCACCGGAGGCTCCGGCAGCTCGGGCGGCACCACAGGGCTCGCTGACGGCATAGCACGTGAACTGAAGCTCGGAAAGTTCATGCGCTCCCAGTTGCAGTTCAACGGCGTGATTAGCGCTTTGGTGAGCCACAACCAGGCCAAGATCCTCGCCAACCCGACCATCACCCTGCTTGACGGCACCCAGGCCGCATTGCATGCGGGTGAAAAGATTTACTACCCGCAGCAGGTCGGCACGGACCTTACCGGCAAGCCCATCTATAGCACGGCGCAGATTGACGTTGGCGTGACGCTTGCTGTCAGGCCGCAACTTTGCGACAACGGGGACATCACCCTGACGCTCGTGCCCACTGTGAGCGCACTCGTCGACAGCGTGTTCCCCGGCTACCCGACGATCCTGGAGCGCTCAACGGTCACGACCGTGCGCGTGAAGAACGGCGAGACCTTTGTGCTCGGCGGCCTGGTGCGCGACGACGAGGTCGTTACCAGCACGCGAATCCCGCTTCTGGGCGACCTGCCGATTGTGGGCCGGCTGTTCCGATTCGACAAGCGCCAGCCGCAGCACACGGAGATCGTGATCGCGATCACACCGACCATAAAGCAAGAAAAGGGATAGACCGCCCTTGGTGGAGATACGGGGGTGGGCCCAAGCCCACCCCCTCTTTGGTAAGGGCAAGAGCGTGGTCAATGATAGCGGCGCAGGGCCAACAGAACTTCGCAGAATTGATAAAAGAGGTGGTAGGCCTCAGCGATGAGCAGCTGAAGCAGGCGCTGCGCGTACAGAAGGAAACCAATGAGCCCCTGGCCCAGATTCTGGTGAATATGGGGCTGATGACCGAGAAGGACAAGGCCAAGTGCCTGGGCCGGCAGTGGAGCATTCCATACGTTGATCTCAGCGAGCGTCCCCCCGACAAAGAAACCCAGAAGCTCGTCCCCCGCCACCTGATACAGCGCCTGCGCGCAGTGCCCCTGCAGCAAAACGGCCGCCGGCTGGTGGTGGCAATGGCCAATCCCCTGGACATCTATGCCATTGACCAGTTGCGCCTGGTTACCGGCCTGGAGGTCGAGCCCGTCATCGCGAGCGATGAAGACATCAGCAATGCGGTGGCCCAAGACGCCACCGCGGGAGAAGAACTGGGGCAGGCGTTACAGCAGGTGCAGGAGGAGCTGGGGGGCGAGTCCGGAGACCTGTCGTTCGAGAAGCCGAAGGAAGATGATGTAAGCCTCGACCAGCTGAAGGAGATGATGGACGATGCGCCCGTCATCCGGCTGGTCAACCTGATCGTGCGCCAGGCGATCAGGGACAGCGCGAGCGACATCCACGTGCAGCCAGAGGAAACCAAGGTGCGCGTCCGCTTCCGCATAGACGGCATCCTGCACGACAAGATGACCGTCCCCAAACAGGTGCAAGCCGCGCTCGTCTCGCGCATCAAGGTGATGGCCGACATGGACATCGCCGAGAAGCGGGCCCCGCAGGACGGGCGCATCAGCCTCAAACACAACCAGCGGGAGTACGACTTCCGCGTCTCGACCTACCCTGGGGCGCACGGCGAGAAAGTCGTGATGCGGGTGCTGGACAAGCGCGGGGTGATGGCCAACCTGAACCGGCTGGGCATGTCGGCCACGATGCTGGATGAATTTGAAGCGCTCATTAACCGCAGTTATGGAATCATCTGTGTAACGGGCCCCACTGGCAGCGGCAAATCCACCACCTTGTATTCGGTGCTCAACAAGATCAACAGCCCGGAGAAGAACATCTTGACGATCGAAGATCCCGTGGAATATCAACTGGCCGGGCTGACCCAGGCCCAGGTAAACCAGCGCGCCGGGGTAACCTTTGCCACCGCGCTTCGTACGATGCTCAGGCAGGACCCGAATATCATCCTGGTCGGTGAGATGAGAGACACGGAGACAGCGGTGATCGCCATCGAGGCTGCGCTCACCGGCCACCTGGTTTTCAGCACGCTTCACACCAACGACGCCCCCAGCGCGGTCGCGCGGCTCCTGGAGATGGGAATCGAACCGTTTCTGATCGCCTCCTCGGTGATCGGCGTGGTGGCGCAGCGGCTGGTTCGGGTGATCTGCGCCAAGTGCAAGGAATCCTACACTCCGCCGGTGGAGGCGTTTCGCCGCCTGAACCTGGCCATGGACCTTGATTCCGTCACCTTCTATCGCGGCCAGGGGTGTGACAAGTGCCGGAACACCGGCTACAAGGGGCGGACAGGCGTATTCGAATTGATGATCGCTAACGACAGCATCCGCGAACTGATCCTGAAGAAAGCCCCCAGCCACGTGATCCGCCAGGAAGCCCTGGGATCGGGCATGGTCACGCTCAAGCAGGATGCAATGCAAAAGATACTCGAAGGCATCACAACCATGGAGGAGGCGCTGCGCGTTGTGTACAGCGAATAGCACCGCTCCGGGAGGAAACCGTGCCTGAACTGATAGCCGATGTAAGCCTGCACGAATTGTTGGGCATCGCCTTGAAGCAGCGCGCCAGCGACCTGCACGTCACCGCCGGTCTGCCGCCGATGCTGCGCGTTGACGGCAGGCTGGTGCCGCTGGACTTCGAGCCGCTGACGCCGGGTGACACCCAGCGCCTGATGTACGATATCTTGAGCGACAGGCAGATAACCGATTTCGAACTGAACCACGAACTCGACCTGTCCTATGGAATGCCGAACCTGGGGCGCTTCCGCGTCAACCTCTATGTGCAGCGCGGCTCGGTCAGCGGGGCGCTGCGGCTGATCAGTACCGAGATCCCCAGCTTCGAAGAACTGGTGCTGCCGCCCGTCGTGCAGGAACTGGCCTCTCGCAACAGCGGGCTCGTCCTGGTAACTGGCCCCACCGGGTGCGGCAAGTCAACTACGCAGGCTTGCATGATCAACCACATCAATCGCACCCGCGATTGCCACATCATGACGATTGAGGATCCGATCGAGTACCTGCACCGCCACCACAAGGCGATGGTCAACCAGCGGGAAGTGGGGAGCGACACCTACGGCTTCGTCCAGGCGCTGCGCGCCGTGCTGCGCGAGGACCCCGACGTGGTGCTCATCGGAGAGATGCGAGACCTGGAGACCATCACTGCCGCGCTCACGATTGCGGAGACCGGCCACCTGGTGCTGGGCACCCTGCACACGCGCAGTGCGCCGCAGTCGGTTGACCGCATCATTGACGTCTTCCCTCCCCACCAGCAGGAGCAGATAAGGGTTCTGCTCGCCAACACGCTCGAGGCGGTGGTCGCACAGCAGCTGCTACCGCGCTACGGGGGCCGCGGCCGCATCCCGGCAGTTGAGGTACTGCTAGTCAATGCGGCGGTGCGCAACCTGATCAGGGAGGCGAAGACCCACCAGATTTACTCGACGATGGACACCGGCGCAGAACAGGGCATGCAGACCATGGACAAGGCGCTCGCATCGCTCGCCAAACGAGGGATCGCCTCCTACGAGGAGGCCGCGCTGCGGGCCATGGACGCAGATAACTTCAACCGCTGGACTAGGAACCTATAGCAACCGGCAGCAATCTTTAGGAGGATAGCAATGGCTAGTTTCCGCTACAGCGCAATGGACGCCTCCGGCCGCACTGTGGCCGGAGTGCTGGATGCAGAGAACCTCGAATCGGTGCGAACCAGGCTCGGGGAGCTGCGTTACCACGTGCTGAACATCCGGGAAATCAAGACGAGCGGCTGGGGAAAAGGGCTGCTTTCCGGTTTCCAGCGCGTAAAACTCAGAGAGCTGGTGCTGTTTAGCCGCCAGTTCGCCACTATGATTGATGCCGGCCTGAGCGTGGTGAAGTGCCTGGATATCCTTCAGCAGCAGTGCAAGGACCCACTGTTGAGGGAAGTGATCGCAGCCACCAAGCACGATGTCGCTGCTGGCGCCAGCCTCACCGAGGCCATCTCGAAGCACCCGCGCGTGTTCTCGCCCCTGTACGTGAACATGATTCGCTCCGCCGAGGTGGGCGGGATCCTCGACCGTGTGCTCGACCGGCTGGCCACCTTCCTGGAAAAGGAACAGGAAGTGCGCAACAAGGTCAAGTCGGCAATGATGTATCCCTCGATGGTGCTGATGTTCGCCATCATGATGCTGATGGCCTTGCTCTTCTTCGTGCTCCCGAAGTTCAAGGAGATTTTCGAGAGCATGGAGATGAAACTGCCCCCAACCACGAAGTTCCTGATGGGGTTTTCCGGATTCGCCACCAGGCACTGGTATGTCTTCGCCGTCGCGGGCGTCGCGTTGGTCATCGCCTACAAGGCCTTCGCGCGCACCGATGCCGGGCGCTACCAGATTGACGCCCTTAAACTCAAGATCCCGCTGCTTGGCGAGCTGGCGCTCAAGACCAGCGTTTCCAGGTTTGCTCGTACCTTCGGGACCCTCGTCGCCAGCGGGGTGCCTGTGCTGCGCGCGCTTGAAATCGTGGCCGATACCGCAGGCAACAGGTTGGTTTGCGAGGCCGTCAACCGCGCCCGCGCCAGCGTCAAGGAGGGGGAGAAGATCAGCGCTCCGCTCTACGCCAGCCGCATCTTCCCGGTGATGGTCACCCAGATGATTTCCGTGGGGGAGGAAACCGGGCGGCTGGATCACATGCTCACCAAGGTTTCCGACTTCTACGACGACGAGGTCGAGGCCACGCTCAAAGGTCTCACCTCGCTGATCGAGCCGCTGATGATTGTCGGCCTGGGGGGAATAGTAGGGTTCATTGCGGTGTCGGTGATCTCACCTATTTACCAGTTGGTGGGCTCAATCAAGTAACGCGAGGAGCGCATAGATGGCTTCCCGGCAGGAGTTGGCGGCGCCGAAGCGGAAGCAGGGCGCCGGGCGTGGCCGAGCGCGCGGGTCCGCCCAGGAGAAACGCTTGCAGACCAGAGAGCCCAACACGGCGTCCCTGTTTGCCGCCTACCGCTCTGGCCGCGATGCAACACTGCGCGACCAACTGATATGCATGCACCTCGACCTGGTGCAGGCTATCGCGCGCAGATTCTCGGGCATGGGCGAGTCCACCGAAGACCTGGTGCAGGAAGGCACCATGGGACTGATCAACGCCGTTGACTGGTACGAGCCGCGCCGCGGCGTCAAGTTCACCACCTATGCTACCCACCTGATCGTCGGGCAGATTCAGCACTACCTGCGCGACCGCGGAAGGCTGATACGCCAGCCGGCGTGGGTTCAAGAGCTGGCCGCCAAGGTCGTCAAGGCCACCGAGGCTCTGCAGCACCAGCTGCACCGCGCTGCCACCCCTCAGGAAATCGCTCAGCACATGGGGATTTCCGAGTCCACCGTGGAGCGTGTGCTCAAGGCCAGGGAAGGGGCCAAGGTTTCCTCAATTGATGCCGCCGACGAAGCAGAAGGCGGCACGCCGGCCATCAACCCGGAGAAGCTCCGCCTGGCGCTGCCGGCCTCTCACATGACGGTGGAGGACCGCGTGCTTCTGCAGTCCGCGGTTTCATGCCTCAAAGATCTCGAGCGCAAGGTGGTGCGCTATTTCTTCTTCCAGGATCTAAACCAGACCGAGATCGCCAAACGGCTGGGGATCTCGGTCAACTACGCTTCCTACCTGCTGAGGCGCGCCCAGTCCAAATTGCGCCAGGTATTTGAGCAGGCCGCCGCTGCGCCGGCACCCGCTGCGCAGCCGCAGGCTCCGGCGCTCGCCACCGTGGCCCTGGATGCAGAAACGGGGCTGCCGACAGTCGCCTACCTCAAGGACCGCCTGCACCAGGAGGTGGCCCGGGTCCAGCGCTACGCGCACAAGGGGCAGGCGAATCTGTCATTGATGCTGTTGCAGGCAGGGGGCGGCACGGTGCAAGAGCTGGTGCCCATGGTGCGCAAGACGATCCGCGCCTACGATGTGCTGGCGCGTATTTCGGAAACTGCGCTGGGCCTGATAGTGCCCGGGGTAGGAGCGCAAGCGCATGTCATTGCCCAGCGCCTGCTGCAGGTTGCATCACCGCAATCCCCGGCCAGCCTGGGCTACGCCATCTATCCAACCGACGCCGACACTGCCGAGGGGCTGTACTTGCGTGCACAGCGGGCGCTCGCCCGCGCCTCTGCCAGCGGCAGCGGCAGCGTGGTGCGCGCCGGGCAAGACGGCTAGCGCCTTGCTGCCACCAATATCGCTTTGCACCCAGGCTTCGCACCTCCATCTCAAATCCGCTTGCAGGTGTGGAATAACAACACGTGGAGGGACAGGCAGCCAGCCTGCCCGATTCACAGAGTAGAGGAGGCGCTGAAGTTTGCGGGCAGGCTGGCAGGTATACCTGACCTAACGGCAGCCAAAAAGAGGAGGTGCAAACCTAATGATGAGCCGGATGGTTAAGAAGGGCACGCGCGGGTTCACGTTGATCGAAATGTTGATCGTGATCGTCGTGATTGCGATCCTCGCGATGATCGTCATCCCGCGGCTGCTCGGTGCTGGAAGGAAGGCCAAGGAGTCGGCGCTGAGGGGAGACTTGCAGCAGTTGAGGAACGCGATCCAGCAGTTCGAGGCTGACTGCGGCGACTTCCCGGCCGCGATCGCGGACCTGATGACTTCTCCCGCCGCTGCCAGCAATGGCGGCAACGGCATCGCGCTCGATGTGGGCGCCTGGAAGGGCCCCTACATGCGCACCCCGGACAACAACCTGCCCAAGGACCCGTTCACCGGCGCAGGCGACTGGACCTACGTTGCCACCTCGGGTGACGTGCACAGCGCTTCGACGCTGACCGCCTTGGACGGCACCAGCTACAGCGCCTGGTAACAGATCTGGACTGTATGGCTGTACAGAGTTGCGGGGGATCGCGAGGACAAAGATCCACGCGATCCCCCCGTTTTGGGGAGCAAGGAGGGCCGGGATCTTGCGAACCTCACCTGTTGAACGTCGCCTCAATCCAATCTCCGATGCGGGTCTCGTGCGCACCGATAACCTGCCCAACACCCTTCAGCCCATTGATCTGAGCAGTTACCCCATTGAGCTGGAAGTCATCGCCATGCTCAGCGAGCAGGACTGCCGGGCAGGCTCCTTTCTCGCCGTTGGCAGGGCCGACGGAAAGCTGCTGCTGGCGATGTCCAACCCGCTGGACGCCGCCTCCTGCGAACTGGTCGCAGCCAAAACGGGCCTTGAGGTGGAGCCGCTGGTGGCCACGGAAAGGGAGATCTTGCAGGCCATCGAGCGCGTTTACGCCAAGATCGAGCGCCGCCAGACCGCTGGCTTCCAGCTCCCGGCCACAGCGACAGACGCGCCACCAGCGCAGTTAGACCTGCCACTACACGTGGACGATCTCTTGAGCATCCTCATTGACAGGCGCGGCTCAGACCTACACTTGACCGTTGGCTCTCCGCCCTCTATCCGCGTGGACGGGCAACTGGTGGCACTTCCCTTCCACCGCATGACCCCCATGGTGATGCAGGAACTGATGTACTCGATACTCACTGACGAGCGCATCCAGCGCTTCGAGCAGGAATGGGAACTGGATTTCGCCTACAGCGTGCCTGGCCTGTGCCGCTTTCGCGTCAATGTTCACCGCCAGCGCAACACCATGGGCGCGGTCTTCCGCGCAGTGCCCATGAACGCACCAACGCTCGAACAACTGCACATGCCCAAGGTGCTGAAGTCCCTTTGCGACAAGCCGCGGGGCCTGGTGCTGGTAACCGGCCCCACCGGCAGCGGCAAGTCCACTACCCTTGCCGCCTTGGTCAACGAGATAAACGAGACGCGCCGCTGCCACGTGGTCACGATCGAGGACCCGATAGAATTCCTGCATCGCAACAAGGAGAGCATCGTCAGGCAACGCGAGGTGGGTTCCGATACCCACTCTTTCGCCAACGCTCTGCGCCACGTGCTGCGCCAGGACCCCGACGTCATCCTGATCGGTGAAATGCGCGACCTGGAGACGATATCCGCTGCGGTCACCGCTGCCGAAACCGGGCACCTCGTCTTCGCCACCCTTCACACCACGGGCGCGGCGCAGACCGTGGACCGCGTCATAGATGTCTTCCCTCCGCACCAGCAGGAGCAGATTCGCCTGCAACTTTCCACCGTCCTCCAGGGTGTCATCTGCCAGACCCTGCTCCCTTGCATTGACGGCAAGGGAAGGGTGTGCGCCCAGGAGATAATGATCGCCACCCCTGCCATCTGCAACCTGATCCGCGAGGGCAAGACCCACCAGATCAACTCCGCAGTGCAATCCGGCGGCCAGTTGGACATGCAGACCCTGAACCAGTCGCTGCGCGAACTGGTGCTCAACAGGGCAGTTGCCTTCGACGTCGCGCTGTTCGCATCCCCTGACCCCGACGAACTGCGTTCCTTGCTGGGCAGCGCTCACTTCTAGCCTCCCGAAGGCGCATTGCGCCGCATCCTCATTTGTGCTAGGATTGCCGTCGTCGAACGAGATCGTGGCGGCGAGGGGTGTGCTCATGAGGATGGTGGCTTGCCCGCATTGCGGGGCTTCGAACTCCGAGAAGCGTGTCACCTGCTGCGAATGTGAACAGGACATGAGCGCGCCGCCCAAGCCGAAGCCGGCCACGGGTAAGGAGCACAAGTTCTGCGTTCGTGCCACACCCTACCCGCCCCCGGGCAAGAAACTCGCCGACGATGAGATCTGGTGCGCCGAGTTCGACAAGCCGGTAAAGATGGACGAAGAAGGCCCCCCGGAGTGCTTCAAATCGGCGTTCAAGTGGGAGCGCACCGAGGCCCTGTGAGTACTTCCTCATGTGGCACAGCCGCTTGTCCTGAGCGAAGCCGAAGGGCCCTCGGCTGTGCACGACGCAGGCATAGGCGGCACTGATGCGTATCGCGATAGTCGGTGCCTCCGGCATCGGCAGGCATCACGCAAAGTGGTTTGCCCTCGAAGGCTCCGAGGTTGCGGCCTTCGCGGGGCGGACGCCCGAGACGGTCCAGGCCACGGACAAGATCCTCCGTGACCTTTTCTCTTTCTCCGGCCGCGGCTATACAGATGTTGCGGAAATGCTGGCGCGCGAGAAGCCCGACGCGGTCAGCATCTGCTCGCCCCACCACTTGCACAGGGCGCACGCGGTGGCTGCTCTTCGGGTGGGGGCGCACGTCCTTTGCGAGAAGCCGATTTTCTGGGACACCTCGATGTCAGCCGAGCAAATGCTCTCGCACGCCAAAGATATGATGGACGGAGCGGCGCGGGCAGGCCGGCTGTTGGCCGTGAACACTCAATACGTTGCTGCGATTGGGCCCTACGAGGAGATCTACCGGCAGAATTGGGGAGAGCCGCGGCCAGTGGAGAGCGTGTTCCTGCAGATGGAGTCGAAAGGCGGACGCAGCGGCGCAAACGAGTTCGATGAGATATGGATAGACCTGGCCTCACATCCGCTCAGCCTTGTCCTGCATTGGCTGCCGGGCGCGGAGATAGCCCCAGGAAGCATTGATTGCACCATCGAGCGCTACCGCGTGGTTGCCAAGTTCCTCGTGCGCAACCCGGAGCACGAAAGCGTGCCGGTCGAGATACTGCTGCAGAATGTATTCGAGGGCAGCCCTGTCAGGCGCATGGGCCTGAACGGCCACATGGTTGACATTGGCGCGGGCGCAGACGCAAGCGGCACCTACCGCACCTTCCTGCGCTGGGATTCGCACCAGCGCCAGTGCGACGACCTGGTGCACACCTGCATCAAGAAGTTCATCGCGGCCATCCAGGGCCAGGGCGAACCTCTCGCCACCGCCTCCGAAGCCTACCACAACCTCCACCTCCACCTCCAAATCCTCCACCACGCCAAACGGTGCTAGGATGGTTCATCTGTCACCTCTTTGGTGGGGCGTCATCATCGCGGCAGCCGGCGTCGCTATTGCGATTCTGCGGGAGGTGTGGGCGCTTTTCCATTCGCGCAGAGAGCACCCTCCTCTTCGTATGGAAGTTGATCAGGCCCAGTATTGCCTCCCACCATGGGATACATCCCTGCCCGACGGAAGCACAGTGCAGGCTCCGTGCGTGGTCGTCAGGATCCATCTAGCCAACTAGGGAGGCAGGGACACTACAGTGAACCCCCTTGAGATGCGCGCGCGTGCAGGTCGGTGGCGCGCCGAAGCTGACAAGACCCGATGGTCTCATGGTCTCCCGTATCGCTTGCGGGCTGGTCCCCCCGTAACCATGTGTACCTACGGGGAATTTCACTCGACCCCGCTGCCGGTTGGCGCCCAGGTTCGCGTCCGCCTGACAGTCCGCCACAGTTTCGGCGAGGTGCACGAGGACTTCGCAGTACGCGTGCCGGACGAAGGGAGACCGCAAGTGAACCGAGAAAGAAACCCTGTGATGGCGAGGTTTGCCTCGGCGAGGCGAGTGTGGCGGCTGCTGTTCAACACCCACGCGCTACTGCTGGACTCTGAAGCATATGGCGCTCCCGTCTCCGAGGGAGGCCCGGCGGAGAGTGCGAACGCACGACGAATACGCCTGCTCCGCCATCGGATTGGGTTCTCCTTGAAGGAGGTCTTCGGCTGCGCTCTCGCCGCGGTTGTGGCTGCGTGGTGCCTCGGATACCGGTGGGTCGCGGGGAGGTCCGACTGGATCAGGGAGTGCGCAGGAGCACTGGCGGCAGTAGTCTTATGTTGGGCCGTGCTCGGCTTGCTTGGATGGGAGGTACAAAGCATCGGGGGAACTACTCTGCCTGAGCAGACAAACCAGAAGTGGTTTCGTTTTCTGACTCTCTTTGGGACTGGCCTGCTTATATTCTCCCTTGCTCACGGGATGCTGTGGGAGAGCCGCTGACAGCAGTGCATATGCACGATGAAGTACCTTGTCGTTTTCGAGAAGGCGGCTCGGAGTTACTCCGCCTACGTTCCCGATCTGCCGGGGTGTGTTGCCACAGGGCGCACCAGGCAACAGGTCGAGAAGAGAATACGGGAGGCCATTGACTTCCATCTGGCTGGGTTAATTGAGGATAGGGCTGAGATCCCCGCGCCGTGCGCCTTCGCGGAATACGAGGAGGTCACCCTGGCTTCAGGGCAGCCGTAGGGCAGGACCTTGCGTTCTGCCCCATTGTCACATGTAGGGGAGCAGCGCTGCTGCTCCCGCGCATTCCGGATGGTGGTACAGGTCCCTCTGGGATGCCGTTGGCACCCAACGGGATGCCAGAGGCATTTTCAGCCTGTGCTGCATCGCATGTGGGCGAAGCAACGCTTCGCCCCTACGCCTGAAGCCACCCCGTAGGGCAGGAGCTTGCCTCCTGCCCAATCCCCATCAACGGTAGCCCCTCTGCCCTTCAGGACCCCGAGGAAGGGACCCTTCAGGGTCCCTCTTCGAGGGGCGCGCTCCCACCACCGTCGGCCAGCCACCCTTCGAGTTCCTCAGGGCAGGCAGGGGGCCGCCCCTACGACATCCCTCTCCTCCCCCTTGATGGGGGAGGATGAAGGTGGGGGTGAAGTCCGTCATGCGGAGCAGGACGCGAGGTCCTGCCCTACGGGCTTCCTGTTTGTGATAAGATGGACGCGTGGGAAGCGCGCTGGGGAAGTACTTCCAATACACCTGGGGATGCCAGATGAATCAGGCCGACTCGGGCATGGCCGCGCGCCTGCTCGAGGCCGCCGGCTACGAAGAGACCGCCACACCACAGGAGGCCGATGTCATCTTCCTGAACACTTGCTCGGTGCGCGAGAAGCCCGAGCAGAAGGCATTCAGCCGCCTCGGGGAGCTCCGTCACCTGAAGGAAAGCCGTCCCGCCGCAATCATCGTCTTCGCGGGCTGCATGGCACAGCGCCTGGGCGAGAAAATCCTCAAACGCGTGCCCCACATTGACATCGTACTCGGGCCCAGGCAACTTCACCGCCTGCCGCACCTGATCAAGGAAGTGAAAGAGAGGCGGGAGCGACAGGTCGCGATCTCGCTCGATCACGAGCCGATACCCACCTGGGACATGTACCTTGAGGCGGCGGGATCGCGCGTTGAATCTGCGCGCTATAACCCATTTGCCGCTTATGTTACGGTGATGCAGGGCTGCTCGTATCTCTGCGCGTATTGCATCGTCCCTCATGTGCGCGGGAAGGCGGTCAGCCATCCCCACGACCAAATCGTGCAGGAAATCAGGCGCCTGGCCGAGTCGGGATGCAGAGAGGTCATGCTCCTGGGCCAGAACATCCTCGCTTATGGGAAAGACAGGGGCAAATCGCCCCGCTTCGACGACCTTCTGCAGATGGTTCACGATGTTGATGGCATCGAGCGCATCCGGTTTACGACCGGACACCCGCGCGACGTTGACGACAAGTTGGTTGAGGCAATAGCCGCCCTTCCCAAAGTCTGCCGTCATTTTCACGTGCCAATACAGGCCGGCCACGACAGGCTGCTGCGCGACATGAAGCGGCGCTACACGGTGCAGAAATATGAGGAAATCGCGGCCCGAATCCGCGCGATTCTGCCCGATTCCAGCATTACAAGCGACATGATGGTGGGCTTCCCGGGCGAAACCGATGAGGAATTCGAGGCCAGCCTTGAGACCTACGCGAGGCTGCGCTTCGACCAGGCATTCATGTTCGCGTTCTCGCCCCGCCCAGGAACGCCAGCAGCCGAGATGCCCAATCAAGTGGCGTATGCTCTGAAACGCGAGCGCCTGCTGCGCCTGATCGAGCTTCAGAACGGCATCACCGCCGGAATCAACCGGCGATTCGAGGGCAAAACCGTCGAGGTCCTGGTCGAGGGGTCTGACGAGAAGGGCAGCCACCGGCTGTGCGGGCGCACCCGGTGCTACCGGCTGGTCATTTTCGACGGGCCCGAAAGCCTGGCCGGGCAGACGGTTTCGGTTCAGGTCACCGCCGGACACCTTTGGGGCTTGGAGGGACAGGTCACCGGCTAGCGCCAAGAAGGGCGCCCACGTAAGGAGCTAGTATTGACAAAGTATATACAACGTCTATATACTTTCCGTGTGGAGGTGCCACATGGCTAAGGTCATGATCTCAATCCCGGACGATTTCCTGGCCCAGATTGACCAGGTCGCGAAGTCGCGCCACCAGACCCGGAGCGAGTATTTCCGCGAGTTGGCCAGGAGAGACATGGAGCAGCGTCATGCGGCTCAAGTGCGCGGTTCAGCCGAGGCCTCCGAGCAGGCCTGGCAGCGGATCCAGGCATTGGCGGAGCGAATGCGGGGCGTCCCCTGGGATCCGGTGGCGGAAATCCGCCGGGCCCGGGATGCTGGTTGGTCGTCGAAACCGGTCGAGCAGATCCACGACGCGCCTGCGGAGGACGAGTAGGGCCGGCCATGTCTGAGTTCACGTATCCGTGGACGTTCCTCTTGGACACGAGCGTGATCGTCAAGTGGTTCAAGCCCGACGAAGAAGACGCAGGACGAGCGCTAGAGTTCAAGGAGCGGCTGCCCCGAGACGAGTTCCAGATCGCGGTCGCCGATATCAGCCTTCTGGAACTGGGGAACGTCCTGTTGAGCAGCGGCCACTTGGCTGCCGAGGTAGTCAGACAGGCGATTTCGGACGTGGCACAGACTTGCCAATTCCAGGTTCGGCGGTTTCGACCGCTCTATCTTCGACGCGCGGTCGAGCTGGCGTTGGAGTGCAGGTTAGCTTTGTATGACGCCTACCTGGCGGCTCTTGCGCAAGACGAAAGCATGATCTTCGTGACGGCCGATCGCAGGCTTTTCGATGCAGTCCGCGGCCGCCAGCAGCCGGTAGTGCAATGGTTGGCTGACTGGCGCTTGCCTGCTGCCCTGGAAGGTGAGGACGGGGCCGTCTCTGGGATCACGCGTTGCGTACACTGCGGGAAGGAGGAGTTCAGACGCGTGGGGTTAGGCGCGACCTACGGCAAGGACTCTGAAGGAGTATCGTGGGTCACCTGCGGTGACTGCTTCACGCGGTCCTTGAAGGATCAAGACTACTTACGCAAGCGCGTGGAGGGGGCACCGCCCTCGCAGGACTGGCAGGCCACTGATGATGAGCAGGAGATCAAGCGTGTGATGTCTGAGGAGGGCTTGAGAACGCGGGCGGCCGCTCGTACGTACGAGCGCGGGTGGTTCGACGGTTACTTGCGGGCCGTTAGCGCTGCAAGAGCGGAGCACGAGCGCGATTGGCTGGAGATAGCGAGCAGCGCTGGGGCAGGGGAGGGAGATGACCCAGCATAGCCACGCCGCTGACGGGTTGACTCCGCTGTGGGCGCAGTATCAGGCCATCAAGCGCGAGCACCAGGACGTGATCCTGCTTTTCCGGCTGGGCGACTTTTACGAGATGTTCGGCGAGGACGCGAAAGTCGCGTCGAAAGAGCTCGACCTGGTGCTCACCTCGCGGGAGATTGGCAAGGGCCGGCGCATACCCATGTGCGGCATCCCCTATCATGCCCTCGACCGGTATCTGGGCCGACTGCTGGCCAAGGGCCTGAAGACTGCAATCTGCGACCAGATGGAGGATCCGAGGCAGGCGCGCGGGCTGGTGCGAAGGGAAGTGATACGTATCCTGACGCCGGGGACGGTGGTCGAGGACTACCTGCTCGATGAGCGCCGCAACAATTTCCTGGCAGGCGTGGCTGCGGAGGAAGGAAGAGCCGGGTTGGCCCTCGCTGACGGCAGCACGGGCGATTTCTTCGTTACCCAGATAGAGGGAACGAATTGCAGTGAGAGGTTGGTGGATGAACTGGCAAGGCTTCAGCCGGCAGAAATCATCGCCGGGCCGGAGATGCCTGGCACACAATTGATCGAAAGCCTGCAAGCCCTGGCCCCTGGCCGGGTGACGGCGCTCGACGGCAGCGCTTTCGCGCTCAGATCGCCGCGCGATATGCTGCTGAAGCATTTCGGCACCACTTCATTGCACGGGTTTGGCTGCGAGCAGATGCCGCTGGCTGTTGCCGCTGCTGCCAGCGTGCTGCACTACCTTCAGGAGACCCACAGGTCGGCCTTGCAGCAGATTCGCGGGCTGACGACCTACTCGCTTTCCGAGTTCATGACGCTTGATGCGCCCACGCGGCGCAACCTTGAACTGGTCGAATCGCTGCGCGAACGCACCAGGGAACACAGCCTGCTCTGGCTGCTGGACGCCACCTGCACTGCCGCGGGCGCGCGCATGCTGCGGCGCTGGGTGCTCGCCCCGCTTCTGGACATCGAGGCGATTGCAAGAAGATTGGACGCGGTGGAGGCGTTCGTGACCAGCCCGCTCTTGAGGGCGCAGGTGCGCGACGCGCTCAAGCCGATGCACGATATCGAGCGGCTGACCGCGCGAGCGGCGACCGGTGTGGCAGCCGCGCGCGACATGCTCGCCCTGCGCGATTCGCTGCGCCTGGTGCCCGAGGTCGCCGACGCGCTGAGCCAGGCCGAGGCGGCCCCCGTTCGCGCTGCCGCGGGAGAAATCGGGCCGGAAACCCTGGGTGATCTCCGCAGCGTGCTTGAAAAGGCCCTCGCTGACGACCCTCCGGCGACGATCAGAGAGGGAGGCCTGATCCGCGAAGCATACAGCGAGGAACTCGATTCGCTGCGCCAGGCGAGCAAGGATGCAAAAGACTGGATCGCAGGGCTGGAGCAGAAGGAGCGCGAGAAGACCGGCGTCAAGTCGCTAAAAGTTGGGTTCAATCAAGTCTTCGGGTACTACATCGAGGTCAGCAAGCCGAACCTCAAGCACGTGCCTGCGGACTACATCCGCAAGCAGACGATGACCAATGCCGAACGGTTCATCACGCCGGACCTGAAGGAATACGAGGCGCGCGTGCTGGGGGCTGAGGAGCGCATCTGCGATCTCGAATACAGCATCTTCTGCAGCATCCGCGCTCAGGTCGCGGACCGCGCGAACGAGATACAGTCGCTGGCGCGCACCCTGGCTGCGATAGACGTTCTCGCCGCGCTGGCCGAGGCGGCCTCCAGGAATCGCTATCTGCGGCCGCAGGTGCACGAGGGGGAAACGATTGACATCCGCGCGGGCCGCCACCCGGTGGTCGAGGCGACACAGATTGAAGAGCGATTCGTGCCGAACGAAACCTACCTGGATTGCAGCGATCATCAACTGATCATCCTCACCGGCCCCAACATGGCGGGCAAGTCCACCTACCTGCGACAGGTTGCGCTGATCTGCCTGATGGCGCAGATGGGGAGTTTCGTGCCCGCGGATGCGGCCAGCATCGGCACCGTTGACCGCATCTTCACCAGGGTCGGCGCGTCGGATGACCTGGCTGCCGGGCGCAGCACCTTCATGGTCGAGATGAACGAGACCGCCAACATCCTGCACAACGCGACGCGGCGCAGCCTGGTGATCCTCGACGAGATCGGCCGCGGCACGAGCACCTTCGATGGGCTCTCGATTGCGTGGGCGGTCGCGGAGTTCATACACAACAGCCCGCGCATGGGGGCCAAGACACTGTTCGCCACGCACTACCATCACCTGAACGAGCTCGAGAAGACGCTGCCGCGCGTAAAGAACTACCGCGTCGCCGTCAAGGAGGAAGGCGACCGCGTGATTTTCCTGCGCAGGATCATCCCCGGCGGGACAGATCGCTCCTATGGCATCGAGGTGGCAAGGCTGGCTGGCCTGCCGGCTGAGGTGATAGAACGCGCCAAGGAGGTATTGTGGACTATCGAGCAGGGCAACTCGGTGGGCATGTTACAGCGAGGCAAGAGCGTAAAGCCGCCTCCCCCTGCCCCGGCCGCCCAGTTGACGCTCTTCAAGGCCGCCTCCGACCCGATCGTCGAGGAACTCAAGGCGCTTGACGTGGACGGCTTGACGCCCTTGCAAGCCCTGAACAAACTCGCTGAACTGCAGGCCAAAGCGCGCGCCCGCAAGGCGGCCGCGGAGGAGACAGAATGACAACAGGCAGCCGAGCAAGCGCTGGCTCCAACTTGGCAGAAAGATGTCCACCCAATACCGTACTGCAGGCGGCGCGCAATCGGCGGTTCCACTTTCGTGTGGCCGACGAGCGCGGCAGCCGCTTGCCGCAGGCCAATTTCAGCGCGACCCCCTGATGTCAATCATCATCCTGGACGAGAGCGTTGCCAACAAGATCGCCGCAGGCGAGGTCATCGAACGCCCGGCATCGGTCGTAAAGGAACTGATAGAGAATTCGATAGACGCCGGCGCCAGCAGCATCACCGTGGAGGTGGCCGATGGCGGCCGCCGCCTGATCAGGGTCACCGACGACGGCTGCGGGATGAACAAGCAAGATGCCGTGCTGTCTCTGCAGCGCCACGCGACGAGCAAGATACACACTGCTGAAGACCTCGCTGCCATCTCGACGCTCGGATTCAGGGGGGAAGCCCTGCCGAGCATCGCGGCGGTGAGCATGTTCGAGATGATAACCGCTCACACCGGCGCCGCCGCGGGCGTTCGCCTGAGCGCGCAGGGCGGCACGATAACCGAACTCGCGGAAGCAGGCGCCCCTGCCGGAACCCAGGTCTCCGTCGCCAATCTCTTCTTCAACGTGCCCGCGCGCCTCAAGTTCCTGCGCAGCGATGCAACCGAATACGCGCGCATCGCAGATGCCGTGACGCGTTATGCCCTCGCATTCCCTCACCTCGGCCTGCGCCTGCTGCACAATGGAAGGGAAACGTTCGAACGCCCTGCGGGCCAGGACCTGTCCGCGGCGGTGCTCGCCATCTACGGCCGGCAGGTGCTGGAAGCCCTGGTGCCGGTCGAGTTCTCACGGCCTGATTTCGCTGTCACCGGCCTGATCAGCGGCCCGGAAGTGACGAGGTCAACGCGACAGGCCGAGCACTTTTTCGTCAACCGCAGGCCGATCCAGAGCCGCATCCTCCCGCGCGCACTGCAGGAAGCTTACCGCGGCGCGCTTCCATCGGGCAGGTTCCCGATCGCCGTTCTCCTTCTCGACGTGGACCCCCAGGCGGTTGATGTCAACGTTCATCCGGCAAAGGCTGAAGTGCGATTCGCGCGCGAATCCGAGGTCTATCGAAGCGTTTTGCAAGCCGCACGCGAGGCGCTCGAACGGAAGATGGCCGGCGCTTCAGCCGCACCTGCAGCCGCTCCCGGTGCCACGCCACATCAGCCGCTTCGAGCCCACGCGCAGGCGCGGCCGGCGGCCCACGTGCAGCGCGCAGCCAGTGTGCCCGTCCCGATAGCCCAAGCTCGTCTACCTGTTCAACCCAAGGCTGCTGAAGTGGCCCCGGCTGGACTTACGGCCCTGGGTCAATGGCGCAATACTTATATCGTGGCAGACAGCCCGGAGGGCCTGGTGCTCGTCAACCAGCATCGCGCCCACGAGCGCGTGCTTTACGAGCAATTCGAGCGCGCCGCTGCCAGCGGCCAGCCCCAGCGCCAGCACCTGGTGGCGCCGCTTACGCTTCACTTTTCGCCCGCCGAGGCTGCCGCGCTGGAGAAGAACTTGGACCAATTCAGCAAGCTGGGCTTCGAACTGGAGCCTTTCGGTTCGGGCACTCTTCTGCTGCGCGCAGTGCCCGCCCCGCTGGCGAAACTCGACCCTGAATCCCTGGTGCATGACCTGGCGGAGGATCTCCTCGCAGGGCCCGCGGCCGCCCGAACAGACCCGATGTCCGCCCTGCTGGCCGGCGTGGCCTGTCATTCAGCAGTCCGCGCTGGAGACCCGCTCTCGCGCGAGGAGATGGACAGGCTGCTCTCCGAGTTGGCGCAGACCTCTCAGCCTTTTTCCTGCCCCCACGGCGCCCCCCTGTTGATCACTTTTCCACAGGGAGAACTGGACCGCAAGTTCCTGCGCTGAATGATGGCTGAAAGCAACCAGGCTTCTTCTCCACTGCTGATTATCTGCGGGCCGACCGCGACCGGCAAGACCCAACTCGCCATTGCCTGCGCGCAGCGCCTCCAGGGCGAGATCGTCAACGCCGACGCGCTCCAGGTTTACAAGTACATCGTCATCGGCACCGACAAGCCGGGGCCCGATGAGCGCGCCGCCGCAACTTTTCATCTCATTGACTACGTTGATCCGACCGAGAACTACTCTGTCGCCCGCTATCAGGCCGATGCCCTGCGGGTGATCGCCGAGATTCACGCGCGCGGACGCCTGCCCATTCTCTGCGGCGGCTCGGGGCTGTACATCCGCGCCGCTGCCTATCAACTCGATCTGCCTATCGCTCCCCGCGACAGCGATCTGCGCCAGGCCCTGCAGCGCGAAGCAGCAGCCCACGGCAGCCAATATCTTCACTCGCGCCTGGCTGCGATTGACCCGCAGGCCGCGGCCCGCATTGATCCCGCGAACCTGCGCCGCGTAATCCGCGCGCTCGAGGTGCATGCACTCACCGGCAGGCCGTTCTCACGCTATCATCACTTCTCATCGCTTGACCAACAACACCAGCCCCGCTACAATCTTCTTGCATTCGGGCTCACGCTTGACAGGCAGGAGCTGTATCAGCGCATCGAGCGCCGAATCGAGAGCATGATCGCGCGCGGCCTGATGCAGGAGGTGCAGGCGCTTTTGGACCGTGGTTGCCATTCCGGGCTGACTTCGATGCAGGCGCTCGGATACCGGCACCTCGCAGCCTGCCTGTCGGGCTGCTGTGAAATGGCCGAAGCGATAAACCTCCTCAAGCGCGACACGCGCCGCTTCGCCAAGCGCCAGTTGACATGGTTTCGGGCCGACAAGCGCATGCGCTGGCTGGACGCATCGCGCCCGCTCGAGGGCCTGGCCGAGGAGATCGGCGAAGCCTGCCGCGCGCAATTGGGTAAGACGAAGGTATGACCACAGAGCGAACTCTGCCATTCGTGAAAATGCAGGGCCTGGGCAACGACTTCGTGCTGATAGACCTGCTCGAGGCGCCGCGCGAGGAGGCCGCCTTGCCCGGCCTGGCGCAGAAGATGTGCGACAGGCACTTCGGCATCGGCGCTGACGGGCTGCTGCTCGTGCTGCCCTCGCGCATCGCCGAGTTCCAGATGCGCATCTTCAACGCCGACGGCAGCGAAGCCGAGATGTGCGGCAATGGCATCCGCTGCTTCGCAAAATATGTTTACGAGAGCGGGCTGACCACCAACAGGGAACTGGAAATCGAAACCCTGGGCGGCATCGTGCGCCCCAGGCTCTCCGTGAAGGGGACCAAGGTCGAGTCGGTGCGCGTTGACATGGGCGCGCCGCGCCTGGAGCGCAAGGAGATCCCGATGAAGGGCAAGCCCGGCCGCGTTGTTGCGGAGAAGCTGAAGGTCGCCGGCAAGCGCTACGAGATAACCGCCGTCTCGATGGGCAACCCTCATTGCGTGCTGTTCGTGGACGATGTCGAGCATTTCCAGGTTGCGGCCCTCGGCCCCGCTATTGAGCGCCACGACCTTTTCCCGCATCGCACCAATGTCGAGTTCGTGCAGTGCCTGGGCCCCAACCAGGTGCGTATGAGAGTGTGGGAACGCGGGGTGGGCGAGACGCTCGCCTGCGGCTCGGGCGCCGCCGCCGCTGCCGTCGCCGGGACGCTCAACGGCCTCACCGCGAGGAAAATCGTCGCGCACCTGCCGGGGGGAGACCTCGAGGTCGAGTGGAACGAGCCCACTGGTCACGTTTTCATAAGCGGCCCTGCCGCCGAAGTCTTTCGAGGGCAGTGGCCCCTGACAGCATGAGGAGAAGTGATTTCACAAGTGGCGCTGAGCACTTATGGGATTCTTCGCGGAGTCTACCCTGAGCAGAATGGGATTCTTTGCCTTCGGCTCCCTTCGGCCTGGGCCTCAGGGCGAAGGCAGAATGACAGGTTGCGAAGGGCTCAGAATGACAGATAGGCTGGCGCATTTCAGGGCATCTGTCACCCTGAGTCCGCCAAGCCGGCGGACGAAGGGTCCCACTCCAGGGAGTCTTGAAATGCGCTCCACGGTGAATACAGGGCCGCATCTCGATCCCTTCTGACAGGAGCCTGACGTGGAACTGCGACCGTCCGACCGCCTTCTCGAAACCCCTCCATACCCTTTCGCTGCACTGGCTGCAAGAAAACGCGAGCTGGTCGCAAAGGGAGCCGACCTGATTGACTTCGGCATCGGCGACCCGGACCTGCCCACTCCCGGCCACATCGTCGAGGCCCTCTGCCGCGCCGCTCACGACCCGGCCACTCATCGCTACGATGAATCAGGCCTCGGCATCCCGGAGTTGCGCAGCGCGATTGCAGCCTGGTACGAGAAGCGCTTCGGCGTAGCCCTGAATCCGGAGAACGAAATCCTTCGCCTCATCGGTTCAAAGGACGGCATCGCGCACCTGCCCTGGGCGGTCATCAATCCGGGCGACATCGCCCTGATACCCGACCCGGCCTACCCGGTGTACTTGCGCGCGGTGCGTTTCGCAGGAGGAGAGCCTCACATCATGCCTCTTCTTCCGGAGGCGGGTTATCTGCCCGACCTCGACGCCATCACGGCTAACGTTGCCTCCCGGGCAAAGATCATGTGGCTGTGCTATCCCAACCAGCCCACCGCGGCGGTCTGCGATCTAGATTTCTTGCGCCGCGTGGTGGCATTCGCACAGCGTCACAAAATCCTCGTCGCCCTCGACCTCGCGTACGGCGAGGTGACTTTCGACGGCCACGTCGCCCCTTCCATCATGCAAGTTGACGGCGCGAAGGAAGTGGCGATAGAGTTTCACTCGCTTTCGAAGACCTACAACATGACCGGCTGGAGAATCGGCTTCGCGGTTGGCAACGCGGCCGCAATCAAGGCCCTCGGCGACCTGAAATCCAATGTTGACTCCGGCGTTTTTACCGCCATCCAGCACGCGGCCGTCGCCGCGCTCACCGGCCCGCAAGACTGCGTCCAGAAAATGCGCGAGGAGTACAGAAAGCGGCGCGACATCCTTGTTGATGGCCTGCGAGCCATGAGCTGCCCGGTCGAAAAGCCGAAAGGTACGTTCTACGTCTGGGCCCCGGTGCCCGCGGGCACGAACTCCGCGGAGTTCGCGGAAATGCTTCTCTCCGAGGCCGGCATAATCTCCACCCCTGGAAGCGCCTATGGAAAATACGGCGAGGGGTTCGTGCGCTTCTCGCTCACCGTTGAAGGCGGAAACCAGGGCTCCCAAGCGCGCGTGCGCGAAGCAGTGGCGCGCATGAGGGACAGGGTCAAGGCTTCGTGGCAGTAACTACCCGCGCAACATCGCCGCGCACCGACTCCCAGTCGGCCGTCCTGCTGGCCATCGCCTCGCCGCGGCGCGATTGGGAATCTTCCCTCGAAGAACTGTCGGCTCTGGCCCGCAGCGCCGGCGCCAGGATCGCCGGTTCCGTAGTCCAGAGCCGCGACAAGCCTGAGCCGGGGCTCTTCCTGGGCAAAGGCAAGGCCGAGGAGGCACGGGACCTGATCAGCAAGCACCACGCCGAGCTCGCTATCGCCGACGCAGATCTCACGCCCGTTCAGCAGCGCAATCTCGAGCGCATCGTGCGCGTGCCCACCATTGACCGCACCGGCCTGATCCTCGACATCTTCGCCCAGCGCGCGAGATCCAGCGAAGGCAAACTCCAGGTGCAGTTCGCGCAGCTGCTGTACATGCTGCCGCGCCTCGCCGGACGCGGGATTCTCCTCTCCCGCCTGGCTGGCGGGATCGGCACGCGCGGCCCCGGCGAAACCAAACTCGAGGTTGACCGCAGAAGGATTCGCCGCCGCCTTCTAGTGCTCAAGCAGCAGATGAAGGAAATCGCCAAACATCGCGGCGTGCAGAGAAGCGCCAGGAAGCAGTCTCAAGTCCCGCTCGCCTCGATAGTCGGTTACACCAATACTGGAAAGTCAACCCTCATCAATGCCCTCTGCGGCAGCGATGTCTTCGTCTCCGATGCCCTCTTTGCGACCCTCGATCCGACTGTGCGCCGCCTTGCGCTTCCCGCGGGCACCAACATCTTGGTCAGCGACACGGTGGGCTTCATCAGGGATCTGCCGGCGCAACTGATTTCCGCCTTTCGCGCCACGCTGGAAGAGGTCGCCGAGGCCGATATCCTGATCCACGTTCTCGATGCCTCCCGGCCTGATGTCATCGAGTGCGAGGCGGCAGTCACCAGGGTGCTCGCCGACCTGGGCGCTGCCGATAAGCCGATGCTCACTGCCCTCAACAAGGCGGACCTGGTCTCGGACCGCGCCATGCTGCGGCAACTTGCGAGCCGCTTCAAGCCCGCGCTCCCCATTTCCGCCCTCACGGGCACGGGCCTTGACCGCTTCAGGCGCGCGCTGGAGCAACTCGTTCAGAAAGGGTTCCTGCGGGTCAGCCTATCCCTGCCGGTCGAGCGGCAAGACCTTGTCCTGCTGGCGCGCCGGCGCGGCCAGGTAGTCTCCGTGGATTACGATCAAGCGACGCCCGAAGCGATTGATAAGCAGCCAATCAAGCACGCCGGCCGCATGCGTCTCACCGCCAAGGTCCCGCCCGATGTCGCAGCCCAACTGCGTCAGGCCTCCCGCACCTCATCTCGCCCAGTGTAGGGCAAGGGCCCCTGAGCCCCGACGAAGTCGGGGCCGGGGTGGCGGCCCTATAGGCTCAGCCACTTGCCCCTTGCCGGCCCGCTGTAGGGCGGGCGTCCCCACGCCCGCCGCCCCTCGTTGCGGGAGGGATTTCACGGTTCCCTCATAGAAATTGGGCAGCGCAATGACTGCCAACTTGTGTGAACTCGCAACCAGGTACAAGGACTTCCTCAAACTCTCCACGTTCGTGCAGGCGAACAACGTTACCGGTCTTCTCGCTGATGAGGAGGGCCTTCGCCAGGCGAAGTCCCTGCTGCGGGCTGCAGGCGCGAGCAAGGTTTACCTCGATGTCTATCGCGCTCACAAGCCTTCGCCCGAGGTGCTTGCCCGCGCCCGGGATTTCCTCCGCGCGGCGGGTTTCGAGGTGAGCGCTGGCATCACGACGATCGCGGGCAAGGAATTCGGAAAACCATCCACCGATGGATTCCACTGGCTTTGCTACACGAACCAGAAGACCCGCGACGATCTCGCGCAAACCATGGCCGACGCCGCCCGCCTCTTCGACGAGATCATCGTTGACGATTTCCTGTGCACCATGTGCGAATGCGAGGAGTGCCAGGCCGCGCGCGGCGATCGTCCCTGGGGGCGCTACCGCCTCGACCTGATGGTGGATATTGCAAGAAACTGCCTGCTCGCCCCTGCACACGCCGCCAACCCGAGGTGCCGCGTCATCAACAAGTACCCGCAGTGGTATGACCGCTTCCACTGCTTCGGCTACGATGTCACCAGCCACCCGTCCGCCTTCGACTTGACCTGGGCCGGGACCGAGACCCGCGATCCCGAGGCCAAGCACGTCCGCCAGTATCAGGCATATGTGAACTGGACCTGGATCAGGTCGCTTGCCGGCAACCGCCTGGTTGGCGCCTGGTTCGATCAGTTGGACTGCTACCCTGAGGTCTATGTCGAGCAGGCATTTCAGAGCGTTCTGGCCGGCGCGCCGGAGATCACACTCTTCGACTATACGCCGGATAGGTTCGGCCCCGACAACGCAAACATGAACCGCCTGAAAGAGCACCTGCCGCTCTTGTTCCGCGTGGCCGAGATGGTCAAGGGGAAGCAGCGCCTGGGAATCCATGCCTACAAACCGCCCGAGAGCGACCCCGGCGATGAGGCATTCATCTTCGACTACCTGGGAATGTTCGGCCTGCCCCTTCTCATGACGCACGAGTTCCCCGCGGTCCCCGCCGGCCGCAAACCGGAAGCGCCCCTCATCCTGCCTCGCCACGCGTCGCACGATGCGCACATCGCGGAAAAGGCAGTCCGCTTCATCGAGGCGGGAGGGACGGTGCTCCTGACCTCCGGGCTCCTCGCCAGCCAGTCTCGCAAGCGAAAACTGCTCGCGCTCGCCGGCTACGGCCCGCGCCCCGTGCGGGCGGTGGGCGAATTCACCTACCGCTTCAAGATGGGCGACACGGGCTTCGACTCGGAGGCTCACGTGGAAATCGGATGGGCGCTGAACCCGCTCGATGCGCCGGTGATTGCCAGCGCAGTTCTCGGGCGCGAGAATGTGCCGATCCTAACCCTCAAACAGGCTTCTGGCGGAGGCCGAGTGATTGTCATCAGCGCGAAGACGTTCGCGTTCTGGCCCGACAGCCCGCGAGTCACCGTTCCTCAGCCGGTCTCGCTCATCAGCCTTCCGGCGGAGATTGCCAACTGGCTGCGGGCAGTGATGCTGGAGCCGCTCGGCCTGGGGGTGGGAACAGAACGCACGAAAGTGGGCATCTACCCGTTCGGCAGGGAGCTGCTGGTGCTCGAGAACTTCGACCACCGCCCCACAGAAGTCCAGGTCGCCTTCGACCTCGGCACTTTCGGCCCCCTGGGCCCAGCGGTCTCGGACGAGGCTTCCGGGAAGAGATTCCCCGCCCTGGAAAACAGGATCGAGTGCCAGGTGCCGCCAAGTGGTGTGGTTGTCCTTCGGCTGCCCCCGTCAACCTGGGGCCGCGAGCTGCCCCGCATTTATCTTTCGCTCGCCGGCGGGTAAACTGCTGGTGGGATAACAACAGTGTATAATGCCCCCGGATACATCCGGCCCCGACCGGAAGGAGCGGAGATGGCAAAGTGGGAATATATGGTTACCGTCTTGCGCGAGGCCACCCTGGCCGAGAAGCAGAACACGCTTAACGAGTTTGGCGCTCTCGGCTGGGAACTCGTAGCGGTCACCAACACAGTGAGGGAATGGGAAGGCCAGATTGCCGCTCAGGACGAGCAGGCCAGTTCAGTCGACCTGCGCGCCACCCAGCGCCCGGTGATGGCCTATTTCAAGCGGCGCTCGTCGCGTTGATCGGCCTGTGGTGCCTCACCTGGGTGCTTGCAAGATCGGAGGGCCACAAGATGGCAGCAAACGATACAGCAATCCCGCGCACCGAACACCCCCGCCCGGATTTCGTCCGCGAGCCCTGGCTGAATCTCAATGGCGAATGGGAATTCGCGTTCGACGACCACGACCGGGGCGAGGAGGAGCAGTGGTATGAGAAGCCCCTGCGTTCTTCCATTTGCGTTCCCTACCCATACCAAGCGCCCAGCAGCGGCATCGGCGACCCCTCGCTCCATCCTATCTGCTGGTATCGCAAGAGGCTTCGCTTGCCGCTGTCCTGGCGCGGGCTTCGGGTGCGGCTCGTCTTCGGCGCCGTTGATTACCACGCCAAGGTCTGGGTCAACGGGGTTGCAGTGGGCGAGCATCGGGGCGGCTATACGCCCTTCTCGTTCGACATCACCGACAGGCTGAAAAGGGAAGAGAACTACATCGCAGTGCGCGTGGAGGACCGCGAAAGTCCCGCCCAGGTTCGCGGCAAGCAGTGCCTGCAGGAAAAGGCTCACGGCATTTTCTACACGCGCTGCACCGGCATCTGGCAGACCGTCTGGCTGGAGGGGGTGGGCGACGCGCGCATCGAGCATTTCCAGGTGCTGGCAAACGCCGCCACCGGCCGGGTGCGCATCAACGCCTGGGTCCATGCCTTTCCTGGCGACCAAGAGATCGTTGCCACTGTCGCGCTGCCCGGAAAGGGCACAATCTCCTTTCGCAAGGAATTCGCCCCCAATATCGGGGCCCCCCAGCCCATGCCCATTACGCTCGAGAGGATCATCGCCCCCGTGCGCCTGTGGTCCGTGGATTCGCCCATTCTCTATGACCTGCGGCTCGAGCTCCGGCGTGGGCATGTGACATCGGACCGCGTGGCGAGTTATTTCGCCTTCCGCACCGTGGAGGCGCGCGACGGCAAGATCCTGGTCAATGGCAAGCCTGTTTTCCTGCGTTTCGCCCTCGACCAGGGCTACTTCCCGGGAGGATTGTACGCGCCCAAGACAGACCACCAGATGAAGCGCGACATCGAACTGGCCAAGATGCTTGGATTCAGCGGCGTGAGAAAGCACCAGAAGGTGGAAGACCCCCGGTATCTCCACTGGGCAGACAAGTTGGGGTTTCTGGTGTGGGAGGAAATGCCGAGTTTCTTCGAATGGTCGCACCCTGCCGCGGAGCAGTTCGCATCGGAATGGCTCGATGTTCTGCGCCGCGACAGAAACCACCCCTGCATCATCGCATGGGTTCCTTTCAATGAATCCTGGGGCGTGCCGCAGGTCGGCAGCGATAGAGAACAGCAGTCCTTCGTCGAGCACATTTACGACGCTACCAAGAGCGAGGACCCCACGCGCCCCGTCGTGGACAACAGCGGCTGGGAGCACGTGAAGACAGATGTCGCCGACATTCACGATTACACCGAAGACGCCGGGGTTTTCGAGCGCAACTGGGCTCAATTCTCGCCCAGCTCCGGTGGAATACCCACGATCCACCGCGCGCCCTTTGCCCAGGGCCATTCGTACCAGAGTGAGCCAGTGGTGATCAGCGAATACGGGGGCATCGCGATGGCCGGGTTCGAGGCGCCTGCGGGGGCCGAGGCTACCCACTACGGGCAAGTGATGCCAGACGCGGAGTCCTTCGTCGAGCGCTGCAAAGCGAGCACCCAGGCCATTCTGGGGCACCCATCCCTCGCAGGCTTCTGCTACACGCAACTGTATGACATCGAGCAAGAGGTCAACGGGCTGCTGACTTTTGAGCGAAAGCCCAAGGTGGGGCTGGCGCTCATCGCGCGGATCAACTTAGCCCCGGCCGCAATTGAAAAGTGAATGTTTCACGTGAAACATTTTGCCGGCGGCGTTCCAGGGGCCTCTTAGGGCATCCTGATAGTCGAACTGACGTGGTACAAAAGCTCGTCTTCCGCTGCCCAGGGGCAACAATCGAGCGCCAGAGCGCGACCGGCAGGAGGTTATCGCAATGGGCCGGATGGAGACAGGATCTACCGACCTTGGGGATGGCGCTGGCGGAGTCGAGCGGACTGCAGGGAATCTGTAGGCGCGGCGGTTATGGCGCGGGGATCGCGCAGGCTGAAGCCTGCGGCTACTGAGTCGGCGGCGGCCGTGGGCTCGCTCGCCCTGCAGAAGGCAGCGGCGGGGGGTGCCTGCCCGGCCAGGGGAACCCTCGCCCTACAGGGGGCGAACACGAGGTTCGCCCCTACGGAGGGGTGAGGTGGCCGGAGAGTTGGCCGCAGGCGGCGGAGATGTCGCCGCCCAGGGATTTGCGAAGCGCAACATCGAGGCCTGCGCTGCGCAGGGCGCCCACGAATTGCATGGTGCGCTGGGGGGATGGCGGTTTCATGTCGCCGCAGAACTGGTGGGGATTGAGGGCAATGACGTTGACCATGCAGGGCATTCCCCTCAGCAGACGACCGAGGCGCGGCGCAAGTTCCAGTGAGTCATTGAGCCCTGAAATGAGGATATACTCGAAGGCGACCTTTCTGCCGGTTGTCTTCGCGTAATAGCGCGCCGCGCTCACTATTGCCTTGACCGGATAGCGCGCTGCGATGGGCATGAGTTTCCGGCGCAGGGCATCATCGGGGGCGTGAAGTGAAACGGCGAGGTGAACGCCCAGCCCCTCGTCGGCAAGGCGCCTGATCCGGTCGGGAAGGCCGCAGGTTGAGATGGCGATGCTTCTGCGGCTGATTCCGGCGGCGGTGTTGAAGAGGCGCACCGAGCGGACAACATTGTTGTAGTTCGCAAGCGGCTCTCCCATGCCCATGAAGACGATGTTGGAGATGCGCGCATTGCCCGCCGTCTTTCTCGCCCACAAGTATTGGTCAATGATCTCCGCAGCGGTGAGGTTGCGGGCAAGTCCGCGGGCGCCGCTGGCGCAGAAGGCGCAGCGGTAGGCGCATCCCGCCTGGCTGGAGAGGCAGAGCGAGATGCGGCCCCTCGGGGAAGCCCCAGGGGCGGTCCCCTCGGGATCGCCCGAAGGGCGGCCTTCGCGGCGGCCTGGCTGGGGCATGAGAACGGCCTCGATGATGTGGCCGTCGCGCGTGCGGAGGGCGATCTTTTTCGTGCGGTCGCGGGCAGAGTCCAGCGCCTGGGCAGGCTGAAGAACGTGGATGCGGAGCGACTGCGTGAGGGCTTCGCGCAGGGGCCCCGGCAGATCGGTCATCTGGTCGAAGCCATCGCTGCCGGAGCGATAGACCCAGCGGATGACTTGGCGCGCGCGGTAGGCTGGCTCGTCGTGCTGCGCCAGGATGGCCGCCAGTTCAGGCTCTGTGAGATCAAGAACGCTTGGATTTTCGCGCAACTTTTTCGTTCTGGCCCGCCTGCTCGAGCATCGCCTTGAGGCGGCTGATTGGCCCCGTGTCGGCAGGATCAACCCCATAGAGAAAGGCCAGATAGAGGCTGACCATGTCGCCCAAGTGCACGAGCGAGAGGACCTGGGCGAGGCGGCTGGCGCCGCTGGCGGTGACGTGCTCCTGATAGGCCGGGGCTTCGGCTACCTGTGGCGACAGGCGCAACCGGGCCTGCATTTCCGGATCGAGGTCCTCGTCGCGCGGCCGCAGCCAGATGCAGACGGGCTCGATCACGGTGGCCGCGCCCCTGCTCCACGCGACGACCTCGTTGTGGTCGAGCTCCGGCAGTTCGTGCGACAGGGCAAGGGCCTTGCTGTTCTCGTTCAGTTGGGTTCTCCAGCGAAGGGCAACGGGGCCGAGCCACGGAACGGCGCCATAGATGAGCGGGAACCTGCCTGCCAGGCGCTCAGCCAAGCGCTTGGCCTGGTTCTCGTTGATCGGAATGCTGCAGCCAAGAGAAGCGCCTTGCTGTTGGAGCACCTGGAGGGCTTCATCTCTCGCGCTGGGCTGGGGCTTGAGAACCTTCGGGCTCAGGCGCTCGAATATGGCTACCATGGGCATCAGCGCGAACCCGGTGCAAGCGCGCGGCCTCTGATAGGCCTTGGGGCTGTCTTGCATCGGGATCTCGATCCAGGGCGTTCCTGATTCGGCGGCCAGTTCTTTCAGTCTGCCGCCGGAGCAGATGGCGATCAGGCGGGCGCGCGCCTTGAGGCCTTCCTTGAATGCGGAGATGGTCTCAGCCGTATCACCGGAATGGCTAACTGCAAAGACCAGGGTCTTCCTCGATAGAAAGGCGGGGAGATGGTAGTCCCGGGGCACGACGAGCGGGACTTTCAAGCGCTGCGAAAAAATGGCGGCTGCGAGATCGCCGCAGATGGCGGAGCCCCCCATGCCGGCGATGACGATGTTGGCGGGCCTCAAGTAACCATCATCAAGTGCGAGGGCATCTCCGCGCGCGAGGCCCTGGCGGCATTGCTGGGCGAAGTTCTCGGCCATCTCGAGCATCCCCTCGGGGTCGCGCGCGCGTAGCTCTTCTGCATTGTCCAGCATCAGGGAGGGAGGGCGGAAGGTGGTCATGTGGGCAGCTCCTCGGCGTTGGCCTGGCCGTCCGGGCATCCCTTGCGTGGCGCAGGCGCAATGGGCTATCTGTTGACGAAGGGCAGCATGGCCATGAAACGGGCGCGCTTGATAGCCAGGGCGAGTTTGCGCTGGTGGCGCGCGCAGGTGCCGCTCTGCCTGCGCGGCAGTATCTGTGCGCGCTCGGAAAGGGAGCGGCGCAGCCTGCCGACGTCCTTGTAATCAATGCGCGCGACCTTGTCGGCGCAGAACGCGCAAACTCTGCGGCGAAAGCGCCGCATTCTTCGGTCGCGGTCGGGCCTCTCGGACCGGTCGTTTCTCCTGGTATCAGACGTTGACATCAGTTAGGATGACCTCCATCGCTACTGTTCGGCGGGGTGGTCGGCCGGAGGGGCCTGGTCTGGTGTGGATTCGGGCGCCGGCTCTGCCGCTCCTTCCTTCGGCCGGTCGAGGCCGCGCACTACATCGGCAACGACCTCCATCGCGCGGCGGCGCTGGCCCTCCTGCGTTGTCCACGACCTGACCTGAAGCCTTCCCTCGACCAGCACCAGGCGCCCCTTTGTGAGGTAGTTTGCCGCGAACTCGGCGTTCTGGCGCCAGGCGACCGTGTCAACGAAGTCGGTCTCTCGCTCGCCCTGCTGGTTGGGAAACGGGCGGTCCACAGCCACGCGGAAGTTGGCGACCGCGACCCCGCCTGGGGTGTACTTCAGTTCGGGGTCATTGCACATCCTGCCCACTAGCACCACTTTGTTGAACATCTTGCTCCCCCTCGCGGGTTTCCGGCCGGGGGCCGGTCTCTGCCAGGACGATCATGTGCCTGAGCACGGGCTCCGCAAGCCTGAGTTGCCTGTCCACCGTGGCGACGGCATCGCGGCCCGCCTCGAAGGTCATGAGGACATAGGTCCCGTCCTGCGCTCCCTTGATTTGATAGGCCAGCCTTCTTTTCTCCCATACTTTGGGTTGGTTGACCTTTGCGCCGTGATCGGCAGCGATCTGGGCGAAGCGGGCCATCTGTTCCTCGATTTCGGCTTCGCCGAGTTCGGGCCGTAATATGTACATCAACTCGTAATGGGGCAATTCCCTGCACCTCTCAAAATGCTGCCAGGTCGCTGATCGAGCGAGCAATGGGCGACCGATCCGCGCTCTGGATTATACCACCGCCGGCTTGGGAGCACAAGAGCGGCGTGCAGCGTGGGGCAGCGGGCTCATTCACTGCCGGCGGCCTTGGCCGGGCGGGGCGGGGGCTGGTCGAGCTTGAAGCGCGCGATGTTAGCGTCGGCAATGGCCTGAATGCGGGCGACCTGATCCTTTGCCTTCTCCCCGGCGAGGTGGCGGAACCGGACCTGCTTGGAGAGGTATTCCTCGACAGTCGGGCGCTTGGAGGGCACGCGCATCCAGCCCACCAGTTCGCCGTTCTCGAATTCGACCATCGGGTAAAGCCCGGACTGAATGGCCAGTTTCCCAATGTTAATCGTATCCGAGGAGCCAAAGCCCCAGCCCAGCGGGCAAGGGACGAGCAACTGAAGGTATGATGGGCCCTGGACCTCGGCGGCTTTCTTGGCCTTGCGCATCAGGTCGCGCGGATAGGCAGGCGACGCGGTGGCGACATAGGGCAGGCCGTGGGCTCGCGCGATCTCGACCATGTCTTTCTTAGGCAGCCAGTTGCCGAACGATTGCTTGCCTGGCGGGCTGGTACTTGTTCTGGCTGCGAAAGGCGTCAGGCCGCTGCGCTGGATGCCGGTGTTCATGTAGGCCTCGTTGTCGTAGCAAACAGTCATCACGTTGTGGCCCCGCTCCCACATTCCGCTCAGGGGGCCGAAGCCGATGTCGGCCAGCGCCCCATCGCCGCCCTGGGCGATAATCTTTGCGGAGCCCTCCTTGCCCATCGCGCGCAGGGCCATCTCGATGCCCGCGGCGACGGCGCCGACGTTGTCGAAGAGCGAGTGGATCCAGGGCACTTCCCAGGCAGACTCCGGGTACTTGGTGGTGGTGACCTCCATGCACCCGGTTGCCTGGACGATGATGACATTGGGCCCGACCGCCTGCAGCACGAGCCTGGCGGCCAGCAGTTCGCCGCAGCCCATGCAGGCCGAGTGGCCGGGGGCGATCAGGTTTGCGAACTGTGGGGTTTGGGTTTCCTTGGTGGCTGTCATTCGAGGCCTCCTATCATGCCGTTTCCCATTCGCGCTGCAGGGAGGGCGCCAGTTCGCCGATCAGTTCCGGCCGCAGGTCAACGAACAGGTTGTCACCCGCAGGGCCTTCCAGCCTGTCGAGCACCCGGTGAATTGATGCAGTGGTTACATCGCGCCCGCCCAACCCGATCACGAAGCCGCTGATCACCGGTGCCGCGTGCCGATATAGCGCATCGCGCACCTCGGCCACCAGCGGGCCAGCCGCTCCCACCGAGATCGCCTTTTCCAGGACTGCTATCCTTTCCACGCCTGCCAGCGCTTCGGCCAACTCCTGGCCCGGGAAGGGGCGCAGGGTCACGATGCGCACAAGGCCCACGGCTTCGCCGCGCTCGCGGCGCTCGTCCACGGCATCTTTGATGACAGCGGAGATTGAGCCCATGGCGATCAGGGCGCGGGTAGCGCCTTCCATGCGGTAGCGCTCGATGAACGGGCGGATGGGGCGGCCCAATGCCTGCTCGAAGCTGGCAGCGGTCTCGGCGATGACGTCGTGCGAAGAAAGCATCGCCCGATTGACTATATATCTGTGCTCCATGTAGTAGGATGGGTCGGCATAAGCGCCCAGGGTCATGGGGTGCTGCGGGTCGAGCGCATGAAGCGGGACGCGCGGCGGAAGGAACTTGTCCACCGCCTCCTGCTCCGGGATTTCCACCGGCTCGTAACAGTGGGTCAGCAGGAAGCCGTCCATGCAAACCATTGCGGGGAGCAGAACCCGCTGGTCTTCCGCGATCTTGAAAGCGCAGATGTGAAGGTCGAGCGCTTCCTGCGGGTCCTCGGCGTAGAACTGCATCCAGCCGGAGTCGCGCATGGACACGGAATCCTGCTGGTCGTTCCAGATGTTGAGCGGGGCGGAAATTGCGCGGTTGACGCAGGTGAGCACCACGGGCAGGCGCAGGCCGCTGATGTTGTAGAGCACTTCGGTCATCAGCAGGATGCCCTGGCTGGAGGAAGCAGTGTAGGCCCTGGCGCCGGCGGCGCTTGCCCCCAGCACTACGCTTGCCGCTGCGAACTCGCTTTCCACGTTCGTGAACTCGCAGGCGATGCGCCCATCGGCGACCATCTGGGCGAGGTTCTCAACGATGTGGGTCTGCGGGGTGATGGGATAGGCAGCCACCACGTGCGGGCGGCAGAGGCGCACTGCTTCCGCGACCGCAGCCGAGCCCTCAAGGATTCTCCCAGCGGGCATGCTATTTCTCCTCCAACTGCATGACGATGTCGCCAACCGGGCAAGCGGCGGCGCAGATGCCGCAGCCCTTGCAATATGCCAGGTCTGCCTGGTACTTTTTTTCTTCGCCTGTGACGCATCCCTCGGGGCACGAAAGAGCGCACATCTGGCAGTTCGTGCACTTCTCCTGCAAGAATTTGGGAACTGTAACGCGCCAGGAACCGGTCAGGTTTTGCCTGCTGGTCCCCGGCTGCGCGGCCAGGTCATGGGTGATTTTCACTGGAAGCCTCCTTCGCAAACTCGAACGCCCTGGTGGCGGCCTGCACATTCTTCTCCCCTGCTTCACCGGGGAACCTGTGCCTGATGCTTCGCGCAACCGCTTCGAGGCTTATCTCTTTGGTGGCGGCCGCAAATGCGCCCACCAGGGCGGTATTCGGTATCGGCCTTCCTATCGTCTCGCGGGCGATAGCCATCGCAGGCACCGCGAGTATGAGAGCATCGGCCTTGAGGCCCAGTTCCTCGATTGGCTTCTCGGTATTTATGAGAACCGTGGCCCCCTTCTTGAGGCCCCGCGTGACATCCACGGATTCAAGGAGCGTGGGATCCTGCACGATCACATAGTCCGGGTTGTCAACCCTGGTGCGGCGGCGGATTTTCGTGTCGGAGAGCCGCACGTAAGCCTCGACCGGGGCCCCCATGCGCTCGGTGCCGAACGACGGGAGCGCCTGGGAATAGAGGCCGTCCTCGAAGGCCGCAGTGGCTAGAAGTTCGCCTGCGGTAACCACGCCTTGTCCGCCCCGCCCGTGAATGCGTATCTCTTTCATCATTTTCTATCCTCTGCCGCAAAGAGAGGGGAGCTAGTGCACGCCTCCCCTCTCCGCAAAGAGTCCGCCGCTGCCGCTGCGCGTTTTTCTTGGCTTGGCCCTGACTATACGGCTACTACGGCCGTTACTTCCGGCACGTTCTCCTTCAGGATGCGCTCCACACCCATCTGGATGGTGTAGGTGGACATCGGGCACCCCTTGCATGCCCCGGTGAGCCTGACCTGGACGACGCCCTTGTCGTCCACGCCCACCAGTTCCACGTCGCCGCCGTCGGCCTGCAGAGCGGGCCGTATCTGCTCGAGGACTTCCTCCACTTTCTCTTTCATCACCGCTCCTTAGGCGCTGCAATCGCGCGCCATATTCTAATACCCGGCCCTCACTCGTGTCAACCGACCTGGAATCTGTCGGGTTCCGCCCTAACATGCAGGCTACAGAGGCCTGCGCGGGGTGGAGTGCATCGCAGGCACACCCGAGGCCTTCGGGGAGAAGCTGCAGGCGGAAAACCGCCCTCGCGCAAGCCCAAGCCCGACCCTGCGAGAGGGCTCTGCGCACCCGGTAGCCCGCTGGGAGTGGCGGCTACGCCAATGAGCGGTTGACGTGCGAGCGAGCCCCGGCTATACTCAGCACGGTCCGTCGTGGGACTACAGGTGGCAAAAAGGAGGGTGGAAAAATGAAGTTGATCGCCAGAGGGGTTCTGGTCGCCTTTGCGGTCTTGGCCCTGGCGCTGGTAGTTTCGGGTGCGCCTGATGGGCGCGTTGCTGTCTTGATCGGGTTCAAGGAACTGCCGGATGCCGCGCTGATCAGGGCGCATGGCGGAGAGGCGAAGGCAGTGTTTGATATCGTGCCCGTGGTGGCAGCGACGGTTCCTCAATCTGCGCTGGCGGGGCTGCAGCGCAACCCGAAAGTTGAGTACGTCGAGGAAGATCGCACCCTGTTCGCGATCTATGATCCAGCGACGGAGACCCTGCCCTGGGGAATCGCCAGGATTGGGGCGCCCTCGGTGTGGCTGGACGGGAGTACGGGCGCCGGCGTGCGCGTCGCGGTGCTTGACACCGGGATTGATGCCAGCCACCCCGACCTTGCAGCCAATTACACGCTGGGCTACGACTTCTACCGCAGGGACGCAGTCCCGAATGACGAGAACGGCCACGGCACCCACGTGGCAGGCATCATTGCAGCGCTGGACGACGGGCCGAACTACGGGGGCAGCAACACGGGCACATCGGCGGTGGGCGTCGGCCCACAGATTGACCTGCTGATTGCCAAGTTCCTCGGCCCTTCGGGATCGGGCTCGACCAGCAACGAGATTTCGGCCATCCAGTGGGCGGTGAAGAAGAAGGCGCGCGTGATCAGCATGAGCTACGGCTCCTACTACGGTAGCCGCACCGAGGAGAAAGCCCTCAATAACGCCTACTCAAAGGGGGTGTATCTGGCAGCGGCTGCGGGCAATGACGGTCTCCCGATTACCATCTACCCGGCAGGATACAAGAACGTGGTGTCGGTTGCGGCAACGGATTCGTTGGATCAAACAGCCTCGTTCTCCAATTACAACAGCGATGTTGAACTCGCAGGGCCTGGGGTGGCCATTCTCTCCACCATGCCGACGTATGTCGCCTGGCTCAACACTCAATACGGCCTCGCCACGACATACGAATACCTGAGCGGCACATCAATGGCCTGCCCGCATGTCTCAGGCACGGCGGCCCTGGTTTTCGGGAGGCATCCCACCTGGTCGGTCACCGCTGTGCGCAACCGCCTGGATTCCACCGCCACAGACCTGGGGGCTGCTGGCCGCGACGCGCACTACGGCTACGGGCTGGCGAACGCTGCGGCAGCGGCACAGTAGCGCGGCGGGCATACCCTCATCGCACGACACCTTGTAGGGGCGGTTGCTTCGGCTCCGCTCAGGACAGGTCGCGAACCGCCCTTGCTTTCGGTCGGAGGAGCGTTGCATGAAACCAGTCGGTGTCTGCGTTGTTGGGCTCGGCCATAATGGCAGGGCGTGGTGCGACGTTTACGCCCACAACCCGGGGTGCCAGCTTGTGGCGGTTTGCGACAGGGATGCGCGGCGCCTGAAGGACGCAGCGCAGGCATACGGAGTGGGGGGGTATCGTGATTACTCCTTCCTTGACAGGGATGATGTGGAGGCGGTCTCGATACACGCGCCCGATCACTTGCACGCGGAGCCTTTCGTCGCCGCGCTCAAGGCCGGCAAGCACGTCCTTGTCGAGAAGCCGATGGCGAATTCGCTGGCGGACCTGAGAAAGATGGTCAGGGCGGCGGATCGGTCCGACCGGGTGGTGATGGTGGCGCAGGTGCTGCGATTCTATCCCATCTTCCAGACAGCAAAGGCCTGGATAGACCAGGGGATGCTGGGGGAGATCTTCTACATGGAAGCGGACTACATTCACGACCTGCGCTACCAGCGGCAGATGGAGAAGTGGAAGGTGACGCAGGAGCTACCCATCGTCGGCGGAGGGGTTCATCCGCTCGACCTGCTGCGCTGGTTCAACGGCGAGATCACGCAGGTTTACGCGCTGGGCAACCACATCGCCTACCGCCAGATGCGCACCGATACTGCGATGGCGGCGCTGTTCCGGTTCAAGAACGGGGCCATCGCCAAGGTCACGGCGTTGTATGGGTGCGTGAGTCCGATGCCCGCTCTCTATAACCTGGCGGTTTACGGGACAAAGGGGACGCTGGTTCGCGACCAACTGTGCCTCGACGGGCTGCACGAATGGATGAAGGTGCCTGCGCCTGCGGGCAAGTCCTATGAAGCAGAGGCGGAGCACTTCCTGGATTGCATCAGAAGGGGCAGGACGCCCCTGATCACGGCGCGCGATGGGGCGCGCTCTGCGGCGGCGTGCCTTTGCGCCGTTCAGTCCGCTGCTCTCGGCCGCCCGGTCCGGGTCCCGGCCCTGTAGCCGCAGGCACGCCTTGATGTAGGGGCGGCCCTCTGTGGCCGCCCGAATCTGCTTCGTCATATTGCCTAGCGGCGAATTCGTGGGGGAGTCGAATCCGGCAAGCCACAAGGGCTTGCCCTACACGCGCACCTACGGGCCGGCGATGATGATGCATGCGCGGTCGGGGTGCAGGTATTTGCGGGCCGCTTCGTGCACCTGAGCGGGGGTGATGCTGCGGATCATTTGCGGCAGGCGCCAGGGATAATCCAGCCCGCGCTTGTAGAAGTCCGCGTCTGCCAGCGCTTCGGCGACACCGGCATTGGTTTCCATGCGCAGGGCGAGCCGGCCGGTGACATAATCCTTCCAGAGACGCATCTCTTCCAGGCCCGGCGGTTTTGAGCGCATGCCCTCTATCACCGCAAGCGCGCCGGAGACCGCCTTCTCGACATTCTTCGGGTTGACGCCCATGTGAAGGACCCAAGGGCCCTCGAAATACGATGAGCGGAACTGGCTGAAGCAATAGTAGGCAAGGCCCTCGCGCCCGCGGATCTCGGCGTTCAGTCGGCTCACATATCCGCCTCCGAGAATGTAGTTAAGCAGCAGGGCGGCGTTGTAGTCGGGGTTGTTCCTGCTCAGGCCGCGCCAGGCGATGGCGATCTCGGCCTGGCTTTTCCCCTTTATGGTTACCGGCTGCCGCTGGGCCTTAGATGGCAGGTCAACCCGGGCTACCGAGTATGCAGGCGCTTGACTATCTCGCTTCCAATCAGAGAAGTACTTCTTGACGAGTTGAACGGCAGCCGCCGCGTCGAAATCGCCCACCAGCGCGAGCGTGAGCCGCTCGGGGCGGCAGCAAGACTTGTGAAAGGCGACAAGGTCTTCGCGCGTGATCTTCTCTACGGACTCCACTTCTCCGAAGGCGATATGGTGAAATGGATGGCCGGCCGGATAGACCGCCGCGTAGAGTTTGCGCTCCACCTCTTCCGCCGGGTCTTCCAGGCCCTCGCGGATGGAATTCTGTATCTCCTTGCGGACCTTTTCTATCTGGTCGGCGGGAAATGAGGGGCGGCGCACTTGGTCGGCGGCAATCTCCAGGAGAAGAGCCACGTCGTTCTTCAGGCAGTGGCCCGAGAGCGCAGTGAAAGAGAGCGATGCGCTGACATCGAATTCCGCGCCAACGAACTCCAGCGCATCTGCGATTTGCTGCCAGGTTCTGGTTTCTGTTCCCCGAGAGAGCATGGCGGCAGTGAAGTTTGCGAGGCCTTCCTTGCCCGGCGGGTCATACATCGAGCCGCCCTTCATCATCCCGAAAAGCGCCACCGATGGCACGGCGTGGTTCTCGCGCGCGATCACCACGAGGCCGCTGGGCAGTACCTCGCGCAATACCACTGCTTGCGGCCGGGGGCGCGGCTGGGCTTGTGGCCTGGGCTGCGCGGCGACCGGCCGCGGTGCGGTGCGGCGATGAAGCCGGTGGATGTGATTAACGCGGCTGACGCGGGTGCGCTTCTGGGCTGCCCTCCCATGGCGGACCGCGCGGTGATGAGCCATGTAGGCCGCCCTGCGGTGTAGGTGTGCCGGGCCTGGCGGCTGCGGGCCGGCAGCCTGCGGGGGCTGCTCGCCGGTGGGGGTTAGCCAGCCAATGGTCGAGTTATCGCGCCGCAGGTAGCGAGCCGCCACCTCTCTTACGCGGGCAGCGGTGACCTTGGCCATCGCAGGGAGATAGTTGTCAAGGTATTGGAACGTATAGAGGGTCTGGTAGAGCCCAAGGCGGTAGGCCTGGTCACTCATGCTGTCCAGGCTGTAAACGAAATCCGCCCGTGCGCGGTTGATGGCCCGCTGAAGTTCGTGCGCTGAGACCTCCTCCGAGGCTATCCTATCAATCTCGCCCCAGATTGCTTTCTCGACCGCCTCGCGAGACACCCCCGGCGCAACGGTGGCGAAGGCTTCGAACAGGGTGGGATCAGTGTTGTCGTAGTGCCACACGTCAACACTGGTCGCCAGGTCCTTGTCCACCAGGGCCTGATAAAGCCTGCCGGTGCGGCCAGAGCCGAGGATGTTCTGAACCACGTCAAGGGAGATGTGGTCGGGGTGCGAGACCTGGGGAACGTGGAAAGCGATCTCGATGTATGAGGTGGCTGCGGGGCGCTTGACATCTGTGGAACGCTGCCCCTCCTGCGCAGGCTCAACGGTCGTCACAGGCGGTGTCGCAGGGCGGCGCGGGATGCGGCCAAAGAGCCTCTTCGCTTCGAGGATCACGGCCTGGGTGTCGAAGTCGCCTACCACGACGAGCGTCGCATTGTTGGGCGCGTAGTGCGCGCGGTAATAGGCGGCCAGGGCATCGCGTTGAATGGACTTGACGTCGGACTTCCAGCCAATGGTTTGCCAGTGATAGGGATGGGCCATGAAGGCAGCGGCGCGAACCGCCTGGCCGAGGTAGAAGGTCGGGTTGTTCTCGTCACCCTCCATTTCGGATAGCACGACGGTTCGCTCGGCGTCGAACTCGGCGTTCTCGATCAGTAGATTGGTCATGCGCTCGGCTTCGAACTGCAGCGGAAGCCGCCAGAAGCCGCTGGGAATCGTGGTCTCGTAGCCGGTGAAGTCGAGCCAGGTAAAGCCATTGTCGTTGCCGCCTTTTGAGGTCACGATTCGAGTCATCTCGCCGGAGCGGTAGCGGCGAGTGCGCTTGAAGGCCATGTGCTCCAGGAGATGGGATATGCCTGTGGTCCCAGGGCGCTCGTTGCGCGATCCAACCCGATACCACATCTGCACACCGACCACCGGGGCGGTGTGGACTTCCTTCGTGAGCACCGTCAGGCCATTCGGAAGAACCGTCTTGCGCACTTGGGCAACTCCGGGCGTGCATAATACCAGTACCAGCGGCAAGGAAGTAGCAATCCTGCGCATACTCTGCCTCCAGCAAGGTGCAATACTACCCCTGCGCCTCTGGTTCCTTTCGGCCGTTTCATGCCGCCTATGGCAGGCTACGCAAACATAAGCTTGATAGAGATACCTCGAAATGGCGGTTCTCACGGTAGTGTGCAAGAACGAGGCCGGGAACCATTGACAGATTTGGCAAGTTTTGCTATCATGAAGCTAGTAAATAGACTCGGGCCATAAGGAGTGACAAAAGTGCGGATCGCCAGCGATATTACCAGATTGGTCGGGAACACGCCACTCGTGCGCCTGAATCGCGTGGCTGGAGGCGCGCCGGCGCAGGTTGTCGCAAAACTGGAGATGTTCAACCCTCTGGGCAGCGTGAAGGACAGGATCGGAGTGAGCATGATTGACGCGGCCGAGCGGCAAGGACTGATTGGGCCTGACACGCTGATCGTTGAGCCCACGAGCGGAAACACCGGCATCTCGCTCGCGTTCGTCTGCGCGGCGAGAGGCTACCGGCTGCTGCTGACGATGCCGGAAACGATGAGCGTCGAGCGGCGCAATCTGCTGAAGGCCCTCGGCGCCGAACTTGTGTTGACGCCTGGGCCGGACGGAATGCCCGGAGCGGTCAAGAAAGCCGAAGAGATTGTGGCTGCTGCTCCAGGCGCTTTCATGCCTCAGCAGTTCAAGAACCCGGCAAACCCCGCGATACACCAGGAAACGACTGCCCTTGAGATCTGGAACGACACCAACGGCAAGGTTGACATCATCGTTGGCGGAGTCGGCACAGGGGGCACCGTCACCGGGTGCGCGTTGGCCCTGAAGCCGAAGAAGGCGACCTTGAAGGTGATCTCGGTTGAGCCGACTGCAAGCCCCGTTCTTTCCGGCGGACAGCGTGGACCACACCCGATCCAGGGGATCGGGGCGGGCTTCATTCCGGATGTGATGCGCCTCGATTTGATGGACGAGATCATCCAGGTGAAGAACGAGGATGCGATTGACATGACTCGTCGCCTGGCTCGCCAGGAGGGCCTGCTGGTCGGGATTTCCAGCGGAGGAGCCGCGTGGGCCGCGGTCGAAGTGGCCAAGCGTCCGGAGAACAAAGGCAAACTCGTTGTCGTCGTGCTGCCCGACACCGGCGAGCGCTACCTTTCCACTCCCACCTTCACGGAAATGGAACCCGCCCTCCACGTCGCCAACCACATCGCCATATGAGCGCCGGGGCGTGCACATTTCCGCGGTAAGTACAGGTTCTCTGTTTCTCTGGTCCCGATTCATCAGGCCGAACGGCAGCTCAATGGCACCCATAGCACCATCCTGAGACTCCCACACCGCGCGGCCTCGTTTGGTGTAGGGCCAGCCTTTGGAGGTTGTCCCGCAATCACGTCGCGCCACGGGTTTCCACCCGCCCCAGCCCTCCCCCACGATGGGGGGACGGAGAAACACCGCCTCTTGCTTCGTAACGCGCGGCAGTCTGCACCCGGGGCCGCGAAACGGTTCCCCTGCCCCTGCGGCGGGGGAGGGGAAGGGTGGGGCCGAACACGTATGCAGGGCATTCGCCGAATAATGAGACAGCTTCTTTGCGGGTGGCGGAACTGCCTGCGATAACTGGCCGCCCGGCAAGGGATGGGGCCCTGGCCTCGGGCGCCATTTCCACCATGTTCTGGGGAAGGGGCAAGCGGCCCAGGGTGCGAATTTGCAGGGGCACGGTCCAAGGATGAGAACGCTTGCAGTGATGTTGGCCGCGTTGGCTGTAATGATGCCGGCGGCAGGGAGCGAGATGGTGAGCCTGGAGAGATTGTTCAGGGAACCGACGAACGAGTTCAGGGCGCTTCAGATCGTCCACGGGTTCGACCGCATGGGACAGGATGGCGATACCATTGGCCGAGCACTTGACCGGCTCGCGGAAGCGGGCTACGGCGGGGTGGTGGCCAATGTGGGCTGGACGAACTACCTCCGGGACGAGAACCAGTGGCGGATTTTTCGGACCGGAATCGAGCAGGCGAAGAAGCGAGGCCTGCGCATCTGGCTTTATGATGAGGATGGCTACCCCAGCGGGGCGGCTGGAGGTCTTGTGCTCGAAGGTCATCCGGAGTTCCAGTCAATGGGCCTTGTTTGTGTCACCGCGTCGGCGCGAGATGGCGAAACCGCGACCATCGCGCTGCCGGAGTGGGCATCGCGCTGGGTTCATGCGACGGCGCTGCCGGTGCGCGGCGGCAGGCCGGGCCTGAGCGGCGCTGTGCCGATCAAGACAAGCGAGAAAGAGCGCATCGAGTGGAGGGCGCGCAGGGGTGGCTTCCTCGTCTGCGCATTCGCCGAGCAGTTCATGTACAAGGACACGCACGCGGACAGCAACGTCTATAAGTCCCGGCCCTACGTTAATATCTTGAACCGCAAAGCGACGGAGCACTTCATTGACCTGACGCACCGCGAATACGCGCGCCGCCTGCCGAAAGGAATACGCATCGAGGCCATCTTCACCGACGAGCCTTCTCTGACGGTCGCCTATCACCGGCCTGACCAGACAGGCAAGCGCCTGGCTGCCTTGCCGTGGGAGCCTGGCCTGCCGGATGCTTTCCGGAAAGGATCCAGCCGCGATCTGCTGCCGATGCTGCCGGCGCTGTTTCTCGATTCTGGCATCGAGTCGCGTAAGGCCCGGTGCGAGTTCTACGATTTCATCGCCGGCAGAATCGCGGAAGCATTTTTTGCGCCGATACAGAACTGGTGCCGCCGCAACCGCACCCGGGCAAGCGGCCACATCCTGTGCGAGGAAAGGCTTTTTTGGCACGTCTGGTTCGAGGGCGACCTTTACCGGCAGATGCGGCACTTTGACGTCCCCGGCATTGATATTCTTTCCTCGATCCCTGAGAGCCTGATGAGCGGGGAAGGATTCCTGACCCCAAAGTTCGTCAGTTCCGCCGCCCACCACTACGGCCGGCAGCATGTGATGAGCGAGACATCGGACTATTCTGAACGGACGCGCGGCCTGGAAGCAACGCTGGAGCAGAGGATCGGGACGGCGGGCCTGCAATACGCGCTCGGGGTCGATGTGATAACATCGTACTACGCCTGGTCGGAGCACAAGCCCGACGATGCCGTCGTCTGGATGCGCGGGCAGAAACCGGGTGATTTTCCCCATCGCGCTTACAATGATTACGTGGCGCGCCTGGGCGTGATGCTCGGCGGGAGCAGGCATGTCTGCGACGTAGCGCTCTTCTACCCGATAACTACGATTCAGGCATACTTCGCTCCGACCAATGCGCCGTACTGGGACGTGCAAGCGCACAGCCCGGTGATCCAGCGCGCAGAGAGTTCGTTCCGTGACCTTGCGCGCACATTGCTTCAAAGCCAGGTTGATTTCGATATCGTGGACGACGAGGCGCTGCGGCGGGCGGAAATCAAGCCTGGAGTTTTGGCGCTCGCCGGCGAGCGCTATCGGGCGCTGGTCCTCCCCCCAATGAAGGTAGTCAAGCAGGAAACGTTGGAGCGGATAGCGGAATTCCAGCGCTCAGGCGGGCTTGTTATCGCGCTTGAGGAATTGCCGGCCGAAGCCGCCGAGCGTGGAAAGGACGCGAACCTGAGGCGCGATGTCTCGGCCCTCAAGCGCGCAGGCGCAATTGTATCAGGTGATGCCGCGCAAGTCGTTGCCGCCATCCGCCAGCATCTGCAGCCGGATGTCGTGTTGGAACCCCAGAGCCCGGCGGTGCTCGCACTTCACCGCCGGGGGGACGGGCGCGACGTTTACTTTCTGACCAACGCAGGTCCCGCCCCGGTGGAATTCTTGGCCGGATTGCGCGCGGCCGGGCGCGCGTCTCTGTGGCGGCCGCTGAGCGGGGCGATCGAGCAGACAATAGATAGCAGCGGCCCACTGCGCATTTCCCTCGGCCCCTACGAGGGGCTCTTCATCGTGGTCCAGCCCATGTAGGGGCGATCCTTGTGATCGCCCTGAGTTCGATATGGGCGAATACGAGATTCGCCCCTACCACGGCCGCTATGATGTAGGGGTGGCGCGTTGCTCTACCTGCGGCAACGGGTTAGGCTTCGAGCGACAAGAGCTCGAGCAACTTCGGCACCATCGCTTCATGTCCCGGTGCCAGCGCCGGCACTTCATCCGGCAGTTTCACCCAGAAGAACTCAAAGGTGATCGGCCCCGGGCTGCCATCGGACGGGTGCATCTCCTGATGTCTCCATCGGGTTGGCGGCTCTGCTTCGCATGTCAAGTGATAGACGCGGCGGCGCCAGATCTCAGCAAGTTCGGGCACCTGCTGGTCGAACTCGCCAAGGAAAGCCTGTAGTTGCAGGTTCTTCAAGCCCGTCTCTTCCCGTGCTTCCCGCATGATGGCTTCTTCGGGACTCTCGCCTTCTCTCTTCGTCCCGCCCGGGACCTGAATGCCGGCCTCGGGCGCATACGGATGGCTGAACACAAGCAGACGATCGCCGTGGGTGATGTACGCTAGGACTTTGTACTTCAGAGTCGGCATGAGCCTCCAGATCTATGTAAGGCGGGGGTTCGATCCCCCGCGGTCCTCGCTACCTTCGCACAGCCGAGGGCGGCTGTGCCACACTATTAGTGGTGGAAGAGCCGCACGCCGGTGAAAGCCATCACCATTCCGTACTCGTCGCAGGCGGCGATCACTTCCTGATCCCTGTTCGAACCGCCGGGCTGCGCCACGAAAGAAACCCCGCTTCGCTGCGCTCGGTCTATGTTATCGCGGAATGGGAAATACGCGTCCGAACCAATCGCGACACCTTTCAACCCATCCAGCCACTCGCGCTTCCGGCCCGGCGTCAGGCGCACAGGGATTTCCTGGAATGCCTCACGCCAGGCTTTCTCCTCTGCGGGCGTCATGTCGTCCCTCAGGTACTGGTCAATGGCGTTGTCTCTTTCCGGACGCCCTATTCCCTGCCTGAATCGCAGCGCGAGAACGGCCGGATGCTGCCGCAAGTACCACGTGTCGGCCTTCGACGCCGCAAGCCGCGTGCAGTGAATCCGGGACTGCTGGCCTGCCCCCATGCCGATCACCTGCCCATCGAGAGCCAGGCCGACAGAATTGGACTGGGTGTACTTCAGGGAGATGAGCGCGACGAGCAAGTCCCTCTTGGCCGACTCCGGCAACTTGGTGCTGCGCGTTACTATATTCTTGAGCATGTCGGGGCTCGCCATCAGCGTGTTGCGCTTCTGTTCGAACGTGAGGCCGAAGACTTCTCTCGATTCGATCTTTTCCGGCTCATAATCCGGCTCAATCTCGACGACCACGTATTTGCCGCCTCGCTTCTGCTTGAGGATCGAAAGCGCGCCCTCCTCGTATTCCGGCGCAATCATTCCGTCTGAGACCTCGCGCCGGATGAGTTGTGCGGTGGGCACGTCCAGCGGGTCGCTCAGTGCGATCCAATCGCCGAAAGATGACATCCGGTCCGCTCCCCTGGCTCGCGCGTAGGCGCTGGCAAGGGCGGACAGTTCCAGGTCGCCGACGAAGTAGGCCTTTCGCAGCGAATCGCTCAGCGGAGTGCCGACGGCTGCCCCGGCAGGGCTTACGTGCTTGAACGAGGCGGCCGCAGGCAAGGCCAGCACGCGCCTGAGTTCCCTGACCAACTGCCACGAGTTGAGTGCGTCGAGCAGGTTGATGTAACCCGGAGCCCCGTTGAGAACCCTGATCGGCAGATTCCCGTGTCTGGCATACACTCTGGCGGGTGTCTGGTGAGGATTGCACCCGTAACGAAGGCGGATCTCGTTCTGGCTCATCTGAATCCTCCTGCGGCAGAACTGGGCGCACTACGATTTCTGCTTGGTCAGATAGCGCACGATCGCGGCATCGTATGCCGAGGTGTGCGCAAAGGCCTCGGCCGCAAGCGACGAGAGCGTCTGCTCCGAAATGCCGCGGTCCTGCTTCATTTCCTGCAGCAGCGACCCATATCGGGCAGGATTGCAGACGGCCGCCACGTGGCGGTGGTTCTTGGCGGCCGCCCTCAGCATGCAGGGGCCGCCGATGTCAACTTGCTCCATCGCCTCGTCCAGTGTCACCCCCTCTTTCGCGACCGTCTGCGAGAACGGGTAGAGGTTGACGACCACCATATCAATGGGCGTGATGCCGTGCTGCTTCACGGCCGCTTCGTCGGTCGGATTGCCGCGCCGCATCAGGATTGCGCCATGGATCTTCGGGTGCAAGGTCTTGACCCTGCCGTCCATGATTTCCGGAAAGCCGGTGTAATCGGAAACTTTGGTGACGGGGACTCCGGCCTTCTCAAGCGCGCTCGTAGTTCCGCCCGTCGAGAGAATCTCAACCCCGAGCGAATGCAGCCCGCGCGCGAAATCCTCCAGGCCCGTCTTGTCGGAAACGCTCACCAGCGCACGCTTTACCCTGACCATTGTTTCCTCCGAGAGCGAGATGCGAGGGAGCAACCAGGCGAGTATACCATCGCCTGCCGCTCAGCGCAACCGCGCCTTGCACGCGAGATCACTGCCAACCTCGGGTATGTGAAGCCCAAGTACTCCGTTTTTCGCGACAGCGGTGCCGCGCTTTGCCACCTGCCCCCGCCAAGTGTCAAACCATTCAAGCGCATACCTGCCGTCAACAAGCCCTGTGAGCGTGAGGCTTGCTCCCACCGCTGGCGGCACCGGCTCGCCGCCCGCCACTCGCTGCCAGGTGTGGGCGCGATTGTGCAGCCATACCAGGGCCGAGCGCTGATTCGCAAGGCCGATAGCCATCAAGGCTGGCGCTGAACACTCGACGCGCGCCGGACGATAAGCCTCGCGGATCCAGTTGACGTTTTCCAAGAATTGCGACAGCGCGCGAAAGTGGTAATACAGGTCTCTTGGATGAACGTGGCTGTCCCACCACCACGACATCGCCGATCCCGCTGAGCCTGAGAGCGCCGTTGCCCAGATGCCGTTGTGCAGGCAAACCCCGGTTGCATCTTTCTTTTCGCCCTCTCCCTTCCAATCGGTTCCGAACTCACCGACGACATGGGGCTTGCGGTACTTGGCCACCTTCTGCCGCGACCATCGGCTCAGGCTCTCGGCCGCATCGCGCGAGCCGTATTCGTGCGTCTGGACGAAGTCCATCTCCGGCATGCCGTCAATTCCCTCATCGCCGTCCGAGCGCGCAAAACTGGTCGTGATCATGTGCTTCCATGGGTCAGCGCGACGCATGTAGCGCGCCATTTCTCGGTGCCAATCGTGCACCTGCGGCGCAATGTACTTCTCGATGATGTCCACCTCGTTCCAGAATTCCCAGGCGAGGACATTGGGCGAGTATCCCCAGCGCGCCGCGAGATACCGCAGACGCTGCTTGAAGAGTTGCCGCGCCAGCGGGTGCGTGAAGAACGACTCCGGGCTCTTACAGGGGCCGCCCGTTGCTGAGTTGTAGGGGCAGTATTGCCAGAACGGGAAAGGCTCGCTCGCGCGCAGCGAATTGAAGGACTCGAGGCACAGCAGCAGATATACGCCGTTCTCACGTGCTTTCTCAACCACATAGTCCAGCCGCCACGCGCTCTCGAGATCATAGAAACCCAGGCGATGCGGGCCGCCAGGATGGTCGCGCGGGCGCTCGAGGGTGAAGCAATCGAAGGGCCCGATCCAAAGCCGGCCGTAGTTTGCGCCGTTTCTGCCGAGCGCTGGCAGCCAGTCATCGTAGTCGTAAGTTCCGCGCGGACCGGGCCAGCAGATGTTCTCGCCGATCGGGAAATACGGCTGGCCGGAATCGAACTCGAAAAGAGTTGGAACTCGCGCGCTGCGGCGCACAAATCCTGCGTTTCGGGAAGCCGTGCTCTCGAACTCAAGCACATCAGAACGCGCGCTTCCCTGCCGATCGCGAACGCGCAAGAAGGCGCGGTGCCTGCCCACTTCCACAGGGGCGAATTTAACCTTCCAGACTTCCCTGCCAACCTTCTCGAGGACTTCATTGCCATGCTCGAGGTGCCGCGTGTATTCCTGATACAAGAAGCCTGGAACACGGACCACGCCGCCGCTGGGCGCCTTGAATTCGCCCTCCACCTCGATCTGCTCCGGATCGAAGGGGTTCTCGAAGGTCGCGGCGATGCGAGCCGTAATCTCGAACTTCTCGTATCTGCCGACGGCCGTCCCGCTCGCCTTCAACTGCTCAATCCGGGGGCCCGCCGCCCCGCCCGGCCGAACAGCCGCGACCGCCCACAACACTGCCGCCGCCAACACAAGTCTTTCCATCTGCATCCTCTCCCACCTCACCGATTCTACTCGTTCTGGCCCCATCCCCTTCGGGCGGCGAAGTTAACACGAACCTTCCCTTGGCAGGCCGGTCGGCTTGACAGGGCGAGTGACCGAGCGGTATACTGATTGGGGTTGACGGCGATGGTTCGCACGTGGGGCGGAATCGTTCTCGGGCTGGCACTGTTTGCGGCCCTGATGCCCGTGCAGGGAGTGCTGGAAGGCCTCCAGCTCTCTAATCGAGATGACGCATATATCCACGCTTTCGCGCTATTCGCGTTGATCCTACTGTCAGTTATCGCGCTGCGCCGTGCGCCATCGGGCGCAGGCGAGCACAACAGGATAATCAAGCCTCGACAGGAAACAGAGCGCTGAACATGGTGCTAAAGTTCGGGCTGCCAAAGGGTAGCCTTCAGCAGGCGACGTTTGAACTCTTCGCCAGGGCGGGATTTGACCTGCACCTGGGAGCGCGCTCCTACTACCCCGTGGCAGACGATCCCGAGCTGGACTGCCGGCTGCTGCGGGCGCAGGAGATACCCCGGTATGTGAGCGAGGGCCTTCTCGACGCTGGCATCAGCGGGCAGGACTGGATCCTCGAGAACGAAGCCGATGTAGTGGAAGTAGCCGAATTGAACTACTCCAAGCAAAGCGCCCAGCCTGTGCGATGGGTGGTTGCCGTCGCGGACAATAGCCCGGCGCAGAAGGTGCAGGACCTGGCGGGCAAGCGCATCGCAACAGAACTTGTGAATGTCACCCGCAAATACCTCGAAGCGCACGGGGTAGAGGCCGGCGTGGAGTATTCCTATGGTGCCACCGAAGCGAAAGTGCCGGAGCTGGTTGACGCGATCGTGGAACTGACGGAGACGGGCGCCTCGCTGCGCGCGCACGGGCTGAGGATAGTGGAAACGGTGATAGAGTCCACAACCAAGTTGATAGCCAGCCGCGCAGCCTGGTCGGACGAGTGGAAGCGCGCGAAAGTCGAGGGCATGGCAGTGCTCCTGAGCGGGGCTTTGCGGGGCCGCGAGAAGGTGGGACTGAAGATGAACGCGCCGCGCAGCAGCCTGAAAGCGGTGCTGGCGCTTCTGCCTGCCATGAAAGAGCCCACCATATCCCCGCTGATAGACAGCGAGTGGTGCGCGGTGGAGACGGTGCTGGACGAGAAGCAAGTGAGAACACTGGTGCCGGAACTCAAGAAGGCCGGGGCGCAGGATATCATCGAGTATCCGTTGAACAAGGTAATACCGTAGGGTGAAGGCAGGCGTTTGTGGCTTTGCGGGCCGGGGTAGAACCACAAGGAGGCTGAGATGCCTGTTTGTCCCACGTGCGGCACAGACAATGCTGTGGGTGCGCTGATGTGCGGCCGGTGCGGCACGCGGCTCCAGGGGGAGGAGGCTCGCGGCGTCAGCAGCAGCGCCAGCATCGCCGAACGCCTGCTCGACCGGGCGTTCCGACTAAGCGACGAGGGGCGCCTGGATGATGCGATAGCGGCCGCCGAGCAGGCTGTGGCAGCAAATTCCCAGAGCACATCTGCGCATTCGCTGCTCGGGATTCTGTACGAACGCGCAGGGCAAAGGCAGAAGGCAATCTCCCAGTATGAACAGGCGCTCACGCTCAGCCCCCGCAGCAGCGCAGACAGGGAGGCCTTGAGGCAACTGATGGCCAGGCCGGGCGCAAGGAGGCGGGGGAAGCCCTCTCCAACCCGCGTGGCCGTGTTCGGGGCCTTCGTGGCTGCATGTGCCTTCCTCGTGGCAGGCATCGGGATGGTCGTGCGCACCGGCCCATCGGGCCGGCCGATCCTGGCCGGAGCGGAGCCCGGCGCCGCGCCGGTGGCAGCCTTCCCAACGCCGCCGTCGCTTTCGCAGGCTTCTTCCGTCGTGGCCGGGCCATCTGTGCCCGCTGCGGCTCCCAGGATGCCTGCCCCGACGCCAGCGGCGCCTTCTGCGCCGCTGCCGGCTCCTGTGGCGCAGACAACTCTCAGGCCGCCGATGGCCGCGCAGTCGCCCGCCCCGGCCCCGCAGAGCACACCGCTCCGGTTTCCGGTGGGCCCTGAGGCCGCGCCAATCTCTCAGCCCCAGCCCCCGCTTACGCTTGCGCGACCCGCCGCTCCGATCTCGGTGCCATCAGTTCCCACGGTTGCCAGCGAACAGGTTGCACGGACCTACTACTTCGATCGGGACTATTCGAAAGCCGCCGCAACCTACGAGAAGTACTTGGGCACTCACATTGATTCCGCCGCTTACGTCCACGAGGAACTGGCGTGGTGCTATTATCGGATGAGCCGGGACCAGGACGCAGTCAGGGAATATCGCCGCGCACTGGCACGCTACCGCCAGGAAGCGAGCGACCCCGATAGGCGCGACGAAGCCTTGCACGGCATACGGTCGTGCGAGGCGGCTCTGGCAGCGCTGCAGGGCACATAGCACGGTCCGCCGAATCGCCGGGGAGGGATGGAGAAAATCACTCCTATCGCATGCCGCCTGCGGGCGGCCTTTCTTGCGGCCCTCTTTATCATGCCCCTGTGCGGCTCGGCAACGGGGCAGCCTCCCACCCGACAGCAGCCAGTCTTGCTGCCCACGGTAGTGGTCTTCCAGGCCCAGGGCGGCCAGCCTATTGTTGGAGACATAACGGACTCCTTTGTGATCCGCCTGGGAATCGGGGATTGCGGGCTCAAGGCGATTCCTTTCGATGCGAACTCTCCGACCGTTCAACGCGCGCTGCGCGAACACGAGTTCCTGCGCGCAAGTGTAGGCGCAATCGCTTCCCCCGTCGTGGCAGACATCATGGGGGACGCCGTAGGGGCAGACCTAACCTTGACCGCCAGACTGGATACGCAGGGTGGGCAGGCAAAACTTTCAGCACGGCTGGCAGCCACCAGGTCTCGCATGTCGCGAAACTACGACGCTTCGGCACCAGTCCCGCAGGGCTGGCCTGACAACCTGCAGCCCAGTGATGCCCGCGCCCTGGTTGAGAGCCTGACTGCGCCGGTGGCGCAGGAGATATGCAAGGACGCTGCATCTCTCGCCAGGCAGGTGCCCTCCGATCCAGCGGAACACTGCCGGAGAGGGCAGGAACTGATGAGCCAGGGCAAGGCTGCCGATGCCTCCGTGGAGTTCAACATCGCAGCGGGACTCGAGCCGGGAAACGCTGATTACCACGTCGCGGCTGGAGAGGCCGATGCCGCCCTGGGAGATACGCAGGGAGCGGTGATCGAGTACAACCGTGCCCTTCAGGCGGCCCCGAACCTGGCCAAGGCCCGCCTCAAACTCGCGCTGCTTTACCTGGACACGGGCAAAGCCCAGGAGGCAATCCGCCTTGCCGAAGCGGTGCTCGATTCCGACCCCGCCAATGTTGACGCCCGGCTCACGCTTGCGCGCGCCTGGCGCGGGCTGAGCGAACAGGCCAAAGCGCTGGCGCAATACGAGCGGCTGCTGGTTGATCAGCCAAACAACGAGGAGGCGCTTCGCGCCCTGGCGGCAGCATACGACGAAAAGCAGGCCTGGGACAGGGCAATCCCGCTGTACAGCCGCTTGGTTCAAGTTGCCCCCGGAGACGACCAGGCCAGGGAACGGCTCATCCAGCTGTATGTCAAGGTCGGGAATCTCGCGCAGGCAGTGGCCGAATTGCGCAAGGCGTTTGAGCTGCTGGGCGAGCCGGCGCGCTACCAACTGCCGCAGTTTGTGGCCCTGGTGCGCATGATGGACAGGGAGTGCCTGGCCATCATGCGCGAGGCAGCCAGTGAATGGGACGCGTACCAGGAAGAGAGGAAATCGCTCTCCCAACTGAAGGAGGCCTTCGAAGCCCTGCACCAGCGGTCCGACAACCTCTACCATGCCGCGGAGAAGACAGCGGCCCCCGATCTGCTGGCCCCCGCTCACCGGTTCCGCGTCCTGGCCTACGCGGTTCTCAATGAATCCGATTTCGAAATGGTGCGCTTCGCTGACAGCCAGGAGAAGTGGCGCGCCGAACGCGCCAGGATGTTGAGGGACTCCGCGCAATCGGCCCTGACCAAGGCCCAGTCCCTTGAGGCCCAGGCCGGTTGGCCCACCATCACCGAAGCCGAACGCTAACTCAGCCCTTCGACATACTCTCGTAGGGGCGAACCTCGTGTTCGCCCGTGCGGCCTGCCCTAACAAGCAGAAGCCCGGCATCTCGCTTCGCCAGCACGGCCGCACGAGTTCGATGACAAAACGGCCGCGGTGTGCTATCGTCCGGTGGGCCATGTCAGTGGAAACGGGATCGGCCCTGCGACAACCTCGGCCACCATAGTCATGGGGCGGAACGATGATTTGCTTTTCAGGAGGGCACTTCCATGATCAAGCGGCTCACGATGTCTGTTTGCCTGGTAGTCGCGCTGGGCATCTCGACCTCAATGCTGCCTGCGTGGGGGACCAGGCCCATCAAGCCTGTGGCGCAGCATGCGCATGGCTACGTCACATCTGCCGTAGTGGATCTGAACGGCGATGGGAAGGCTGAACGGATATCCGTCAGCGACCTGACGGACCGGGGGGACTTCCTGTTGCAGGTTGGCAAGGCCTCGGTGAGAGGGCGCTTGGGGTATCTGGTGGGCGGTTTCCGGATCGTGGACATTGATGCGGCCGACAAGTACAGGGAGATCGCGGTGCACACCCCGGGCCCGAGTGATGACTTCGAATGGCTTGTCTACTGGTACGACGGGAAGGCGATCAGGCAGGTTGCCCATCTGGCGCGCTTTCCGCGCTTCGCCGGCGCGGGGATCGTGTACGTGAGAGACCACATGGGCTGGTGGTGGAAGACCGAGCGGTACGTGCTTGATGCCAAGACGCACACCCTGCGGATGACCTCCCAAGAGATGTACCACGTCGGCGTCCGCGCGCGGGTCAATACCGGCTTCCCGCTCTACGTAAGCAGGAACACCAAGTCGGTCATCGCGAATCTGCGGGCCAACAGCGCGGCGCTGATCTTGCTGTGGGACCCGAAATCGAAATGGTACGTAGTGAAGTCGGAATCGGACATAGTGGGCTGGGCACAGGAAGGAGCGCTGTCGCATAACATGACACTGCCGGGGGCGGACTAGGGCGCGCCGTTGGTGCCCCGCAGGCTGAAGCCTGCGGCCACATGAGTAGTGGACCTTGGCCGGAGGTTGTAGTGGTACTGCGTGACATAGTTGCAGCGATGTCGCGATACGAGGTGATCCTGGAGCCCGACCGGGACGAGCCGGAATGGTGGGCGGGCGCTCCCTCGGCGCTGCGAGCCGATGATGGAACATTTTACCTGGCAGCGCGGATGCGTGAGGGCTACTCGCCGCGCGGGAAAAGGGGCTACGAGATCCGCATCCTCAAGAGCGGAGACGGCCGCAATTTCGAGCCCATCAATCGCATCCGGCGCGAAGACGCTGGGGTCCCGGTCTTTGAGCGGCCTGCGCTCGTCAGGGTCCCGAACACCGGCAAGTACAGGCTCTACGGCTGCAGCGGCCTTGATCGAGGCTGGGCGATCCTCAAGTTCGACGACGCTGATCATCCTTCAGCGTTCGATGCGCGATCAGCCAGGCCGGTGCTCGCGGCTGACTACCCCGACGATGGCTTCGCACACGTCACCGGGTACAAGGACCCTGTGGTCATCTGGGACAAAGGGCAGTGGCACATGTTCGTGATCGGCTGCGACAATGTCGAGCGCGTCTGGCATTTCGTGAGCGAGAACGGACTGGCATGGCATCCGGCCGCGCAAGGCCCCGTGATGGAGAACGCAGGCTGGCACAACTTCTACACGCGCCCTGCGAGCGTTCTGCCGATGACCGTGGGCTATCTCTTTGTGTATGAAGGCTCGAACATCCGGTGGCGGGATCCCGTGTATAACATCGCGACCGGCCTGGCGTATTCCCCGGACCTGCGCACCTTCATTGACCTGACGCCGCACGAGCCGCTTCTCAAGAGCACGACGCCGGGCGATTATCACACCTGGCGCTACTCGCATTGGCTGCCAGTGGGGGACAGGGTTTTCGTCTATTACGAGGCGGCGCGACCGAATAACACGAACGAGCTTCGCCTCTCCATTCTGAGCGCAGACGTACCGCGATAAGCCGCCGTCTGGTCGCCATCACGGCCTGATTGCGTAGGGGCGGCCGCCCGCGCTGCTGCCTGACTGTTCAAGGAGCCTTTCAACATTCGAGCAGGGCATCCGGGCCGGCAGGCGAAACTTTGCGGCTGGCTGCTCGTCTCGCGAGATAGGCAGCGAAGGAGGGACTGGCCATGGCTGACGATTCGCTCTGTGAAAAGGACGAACTACTCGCGCGCCAGTTGGGGCGCAGGGATTTTCTGGCCCTGATCGGAGCGGGCGCAGCGTCGCTGGTCGCGAGCAGGCTGCGCTTCCTGCAGGCCGCTCCGGCAGTAGGCCGGCCCAACATCATCGTGATCGTGGCTGACGACCTGGGTTACGCAGACATCGGCGTGCACGGCTGCAAGGACATCCCTACCCCTAACATAGACTCGATCGCGCAGAACGGCGTCAGATTCACGAATGCATATGTATCCTGCCCCGTGTGCAGCCCGACGCGCGCAGGCCTGATGACCGGCCGCTACCAGCAGCGGTTCGGCCACGAGTTCAACCCTGGTCAGGTCACGTCGCCCTCAGTGAAATTCGGCCTGCCGCTTTCACAGGTTACGCTTGCCGACATCCTCAAGGGCGACGGATACGCCACGGGCCTCGTCGGCAAGTGGCACCTCGGGCAAGACCCCGAGTTCCATCCCATGAAGCGCGGCTTCGACGAGTACTTCGGGTTCCTTGGCGGCTCGCACTCCTACGTGGATGCGAAGGCCGA
>Ga0315280_10000255_pt1 | contig 101926 bp, 91 predicted proteins | sample YL17G06_40_MG_FD_203697 | JGI IMG/M metagenome (GOLD analysis project Ga0315280, IMG submission 203697) | Sediment microbial communities from Yellowstone Lake, YNP, Wyoming, USA - YL17G06_40 | ecosystem: Environmental > Aquatic > Freshwater > Lake > Sediment | place: USA: Wyoming | collected...
TGAATCTCCGTGCTGTTCCAGGGGAATAGATCCCCTTTATTGACGCATAACGGCAAGGGCGTCGATTTGCCCACGCCACTTGACGCATCGTGTATATCAAGGGCATATAATATCCTGTTTGCACACGAAATGTCAACTGGAGAGCAAGGGACCGGGCCGGCACTGCTGAAGTAGGAGGTGCGAGGCCAAGCCGCAGTTTCTCCAGTGGATGATGTGAGAGGTCTCTGATCTCATTCCGGTCTGCCGCGTCGCAGGCGTTGAAGTTATCCGGCCACTCCTTCTTGAACTGAAGCGCGATCCCGCGTCCCATGATCCCGACGCAGTTGACCGTGTTGATCAATGCCTCAACCTCTTCCGCGAGAATGTCGCCTGTCTTGTATTCGATCATTCCAGAGCCGTCCGCTTTAAAAATACCACTCCGAACGAACCTCGATGGCTGGTCTGTGGCCTTCGCCTGTGAGGGCGGCTGCGGCACGCACACGTCTCCCTTGCGCTCATGTCGTTTCCCATAATGCGCGAATCGGCACCGCAAACAGATTGTCTCCGAAGCTTGCGCTCGCCTCGCCGTCGTACAGCACGGCCCCGGCGGCAAAGCGACCCCGCGCAGCTTCCTTGAGCTTGCGCAGCCCGCGGAAGTCGGCTGCGGTGACGGTCGCCGAGGCCTTCACCTCGACTCCCGCCAGTTCGTGGCCCCGCCGCTCCATTACGATGTCCACCTCGAAGCCGTCCCGGTCGCGGAAATGATGGAAGCGGATGTCGTCCTCATGCCAGCTTGCGTGTCGGCGCAGCTCCTGGAACACGAATGTCTCCAGCAACAGCCCGAACGCCGTTCGATCCTTCGTCAGCGCGGCAGCGTCGCGGCCGAGCAGTGCGCATGCAAGCCCAGTGTCTCCCAAGTGCAGTTTTGGCGTCTTTACCAGCCGGCTTGCCCGGCTCACGTGCCATGGCGGGAGCTCCTCCAACAGAAACACCCGCTCGAGCAGCGTGACGTAATCGCGGACCGTCGGGCGGCTCAACTGGAACGGTCCCGAAAGCTCACTCAGGTTGACCAGCCGGGCCGTTTGCGCGGCCGCAAGCTCCAGCAGCCGCGGCATCGCATCCAACGACCGGATGCGAGCCAGGTCACGCACGTCGCGCTGGACCAGAGTCTCGATGTAGTCGCGGTACCAGATGGCCCGGCGCCGAGGCATATGGCGGGCAAGCGCTTCGGGGTAGCCGCCCGAGGCCACACGCTCGGCGAGCGCGCTTCCGAGACGCTCAACCTTCCACGTTTTGAACGCTCCTGCGAATAGCACGTCGAGAAACCGGGGGGCGCGGCCTGCCAGTTCGCACTGTGCCAGCGGATGGAGCCGAAGAATCTCCATCCGGCCCGCGAGCGATTCGGCGAGCTTCGGCACCAGCAGCACGTTGGCCGAGCCCGTGAGCAGGAATCGGCCCGGGGTACGGCGGCGATCCACGGCCATCTTGAGCGCGGGAAATAGCCCGGGTACCCGCTGGACTTCGTCGAGAATGGCCCGTTCGGGCAGGTCGCCGACGAAACCGATCGGGTCGGCCTCGGCAGCGCCGGCCAGCACTTTATCGTCGAAACTGAAATAGCTAAATCGCAGCCGTTCGCCCACCATCCGGGCGAGCGTGGTCTTTCCCGACTGGCGCGGCCCGTGGATGAGGACGACTGGCGTATCGCTGAGGGCCTCCTCCAGGCGTTCCGCCGCGAAGCGAGGATAGAGCCGGTTCGTTTTCATTTCGGCTGATCGTAACTCCGGATGGCGGCTGATTGCAAGTTTCATGGTCGGCTGATTGAAACCTTTCCAGGCGGCTAATCGAAAAGACCTCCGGTTTCCATGGTCTTGGATGTGGGCTTGGCCTACGAGTATGATCCGTACTTTTCCCTCTCAATCGCCCGCGTGGACCCACTGCCCCATCAGTTGGAGGCGGTTTACGATTACTTTCTCAAGCTTCCGCGGATCCGCTTTCTCCTGGCCGACGATCCCGGCGCACATTGCGCCTCTCGGAAATGAGTTGGCACGCACTCAGGCACCCGGCGACGCTTGCGCGTGCAAAGAAGACCGATTTCGGCACGGTCACTCTTGATCGGCAGGGAGTAATGATAACAATCACCGGCCCTGAGAGAACCCTCGTTGATGGATTCGCCGATCCGCGATGGGTCGGCGGGCTGGAAGAGCACGTCCGGTCCGCTGCTGCCATGCGGGATCTGGATCTCGACAAGCTGAAGGAATACCTGCGAATCTTGAATCGACGAATTCTCTATGCCGCAGTAGGCTGGTTCCTGGAGAAGTACCCCGATGTTGCGGAGGCGGACGGCCGGTTCCTGCAAAGTCTGGAAAGGCACGTCCCGCGGCAACCGCAATATTTGGATAGACGCCGCGCCGGCGGACGGCTTGAGGCCAGGTGGAACCTTGTCGTCCCCGCGCATCTCAGCCTCAATGCCGGATTTGAAGGGGTAGCGGAATGATTCCGAGCCGGGAAACCCTGCTTGCGCTCAAAGGCACAGATTCTCGCCACGGATTCTCGAAATCGTCATCAGGCTCCGCGAAATCCTCAAGTCTATCGGCGAGGATGAGTATCTCTCCAGCTCACTTGCGAGCGAATGCAGTAAGGATCCGCGCCCCGGAAACATCGTCATTGCCCTGATCAACGGCGAGGCGGTCGTAAAGGAGTTTCTCCTCCAGAAAGGCCGCGTCATTCTATGGTCCACGAAGCCGCGATACGCGGACATTGAGATCAAGGAAACTGACCAATTCGTGATCGCCGGCGTGGTGCTCAAGATTGTGGAAGGATCGCTCTGATCGCCCCCTGAATGCTGAACGGTGGCGATTTGTGCTGCGAAAGCAAGGCAAAGGTACCGGTGTTTTGATGCCAAATGCGGAAGAGCTATGAACAGAAAGAGCGATCCGGTTGGCGTCGCACCCGTCGCACCGCCAGACTAGCGGTCCTCCCCGAAAAGGTATCGCTTCTCCCTCTCCGAAAGCACCTTGGACGCCTTCATCTTGGCTTCGATTTCTCCGAGAGTCTCAGGTGAGATCTGACCCTTGTAGTCAATCTTACCTTTCGCAAAAAGCTGCTCAAATTCGTCCCGGCTTTTCGAGTGAAGCTGATCGCAACTGATAAAAGTATCGACTGAGAAGACCTCGCAGGTGCCTTTTGGGATTTCAACGAACGAACAGTGGCGGGCTATTCGGAAATACCGGCTCTTTGAGGTAGGTCGCAGGTAGTAAACTGCACGGCTTATCTCTCTTATGATCACGAGGAACTTCCATGCCGAGCTTTCGTCCGGAAAGGTTTCAACGGTAGTCCACACTGACCCGGAAACGAAGAACTTCCTAAAGAAGGCGCTTCGGTGGTCGGCCACTGGTCAATGTCCCGCGGTCAGTCCCTCATTCAAAAGTTCCTCGCCTGCCTGATCCTCTTCAAGCAATGCAAGAAGCTCTCTCTGTTTGGCGCTCGACTCGTCAAAAAAGAGGCGGTAGTCGATTTTTTGGAGAGGAGGGGTTTCTTTCCATGAGCGCTCTTTGTGGCCGGCATTCCAAACACGCGCTATAGGAGCTCTTCCGAACCGAGCGATTGATCTGTCCAGGGCCTCGACATCTGATTCAGAAAGGACTGAATAATCCGGCTTTTTCCTGGCTTGAAACCTCGGCTGCTTTCCCCTCGAATCAACTTCCAGGTACTGCTGCATGGCATCCAGGGTTGGACGCTTCACGCCACGGATGATTAACGGGGAGATCAGCTCATTCATCAGATCCAGAGACTGAGCGGGTACGGGGCCGTGATCCATCCTGATGTAGTAGTCTCCGATGATGGGTCGGCCATAAGTAGTCAGGTGGTACTTGTCTGCGAAAAAAAGCAGTTTTGCAGCGCGCAGCTTGGTCAAGTCCGAAACCTTCGTGGCCATGTGGGTCATCGCGGCTACGAACTTTTCGAAATTGTAACTATAGGATAGCGACCGTTTCATCGAGTGCCTGACCGGGCGGCATCTGCCGGGTTTTGTATTCGTCTGCGAAGTTCAATAATAACAGAAAGGTACTCACATCTCACGATTTTATCGTCTGCGATCGACCTGCCGATAAATCAAAAATGGCCGCAGGATACTCCATTTGTCGGCTACTGTGATATTCTCGGGTCGCAACTGATTGGGGAGTCAAGAATTCCACCGCCTCAGAAATCCCATCGGTGCCTATCAATGCCGGAGGCAGCATTGAGTAGGAACGAAATACGACCTGGAATCATTGTCAGTGGGCCATTCCTGCCTGAATCCCTGGAAATTCTTGCCGTTGTGCCGATGGGGGAGTCGCTCAAGATCATCGGTAAGGGGCTGCAGACCGGATTGGCGCGAGATCCCGTACTGACGCCCGATCAGCTATCCCGTTTGACTGTCTCAAGCGAGCAACTTCCATTCGATGGCGATGCGCGGCTGTTCAGGCTCGGGATTGAAGCTCACCGGCTGGGCTTGGCCTACGAGTATGATCCGTACTTTTCCCTCTCAATCGCCCGCGTGGATCCACTCCCCCATCAGTTGGAGGCGGTTTACGATTACTTTCTCAAGCTTCCGCGAATCCGCTTTCTCCTGGCCGACGATCCCGGCGCCGGGAAAACAATCATGGCGGGGCTCTTGCTCAAGGAAATGAAAGCCCGGGGGCTGGTGCGCCGGACGCTTGTGGTTTCGCCGGCGAACCTGACGTTTCAGTGGCAGCGCGAACTCAAGGACAAGTTCCGCGAAAAGTTCGAGGTCATCCGCAGACCGGGCAGCCGAGTTTACTAACTCCTCCAGTCCTCCGACTAAATCCAGCCGCCGGAATCCATCAAGCAGCGTGCGCTCGGGGCCTGTCGCCTCCAGCAATTTTCCCCAGCGCTCGATTTTCCGCGTACCTATATGCAGGACCGGTTCTGGCTTGAACAGGCGGGGATGATCGAGGAATCTAACCGTGGTCCCGTCCAGAAGCAGCGGTCTGCGGCGCTGCGCGGTGTAGAGCGTGTACTGGCGCCAGATCGAGTGAGCGGCCCCTAGAAGGTCCAGCGCACTGTGGTGTGAAAAAATAGCATCGGACCTTACAGCGTGTGCCACTAAAAAGGGGTCGGGTCGAAATCGGTCGATCGTCTCGCCGGCCGGCACTACGGCATAGACGCCCTTGGTTACCAGTCTGAGCCGGCCGGTTTTGAGGTGGTGTTTTAGACGTTCCACCGCACCCGGTCGCCCCCGTGGCGGTTCGAGCAGGCGCACAGCGTCGTCAAGGGAAAATACAGGATAAGCAGCAAAGAATTCTGCGATCCGCACTTGAATCTCCGTGCTGTTCCAGGGGAATAGATCCCCTTTATTGACGCATAACGGCAAGGGCGTCGATTTGCCCACGCCACTTGACGTACCGTGTATATCAAGGGCATATAACATCCTGTCTGCACACGAAATGTCAACTGGAGAGCCCTCACTATCATTTTCGAACGAAGAGATCTTTCTTTGCCATGCGGCGAAATTTTTTTCCCGGCGCCAATGGAAAAAAGAGATAAGCTCATTCGAAAGGATAATGGTGACAAGGGGGCGTGGGACAAACGGAGTGGCAGACAGAAGTGAAGACATCGCCGAAGCGATACAAGAACATCGATTTGCATCGGGTGGAGCAAGTCCTCCGGGTGCGGGCATATCATCTGTACCGAGCTGACGAAAAATCAGAAAAGATGATGGACGCGACCACCGCAGACGACTTGGTACATGCTGTGCTCTGTGAGTATTTAACGCACCCGACTGGAATGAATTGGGACCCGAAACAGGGGCGTTTGGAGTGCTTTCTCCGCAAAGTTCTTGACCGCAGATGGATAGATCGCTGCCGGCGTGAGAGCAAGATGGCCGCCTCCTTTGATGACAGCAAGAATCCATTAGAGCCCCAGGCAAGGCCAAAGGATCCCCTGGTTGAGCTGGAACAAGAGTCGTTCCTGAAAAGGATGAGAGATCAGGTCAAGGATTACCCTGATTTTTTGGAACTGATTGAAGCGGTTGAGATTCTGGATGACGATTGCTCCAATGTGAACCAAGAGCTGGCAGAGCTAATCGGAACCAGCGTTAAAGACATCGAAAATAGGAAAAAACGCCTGCGCAGATTGCTGACGGGATTCCGAAATGAAAAATGACGATGACAGATTGAAGAGAAAGAAAGTCCTCAATCTGATAGACAAGCTCATCGGTAGGCCGGAAGAGTTGCCGGAAGAAGAGCTGAATGCGCTATATCAGCAGATCAGCCCGGAGCGCGACCCCAAGGAGTGGATCCGGTCAATGGCTCAGGAGACTGCGAGGACCTACCGGCTTCGAGGGGAGAACGTCCCGTATCACGTCCAGGCGATACTTGATGCGACTTCTGAGCGATCGATCCAGGATACCAAGCCGAGCGAGATGAAGAATCTGATCGAATCGCTACTGGACCCGAAGCCCCCACGCAGAATTCGGCAGAGTTTTGCCTATCGAAAAAAGTCGGGCGAGAAGCTATCGGAGAAGGACCGCGATCTGCTGGATCGATTGGCTAGCGAAATCGGCGAACAGGACGAGGAGGAGTCCTAATCTTGGAAAAAAGCGCGATGCTTGCGACCTACCTAGCCGATAGACTGGGGATTCGCGGCAAGCCCGATGTGGCGTTGATCGCGGAAAAACTCGGACTGGAGGTTCGGGAAGTCGACGCAGAGACTTTTGACGGCGCTCTTGTCAGGGTTCACGACAAGCGTGGTGGAATTATCGCCCTAAGAGCTTCGATTCCGGAGCCGGGTCGTAAGCGATTCACCATCGCGCACGAGATTGGACACTACCTCCTGCCGGGGCACTACCAGCTTGGCGCATGCGTGCCGGAGGTTCTTGAGCGATGGGCAAGTGGGCTGCCCGCGCCAGAGTTGGACGCAAATGAGTTTGCTTCCGAGCTGCTGCTTCCAACCAGATACGTTCGTCCTATGCTCGCTTTGGGACACCCTGACTTTGCCAAGATCCAAAGGACAGCAACGGAGTATGAAACGAGCCTGACTGCGACGACTCGCAAGTTCCTTCAACTGACCGAGGATCCCTGCGCGATGGTCTGGAGCAGTGCCGGCGTAATCAGGTGGTACCAGCGCTCCGAAGCCTGTACGGTCTTTATCCGAAAGGGCCCCTTGGATCCTGGGTCGAGGGCAGCCGACCTGTTCAGAGGAGGCCGCCAGGAAAAGCCGATCTTTGAGCGAGTCAGCTCGGATGTATGGATAAGCCCTCCCGGCGACGAAACCGTCGAGCGGGTGCTCGAATGTTCCGTCTTTCTGAGAAACTACGATTCGGTCCTCACCTTGCTTTGGATTGAAGGTGAAATCCCGTTGCGATCCGAATCCGATGAGCTATTGGAGGAGCTTGACCCGAGCGAGTTCACGCTCGATCGCAAGACGTGGCCCAAGAAGTAGTCGGAAGACTCTCTTATCCTGGACCTGTTATTGCTCAGGCGGGTAACGGATAGGATCAATCATTGGCAAGGGAGATGGAATATGAAAGGAAAGTTTTCAAAGTGGACGAGCGCGGTAGTGAACGAGGAAATCTGGCTGGGCAAGCCCGGCATCGAGTTTCACGTCTGGAGCAAATACAAGAAGAGCCGGGCGAAGCTCGGAACACTTCAGGTAACAGTTGCTGGTTTGCGATGGTTGCCACACAAGGGCAAGCAGCAGCTTTTTCGATCCTGGGAAAAAGCCAGGGACTGGTTCGAGCAGTAACGGCTGATCGGACAAAAACTGCTCAGAGGAGCTTTCCACCAGACTGGATCTTGGCTGCCACAGCAGCCGCCAGATTCTTTGGCTTTCGGGCCTCGAAGTCTATCTGGTTGACGCGGGCATATTGCCATTGCTCGCCGGTTTGTTCGGAGATGCGGGCACACCAGTCGCGGATGGCCTCGTCTTTGGCTTCCGTGCCCTCCCAGATACGACCCTTTGTTTCAATGATCCATTTGATCTCGCTCTTGCCGTTTCGCTGAACCGCGATCCAATCCGGGTGGTAGAATCCGATGGCGCCGCTGGGCTTAAGATAATCGACACGGAATTCGGTTCCGGATTCGCCCTGTTCGGTTGTCCCGAGACTGGCGAAACGCAGCACATCCTGGGCTGCATCAAGGAACTGCGCGAACCTGCGTTCAAAATCGTTATAGGTTGCGACGTAGTTGAATATCGTATGTTGCGCTTCGAGGGGCGGCAGATTTCGCAGCCACCGGAATGACTTTGTATCCGACAGTTTGTGATCCTCTTTTTCGAATTCCAGTGCACGCTTTTCCACCGTCAGTTCAGCTATACGGCGGGCCAGGTACTTGGCAATCCCTTCCTGAAGCTCGAGACGATGCAGGTGCGAACGAACCACCTCATCGTCGAGATCTACCTTCTTTCCAAAACACTGCTTTTCCACGTATTTGCGCACGATCGGGTAGAGTTCCGCGAATACGTTGGCGAGGCCGGCTCTTTGGATCACCTTTCTTGTGACGGAGCTCAGCAATTCCTGGGCGATGGGCACTTTCCCGGCTGCCAGATCGGCCTGGTGGACTTCGGTTTGGGTCGTGGCGAATTCCATCTTTAGTGTGATCCGCACAACCTCGCTGAGCTCGACCTGCTCGTAAATCGGTTCGAACTTCGAGATATCCAAGGATGAGAGCTTCCGGAAGTTATGAGTAAGACGCGGTTTGGTTATCGGTATGGAAATGTCATATGGGAGCCGCGCTTCGAGAGCCTGGATGACCACCGGCCGAGGTGGATCGTTTTTCGTAGTGGTTACGCCGACGCCTTCAGCCTCCAGCTGCTCCCGCACAAACTCTAGGAGTTTGCGGCTGCCCAGCACCTCCAGCGTTTGGGTGTCCGGCCCGATCCCGGTCATCTTCCTGAGGCCGCGGCCGATTACCTGCTCCGGCAGGATCTCTGCCTTTGCGGTGAACGGCCGGAGGCCAAGGACTACCGTGACGTTTTTTACATCCCATCCCTCCCGGAGCATCATGACGCTGACGATGGCCTTGACTCTGCTCTTGGCCTCATCGATGTCCCTTGCTGCCTTTCGAGCCTCTTCCAGACATTTCTTCGTGATTTCGCCGGCTTCATCCGTATGGATTATTAGGACTTCCGATTCCTTGAATCCAAGCTCCTTCGTCTCCCACAGATACCTCCCGAGCACGTCGGCGAGCGCGTTTTTCTCCGCCATGATGAACAGAACGGGTTTTGTGCCCAGCTTTTTATAGGTACCGTGGTGCTCCTTCCAGCGCTGGACCGCGGCATGGATCCAATAGCCGTACTTCTCCGCCACGTTTTCCCTCGTGATGTGCTCCGGTTCTTTTGCGGGCTGCTTCGGATCGTCCTCCTTGGTGACAATGATCGGGGCTTTGACGATGCAATCTTCCACTGCCTGGGCCAGAGGGTAGTCGCAAATTGTCCACGGGAAATACATGCCGTTCTGGTCTTTGGGCGTGGCGGAGAAGTCGAGCCACAAGGAGAGGCCGTGGGGCAACGATTTATGAATAGCAAGGAGAGATTGGCTCCAGGCCAGGTCCACGTCGTGAACGTGATGAGCTTCGTCGTTAAAAACTACCAGATCTTTCAGATCCTTGAGCCTCTCAAGCATGGATCGCTGATGGGATGCCAGGTCTTTAGCCGGCCTGGGGCCCAGAAGGGCATCAATGGCATTTTGTGGACTCCAGGCTTCGTCGCGGGCTTCATAGAGCTGCTGGATGTTGGTCAGAAAGAGGTTTCCGGACGGGTCGGGTTCCGTGCTCTCTCCGCGCAGAATCACCTTCTGGCTCCAGGCGCCCTTCCACTCCGGCGGAATCAGAGGCAGCTCGTGGAAAACACGATTGCTGGCGAAGTCCTTCTCCAGCCGCTGATAGACAATCACGTTGGGAGCAACGAGAAGGAAATTTGTGGACAGGTCTGATCCAGGTTCCCGTTTTTTGTGGAAGTGGGCCCACACCATTGCCATAGCCATGACCCAGGTCTTCCCGGATCCCGTAGCCATCTTGAAGGCGTAACGACGCAGGTCCTCTGGCGGGAGGTCCTGAATTCCATCAGCGTTAAGCTCGGGGACATACCTGCGGATCTGGCGCTGGCCCCTCGTCGTAGTCTGGTGCTCGATCGAGCTGGATAACAGATCTTTGCGGAAAATCTCAGCGAAATGATCGATCAGGATCTTGGCATCGCGGTTCTGGTCCACTTCCACGACAAAGGCGAGCGTTTCCATCGCCTCACGCTGACAGAAGTAATAGCGGAACGGCGCCGGATATCCTTCGACGTCATGATCCTCCTCGAACCAGTACTCAAAAAGGCGGAGGGTCACATCGGAAGCGCCCGGGTAGCCGTTATCACGCCACTTGTCAACGGACGCCCGCAGCTTCTTAATGAGTAGCAAAGAGCTGGGGCGCCGTCCCGATTTGTCTATCCGCCACCCGTAAGAGGAGGATGGATCCTTGACCAGAAACGATGCCGGTTTCTCCCAAGAGCAACGGCCCGGAATTTCCGGGAGATCCTTGTCATACGAAATGATGCTTCCAGGCATGGCTTCATTCTCCGGTTTGAGAACTATGACTCTTCTGGAGACGCTTTCACGCCGCGCTCATCGTTACATGCTGCTTCCCCTCGATGAACTTGAAAGAAGCACTCGCTCATGCCGGCGGCAATGCCAATCCCGTGGACGAAACGAAGCATATGGCAAGAAGCTCGCGCCCTTCATATGGAGGCAAGCAGCTCCTCCACCGCTTGTTTCAGCTCGGGCAGATTGTGCTCCACGACTGCCCAGACAATTTCGAGATTTACGCCAAAGTACTCGTGGATCATCTTGTCCCGCATGGCTGCGATCTCTCGCCATTGGATTTTAGCGCGGGTGTCCTTCGTGGCCGCCGACAACTGCTTCACGGCCTCGCCGATTACCTCAAGCTTCCTAATGACGGCATCCTGCTGCATCCGCTCGCGGATGAACGCCTCGTATCCCGGCGCGGTGTAGCGTTCGATGTCTTCGATCGCTTCCAAGATATGGTTGAGATAGATTCGGTCGTCCTTCACAAGGGCCTCGCTTCAGCCAGGATTCTGGCTCTCAGATGACGATTCACTCCGCCTTCCGTCAGGAGATCGACCTTGCGGCCGAGCAGTTCCTGCAAGTCCAGCCAGAGGCCGACGACATCCAGCAGGCTGCGCCCCGATTCAATGTCCACGAGGAGATCGATGTCGCTATCCTCCCGCGCCTCGCCGCGAGCGACAGAGCCGAAAACCCGCACGTTGCGCGCGCCGCGGGAGGCCGCCAATCGCAAAATCTCTTCTCGCTTTTCCGCGAGCAATCGTTCGATCGTCATGGAAATTCACCAAACTCACAATGTCATTCTACTTCAGAGGCTCGCTGACAGATCAACTCCGTGGCACGCGATTTGATTCTCATTCTCCTGAATAATGAAATGACTTCATCCCAATTGTCGCGACAACATCGCGACAATCTGCTCCCCATATCCGGCCCGCCGTTCCTTGAGGATGTCCTGTCGAATGCGCTGGCCGATTTGCCAATAGAGAAGGACCAGTGCGGAGTTGACTGTCCGGGCAATGTCCTGGCGTGCTGCCGCAATCAAATTGCGGATGTCGTTGAGGAGTCCTTTTGGCACGATGGCTTCCGTCATACCGTGACCTCGAACGCCTGCGAGGTATCGTTTCCAAAAATGTCGATTACTTTTACCAGGATTCGATATTTGCCATGCTTTTCGTAGGTGTGCGGATCAGAGGTCAGCGGGAGCGATCGGTCTTTCCGCGTGCGGTAGGTGACCCATCCCTGCATGAAGGTGTCGTTCTGGAAGTCCCAGTCCACGGCCCAGTAGTCGATGTAGTCTGACCACTTCTTGACCTTACTGCGCACCTCCTCCGGAATCAGCTCGGTATTTGGGATGACGAAGTCCTTGAGCGTAACGGCGGCCGTGAGCTTCTTCGGCTGTTTGATATCGACTTCCAGATATGCCAGTTCAAAGAACCGGACGTCGCCCTTGTCCACCGCCTGCTGTTCCATCACCTCGCGTGGGATCTGAAGCATGAGCAGCTTCACGCCCTGCTTTTTCCCCTCGGCAACCATCAGGTCATTGAGCCCCATCTCCCATTCCCACCCGAGCACGTGCAGCTCGGCTTGCTTAACCCGGAGACATTCGGCGATTGAGGCATTGATTTCATCAATGGTTACCGGTGCGTCGACGGCTCCGATGTGAACCATTCCCCGACCCTTTCTGCCGTGAAGCTGTGTGAATCCAGCGACAGGTTGGGCTCCATAGAGTTTGAGGACAAAGGCTAAATATTCATATATGGCTTGTTCAGTTATCCCCGTGCTCTTCTCTCCGAACGTCATGCCTTGCCAGTATTGCCGTTCGTACTTTCCGAGGTTGAGTATTTCGAACGGCCGGCAATTTTCGATGTCAAGAAAGCGCTTGCGCGTTGTGTGTATTGCAAATCGACCCAAATCGCATCCTATCCACCGGCGTCCTTGTCTTTCAGCAGCCAGTAGTGTTGTACCTGACCCGCAGAAGAAATCTGCAACGATGGATCCCTCTCGCGATGAGGCCCTAACTATTCGTTCTAGAAGGGATTCTGGTTTCTCCGTGGCGTACCACTGCTGCCCAGGATCCTTCATTCCGAACCAGATATCTTGAATCGAATAGCCTTCGCTCTCATCTGCATAGACTTTCTTTCGCGGATTACCGGTGCTTGACCATTCTATATGGCCCCCCCCGTCAAGTTCATCGAGCGTTTCCGGCACATATCTCCAATGGTAATTGGGAGGAAGTGATATCCCTCTCCACGGCTTTCCCGTAGAACCGTAACGAGTTCCTGGAGCATGGAGAGGTGCCGTTTTGTAGCGAACACCCGTTTTTGCGTCTACCAGTGGAAAATCTTTTTCAACCTGCTCCTCAGATCGTTCCAGAAAAACTCGATTCCAGACTGGGTTGCTGCCTTTGGTGTAAAGAAAAATGCAATCATGAATATTTCCAAACTGACCGCTCGTATAATTCTTCGGATTACATTTTTCTCGAATTATCTCGTTGCGAAAGTTATCACTTCCAAACAGCTCATCTAAAATCGCCTTTACATAGTGACCTAGATGCCAATCCAGATGCACATAGATGGATCCTTGCTCTGACAAGAGATCTCTCATCAAAAGCAATCTGGAAGAGATCATATCCAAATAGGATTCCAAACCTCGACCCCAGGTATCACGATATACCTTCTCTTCAAGGATTGACTGCTCCTTTTCAATTTCAAACGATCCGTCTCCGATCTCAGTAGAAAAGGAGAAGTCTGCGCCTGTTGCAAACGGTGGGTCGATATAGATTAGGTCGATCTTTCCAGCAAATTTCTGGAGTAATGAGCTCATCACAAGCGAGTTATCACCCCAAATGAGTTTGTTCCTCCATCCGTCTTCAAAAGTGTTACCCTCCCTTCCGTCATATATATCGAACAGCGAGAGGTTCCTTGGGGCTTTCTGCATTTCTCTTGTCGCCCGGCTTTGGTTGACCGTCTCAATAACCTGAAATGGTACACTGACGCGCCTCACCTCCTTCAGCGTCCCATCCTCCATATATTTCCCCGGCCAAACCAATTCAGTTTTCGTCACCCGCATCATCCCGGGCGGCGGTTCTAACAACCGACGAGTCTGCTCCGGATCGTTGGGTTCCCCTTGCTCTTGGCTTGTCATTGGCTTTCTCTCCTTCAACGATTCTTTTCTGGCCAAATTCTTTGGCTTCTGAGGGCGATTCCGGTCGGCCGCTCTGTCGCCGGGGGAAGTACGCACCGACCGCAATAACCGCCGGATCAGTTTCTTTCGCCGCCCGTTGCTTGCAATCCCCATTTTCTCGCAGACGGCTTTGATCTCCGTCTCATACAGGTAATCCATGATGAACTCTGGAGTCGCTCGGGGCGAGCGGGAGACCGCCGCCGCCATTTCAGTCAAACTGCGACGATCGACATCCCAGATTTCAAGATCATCAACGATGGTCTTGAGAGCATCCCGCCCGATAACATCCAGGATTACCTTCTTAAGCTTCATCGAGATTCCTTGCTTCCGGATTCCTCAACAAAAGTAAATCTGCCCTTGAGTTGGTTGCCGTGGGAGTACGGAACAAAATGGTCGTGCTGGAGACGTCCGACTACAATTCCAGGGGCGATCCCGATGCTGTGTGCAAACGACGAAATGCTGCTGTGATCGAATTGGGCGCGTTCCACGAAGGCATTATATTCGCGCCGCGGAATCAGAAGGTCGCGCGCAAATTGGTTGGCCTCTCCTTCGGCTTCGGTGTCAGTTTTGCATTGTCCGCATCCCAGTCCTTTTCCCTCGATAAAGACTCCACGCTTACCGTGGAGAAGAATGTGCGCGGCTTCGTGAAAGAAAGTGAACCACAAGAGGTCGTCGCTCTTGCCGCGAAGGCTGAGTTGAATAAGGGCCTTGATCGGATTCAACCAGCGGGTCGATCCGAAAAGGTGTGTTCCAGGAAGCTCAGGAACAAAAACAACGGCAACTCCAGCCTTGGCACAATCCCTTTTGAGCGCAGGTTCGAAAGTCTTGGGAGGTGTCGCGGTCAGGCTTCTCGCCTGATTTACCGTTTCTCGGAATGCAGCGGCGTCATAGGAGTGGCATGAGACCTGAGCTGCTGCCATTTCTCCCCTGCGCATCCAAGCGGCAATCGCCTGAGGGTTGGCTTGGAATGCCGGCGACCGGCGGAAAGCGGCCTGCGGGCTGGTCCACAGGCTTTCCCATTCATCGACGCCGGCAACACCGAAGTAGTTAAGCAAAACCTGGAGCTGTCGGATGGGCGTCTTCTCTTTCGGCAGCCATCCGGCTTTGATCATGGCTCGGACAGGAAAAGTATTGAGCCAGGATAATCCCTGTTGAAGCTGCTTTTCCTCCGCGAGCCGCGCTAAGGTCTCACGGTAATTGCGTTCCAGGTTGTTCCAGAAGGAGGCTGGCGTGCCCAGCACCCGTTCGAGTTGCAGGGCCGTCTCCGCGGTAATGGCGGCTTTCCCCGCGATAATCTCGTTGATCGTCTTTTTCGGACGTCCCGTACGATCCGCGAGTTCCGATTGGCTCATCCCAATGGCCTGCAAAGTTTCCCGGAGGGTCTCGCCCGGCGCAACAGCATAATCGGGCTTGAACGAACTGGTTGGTTGCCTACTCATGGGTGTCCTCCACTCCCAGCACCTTAACGGCATTGACCTTTTCCCAGTCCAGCCCACCGTCCGGCTTGCGCGGCGTTTCGTCGTGATCAGGTTGCATCAAGAGGCGATAGGGATGCTTCAGGTCCAAAGAGATCTGCCCGGCTCGATTTCCCTTGAGTTCATGAGCGCGCACCTGGGGCAACTTGCGCAAGTCAGAAAGATTGTCTGCAGCATCGATCTGGGTGAGTCGGAGCATTATTTTCTTCACCTGCTCCGATCCCCATCGACGCACCAGGATCTTTTTATCGGAGAATTCTTTGCCAAGACTCTTGGTCCCGAATGAAATTAGCATGTCTTGCTGGAGCAAGTCAATTATTTTAACCCTATGGGTTAATGAATATGTCAGATTCCTCCGCAGGTAATTCCCCGTCCGGTTCGCAAAGGCTCTGCCGCCCATCGTTGGCCATTATCTCTAATCCTCTCTATGCTATTGGTCAGCGTCCACCTCCGCGACGTTGAGCCAGCCGCGGTCGAAGGTGAAGATCCGCGCCTTGCCAGCCGGGTCTTGCACGCGCACGAGTCGGGCCTGCTCGGCGTTAGCGGCGTTCTCGACGACATAGAGCCAGAATGCCTCTCCATGTTCGCGGGCACACTCGAACTGGGTGTGCGAAAGCCCAACGGGCCGATCGACGAGGCTGCCGGTCATAGCTTTCACTTCGATCCAGCGTATGGGCTGCCCGTCCGCACCAGGCTCGAAGAGATCGAAGCCCGGATTGTGGGTGGGAGTGCGTCGCAGTTGCGGCTCCCGGCCCAGAATCAGACCGATCGCGCTGTTTTCCAGCGCCATACGCGCTGGCTGGTCAAGTCCGTCGGGGTCCGGCTCATCCTCTTCCGGGTGCGTGGCAACGTAGGAAATGAAGGGTCGCCCCCCGCCTCTGCATGGTGTGCGCTTCGCGCCCCCGCTGCCGGACCCGGGGCCCGATTGGCCGCCGCCCTTGGCCCCTGTGCCCGTACCGCGTCCGCCGCCATCAGCCCCAGATGACTCAATACCCGCGGGATCAGGCACGGGTGGAGTCGGTTTTGGCGGCTCACCACCAAACAGCTTCGCTAGAGCCTCGTTGGGAGTAAGCTCGTTGGCTGTGGCCGAATCATCGTCGGATGTTTCGCGCTGATCCACAACTCCGAGGCGGGCCCGCAGCTCGGCCTCACTTGTTACGCCGAGCTTTTTCAGCAAATCGAGCACGCCCGGCTCGATACCAGCTTCTTTGGCCAGGGTCTCGATAATCGGCGGCTTGAAGGGGATCTTGGAGAGGAGGAAAGGATTGGCTTTCCACCCGCTCTTTTCGAAAACGATGAATTCGGGCCGTTGCAGTTCGCCGTTTGAGTCCGGCACCCAGGGGCTATCGATCAACTGCTCGACGAACCTTGATTCGAACTCACAACTCTTCCGCTGACCATAATACTGGCCCCGGTACATGCCCGTGAATACGGTCCTCTGGCGCTGCTCAAGATCTGACAACGATTCCCAGAGCAGCTCCGCCTTGCGGCATCGCTCATTTGGCGTCAATATGGGAAGCAACCGGAGCAGAGGATCCAGTCCGTGAAGTTCGTAGTCCAGGATATTTTCTCCGCTTCTCGTTCCCGTTGTCTCTGCCCGCTCGCGCAATTTCCAAAGCTTCTTCCAATCGACGTCGACTTGCACAGGTCTGAGGGACCGCGAAGCACCACAAGCCTCGAGCAGGTCGCGGACCTCCTCGCCTCCCAGACACGTGTACGAGTCGTCCACGAGGAGAACACCTGCCACGCCCGCGAACAGCTCTTTCAGCCGCTGTGTGGCCAGGTACAGAGCGCCGGGCTTCCCCCACTGCTTGGAACCACTGCCGGCATCTATGGCTCTCAAGAAAACAGAGTCTCGCAGGGCTAAGATCAACTTCTCTCGCTGAGTTTTTGAGTCGGTGGTGAATGCCTTAAGGATGCGGAGGATGTCCGCTTCATAGACCCGATCTTCAATAGTAACCTCGCTGCCTCGATATTTGGGCAGCACGTTCCGGATCACGTCGTCTACCGGGTCTGGTTCGGTGAGGCCAAGCGACTCGAGGAACTTTCGACCTTCATTTGTGCTGCACACTGCCCGGCTCACTGTGGGGAAACCTGTTTCGATTGCGCCCGGAAGGAACGCCTCCGGCTGGCCGTTCGACCGGGCACGTACGTGCATGCCGCTTGCAAGGCGGACTAGAGGCAGGTTTTCAAAATAGCGCCGCAGCGCCGGCTGACCGGCCAGGAATTCGTAAAACTTGAGAATCCAGTAGTCCGGCTGCGCTTCGAGAAACGTCTTTCCCAGCTTTGGCAGAATCGTCTCCGGTGTGATCTCCACAATCTCAAGCTCGCTCATCAGGTATTGGCGCAGCTCAGGTGTTCGTTCATGCGTGATGTCGCCGCTCAACCACGCAATCTCACCGTCGTGGCCGAACAGGCCGGCCAGCTGAGTTGCACCGAACAGCTCGCGCAACTCCTGGGTGCGCGCAAGTTTCGCGTTGCCGGCGGAGATATAACCACTACCAAAACGAGGGAGAAGCGGCTCGGATGCAAGTGCGTGCCAGGTCGCCTCGAACAGCGGCAAGAACATGGTGCCTTCACCAAATTTAAGACGATCAAGCGGAAGGCAACGAAGAGCTGCCATATCGAGCATGTTCCGATCTCGCAGCCAGCGCAGCGCTTCCACAAGGAGGGTCGCGGTCCGCGCAACAAGTTGCTGGTTCCACGGGTCGCTGCGAGGCACGTTGTCGCGGCTCGGCGTCGTCTTATAGGGGCCCTGCACGAGAAACCCGAGATGAGTCTGAAGCACGGTGGGGAAGAAGGCAACGAGCGGTGAATCGCTGACGCCCTGAACCGCCCAGCGATCGGATTTCTTCTCCTGGGCGATTGAAAAGGCGATCTCTATGTGACCCGCTACCACGCCCCCGTCAGTTCTGACTTCATGGGAGAATACCAGCCACACCTGTTCGATGTCGGTCTTGCCTTCTTCCTGGCCGATGACCGCGAGGCGGTGGACGTTGTCGCCCATCGCCTCCGGTTGGCTCCGGAGATACAAGCCGGAAGGGCCCCCGTCGACCCTCCAGGCAATCTCCTCGATCTGGCGCAAGAAAAGTAGCGTACCGGGCCCTAACCGCCGAAATCCCCTAGCGATCTCTTCGCGGGCCGTCTGATCGCTTGCTTTCAGCGGCAGGAGGATGATTGTTTCCTCAGAACCCCGAGCTACCGCTGACGCTGCGGTGGGCCGAACGAAACTCTCCAGGGTGAAGTCCTCGTCGCCCGAATGAACTTCCGGCCGGTCCGTGAAAGCGTAGACCGACTTGAATCCGATACCGAAGCGCCCGATCTCGGTAAGGTCCTTATTGCTATCGGCGATCCCACAAATGCTTCTGACATCACGGTCGTCGAAGGGCTTGCCGCTATGTGTGCAGCAAAGCTCATTCTCCAGCAGGTGGAACGACACTGCTCGCGATCCCTGCCACGAAGGCCGACGTGAGAGAGCGTCCTCCGCGTTCTGCAGCAGCTCGAATATGAAGTGAGTGCGGTCGTCGTAGCGGTCGGCGAGCAGCATCGGCCCGATGCGACCGATGTCCGTGCCGTAGCGGCGTTCGTTGTCAGCCCGTATGGCGGCATAGTCGGATACCATTAGCCCCGTGCCTCCTTCGAAATGATCCCCTCTGTATGGCACAACATCCGCAGGTCGCATTCCTTGCAGATCTTTCTTTCTGGCGGTTGCTGGATGGCGAAGACCTGCTGGAGGATGTTAGAGACCACGCGGTCAAAATGAGCGCCAGCTGCTTCAACTATCTCCTGGCGGTATGGAAACTCCATCAGGGCGTTCTCTCTCCCCAATTCCGCGGTCCAATAAAGCAGGAGGCGATCGGGCCGTTTTCCCCTTCTTTGCTCCAATATGTGCGCGTAGGTGCAAAGCTGATGCTCGTAGGTCTCCAGAAGTTCCGGGGAATCGACCGGTCTGGGAGAGGTTTTGAAATCGAGCAGTTCCAGCCGGCCATCGCCGCCCATCAGAAGATCCACCTTGCCTGTCAGAATGTAACCCTCCTTCTCCACCGAGACGTCAACCTCGGTTTCAATCACTCGAGTCATTTCCTTGCGATTCTGTTCGAAGTAATTCATGACCTGCTGGAATGCCGATTCTTTGGCAGCTGAGCCTATGGGGCGAACGTCTGTCAGGGAAAGAAAAGAAAATGTGCGTTCGAACAGCTCGCGAATTCGTGATTCGTCCAGGCTGTTGAGCCTTCCGTCCAGGACGACCCGATGGATTTCCTCAATTGTCTGGTGTACGAGCAAGCCGAAGAAGATCACCGCCGACCGTGACGGAGTGAAATCATACTCCCGAAAAAACTGATACTGGCGCGGGCAAGTTTCATAGATCTTGAGGTCACCGGTAAAGCTGAAGGAACGCTTTGCTGGAATTCTCTCCTTGGGCACGAAATTTTGGGCTGCCAGCAGATCCTTCCGAACATAGGGCCACTGCGGCAAGCCTTGCCAGATGGTTGTGAAGTAGTCCTTGGGCTGTTCATGAGCGGTCAGCACCAGAACTTTCTCGGAGCGAGAGAAGGCCACATAATGAAGCCGCATGCGATCAAACTGCGTAATCCGATGCTCGGGCTCGAAAGGGCAACGCTGATAGTAATGATGAAGATCCCTATCGATCTGTTTCGATGTCGAGAGCTGCTTGGTTAATGAACCGACGACCACGACCGGGAATTCCAGCCCTTTCGCCTGATGGATGGTCATAATCTGGACGTAGCCTTTGGGAAACGGCTGGTCGGGATCCTCATATTCGTTGATGCCGCCGTCATGCAGCAGCCGGAAAAAACTGTTGAACAGGTGAAATCGTAGGAATTCCCGATTCCTATGCGTGACGACGGTGTAGTGGTAATAATTCTGGAAAGTATTGAGGAGCTGGGAGAAGATGGCAAGATTGCGCGCCTTGTTCTCATCTTTGACCAGGCTGCGGAACGGATCAAATGCGAGCAGCCGGTAAAAATAATCGGCCGGCCGGAGATCGAGCGATTCCCCTTCCTTCAAGGACTGGATATCGGTCACATAGTTCCGTAGAGCTTTCGCAAGCGGGTGAGGGGCGCCCCACCTGCGTCCCAATTCGACGATGCAGGAATCGACATAGTTGACGAGATCTGCAAGGGCGCCTCCTCCTATTTGGCCACGTCCCTCGCCGTAATAGCCGAATATCACGGCAAGGCAGGCAATCATGAGGCGAACCTCATCGTTTTCAAAATAGGCCCGGGCGCGGGGGCAGAATGCCGGAATTCCTTTCGCAGATAACGCCGCGATGTATTGCCCGCTGTGATCCTGGCGGACGCTGTGAAGCAGCAAGGCGACCTGGCTGTAGTCGGCGAAAACCCCATTCTCTTTTAGAAACTTCACCATTTCGGCAAAGCGCTCTGCTTCATCGCGCTGATTGCTGCCCCAAATGCTAAATATTGCCGGATAATCCGGGTGGGCGGCATCGGGATCAGGTTGAATCGTTTTGTCATAACGGAACGGCTGGCCTGTGGGATTAGACCAGTCCGCCGAGGCCATCCAGCGGTCGTAGGCTTCGACAATTCTCTGATGCGATCGATAGTTGGTTATCAGTTTGACTACCCGCGTGTTGGGAACTCGGGTCGTGAATTCCAGGATATTCCTTACCGTAGCACCTCGGAACCGGTAAAGGCTTTGATCCTCGTCACCGACCACGCAGAGGTTGCGTGTGGACTCTGTCAGCTTCAGGAGGAGCTGCTCCTGAATGAAATTGGTGTCCTGGTACTCATCCACCATCACGTACTTGATGTCGCGGGTGATGACTTGAAAAACCTCGGGTTCGAGCAGGAGGTCATACACGATCTTCTGCTGATGGGCGAAGTCGAGTCGATTGTCATCAAACAATGCCTGCCGATACGCATTGTAGGATTTGCCCAGGTCGCGAACAAAAGTTCTCGGATCATCAAGCAAGGCGGCCGGGTCAACCAATTCCTCGGTGATCTTGTCGAAGTAGCCTCGCACTCCTTCGATCGCGGTCCATTTTGTGGTCCATTTACCCAGGTACCCGTTCTCAGTGAGATCTCCGACGATCTGATCGAAATGGTCGAAAATAAACAGGAGCTGGGTAAGTTCATCGAGCGTTTCGTAGTTGCTTCCAAGGGGCGTGCGGTGCCGGTGAAGGGTGATGAGACGGTTGCACATCGCGTGGATCGTGGAAGCCTTGAGTTCCGACAGATCGCCCTTATATCCGACCTTGCGCGCCACAGCCGAGATTCGATCACGAAGTTCGAACGCGGCTTTGTCCGTGAAGGTGCAGATCAGCATCTCTCGAGGCGTCGCCTTTTCCAGTAAGAGAAGGTTGATGGCACGCAATACCAGGCTCATGGTCTTGCCCGAACCAGGCCCGGCGATCACAAGCAGCGGCCCTTCGCCGTGAGCGATGATGGCGCGCTGGGAATCGTTCAGGTCGGGATACTCTTTGAGGAGGGAAGGGGCGATAGTCAAAGGAGCCCCTCCGTTCTAAAACTGAAGACTCTGTCGAGAGAGACAACAACGTTATCCAGCACCTTAATCTGGACGGCTGTTGCCGCCAAGACAAGTGCTTTTGTGAGGACTTTGTCCTGCTCGGTTGGCTGGACATTCCCATTGGGATGATTATGAGCGAAGACCAGCGCTGCGGCGTTGCGGCGAAGCGCAGCTTCCATCACCCGGCGAGGGTAAACGACAGCCCTGTCTGTAGTTCCCTCCTCAAGGGTCTCGATTCCATCCCTCAGTAGGCGATAGCTGGAATCTAGATATCCGACTTGAAAAACCTCATTGGGGAGCGCACCTATTCGCGCACGCCAGAAGCTAAATAGAGCTTGCGGATCTGCGAGGGAGTCGTGTCCTTCCGCGGATTGCTGGAGATAGAGACTTGCGGCTTCCCTAATAATGCGAAGAGCAACAGGTGTCACTGGCCCGATGCCTTTGACCAGCTGCAGCTGTTCCAGTGGTGCATCCATGATTCCCCGAAGGCTGCCAAAACGGGCAATCAAGGCCTTGGCTTGTTCTTTAACGTCCCCTCGCGGGATCGCCAGACTCAGCAACAATTCGACGACCTCGTAATCGGCAAAACCTGCCAGCCCACTTTTGACGAATCTCTCTCGCAATCGTTGCCGGTGACCGTGATAGTGCGGGTGCGAATTCATGGCGCGATCGTCCGATTTCACATCTTTCCCTTCGAAATCTCCAATTAGTGTTGCTCACCCGGGGTGCCAGGCTTGTACCAATTCGAGGCTCAAGCGTGCAATTGTTTGTGATCAGGCTGACATCCGGGGTCATTTCCGCTTCACGAACTCCGGACCGGCTTGATACAGCCTCGAATATCTCCGCGAACCCACCGTCGGCAAGGACTTAATCCGCCTGCCGATCTTAGTTCTTCCGGTCCTCTTCGAGGCCTGAAGCAGAAAACCTCGCCTGGATATCAGGCCGTCCCTTAACATGATCTTTTGTCCACGTGTTGCGAGAGACTACCAGCTGCTGCTCTTCCATCTGGGGGAAAAAGGAAGGACAGCGCTACAATAACGCATCCCCGTAATTTCTGGCAACCATTATCGTTTCGGCGGCCGGCCCGTAAGTCATGGTGGGATGAAATCAGAGCCCAGCAGGCTGCCCGAACAGACTCATTCAGCTCTTTTCGAAGAGGAACCAGCATAGCGGGGCGAGGATTGGATCTCGCCTGAGTACGTCGCGCATGTCTATTGTGCGCACGGCAGAAAGATGGAGAAGCTTGCCGCCAGTGAGTCGGAGCCAAGTTAGTGAGGTAAGTTCAGTACTTTGTCTCGACTAGAAAACCCGTGCGGCCGGGGCAGGAATAGCCTGATCTGTCTTTGTGTGGATTCAGAGCGGTGTCGGGCGTGTGCTGCGTTTCGATGTAACTTCGCACAGGGGCGACGAGACTCAATATCGCGGCCTGCTCCTCCGGCGTGAGCCTGAAGAAATCCTCGGTATGCATGCGCGGCACGATGAGCATGTGCCCGGCGCTAACGGGGTAGCCGTCTGAAAACGCAACGGCCAATTCGTTGCTTAGTATGACCGTAGATTCCGCCATTCTTCTGCAAAAAGGACAGTTGCTCATTTTAACTCGCCTTGCGGAACAGATCGTAGCGCTCGGCCAGGAAGTCGCGGTTAGGTTGATGGAGCTCAGACCTGGGAACCAGTATCCTATTGCCCTGGAAGCCCTGCAGCCCATGGACGAGCATCGGGCCATCCACCTCCTCCAGGATATCGTCCCTTATTTCTACTACGAGATCAGGACGGATGCCGAGGATGTGCCGGTCGAAGGCCGCGTGATGCAGCATGCACAGGGACAGTCCATTCGAAACGAGAGGTTCGCCGCGCTCATGCCTATCCGGCAGGATGTGCGCTGCTTCGAGGAGTTCGTAGTGTCGCAGCTGGCACACGGCGCAATGCTCCCGGTAGGCCCGAAGCACCCGCTCGCGGAATGTCTGCTGGTGCATCCGGCGCCGCACTAGGGAAGTCACATAGGAGCGCCGTATCGCGCCCTCATCCGTCTCGGCCATCGTCATCTCTCTGCGTGCCAGAGTATGATCGTCCAGGGCGACGGAAAAAGAGAGTTCCGCCGGATTGTCGTGCACCAGGTAGGCCGGCCAGCACGCCATGTATCGACCTCGGGCAATTCCGTGGAAATAGATCAACGGCAGGTTGCGCCGCATGATCTCCCGGAGGCCAGCATTGTCCCGGTGGTTTGGGTTCGTGCCCCGATAGCGATATCTCAGCAGACCGCTCTCTTCAAACCCATCATCATAGGGGCGGGGTTGCCCCTCTATGATAGGCACCGTTTTGATGGTCAACGGCAGCTCGAGGATCTGGGGCTTGAAGATTCCCTGTGGCCCGATCAGCGGAATGCGCCTGCCTTCGAACAGAAAGCCTTCCACAAGGACCTGCCAGGGCAAGACCTCACCGTGCAGCTCGACCTGGGATTCAAGAAAGCTGAACGCCTTCAACCGAACCTGATGGTCGAGATTCATGGTGCTCATATCGGGCATGTTGATCGAGGTAACGAAAAGACCAAAAAAGCCAACACATTATAGCGCGCAGAGAAGAACATCGCCTTCACGATTTGAGGGAATCGAGATTTTCTTGTTGGTGCCAACCCCTCAGGCCGTGCTTACATTCCGGCCATCAAGCCTGTACCTGTTTGACGATGCGTTTCAGCATAGGCTTGAAGCGTTGAACAGCTGCGTCCAACCATTATTCGACAAAGTTGCGCAGCCAGGATCGTGACCGAATTTCAGCAATTCTCGCCGCTTTGTCGGAAGAGGAATATAAATCAAGGAACTGCCTAGGGGTTCGATGCCGGAGAGTGCTTCCTCTGAATCACAGAGGCAGAATCGTGACGGGACGAGACATTATGAAACTCAATTTTCCTTTCGATCCCATCAAACGCTCTGCTGAAATCGAATCATTGGTGATGCAGGATAGCCGCCGACTTTACTACCGGTTCCGCTCATCCGGCCACTATGGCGGTGTGGTGACTGCCGATACCGTCGGCTGCAACATCCTTTGCGCCTATTGCTGGAACTACAGGAAGAACGAGAATCCCACTCAGGGTGAATTCTGTTCGCCCGCCGAGGTGATCTCGAAGCTGAGGTCGGAAGCCGGCAGAACCGGGATTCAGCACTTTCGCGTCTCAGGTGCGGAGCCCGTTTTGGGGGAGCGTTCTGTGAGACATGTGGCCGAGGTGTTGCGTGCGTTTCCAGGAAGATTCATCGTGGAAACGAACGGAATCATGCTCGGATACAACCCGGAGTTCCTTGACCTCCTGCTGCGCCACAATCCTTATATTCGCCTCACGATAAAAGGAGATTCCCCAGATAGGTTCCAAGAAATCACTGGAGCCCAAGGTCCCGCATTCCAGTTCCAGTTAAACGCCCTGGAGGAACTGCGTAAGCGAGGAGGTACCTATCGGATTGCCGCTATGCTGGGCGCGGCAGATACAAGCGCGCTCGACAAGCTATTCCTGGATGAAGAGATTGAATGGGAAGAATTCCGCAATTTCGGCAACGCGGAGCGTAATCTCCAATTTCGCGGCGTGAAGCTCGACAGGAAATGATCCACAGAGTAAAAAGAGCTGTTTCTATGAACAGAGCGGACACAGAAATGGATCGCATAAAAGCGAGTCGCGAGTGTCGATGATACGCGCGGTCGAGAGAGCGCGAGTCAGGGCGATGTACATGCGCTTTTGGTAATCTGGCTTATCCAACGCCAGGCTAATGTCAGTAATTATGATGGCGGGGCGCTCCAGTCCTTTGAAACGCAAGAAGGTCTCCGCGACAACGTTCGTGCCGGCTTCCGCGTCATGGGCGCGCACAACCCGGTGCGTGCCGATGCGTTCCCGGTGCACAGTGGATTCGGGTTCAGCACCGCCGCGCAACGAAAGCACCGCAATGTCCAAAGCCTCCAGGCCCGAACCCAACAGCCGGTCGATCTCGCAGCCGATGCGATCCAGCACCGTCCCCGTGCCGGGACAAGGCCGCACCGCAATGACATTCTCTTCTGACGCGCTGCGCAGTGTGGCAATATCCGCCGTCTCTCCAAGATAGCATCCAGCCAGCATGTGCACCGCCTCCGGGCAGCGATATCGGTTCTGCAACCGATAGCGGGTCTTGAACAGCTCTGCCCGAACCTGGCGGTCCGGCCAGAAAGACTGCTCAGGATCCCAGAATGCCCAGAGCAACTTGCCCCTGGAAAGCTCCTCAATCAACAGCCAGTCGTCCTCCACGAGATCTTGGCTTTCATCCACAACGACTGCGTCCCAGGCCGGATTAAGCTTCGGCAGGACCTCGGCAACCGCTTCCAGAACGACACCGGACCAGAATTGGGGCGTGTCCTCGACCACAACGTGCATGCCCACCTGCGCGAGCAGGTCTGTGGCATTGCGCTTGTTCATTCGAGTGGTCAGCAATAGAAGACTGGCGTAATTGCGGAAGGCAGCGGTTAGATGTGTTTCAGGGAAAGCTCCATGCGGAGGCGTCCGGTTTTCTGCAGGTGCGCGATTAACTCCAGGAGGTTGCGCGCTTGGGGATTTCCCTTGGGACCTAGCATTCGCATGAGGCTCTTTGCCGACTTGTGGGTGAGACCGCTCAGCTTTTCAAAGCCGATCGTTGCGTTGATGTAATCACGCAAAATGGCCTTGCCGGTCTCGAGCTCTCCGGCGAGAAGACATTCAACACCCTCGCGCAGAAGCTCGTCACGAAAAGCCGGATCGCTTTCGATGCGGGCCTGAATGGTCTCTTTGAAATCGCGCGTTAAAGGCATGGCTATGTTCCCCTGGCTTTGCGCTCCTTATAGTCGTTCCAACACTCATGGGCGGCCAGGATGTCCTTGCCTTGGTGCTTCTTCGTCCCGCCGCCAATCAGGATAACGAGGATGTCCCCGTCCTTCCCAAAGTAGACTCGATATCCGGGGCCGAAATCGATCCGGCATTCATGGACGCCGGCGCCAGCGCCCTTTGTATTCGAAAAATTACCCTGCTCGATACGAACCAGGGCGGTTGTGACCTTGGCCGCCGCCGGAGCGTTAAGACTTTCGAACCACTTCGCGAAAGGGCTGCGGCCCCTTCGATCAAGGTATTCCCTGATCGTGATCATAAGCAATGGTAGCACATCTGTTACCATGTGACAAGCGCATTAGGATGAACCCGGCGGGCGCGCCCGCGGCCAGTTCTGGCCGAATATGAGTGCTGGAACCAACAAACTGAGCAGCCGCCTCTCTTCGGGAAGGAGGCGTGCCTCGCGGTTCTGAAGAGCTTCGACCTCCGCGATCAGGCGGTCATTTTCAGAGTCGCTTTCGATGACCGCGGGCAGGCTTTTCAGGAGCAGTTCCCCGTATAAATTCGTATCCGTCCGGGTGTTCATCGTTTCCATTCGCCCCTGCCGTATTCTGAATGCGTGAGGATATGCCGGATAAAGACGATCCGGCTTCGGTAGCCGATTTCCACAATCAGCCGATATCGGTTTCCTCGGATATTGAACACGGTGCACTTCCCAACAGCATCCGCATGAGGATAAACCCGCCTCACATCTTGAAGGTTGGCCCACAGCGACGATTTCGCCACACGGCGCCAGACGTCGAGCGCGGCCTCGGCGTCCAGCTGGCCAGGAACTCGAATGCGCAGTGAGTGCCAGGCGTACCAGCCCTGCGGCAGTTGCTTCGCAAGCGCTTCATAGACCGCAAGCTCGGCGTGCGACTCTGTTGTCCTTGGCTTGTGCGGCGGCCACAATCCCGGCTTCAGCATGAGACGATTATTGTCCACATAGATCTGGGAATTGCCCATCCGCCGGACCCGTCGGCGTGAGCATGAGTGCAGGGGTACTCGGGTACAGGTCACGCCGCTACGTAATCACGCACGGAGACCTGGACGCCTGACTTGACGGCTTCCTCTGCCGTCCTAAAAAGAAGCTCGGTTGTCTCAGCATTGACATATTCTTCGCCGCAGTTAGCACAGATGTCCGCGGGAACGCCTTTGATCACCAGTGTTGCTCCACCTCGTTCCAGAGTCACCGTGGCTCTCCCCGGCTGGGTTTCACCCACTTTGCAGATCACGCACTTCATGGCTTTTTTCTCCTTCTGAAGCCGGGTTCCCATTCCTCCAAACGGACCATCTGCCAGTAAGCCCTGGCTGCATTAGTTGCCCAAGAGATATTATACGCGGACCTCCGTAAGGTGATGCATGCAAACTGGAGATGATATTCAACGCCCGTCACTACATTTATCTATTCGATAATCGAGGAGCCAAATCCCAAGGCGCTCCGGATGATAAGAACGATCCGCAATCCACATCGCCCAGGTTTTCAGGGCCAGTACTTTGCTTTTTGCGGGATGATCCAGCGGATTCCACCCCGAGCGTCGACGACATCGCCCTCATATCGCGGAATCACGTGCACGTGGGCGTGCGGGATCGTCTGGCCGGCGGCGCGGCCGTCATTTACCCCGATATTGAAGCCCTCCGGATGGTAAAGCACCTCCAGGTGTTCGCGGACCTGGCGCACTGTCTCCCAGATGCCCGCCTCGACCTCAGGTGGCAGCGCGCTGATGCGGATCACCACCAGCTTCGGGACAACCAGCGTGTGGCCCTCGGAGATTGGGTACTTATCGAAGAATGCGATGGCGTCCCGGGTCTCGAGAATCACACGCGCCGGGTCCAGCGGAAAGAATGGCGAATCGGGCGTCAACATTGTCTCAGCTCCGGAGGCGCTCTGCGCGCCAGGCCAGGGCACGCGGCGACGGGTGATGCCGCTCTTCGCGCGGCAGGATGACTCGGCGTCCCTTGTGTTCCACGCACGCGCGATGGGCCTCGAGCCGGTCATCGAGGAGCGGCGAGATCAGCCAGACGGGTTTGCTGTAATCATCACCACGGCTGGGACCCGGAGCGATCAGGTGCCGATCCATCAACCAGTGGTGGTTCTTGCATAGCGCCATTCCATTCGGTGGCGAGTCATCGTGAGACTCTGCAAACGGGATCAGGTGAGCGGCATCCACCAGGATCACGTCGTCCAGCATGAAGCGCACGCCGCACATCGCGCAGGTATAATCGTAGGCCCGGCGCACGACACGCCCGAACGCAGCATCCCGGATCGATTCGGCTACGCGCTCGGCGGTATCGACGTCGCCGCTTTCATCGTACTGCTCGCGCTTGCTGATCTCCTCCTCTTCGCGACACAGTTTAAGGACCGCCTCGCGCTTGGACGGAAAATACCGGTTAATCAGGGTGAGGCGGAGGACCTCGCGTGACTTTTTGTCCGCGATCAGGGCCAGGAGCTGTTCGTCCAGGCTCGCATGGGAAACCAGCTCCATGAGCTGACCAGGGCCGCGGATATTGTGGGTCGCTGTAAGGATGGCTTCCATTCCCGGTTGAGGGTGAAGGTGCCAGAAACCGTCAGACTTCAGGTAGAAAAACGGATTGAACGGTGTGCGCTTGTCGCTGCCGGCACGCACGGCCTCGAAAAAGCGGCCGAAGATCTCCAGCAGGTCCGGCGAATAACGGATGCGGCCATCGGCCAGCCGTCCTGCTTCTGCCAGCGCCAGCATCGACAGGAGCATCACCGGCTTGTGTGGACGCGGACGATCGCCCTCACGGTCTGTGCGCAGGTTTCCAAACAGCCGGGCATAGTGCGCAAGCGGCGTCGGACTCATGATGGTACGAATCTACCCGCATTCCTGTGTTTTGTTCAACCGGAACAGCAGAGTCGTCCAGCTAGATCCCGGACGGCCGTGGTTGTTGCGGTCTTCCCATTAGCATTATTGAGTTTTGGGAAAATAGATCGAGGCCCACGGAAACAATATAGCGCAAGCACTCCGAGTCACGCTACGACGGCAATGACCGTGTCCACGGGAGGGCTCGTTGCTCTGTGCGGAGATATCGGCATTGACAATAATTATCATATATGATACTTAACAAATGAAACTGTCGATCCGGGAGTTTCTGACGCCGGAAGGTGGGAGTCCTTCTCGCGATTGGGTTGAGAACCTGGATGTCACGGTCAAAGCCAGAGTTCAGGCAGGAGTGTTGCGCTTTGAAACGGGCAATCTCGGTGATTGCAGGGCCGTGGGGGCGGCGTATGGGAAGCGCGCCTGATGTTCGGTCCCGGATATTGAATCTACTTCGGTAGGGAAGGACCATGCGTCATCCTGCTCCTCCTCGGCGGAGACAAGGCATCCCAGCGGCAAAACATCCGTGATGCGCGCCGGTTCTGGAGAGAATTTCTGGGAGCAACGCAGCATGGCGAGACGCAGTAAGGATTGGAATAAGGGACTGGCACAAGATCTGCGGGATCCGGAATTCGCCCGGGAGTTTCTGCTTGCAGCAGTGGACGAAGGGGTCTCTCTCCAGCATGCGCTCGGCAAAGCCGTCCGTGCCTGGGGCATTAAGGAGTTTGCCCTAAGAATCGGAATGGCGAGCCCAAACCTGCTGCGTGCCATCAATCCACGGCACAATCCCACGCAGGCGACGATCTACCGCCTCCTGAAACCATGGGGGCTGAGACTGAGTCTGGCTGCTATTGACCGTCGGGGGCGCAGTCACGCCGCATGACACGTCGCCTAACTGGCGCGCGCGATCGCAGAAAAAGCGGTTGCCCCACCATCAGGAAGGTGATGTGATGTTCGCGTTCCATGACCGCACCTGTCGCCGTGAGGATGAGTGAGGGGCACTTGGGTACAAGTCACTCCGCGACGTAATCGCCGACGGAGACCCGCACGCCTGACATGAAGCCACTGAGGTCAGGCCTGGAAAACTCACTTTTGACAACGTAGCTCACCGAGCGGCAAGCAGTCAGGAGCAAAGGCAAATCTTCAAGACCTGACCCCGGTCTCCGGAAACACAACGGCCTCCGCGGTGAGCTTTTGTTTTGCTATCGCCCCGTTTATCATCTTCTCGATCTCCACTGAGGCCATCCCCTCGGGGGAACAGACCGCAGGATCGATTCTCAATGTTACGGGGGCGGACTCCCTGCTGACCTTTCCGAACAGGAGGTGCAACAACTCCCATATCTCCCGATTAATCCTCCGGGTGTATTCGTCCTGCTGCATCGTGAGATAAATCATACGTATCCTGCTGTCGTTCGCCATGGCGTGGCCTTGCCGGGCACCGGTCTCCCAACGGTTGAGAACCACCTGGCTCAAACCGAGCAACCCGGCCATCTGCTTCTGGCTTTTTCGAAGCATTTTCCGCAGGAATACAATCTCTTCCCCCGTCAGCATCGAGGGCTTGGTCACGATCCGCCAGGCGATGCAACGGTGCAGCCGGCCAACACCAGGCAAAGCCACTTCCCGCGCGTGGCATGCGGGGCATTCCGACCATGGCACATTCACTAGATAAATGCCCGGAAGGCCTGATTCCGTGTAGTGATACAGCTTCTTCCGATTCCGAAGACCGGCTTTCCCACAATGATTGCACAGCATTTCTATTTTCCTTCAGAACGCCGTGATGAGGACCAGTTCCGAATTATTGATGTCGATGGACACAACCAGATGCAGTTCGCAGCCATCGCTATCGTAACCCAAGATTGTGTAGCGCCACTGACGGTGCTCCATATTCCATTCGGCTTTCCTTATCACGCATGCTCCGAAAAGCACATCCTCGGCATCCACCATTGTGGCGCCGGCATTTTTCAGTTCCACTTCAAAGTGACCGGTCCGTTGGAGGCGTCCGTTTTCCCATATCCACCGCGCCCTATCGATCACCTCATCGTCAGCGGGCCTCTGGGTCTGCATAGAAGTTAACCAGTGGTTAATCTCCTGTCAAGTCCATTTTCCTAGACTTACAATTCTGCGCATCGTCACTGTTTCGTCCAAGGCCTGAATATTTCAAAAGAGGCGACAAAAGATGGACGTTCGGACCTTCTGAATTACAGGAAGAGGGCCGGGGAGACGTGGAAAAATCGCGCGAGACGTTTCGCCTGAGTCCGGCTGATGGCCCGGCGGCCGCGCACGACTTCCGAGGCGATCCCCTTGGAGCCGAAGACTCCCAACAGGTCCTTCTGGCGAATGCCGCGGGCCCGCATCAGTTCGCGCAAGACTTCATCCGGAGCCGCCGCCTTGAGGCGGTATTTTGCTTCTTCGTAATCTTCAATCAAAAGCAGCAGCAAACTGAGCAGCCGCTTCTCTTCGGGAAGGAGGTGAGCCCCGCGGCTCTGAAGAGCTTCGACCTCGGCGATCAGGCGGTCATTTTCAGAGTCACTTTCGATGACCGCGGGCAGGCTTTTCAGGAGCAGTTCCCCGTATAAATTCGTATCCGTCCGGGTGTTCATCGTTTCCATTCGCCCCTGCCGTATTCTGAATGCGTGAGGATATGCCGGATAAGGACGATCCGGCTTCGGTAGCCGATTTCCACAATCAGCCGATATCGGTTTCCTCGGATAATGTCGGTAATGATGCCTATCTTACCGAGGACAGACTCTGTCGAGTGGGCTGCGAGGCGCTGTGCAAAGGCAAGCATGTGGTTCTCGCAGGCGAAATAACCTCACTCAAACCCGCGATGTCGCCCATGAACTACACTCTATGCGCCGTTGTTCTATCCACACAGGAACTACAGCGCATAGAACACACCATTTCACTCCTAGATGGCTATCGAAGTAGATCTGTCCGCTTTTCTTGCTTGTCCTTTACTAAAGGACACGGTATTATACCGGACATGAAAAACAAGACCATGAAGGAAGATTGGGAAACTTACTCGGAACGTCTCCGACACCTGCCCTTCATTAAGGACGCTGCCATCAGCAAGGTTGAGCCCCGGATTCAAACTGGGCACGGAACTGCTCGGCCCGACGCAATTCTAAGGATCAAGACTCTTCGAGGCGACCATGAGTTTTTTGTCGAAATGAAGAGAACTCATTTAACCTACGCGCTTGCCGATGGTTTAACCGTGCATGCCCGACGAGCTGGCCAGAAGCCCTGGATTCTGTTCACCCTTCACGTCCCCAGGAAAATTGGACGCTATTTGGGCGAGCTGGGCATCAATTATGTTGATCGCGCCGGTAATTGTCGACTGCAAATCGGAACCGACTATGTAGCTGTAATCGAAGGGCAGAAACCGATTTATGCTCCTGCTCCAGGAAGGGGGATCGGCGTTCCAGGCTATCGCGTGCTGTTCACCATCCTCGCCAAACCTGGGCTTCTGAACGTGCCAGTCCGAACGCTTGCAGATGCTGCGGCAGTGAGCAAGACCACGGCAGCAGAAACCATTGCTCGATTGCAGCGAGATGGCCTTGTTAGTCCAGATCCACGGCAGCGCCGAATAGTAGATCCGAGAGCGTTACTGAACCGCTGGATGGTGGGCTATGAGACTGCGCGCACCCGCATGATCATGGGAAGGTTTCGAACTCAAGACCCAAATCCCGCCGCTCTTGAGGAACGATTAGAGAAGGAACTAGGTAACGACATAAAGTGGGCTTGGGGAGGCGGTGCAGCGGCAATGAGGATCACGAAGCACTATAGGGGCGAAGAAACTGTCCTACACGTCCTCAATCCGACCGCTGATCTTCCCAGGAGACTGAAGGCCTTGCCTGCCGCCGATGGGCCATTCATGATTCAGCGCACACCGGCGAAAACTGCATTCGAGGGTGCCGTGCCGCAAACGGTCCATCCTTTATTGGTATATGCGGAGTTGATGGCCAGTGGCAATCCACGCGCTCGTGAAGCCGCCATTGAGATCCGCGAGCGCTATCTAAATCTATGACCGCCGTCGCGTTTACAAACGAACAGGTCGCCGCCTTGAAAACTATGCAGCGAATCTGGGCGAAGGAGCAGATCGTATTGATCGGAGCTTCGGAACGTGGCCTAAACCCGTGTCACGGGCAAAGTCTTGGGCAAAGTCGGGTGAAGCTAGAAGGATCTCGGGGACGGGCTTCTCGTAACTGATTGATTCTAAATGGTGCCGAAGGGGGGGTCGAACCCCCATGAGCATGTCCGGCTATGCCCTCGTCTTCCTCGCCTTGCTTGTGATGGCCACCGGATCGGGGCTTTTCAAGCCGATCATCGGCTGGCATTTGAAGCCGGTGGACATCATCATCAACCCGATTCTCGATACCGGCCGCGAGAAGATAACGCTGTCGCCTGTGGCATCAGCGACGTTTTCCGCCTCCGCCGCCACCACGGGAGCCACCGCCGCTGGATCCGCGTCCACCGCTGAAGCTGCCGCCACCGCTGAAGCGTGGCGTAGACATCTGTGGTGCGGACCGGTACTGTTGCGGAGCCTGATACCTCTGCTGCGGTGAGGGCCGGACCTGCTGCGGAGCCTGGTACCTCTGCTGCGGCGCGGGCCGTACCTGCTGCGGAGCCTGATACCTCTGCTGCGGCGCGGGCCGTACCTGCTGCGGTGCCTGATACCTCTGCTGCGGCTGACTCTGGAGGCGCTGAGGTTGAGGTGCCGTGTTACGGTATCCTTGTTCCCCAGTGCGCCCCGCGGAGCGGTTTGCGTACGGCGCTGCGGCGGCCCTTGACCCTGTTCCTGCCTGGAACGAATTCCGAGAGGCCATCGAAGGTCCCTGGAACCGCGCGGCTACCTGCTGGTTCCTGTACGGAATGCCAAGGCGATGAACCGGATCATGCGCCCAGATCGTTCTCCCTACAAAACCGACCCTGAAGCCGTGGTGGAATCCAAAGCGAGGGAAGAAGGAATTATTGATGAACACCGTGTGGCCGAACCAGTTGGGGCCCCATCCCCAACCGCCCCAACCTCCCCAGCCGCCGAAACAGAAGCTGAGGTTGAAGCCGAGCCCGAAGTGGAATCCGAATCCAGAGTAATAGAGCGGGGGATAATAGCCGTAAACAGGAGGTCCCCAAACGTAGACGGGATCATAGGAAGGCACATAGATCACCTGCGGGTCGGCTGGCTGAATGACGATGACCTGTTGCCCTCCTTGAGCCTCAGTCGTGACCGTCTGCTGCGGCGTTGAAGCAAGGATGCCATTGTTTTGCGCCCGGGCGCGCATCTGCTGGACCGCGTTCATCACGTCGGCCTCCTGCGCGAGGAAGGCGTTACCAAGGTCTGTGGTCCACCGAATATCCTGGTTTAGCTTCGCCAGCGCATCAGGAACGGCCACCAGCGCTTGCACGCTGGGATCCCAGGATTGCTGCTTTGCGGCGTCCATGAGCTCCTGGCCGCCGAGGTTCTTGTTCCGCTGCAACCACTGGCTTGCTTCCACGATCTCCAGCGGATAGGTGCTGGCAACCAAAATCTGACCCAGCAGCGGATCGGGGTAGAGAGCGATCGGTGCCACCAAGTTGTTGAGTTGCTGGGGAGATAACAGCTGCGGCGGCACCTGCTGCGTTTGGGGCTGTTGCGCAGGCGGCCGGACCGGGAGCGTTTCTTCTTGCGCCCACACGAGTGTTCCGGCTCCCAGGAGAGTTATCACCGAAAGAATCAGTACAGATAAATGGCGTTTCATACGACCTCCAAGCTTACAAACAATTAGATGCACGCCCATGGGTTATGTTTCAGCTGAAATGGATAAGACTTCGCGCTCTTGCGAATCCAGAAGTCCCGCCTCGATTGTGCCGGGGTAGCTCTGGTCGAAGATCCGGCGGACAGGGTCAGACAGAATTCGTTACTGCCCTTTTGGGCCTTGGGTTTGGTGCCCGTTGGACTTGATCTCTAAGTAGATACTTGCCCCCTGCCAAGCTGAACTTTTGTGGATAGTCCAAATAAGCTGCAAATTTTCGATCAGATCTTGGCTATGGGCCCTCCCGACTTCCGAGTTGTGGGTCTCATGTTAACTCACCCTGCCCACTCCAGCAGCTGATTCAGCCACGCGCTTCGTACTTGAGAGATTATGTTAACTTCCCGGCCTCTCTAAATCACAACCGTGAGCCGTTTTGGCAGGATTCTACACCCCCAAAGGGATGACGGGGCAGACAAACCCCTCGCCCAGCCCCTGACCTCCTTTCCGTCCAATGCTAACTGCAGGTTCCGTTCGATCTTTGTTACAGTTTGTTGCGGTTGGTTTGTCGCGGGCACAGTTTTGGCCACAGCCAGGGCATTTTATGAGCGTTTCGGGTTGGTTCCGGAAGATGTCGAATACCCACAAATCATTGAAGGACACGGGCTTGAGGTGGTGCCGAAGGGGGGGGTCGAACCCCCATGGTACCAAGTACCGCGGGATTTTGAGTCCCGTGCGTCTGCCAGTTCCGCCACTTCGGCAATCTGAGCGGCCTAATTCTACTGCGGGCGCAGAATGGTAGCCCAATCGGTAGGCATGAGTCAAATTCGGCGCATCAGTTTTGACTATAGGAGAAAAATCCGGTAGAATTATAGATTCCCCTTGGAGGACTTATGGAATTTCATGTGGGAGAAAAAGTCGTTTATCCCAATCATGGTGTCGGCATCATAGAAGAAGTGACCAGACGTTCCGTAGATGGTGTGCCCGAGGAATTTTATATGCTCAGGATCAAAACCAACTCCTCGCTCGTCATGGTGCCGATCACCAACGTCAAGAGCGTCGGCATGCGCAGGATCATCCGCAAGGTCGATTGCACAGGCCTGTTCAAGCTCCTCGAAGAAGATTTCTTCGAACCCGCCGCCGACTGGAAGGGCCGCTACAAGGAGCACTGCGACAAGATGCGCACCGGCTCGATCTTTCAGGTCGCGGAAGTGCTCAAGAACCTCGTCTACCTGAGCTTCAGGAAGAACCTCTCGTTCCGCGAAAAGCGCATGCTCGATCGCGCGAAGCAGCTTATCATCAGCGAAGTGGCCACGGTCCGTGGCGTCAGCGAGAAGTCGGTTGAAGATCACATTGACAGGGCGTTAGCCGAAGCTTACGCGCGTTCAGTGAAGGCTTCCGCCTAATCCATTGCACTCACTCGCAGCTTTTTTCGCTCTTCTTGTCTTCTTCCTGGCCCTTTCCGTCTTTTTCTCTGCCTCGGAGACTGCCTTGATGGCTGTGAGCCGCCTGCGGCTCAAATACCTGGCGGAGACGGGCGACAAGCGCGCTGATTTCATAAAACGTATCGTAGCCAACCCCGACCGCGTCCTCGGGGTGATCCTGCTCGGCAACACGATCGCCAACATCGGCGCCGCCAGCATCGTCACCTATCTCGTCGCCACCTATGCCCCGACTGATAGGGTCAAGTCAATGACCCTGCTCGCATCGGCAGTGCTCACCATAGTGGTCCTCATCTTCTGCGAGCTCACGCCCAAGATCATCGCCGCCACGCATGCCGAGGAACTGTCGCGTAAGCTGGTCTGGCCGATCCAGATTCTCATCTGGCTCCTCTCCCCCGTTGCGGCGCTCGGCGCTTTCATCGCCAACCGCCTGGTCAGGCTGGCCGGGCTCGCCACCGTCACCAGCCCTTTTACGCACGCGCTGAGCGAAGATGAGATCCGCTCCATCATCGCAGGTTCTTCCGGTGCGATCATGGCGGAAGATCGGAAGGAGATGCTCCACAATGTCTTCGAGATCCGCGATACCGAGGTGCGGGAGGTCATGATCCCGCGCACCGACGTGACGGCGGTCGACATCGATGACCCGATCCCGGAAATACTCTCCGTTTTCAGGAAGACGAACTACTCCCGCATTCCCATCTACCAGCAGAGTTTCGACAACATAATGGGGATCCTCTACGTCAAGGACCTGCTGCAGCACATGCAGCGGCCGGGGGACATCAACCTGCATGTCCTGCTGCGGCCCGTCCACTTCGTGCCCGACACCGCCCGCCTCGAGCCCGTGCTCCGGCAGATGCAGTCCATGCACCTGCACGTGGCCGTCGTGGTCGACGAGTTCGGCGGCGTCGAGGGGATCATCACGCTCGAGGACCTGCTCGAGGAAATCGTGGGGGAGATCCGCGACGAACACGACACCGAAACCGAGCCGGTGCATGAGCTGGGGCCCAGCCTCTATTCAGTCACGGGGAATCTGCCGGTTCGGGATTTCAACCGGTTCTTCGAGGTCAAGATTCCCGAGTCGCGGGAATACACGACTGTCGCCGGCTTCCTGCAGACACGCACCGGACGTCTGCTCCAGGCAGGGGAGAGCGTACGCTATCAGGAGCTGAACTTTTTCATCGACAAGGTCGACGGGATGAAGATCGTGCTTGTGCGAGTGCGCGTGCCGGCGTTCAAAAGCAGCAAAGGCGCGGTTGCTTCGGGCACGATATCCCAACCCGGACGCGCCGGTACCAAAGCAGGATAGTGCCATCCAGACATTCGCGCCCTTTCCTGAGTGCCATCAGCCCTAAACCATCAGCATGGAATGTAATTCGTTGGTGTTCCCATTTGGGGGCGCGGGGAACGGGCTAAAGCCCGCCCCCACTTATCCTTTCCATGGACGGGCTAAAGCCCGCCCCCACTTATCCTTTCCATGAACGGGCTAAAGCCCGCCCCCACTTAAGTGAGTTTCGCAACAGAAACTAGCGAGACCGACTGAGTGCAGCGGAAGGCTTCGGCGGCGGCTCGGATCGTGGCGTTGATGTCCCTGCGGGTGTGGGCCAGAGAGACGAAGCAGGCCTCGAACTGCGACGGCGCCAAATAGACTCCCCGATTCAGAAGCGCGTGAAAGAACTTGCCGTAGTGGGTCGCGTCGCTCGTCTTGGCTGACTGGAAATCGGTCACCGGAGTTGAGGTGAAAAAGACGGTGAACATCGATCCTACCCGGTTGATCTGCACCGCAGCGCCCGCGTCGAAAGCCGCGCGTCGCAATCTTTCCTCGAGCCTTGCCGAGGTCTCCTCCAGCTGGGCGTAAACGCCCGGCTTCTTCAGCGCTTCGAGGGTCGCGATCCCGGCGGCGACTGCCAGCGGGTTTCCAGACAGCGTCCCTGCCTGATAAACCGGTCCTTGAGGAGCCACCCAATCCATGATCGCGCGGTTGCCGCCATACGCTCCTACCGGCAGCCCGCCGCCGATGATCTTGCCCAGGCAGGTGAGATCCGGCTTGATCCGAAAGAGCTCCTGCGCGCCGCCGTAACCCAGCCGGAAACCAGTCATGACTTCGTCGAAGATCAGCAGCGTGCCATGCTCGCGTGTCAGCCTCCAGAGCCCCTGCAGGAAGCCCTTCGCCGGCAGAACGGTGCCCATGTTGCCTGCAACAGGTTCCACGATCACGGCAGCGACTTCCGATCGATAGCGCCCGAGCGCCCGCCGGACCATGTCGCCGTCGTTGTACGGGAGTGAAATCGTCAGTGCGGAAGCTTCCGGCGGAACTCCCGGGCTATCGGGCAAGCCGAAAGTCGCCACACCCGAGCCCGCCTTGACCAGAAGGCTGTCCGCGTGGCCGTGATAGCAGCCGTCAAACTTGACGATCTTGCTGCGACCAGTGAAGGCGCGCGCGAGTCGGATGGCGCTCATGGTCGCCTCTGTGCCCGAGTTGACCAGGCGGACCTTTGCGATCGATGGGACTGCGTCGCAGATCATCTCGGCCAAAATAACCTCGTGCTCAGTCAAGGCGCCGAAACTGGTGCCCAGCGAGATCTGCGCGCGCAAGGCGGCCTTTACCTGCGCGGGCGCGTGGCCGAGGATCAGAGGTCCCCAGGACCCGACATAGTCGATGTAGGAAGTGCCGTCCGCATCGGTAATGCGGCTGCCTCGGCCTGACCTGATGAAGAGCGGGTCTCCGCCCACGCTGCGAAACGCGCGCACCGGGCTGTTCACGCCGCCCGGGATCCGATGAGTAGCGCGGATAAACAGTTCCTTCGATCGCTTGCCCACTCAGTCACCCCAATGGAGAAGTGACGAGTTACGAGTGACGAGTGACGAGTGACGAATTAAAAACGGCTCGGTTGGAACAAGGCAGGTTCATCGTTCTTTTCACTCGTCATTCGTCACTCGTCACTCGTCATTCGTCACTCGTCATTCGTCACTCGTCATTTGTTGAGCAGCTTTGCGGCTTCCTTGGCGAAATAGGTGATGATGATGTCGGCGCCGGCGCGACGTATGCCGATCAGCGACTCCATCATGACGCGCGGCAGATCCAGCCAGCCGAGACGCCCGGCCGCCATCAGGGCCGCGAACTCGCCGCTGACCTGGTAGGCCGCCAGGGGCACCGGATAACGGTCCCGCAGCATGCGAATGACATCCAGGTACGGCCCCGCCGGCTTCACCATGATGATGTCTGCCCCTTCCTCTATGTCCAGCTCCACTTCCCGGATCGCTTCGCGCGCATTTGCCGGGTCCATTTGATGGCTGCGCCGGTCACCGAACGCCGGCGCAGACTCCGCAGCCTCACGGAACGGGCCGTAATAACCCGAGGCATACTTCACGGCATAGGACAGGATCGGCGTGTTCTGATACCCGTTGCGATCCAGGACCGATCGGATCGCGCCCACGCGGCCGTCCATCATGTCCGAAGGCGCGACGATGTCAGCCCCTGCTTTGACGTGCGACAGAGCCATCTTGGCCAGCAGCTCGAGCGTCGGGTCGTTGCGGACTTCCTCCCCTTCTATCAGGCCGCAGTGGCCGTGGCTGGTGTACTCGCACAGGCAGACATCCGTAATCACCAGAAGGTCCTTGACCTCGCGCTTGAGCGCCCGGCAAGCCTGCTGAACGACGCCGTGATCGTCATAGGCGGAAGACCCCTGCGCATCCTTGCTTTCGGGAATGCCGAAGAGAAGAACTCCGGAAATGCCCAAGGCCTTCACGGCACGCGCCTCTTCGACCAGCGCGTCGACCGACATCTGATAGTTGCCGGGCATCGAAGCAATTTCCTTTTTCACTCCCGTGCCGGGACAGACAAACAAGGGATAAAGGAACTGGCTGGGCGACAGGCGCGTCTCGCGCACCATGCCGCGGATCATCTCGGTCATCCGTGTACGTCTCAGCCGAGTCACCGGGAAAGCCATAGCAACCTCCTGATCATTGAATACACATACTGCAAAAACATTTATTATATCAGACATCAAAACAGAGGCGGGGCTGGCAAAGTGACGAGGGGTGCAATTGGAAGTGGGAGTCAACTCCAGGCAAGTCGTCAGCTTCTGCCCAACGATTTTAAGCGAAAAACGAACCACGAAGACCTCCAAGACCACAAAGATCCTGGAATTACACAGGATAGCGATGGATGGTACGTCGGAAATAGGCTTTGGTTGCCACTCCTGGCACGGGCATCGTGGACAAGCGCGCAGAAGAAGCTATCCAGGAGCCTGGAGCGTACGGTGAGATCCCCGGGCTTCCCTGTCGCACCCATCCCCCATGCCCTTGTCCCCGATGCCCGCGCCAGGAGTGGATTCCGCAGCTGCGCTGCGGAATCGCCTCCGGCGCAGCCAAAGCCCCCTTAGCTCTTGGTTCTTTGGGGTCTTTGGGGTCTTGGTGGTTCGTTTTTGGTATGCAACGGCATCGCTCCAAGGGGTGCGCACCACTGTCTGAATTGCCAGTGACGAATGAGGGATTTCACGAAATGTTTTTCATTCGTCATTCGTCACTCGTCATTCGTCATTTGCATTGTGGTGTGGTACAAGTGTGACTGAATCATGAGAAAGCCACGATTAGCGGCACTGGAACTGCAGGTGCTGAGGACAATTCGGAAGTTTGCCATGCTCGAGGCCGGCGAGCACGTGCTGGCTGCCGCTTCGGGCGGCGCCGACTCGATGGCTCTGCTGCTTTGCCTGCATGATCTGGCGCCCCGTTTGAACCTGAAGCTGACCGTCGCTCACCTCAACCACCGCATCCGCGGCGCCGAGGCAGACGAGGATGAGGAGTTCGTGCGCCGATGGAGCGCTGAGCTCGGCTATGCTTTCCTGTCCGAATCCACGGATGTGAAAGCACTCGCCGCCGCAAGCAGGAAAAACCTGGAAGAGACGGCCCGCGAGGCGCGCTACGACTTTCTGCGGCGCGCAGCAGCGCGCACGGGCGCCGACAAGATCGCGACCGGGCACAACCTGAACGATCAGGCGGAAACGATCCTCCTGCGGTTGCTGCGCGGCAGCGGGCCAGCGGGGCTCGAGGGCATTCGTCCCGTGATCGATGGCAGGTTGATCCGCCCTCTGCTTGAATGTTCCCGGGCTCAGATTCTGAAGTTCCTCTCAGAACGCGAGGCGACTTACCGCGAGGATTCGACGAACAGCGACCTGCGCTACAAGAGAAACCGCATCCGCCATGAGCTGGTCCCCTACCTCGAGAAGCATTTCAATCCGCGCCTGATCGCGACGCTTACCAGGGAAGCCGGCGTGGTGAGCGCCGCCTGGGATTATCTCGAACAGCAAGCTCGCCTGGAATTTGAAGGTCTCCGCATTCCCATGGCGGACGGGATCGCCCTGCCGGCGCTAGACCTCATGCAGTTGCATCCCGCCCTGCGCAGCCAGGTCGTGCGGCACGCGCTGCGAGAGTTGCTTGGGTCGTTGCGCGGTATCGAAGCGGTTCACATCGAGGACATCCTTCGGCTTTGCGCATCGATGCGGAGCGGCCGACGCATCGAGTTGCCGGATAACGCCCTGGCCGAGCGCAATCTGGAGCGGCTGGAGCTGCGAAGAGAGACCGGCCAGGCCGGAGTGAGTTTCCACTACGAGCTGGCCTGGCCCGGGCGCTGCTATGTCCCTGAGGCCGGGCTGGAATTTATTGCTTCTCTTCGGGAGGAACCGGATTCGCCCGGACGGCCGTGCAAGAACGCGCTCGATTGCGCTCTCCTAAACCCCGATGCCATCCCTGCAACGCTAACCATCCGCTCGCGACTCCCCGGCGACCGCTATGGAGGTCAAGGCCATCGAAAGGTGAAGAAGATGCTCCTGGCTGCCAGGATTCCGTTGCCGGCGCGCGCGGCTCTCCCCATGGTCGCGGCCGGAGAAGCGGTGATCTGGGCGCCTGGATTCAGGCCGGCAAAAACCTTTAGAGCCAAACCCGGTTCCAGCCGATCTGTTCTTATTGAGGTCAAACCGAAGTAAACCACAAGGACCTCAAAGAATTACCTTCCACTCTCTGGGGTCCTGGCAGTCTATGCGGTTTTTGCTTTAGCGAGAAACTAATCGGCGGTTTTGTCGTCTAAACAACAGAAGGTGGAAGCGGGTGAGGATGCAAAGACTTAAAGACATTCACGCACGCAGAGTAATAACTAGGAAGGCCGCGGAGGCATCTGATATAATGTCACACGTGGGCTTTGCAGCCTGACTCCCGCGTCTGTTTAGTAGACCGCGTGACGTGGCGAGTTGCAGGGCGCGAATTAACCCACGGGAGGATTGCGACTTGAGCACCAACCTCAGGAACCTGCTCGTATGGGTCGCCGTAGTGGTCTCGCTGATTTTGCTATGGCAACTCTTTTACAGCGTGCGGGATGGCAACACCGAAGAGAGGCCCTTCTCGGTCTTCTACCAGGACATGACGGCCAAGAAGATCCAGTCGGTTACGATTTCCGGCGAGGATCTTGAAGGCACGGACGTGAACGGCAAGAAGTTCAAGACCATTGTTCCCGGCGACCAGAGCCTCGACTTGGCAAAGGAACTGAACAATAACGGTGTTACGGTTAAGCTGGAAAAGACCAGCAACTCCTCTCTGATGTACGTGTTCCTTTCCTCGTGGCTCCCCTTCATCCTGTTGATCGGCTTCTGGATCTTCCTGATGCGCCAGATGCAGAGCGGAGGCAATAAAGCCCTTTCTTTCGGCAAGAGCCGCGCGCGCCTGATGTCGAGCCAGCAAAAGAAAGTGACATTCAAGGATGTCGCCGGCGTGGAAGAGGCCAAAGAGGAGCTTACGGAAATCATTGAGTTTCTCAAGGAGCCGCAGAAGTTCCAGAAGCTCGGCGGGCGCATTCCCAAGGGAGTGCTCTTGATGGGGCCTCCGGGAACGGGCAAGACGCTGCTCGCGCGCGCAATTGCAGGCGAAGCGAATGTCCCCTTCTTCTCCATCAGCGGATCGGACTTCGTCGAGATGTTCGTCGGGGTCGGCGCCAGCCGCGTCCGCGACCTGTTTGAGCAGGGGAAGAAAAACGCACCCTGCATCATCTTCATCGACGAGATCGACGCCGTCGGCCGCCATCGCGGCGCCGGCTTGGGCGGCGGCCACGATGAAAGAGAGCAGACGCTCAACCAGTTGCTAGTCGAGATGGACGGCTTCGAATCGAACGACGGCGTGATCCTCATCGCTGCCAGCAACCGGCCTGATGTGCTGGATCCGGCACTTCTGCGGCCCGGCCGTTTCGACCGGCAGGTTATAGTGCCACTGCCCGATATCCGCGGGCGGGAAGGCATCCTGAAGGTGCACACGCGCAAGATCCCGATCTCTGACGATGTCGACATTACGGTCGTGGCCCGTGGGACTCCCGGATTTTCCGGCGCCGCACTGGCCAACCTGGTAAATGAGGCGGCCCTCAACGCTGCGCGTTACAGCCGCAAGTTCGTGTCGATGTCGGATTTCGAAGGCGCCAAGGACAAGGTACTCATGGGCAAAGAGCGCAAGTCCATGGTTATCACGGAAAGCGACAAGAAAGTCACGGCGTATCACGAAGCCGGGCATGCGCTGGTGGCGTACCTGACACCGGGAAGCGATCCGCTGCACAAGGTGACGATCATCCCGCGGGGCATGGCGCTCGGCTTGACCCAGCAACTGCCTGAGAGCGACAAGCACAACTACTCGAGGGAATTCGTCGAAGGGCAGATCTCCATCCTGATGGGCGGGCGTTGCGCGGAGAAAATGTTCCTCAACACAGAAACCACGGGCGCCGCCAACGACATCGAGGTTGCCACAGAGAGAGCGCGCAAGATGGTGACCGAGTGGGGCATGAGCCCTGTTATGGGCCCGCTGGCCTTTGGGAAGAAGGAGGAGCAGATATTCCTGGGGAGGGAGATTTCACAGCACAGGGATTACAGCGAGGACACTGCCATACAGATTGACCGAGAAGTGAGGCGCATTGTGGAAGAAAACTACGAGCGCGCCTGGACATGCCTGGAGTCGAACAAGGAAAGCCTGACGCATCTGGCGGAAGCGCTGCTCGAGTACGAAACTCTCGACAGTTGGGAAATCGATATGATCGTTAAAGGCCAGCACCTGGCGAAGTCGAAGCCGGTTCCAGCCCCCGACGCCGAGGGCAGCCCGGTAAAAGAAAAAACCACATCGCCTCATGGACCGTTGCCGCAGCTCATCAACCCCAAAGGAAAACCGGCACCGGCCTGACCGTTCGCACGAATTAAGAAAAGGTTCAGAAATTGGGCCTTTCCATCAATCAAACAATTGTCTCACCGCGGCCTGGGGAAGGGCGCGGGACATCGCCGTTGAAATTGCATGCCCTACGCCGGCTCCCGCAGACAATTTCGCGTCAGGGCCCGTGACAAAGTCTTGGATCTCGGATCCCGAACCCTGATCATGGGGGTTCTCAATGTCACGCCCGATTCGTTCTCGGACGGGGGTGTGTTTTTCGAGACTGCCCAGGCCGTGGAGCACGCCTGGCGCATCGCGGAGGAGGGCGCCGACATCCTGGACATCGGAGGCGAGTCCACCCGGCCCGGGTCGTCCGGAGTGAGTGCGGAAGAGGAACTGCGCCGGGTAGTGCCGGTACTGGATGCGCTCGCCGGCAAATACCCGCTGCCGATATCGATCGACACCTCGAAATCCGAGGTCGCCCGGGCTGCACTGGAGAGGGGCGCCGCCTTGGTGAACGACATCACAGCCTTGGGAAAGGACCCCGCGCTGGGCGAGGCGGCCGCTTCCTTCAAAGCCGGCGTCATTCTCATGCACATGCGGGGCGAACCCCGCATGATGCAGAAACTGCCGCCAAGTCCCGACATTCTTGGGGAAATCGAGGAGTGGGCGGGCAAGGCGGTTGCGCGGGCTCAGGCACTCGGCGTAGCGGAGGACATGATCATCCTCGATCCGGGGATCGGTTTCGGCAAGACAGCGAGCCAGAACCTGGAGATCCTGCGGAACCTGGATCGCCTGGCGGCGGCCGGCTTCCCGGTGATGGTCGGGACATCCCGGAAAGCGTTCATCGGCAAAATCCTCTCGGATCCGACAGCGGATCGGATCTGGGGCAGCGCTGCCGCCGTGGCCGCGTCCATTCTTTTCGGGGCCCATATCGTGCGCGTCCACGATGTCGCCGCGATGCGCGATGTCGCGCGCGTCGCCGACGCGCTCCTCAATGAAAGGGTGAGCGAGTGACCCTGCACACCGTCCTCATCTCGGGTTTGTCCCGATACGCTCCGCTCGCTGTCCGCGACATCGTCGACATACTTATCGTGGCCTATCTCATCTACCGCCTCCTCCTGCTCCTGCGCGGGACCCGGGGGGCGCAGATGACGCTCGGTCTTGTTGTCCTGCTGCTCTTTTATACTCTGACCCAATATTATCAGCTACGCACCTTGGAGTGGCTCTTCACCAATGCTCTCACTTATGTGGTCTTCGCGATCATCGTCCTCTACCAGAACGAGATCCGGCGCGGGCTGGCGGGCCTCGGCAGGTCGTCCTGGTTCGGCGGGCGTCGCAGGAGCACGGGCACGGAGCACTTCGACGAGATCATCCTCGCGGCGACGACCCTGGCCTCGAAGAAAATCGGCGCCCTGATCGTAGTGGAACGCGACATCGGGTTGAAGAACTATGCGGAAAGCGGCATCGCTCTTGACGCCATCCCCACTTACGACCTGCTCGTAACCATCTTCAGTCCGAACACGCCGCTTCACGATGGCGCCGTCATCGTTCAGCGGAACCGGATTATCGCCGCCGCGTGCTTCCTGCCGCTGACGCTGGACCCTTACCTCAGCAAGGAATTGGGAACACGGCACCGCGCCGCCATCGGCATCACCGAGGAGACCGACGCCGTCGCCATCATCATCTCCGAGGAGACGGGCACCATCTCCGCTGCACTCGAGGGGAGAATCACGCGTAACCTCGACGGCGCCGGCCTGCGCGACATTTTGCTGGCAGCCATGGAGGGCAAGTCCTCGCGTGCTGCCGAGGAACCGCTGAAGGAGCGGCAGGAAGTGCTATGAGAGCAGTTCTCAGATTCATCAAAGATCTCCTGCTCAGGAACTGGTGGCTGAAGCTGGCCTCCATCTTCCTCGCGTATGCACTCTGGCTCGTGGTGCGCGGCAGTGAAGGGGAGCGGGTCTTTACGGTGCCGCTGACCGTGCAGATTCCGCGCAACATGGTGATCGTCAATGAGCGCCGCAGCTCCGTAGAGATCACGGCCCAGGGTTCTCTCCTGCCGGGGAGCCAGCCGGACATAACGTACATTCTCGATCTGCAGTCGGCCGGCGAGGGTGAGCAGACAATTCCATTAACCACCGACGGCGTTCATATCAGCCGCGCATCCGGTCTCAGTGTGATCCGGGTAAGCCCGGCACGAATCACGATCGTGCTGGAGAGAGTTATTTCGAAGGACGTGCCCGTCAAGGTTCCGGTTCAGGGAGCTCCCGCCGCAGGAGTCGACCTCTATCGGTTGACATGCCGACCGAGCAGCGTGCGTGTCTCCGGACCACGCTCCGAGGTCAGTGCCCTCAACGAGGTTGAAACGGATCCCGTATCTCTCGCGGGACGGAGAGACCCATTCCAAACGGCGGCGAGTTTGAATCTCCTGAATGACGACATACGTGCCAACCTCGTTGGCCCGGTCGAAGTGGACGTTGAGTTGGGCCCGCACCGCGAGGTGCGTACACTCAGGATCCCGGTGACGGTGCTCAATAACGACGGTTACGCGATCAGCCCCCGTTTCGTAACCATAAACGTGCTGGTGCCCATAACCTTCAAGGGACGGCTCGCAGACGACGCTTTCAGGGCGACCGTAACGGTGCCGAACTCTGAATCTCCTTTGAATCGCTTGAGCGCAAAGCCAGAGGTGGAGTTAACGAAAAATCTCGACGCGGGGATCGCGATCAAGCAGGTCAAGCCGGAGGAAGTTACATTGCTCCGCGTATCAAGGAAGAAGTGATGGACAAGCTGTTCGGAACGGACGGCATTCGTGGAGTCGCCGGCGAGCCGCCGTTGGATCGGGACGACGTTTACAGGATCGGGCACTGCTTGACGAGCTACCTCAAAGGGACACATGAGCGGCCGCGGCTTCTCATTGGCCGGGACACCCGCGTGTCCGGCCCATGGATCGAGCGCTTGCTCCGCCGCGCGATCGAAGATGCGGGTGGAGTCGTGGAGCTGTGCGGTGTTGTCTCCACCCCGGCCGTTTCGTTTCTCGCCCGCAAGACTGCCGCGCAGGCCGGCATCATGATCAGCGCTTCGCACAATCCTTATGAGGACAACGGGATCAAAATCTTCTCTTCCGACGGAATCAAGTTCAATGACTCCGTGGAAGAGGGGCTGGAAATTCGGATCCTTTCCTGCGCGCTTGCAGCGCCGAACGGGTTCGGCGCCGATCCGAACGCCCTTGAGTTCGACCACTCCCTCGCGCCGCAGTATCAGCACTTCTACACGGATTACCTGCGCTCCTGCCTCGCTCCCGGCTTCCACCTGCGCGGAGTGCGCCTGGTCGTGGACTGCGCGCACGGCTCGCTCTCGAACATCGCTCCCTCGTTCCTGCGGAGCCTGGGGGCTCGTGTGCATGCAGTCCATTGCCAACCCGACGGGCGCAACATCAACCGTCGGGCCGGCGCCCTGCACCTCGGAGTGCTGCAGGAGGAAGTCCTGGCACAAAAGGCGGATCTCGGAATCGCATTCGACGGCGACGCGGACCGCGCGATGTTCGTGGACGCCGAAGGCCGGGTTCGCGATGGCGACGACGCGCTTTACCTGCTCGCCCGCTATGCCTGCTTTGAGGATGCGCCGCGCACCATTGTAGGCACGGTAATGGCAAACCTGGGCCTGGAAGTCGCGCTCGAAGAGCTTGGGTTCCGCTTGATTCGCACGTCGGTCGGCGACCGGTTCGTGCTCGAAGAGATGCTGCGACTCGGAGCCGTTTTCGGCGGAGAGCAGTCCGGACACATCATCATGACGCGCCTCGCCCGCACCGGCGACGGCCTGCTCACGGCCCTCAAGGTCCTGGAGATTCTCTCCGCACAGAAGCAGGACCTGGCCACTTTATGCAGCCCGGTGAAACGCTTCCCTCAGGTGCTCCGGAATGTCCCCGTGCGCGAAAAGGTTTCCTTCGAGAGCATCGCCGGACTGCGCGACGCGGAGGCGGCCTGCAACGAAAAGCTCGGCGCGCGCAGCCGCATCCTGCTCCGTTACTCGGGCACGGAAAAGCTCGCCCGCGTAATGGTCGAAGGCGAAGACGAGCGCATGGTCAACGAAGTCGCCGAGAAACTCGCGTCCTTCTTCAAGTGACTCGCCTCTCTCAACCGACGAATGACGGGGTGCAGACATTGATTTCGAGCTTGCCCATGCGCTTGGTGTAAGCAGGGTCGCCGGAGGGAGTAACCAAGTAATTTTGGCCTTTCGGGTAGTAGCTTCGGAAGACCTGCAGGGCAGCGCTGTCGAACGCGCCGGGATCCCACTTGCACTCGATGGCGTCGATTTCGCCGCGCCGGCGCGCAAGCACGAAATCCACTTCGCGCCCGGCTTTGTCGCGCCAATAGCGGACCGGTGTGTCTGCGAAACGGGCTTGCAGGTGCTCCAGAACCAGATGTTCCCAGAGCGCACCGAGATCTTCGTGGCGGAGAGGATCCCATCCACGAGCGAAGCTGACGAAGCCGGTGTCAAAAGCAAATGCCTACGCTTTTTTTGCGCCTGCTGCACGGGACAGGTTTTCCACCTGCGCCGTGTGGTTGCGGTCGTGGTCCACAAGATGCGCGACCAGTTGTCGAAGCGTAAGCTCGCCGTAGCTCGGGTGCTGTCCCGCTTTGTTCCAGGCCGCTTCGGGAAGCCCTTTGAGCAGAGCGACGTGGCCGCTGCGCAGAGCTTGAAAGGTAGCAAGCGCCCCTTTCACAGGCTGCTGCCGATACTGGAGGCTGTTCGCCCACGCGTCCTGATCAAACGCAACCAGAGCAGCCCCCGGCTCCGAAAGTATCTTGCGATAACGCAACCCGTAGACCAGCTCGCAATCGGCGAGGTGGCAGACAATCTCCTTCGCAGACCATTTGTCGGGTGACGGCCGGGCTGCTGCCTTCCTCGCACCTAATCCGGCGACCAATCGCTCCAGGCGGCGCGCAGTGCCGGCAAGGTTGGTCAAAGCTTGGTCAATTGTGTAGTCATGGCTCTTCTTGCACATTGGACAGGGCATATTGAACTCCTTCAGGGGTCGTATCGGGTGAACAATACCACAAGCGCACAAGAAGTCAGGAGTCAGAAGAAAAGCAACGCTGCTGGGGCTCCAGATCTCAGGGCGGATCTCTTTCCTGCGTGCATTCCCGATCGCGACAACGTCTCGGAAATTACACAATAATTGAAACTAAAATGCTTCGGGCCACGCTTTTGGAGTTGTTTCAAGGGGCATAGGGATCGAGGGGCAAAGGGTTCCCACTTTCATCCTTCGCACCCCTCTGTCTCTTGGTCCCTCTGCCCCTTTGCCTCTTGAGCCCTTGCCCCTCTGCCCCTAAAGTCGGCGGGCAAAGCGAGCTAGGTTCTTCTGTCGTCAAAACGGAAGACACGGAGGCCCTCCTCTCCGTCCGCCAAAAAGACCAAAATGCGGCCGTCCGGCTCGGCTACTGCCTTTACGCCAAGGGAGGTGCCGCGAGTCGGCAGCTCCTTGATCAAGCGCGGTTGGCGCGGATCCTGCACGTCTAGTACGGCAAGTCCCCTTTTCCAGTTGGCGACGAAAAGACAGTTGCCGCACCACGCGACTCCGTGAGCCCAGCCGCCTGTCGCCGGATGAGGAGCGTCCGCCGGATTGAGGCTGAGTGCATGGCGCGAAATGAGCGAGGGGCGCCCGGCTGCGTCGAAGGCTACCAGGGAGACGCCGCCATGCCCTTCTGCCACTGCGGCCATAGGGCGTCCTCTGGACTCTCCGAAACCGATGCAGATGGCAGTCGCCGGCGAAGGCATCACACCGATCTCGATCGGGCGTTCCGGCAGGCTGACATCGACGACCCGGAGGCCATAACTCCAATCCGCCAGCAGTGCCCGGTCGCCCCATAGTTTGACGTCGTGCGACCAGCCCGGCGTCGGGAGCGCCGCCAGAACATCGAGACCCGCTTCGCCAATGCGAGCGATGACCAAACCATGCGAGCCATAGGCTGCAAAAGCGAGGTCGCCTCTCGTCACGACTGCATTTGCGATGTCTCCATTCGCGAAGCGCGCTGCCGCCTTGCCGTCGGACGAGACAAGCACGAGCCCCTCAAATCGGGACGCAAGCAGAGGCTGGCCGTGATGCGGCGCCAGCGAGATTACATCCTGCACGGGCGCGAAGACCCTGGGCGCCGACCATCCGGCAGCGCGATCGAAAACCAGAAATCCCCCCTGGCGATCAGAGACGTACACCGCGCCGTTGTCGAGCGCAACGTCGTGAGCCCATCCGGCTGTGTCATAGCGCGCGATCTCCTCAATCACCGGCCCACGGCCTGTGCTACAGGAGAGCGCCGCACCAAGTAACAGTCCTGCGATCCAAACGAAAAATGACGTCATTCACCATAATCTAAACCACAAAGACCTCGAAGACCTCAAAGAAATTGCTTGAATCCTTTGAGGTCCTCGAGGTCTTCGTGGTTTGATTTTCGACAGGGGCATCTGCTATCCTCCACGCTCGTTATGACGGTTCAGAAGATAAAGTCTCTCGATGAGATCGTGCAGATTCGGGAGCGGCTGCGCCGCGAGGGCAAGAAGCTGGTCTTCACCAACGGCTGCTTCGATCTCCTGCATGCCGGACATGTGCGCTACCTCAATCAGGCGCGCGCCTTGGGCGATGCACTGGTGGTCGCCGTCAACAGCGACCGGTCGGTCCGGGAGATCAAAGGGGAGGGGCGTCCAATCACGCCCGAGGACGAGCGGGCGGAGGTTCTTGCTGCCCTGGCTTGCGTTGACTATGTTTTTTTATTCGACGATCTCACGCCGCAACGCGTAATCGACGCCATTGTTCCGGACGTTCTGGCCAAGGGTGCGGACTGGGGAACCTCTGAAATCGTGGGCCGTCAAACCGTGGAGAGCGCCGGCGGCACCGTCCGAAGAATTCCTCTAGTAAAAGGCACTGCCACCTCCACCATCATAAAGAAGGTTCTGACCCGGTTCGGCTCGCGCCGCACAAGGTAGATCGTGATTCATCTGAAGAGGCTGTTTGAAAGCGCAACCCAGAGCGGCGTGCTGCGCGACATGTCGGCACGCCTGCAACAGGGAATTCGTAGCCTCACGGTCGAGGGGCCCGTTGGCGGGGCGAAGGGGCTGACCATCGCTCACGCGGCCCTGGCCGAGCAGCGGCCCCTGGCAGTCCTGACGGGAACGACCAACGAGGCGCGCAACCTGGAGCAGGAGATCAGCTTCTTTCTCAGGCTGCTCTCACCAACCCCGCCGCGTGTGATCCTTTTGCCCAGCCTGGAGGTGGATCCCTATCGCGGCCTATCTCCGCATCCCGACATCGCGGCAGCCCGCGCCCAGGCAATCTGGCAGTTGTTGCAAGGTGGCCCTGCAGTCGTTGTCGCGTCGGTGAGAGCGGCTGCCATGCGCCTGCACAGCCCGCAACGCTTCCTTTCCTATTGTCTGGAGCTTACGAAGGACCAGCCTTATGCGCCCGCTCTGCTGCAGCAGTACCTCGACGAAGCGGGGTACGCAGAAGACGACCCGGTGACAGATCCCGGGGAATGCTCGCTGCGCGGCGGGATTCTCGACATTTACCCGCCACACATGGAAAGCCCGGTGCGCATCGAGTTCTTTGGCGACCAGATCGAATCGATGCGCCTGTTCGATGTGGATTCCCAGCGCTCCATCTCCACGATTCCCAGGGTCGAACTGATCCCGATGCGCGAGTATTGCCTGAGGCGCCCGCTGCTCGAACTCTGGGCCGAGGAAGCGCTCAAACGCTGGAGCGAACCGTTTCATAAGTTTCTCGAGGAGGAACTGGCACTCGCGCGCGCGGGAGAGCCTTTCCCTGCGTTCGAGTTCATGCTGCCTGCGGTCGATCCGCTGGACCAGACGCTGTTCGATTATTTGAGAGGATACCGCCTGGTTCTGGCCGGCCGCGAGATTCTGGAAACGACACTCGCCAAATATCACGCTGAACTCTACGAGCGCTTCGTCGACCACGTGGAGGCCTGCAAGCCGGTGCTTGCGCCGGAAGAGATTTATGTCACAAGCGACCAGTTCCACGCCGCCTTGGAACGTTTCCCCCGCCTGCAGGTCGAGGAGCTGAGCGTCGAGCACAAGGACGAAAATCCGCCTCTCTACCTTCCCTCCCAGAGTACCAGGAAGTATCACGGCAACATCCGCGACCTCATTGCCGACCTGCGGAAATTCGGCGAGGCGGGAGAGCGGATCGTTCTTCTTTTCGCCAACCTGGGCCGGGCCGAGCGCGTCAACGACATTCTCAAGGAGTACGAGATCCCGGCCCATCTCTGCCTGAGTGACGAGGAGGCCGTCTCGGTGAACGAACCCGCAGACCGGGCGGTTTTGCTCGGAGTGGGATCGCTTCATGCCGGCTTCTTCCTTCCCGCACTGCAGCTGCGCGTCCTGACCGGGACCGATGTCTTCGACGAGTCGGAAGTGGCGGCGGCGCCGAAACGCGCGCGCAGCGCGCACCGGCTGTTCATTTCCGATTTCCGGGACCTCAAGCTTGGGGATTACGTCGTCCACATCGATCACGGCATCGGCCGGTTCCAGGGCCTGAGGTCGATCGATCTTCAGCAGGGAAGGAAGGAGTTCGTGCTCCTGACTTATCAGGACGACGCCAAACTGTACGTGCCGGTCGAGCGGCTTGACCTCATCCAGAAATACAGCAGTGTGGACGGCGCCCACCCGGCGCTGGATCGGCTGGGAGGGACAAGCTGGGAACGGACCAAGACCCGGATCAAGAAATCAATGCGGGATATGGCCAGCGAGCTGTTGAAGCTTTACGCCGAGCGCCAGCTCGTGGCCGGCTATGGTTTCGCGGCCGACACGACCTGGCAGCGCGAGTTCGAGGACTCGTTCGAGTTCGAGCTGACCCAGGACCAGTTCGATGCCATCGTGGCAGTCAAGAGCGACATGGAATCGGCGCGGCCCATGGACCGGCTCTTGTGCGGTGACGTCGGCTACGGCAAGACCGAAGTGGCCATGCGCGCGGCGTTCAAGGCCGTCATGGACGGCAAGCAGGTCGCCGTTCTGGCTCCGACCACCGTGCTGGCGTTTCAGCACTACAACACTTTCCGGCAGCGCTTCACGGCCTTTCCCATGTGCATCCAGCTGCTGTCGCGCTTCCGCAGCCCCAAAGAACAAAAGCAGGCCATCAACGATCTCGAGAGCGGACGCATCGACATTATCATCGGCACGCACCGTCTGCTGTCCAAGGACGTCGCCTTCAAAGATCTCGGGCTGGTAGTCGTCGACGAAGAACAACGCTTCGGGGTTGCCCATAAAGAGCGTCTCAAGGCGCTCAAGACGCGCGTCGACATAGTCACGCTGACAGCCACTCCTATTCCGCGCACGCTGCACATGGCGTTGATGGGACTGAGGGACATGTCCACGATCGAAACGCCCCCCAAAAACCGCCTGGCCATTCAGACCTCGGTGCTCCGGTTCAGCCAGGATGTGGTGCGTTCTGCGATCGAGCTCGAGCTGGCCCGCAACGGCCAGGTTTACTTCGTGCACAACCGCGTGGAATCGATCCATTCGGTGGCCGCCATGGTCCAGAGGCTCGTTCCGGAGGCGCGCATCGGCGTTGCTCACGGCCAGATGTTGGAGCGGGAGCTCGAACGTGTCATGATGCGCTTTGTCGAGGATCAACTGGACGTCCTGGTCGCGACCACCATCATCGAGAACGGTTTGGACATACCCAGGGTAAACACCATCATCATCGATAGAGCGGATCTGTACGGCATGGCGCAGCTTTATCAGTTGCGCGGCCGCGTAGGCCGTTCGGACCGGCGCGCGTATGCCTACCTCCTCGTTCCCTCCGACGAGGCGCTGTCGGATGTGGCGCGCAACCGGCTGGCCGCGATTCGGGAGTTCAGCGATCTCGGCACCGGGTTCCGGGTCGCTGCGCTCGATCTCGAGATACGGGGCGCCGGGAACATGCTCGGCGGCGAGCAGCACGGACACATCAACGCTGTCGGGTTTGACCTTTACTGCCAGCTGCTCGAACAGACCGTCGAAGAGCTGCGCGGGCTGAAGCCCGAGACGGAGATCTCCTCCACCCTCAATCTGAATCTCGACATCCGCATCCCCGAATCTTACATCGCCGACGAAAGCCAGCGGCTGCGCATGTACAAACGCATCTCTTCCGCGCGCGACCCGGCCGAACTCGACGCGATGCGACAGGAGATGATCGACCGCTTCGGACCCTACCCGGAGCAGGTGGAATATCTCTTCCGTTACGCCGCCCTGCGCCAGGAGACGCTCGCGCTCCAGATCCAGGCCGTCGAACGCCGCCGGGGCCAGATCTTCTTCCGCTTCGTGGATCAGTCCAAGGTCAGTGCGCAGAAGCTGCTCAACTTCGTGTCACGGAACAAACGAGCTTCCTTTTCCCCGCGAGGCGTACTTACCCTCGAGGCCGCGGATCTCCCCCCTGCCGGTTTGTTCGACGCCATCCATAAGGTCCTCGATCAGATCCGCCGGTGAAAGCGCCGGCGCAGACCCCACGTCGCATACCGGCGCTTTTCGGCGGCACGACACCGCTTGCCGGTGCTTCGATAGGGGCGCCATGACACCGCGAGCGGCTGCGGGGCCCGAGGCCCGCGGCCGCAGGGGTGCAATTGGAAGTGGGAGTCAACCCCAGGCAAGTCGTCAGCTTCTACCCAACGATTTTAAGCGAAAAACGAACCACGAAGACCTCCAAGACCTCTAAGAAACAAAGGCAACGGGATTCGCTTCTACGACCCACACATGGGCCAGCGCTGCGCGCGCGAGCGACTTTGCCCGGGCGCTTTGGAAAAACGCTCCCATCCCCAAACATTGATTGCGTTCTTGAACATCTTGCGTTTTCCCACAGCGCCCGGGCAAAGTCGCTGGCCGGAGGCCGCCCATGTGTGCGTCTAGAAACATACTCCGCCGAGCCCCGAATGAATAGACATAGCCTCAAGGAGAAATTCTTGGTGGTCTTGGTGGTCTTTGCGGTTCGCATTATCGCGGCCGGTCTGTCGGGTTCGCAAAAACCGCCACTATCCAGCTCAACCTCGTGTCGCTCTGGATGGAGCCTGACTCCCACTCTTGATTGCACCGCGGCTGCAGTTTGGAGTGGGATGCGCATGATAATTCGTCTATTATTATCTTTTGGGGCCTTTGGCGGAGGGGATGTACTTTGCCCTGGCCATTCGCTATTATTATGGTTTCGCCAGCGGGCGCCGACTTTGTGATCAGGAGAGCCAGCCATGCCTCTCAGACGGTGGCAGGTGCCCGGCTTGATCTTCCTGCCCGCGTTTTTCTGCCTTGAAAGCTGCGGCCTGAAGGAGAGAGCAAGACCGGAAAGCAATACCGCTGTCGTTGTGCGGGTGGGGAAGAAAGGCTATAGCAAGGCTGATCTGGACCGGTTCTTTGACAGCAGGCTGAACGAGCTGCGCGGATCGGTTGCCGCCGACGAAGTGAAATCGGCCCTGCTCGATTCCTTCATCGAGGAAAAACTGCTTCTCAGCAAGGCGGAACAACTAAAGATTGAACCCAATCCGCAAGTTCTCGAATCGATGCGCAAAAAACTGTCCGCCAGCGGCGGCAGCAGCGGCGACCTCAAGCTCGACAAGGATCTCGAACAGAGCATGGCGGAGAGCCTCAGGGCACAGGAATACCTGCACGATCATGTTTTCAAGGGCCTGTCGGTAACCAAAGAGGAATGCGAGGCCTATTACAAACAGCATCTCGACGAATTCGTCCGCAATGATGTGGTTCACGTGCGCGAAATCCTTGTGGACACCGCAGAGGAGGCGATGAAGGTCCGGGCTTCCCTGAAGGCAAATCGGAACAGGAACTTCGCTGAATTGGCTCGGCGTTATTCGAAGGCCCCGACTGCGGCCGACGGCGGCGATCTGGGTACTTTCCAAAGGGGTGAGCTGCCCGAGGAATTCGAGAAGGTTATTTTCCCTCTGGCACCCGGCACGGTCGGCAAGCCTGTGAGTACGCAGTACGGGTATCATATATTCTTGGTGGAAGAAAAAATTCTGGCGCACCAGCAGAAGTACTATGAAGTCGAAGGTGAGATCCATGAGAAACTGCTGCTCGCACGCCAGCGGGCGGCGCTCGACGGGGAACTCGCATCCCTGGAAAACCAGATCCCGGTCCAGGTGGATCGCGAAAAACTGGATTTCAAGTATGTTGGCGCGCGGCTCGCCTCCGGCGGAGGGAAATCGCAATGAGAAATCTCCTATGGCTTGTTGGCTCGATGCTGATCCTCAGCTCGGGCTTGCAAACCCAAACCAACCCTCCAAAGATAGTGGATCGCATTGTCGCCCAGGTGAACGACGACATCATTACGCTGTCGGATGTCAACCGCGAGATCGCCGGGGAGCGTGAACAGTTGGCCGCCAGATTCGCCGGCGATCAGCTGGAACAGGAATTAAAGAAGGTGCAAAAGAATGTGCTTGAGTACCTGATCCAGCAGAAGCTGTTCCTCCAGAAGGCAAACGAACTGGGAATCGGCTCCGGCACGGAGCTTGATGTCTCGGTCTCGTCATTTGTCGAGCAAAAACGCAAGGAACTCAACATCAAGGACATGGACGAGTTCGAGCGCCTACTCGAGCAGCAGGGCATGAGCATGAGCAGTTATCGGGAGGACATAAAAAAGCAGGTGATCGTCCAGGACCTGCTCGGCTACTTCGTCGACTCGCGGATCACCCTGCTTTCTGAAGAGGTGGAGCGCTACTACAAAGAGCATCAAAAGGACTTTTCGTCGCCGGAAGAGGTAACTCTTAGCGAGATCCTCATCCCTGGCGCCAGCACGGACGGGAATGCAGAATCGCTGGCCAACGGATACCGCGATCGTCTGCTGAAGGGTGAATCGTTTGCCGCGCTCGCGAGCCAGTACTCAAAAGGGCCTACCGCCAGCAAAGGCGGCAGTATCGGGACCTTCTCGTTGTCGAAGCTTAACCCGCAGATCGCTCTCGCTGTCACCTCCGTGAAGGTGGGTGACATCTCCGCCGTGGTCAAGATCCCCGAGGGATACGCGATCTATCATGTCGACGAACGCAAGGCCTCTGTGGTGCGTCCGTTCGAAGAGGTAAAGAACGACATCAGGCAGATCCTATACCAGCAAAAGCGCCAGCCGGAATACGACAGATTCGTAGCGCAGTTGAAAGAGGATGCTTACATTCAGATTTTTAGTGAGCTCGGGATCGGGAAATGAAGAGATCTAACCATTTGACTCCTGGCGAGTTCGAACTGATGGAGATTCTCTGGCCGCTGGGAGAGGCAAGCGTCAGGAACGTGTGGGAGAGGGTGAACCCTGGGCGAGGCCTCGCCTATACCACAGTTATGACAGTCCTTGAGAAAATGTATCGGAAAGGGATCCTTGCTCAGCGCAAGAAGGGGAAGGCCTACCTTTACTCTGCCATTCTCGGCCGCGATGAGGCGCTCAAGGGCATCTTCGAGTACATCCGCAACGCCTACTTCGCCGGTTCCTACCCGGAATTCGTCGCCTTTGTCAACAGGCACTGTGCTCCCGTCGCAGCGAACCCAACCGGACCGGCCCCGGCTGAAGCCAGTGAAACCGCAGAGGAACACAAGTAAGCACGAATCGACATCTGCGTACGGTCCGCCATGGACAGTTCTGGGAATCGCAGGGAATAGGAGATCACCAAGCTCAGCCCCCAACCAATTCGGCATCCCTTAGGAGATCCCTGGCATCGCGGGAAGGGACCGCGAAAACTCCTCGCGGATGCACATCAGTTGCGAGACTGAGCTTGGATCACGGGAAATTACACAAGATTAAATGCACTTCGTATGCCAATCGATACGCCCTGCTTGCCGTCCATGTAAGCAGCTGCATTTGCCTGGTCTTACAAGAGCCTCCCGCCAGCCGCTTTGCTCAAATAGCGGCTGCAAAGATTCAATTAATTGGATTTGGATTGGGCTTTTTTGAACCAAGACTGAACTGGATTAACAAATGACGAGTGACAGATGAAATGCACGCGTGTTCATTTCGTGAGTCGTTACTCGTCAATCGGGTATGATTTCATCCAAGTGGGTAGTCAGGAGGTGCCCGAGCTCGAACAGGCGGCGGAAGCCGTTGCGAAGCTTCAGTTGCAGATCGAGAGTCTGATCCTCGTCTTTGAATGACTCGGCGATTTGCGCGACTTGATTTTTCAGCTCAGAGTCCGAAAGTGAGACAAAAAGCTGCATCATTTCCACCAGCCGGTAAAGGGCATTCAGGAGATGTTCCCATTCGGTGCCGGCACGGCTCGAACCTGCAGCGAAGCGTTCTTCCACTCGCCGGATGGCTGAAGTCGCCTTTGTACCCTCGCCCAGCACGAGCGTCATCAAGCCAAGGAGTGGGAAAGCCGCCCGCAGAGCGAGGGCAGAACCTTCAATCTGGCTCGCCTCTTGGACCCGCGCTCGCACCTGCTCGTCGACGCCTCGAACAAGATTCACGGCGGAGGCGTTGCCGGTGGAGAACTGATGACTGAGCGTGTTCATGTGGTTATAAAGAGCGAAGGTGGCATTGACCAGACAGTTGCTAAATCCCCGCGCTTTGCGGGATCCTTCGCGAAAATGCCTCAGACGTTCCTCGATCAGGTCCCTGTGTCTTTTGTCCCGATCAAGTGACAGGGATAGGAATCCGAACACCTCGGCAGCGTGATAGGCGGCGGCAACGATCTGCTTTTCGACATCGCCCTCGTGCTCCGCGGATTGTTCCAGGTACCTGCGCCACAATTGCATCAGGTATTCGCCTGATTTGCCCTGCCCTGGAGGGTAGACCATGAGCATAATTATTCTCCACCCAAGCCGTTCGGCACAACTGCTATAATGTGTTGCCCATGTTCAAGATCCGAGATGTCGAAATAGATCCGCCTCTGGTGCTGGCTCCGATCGCCGGGTGCACGGACACACTCTTTCGCCAGGCCATCAAATCATTGGGAGGATGCGGTCTGGTCGTGTCGGAACTGGTCAGCACCGAGGGAATGACCCGCCGTCAGAACCGCACCTTTCGTCTCACCCGCTTTGAAGCCTGCGAGCGCCCCGTTTCCGTCCAGGTTTTTGGCTCCGATCCGGCGCGCATGGCGGAGCCGGCAGCAATGGTACAGGAAATGGGTGTTGACATCATCGACATCAATGTCGGCTGCCCAGTCAAGAAAGTGGTGAAACAGGGGGGCGGAAGCAATCTCCTGCGCGACCTCCCCTTGCTTGAGAAGATCTTCAAGGCAGTCCGCAAAGCTGTGACGATTCCGCTCACAGCGAAAATCCGCACCGGCTGGGACCGGAACAGCATCAATGCTCTCGAGGTCCTGAAGCTTGCCGAGGATTGTGGCGTCGAAGCCCTGACGGTGCATGGACGGGCGCGCTGCGACCTGTTCTCGGGCCGCGCCGACTGGTCGGTGATTGCTCGCGTCAAGGAAGCAGCCTGCATCCCGGTCATCGGAAACGGAGATGTCTTCGACCCGGCCGATGCAGAGCGCATGTTCCGCGAGACCGGAGTGGACGGTGTCATGATCGGGCGGGGCGTCTTATCGAACCCCTGGCTGATTCGCCAGTGCTATGACCATCTATGCGGGAATACCGTGCGCAGGATCACGTTACAGGAAAAGGCCGATTTCACGCTCTCCTTTCTCCGGCGTGCGTCCGAGGGCGTTCCGCCGGCCGTTGCCGTCGCGAAAATGAAACGGATGGGCAGCTATCTCTCGAAGGGCATTCCAGACGGAGCTCGCCTGCGCGCGGGCATACACTCCGCCGGCACTTGCGACGAGATCCTGAACCTGATCGAGGACTTTTTCGCCCGAACCTCTTGAAACCACAAAATAACTGGCGCGGCGGCAGTCACAAAGTTCACCACAAACGCACGGAGATACAAAGAGCGCAGGAGTGGGATTCGACGTGGTTATGCGGAGCGTTCGCGCCTCTTGCGCTGCCGGCCGAAGAGAGCCGCAACTCCAATGCTGAGAAGGTAAAGGAGAATCATCGGCGCCGACCAGAGCAGCAGGTTGAAGGCGTCCCCCGTGGGCGACAGGATAGCAGCGACAGCAACCATGATGACAATCGAGTACTTGAACTTGCTCCATAGGAAGCGGGCGGACACCAGCCCGAACATTGACAGGAAGGCAACAATTACCGGCATCTCGAAAATCAATCCAAAGCCCAGAAGCATCATGAGCGTGAGGTCAAGGTACTCGTTGATTATGATCATGGGCGTGAAGTTACCGCCGATCTGCAGTAGGATTGCGTATGCCGGATACAGGACGAAGTAGTAGCAGAAAGCGCCCCCCGCCAGAAAGAGGATTACCGACGAAAGCATGAAGGGAACGACGTACTTCTTTTCCCTACGATACAGGCCGGGTGCAATAAACTTCCAAACCTCGTAGAGAGACAGTGGGACTGTCAGGAAGATTCCGGCCAGCATCGCCACTTTGATATACATGGTAAAGGGGGCGGTGGGATTGGTGTAGACGAGCTTCGCGCCATTCAAAGATCTAACAATAGGGATCGAAATCCAGTTGTAGATATCTGTCGAGAAATAAAAGCAGGCAGCGAAGCCGATGCCGAGGTAAGTGATAATCCTGATCAGCCGGCGACGCAATTCATCGAGATGCTCGAGGAAGGACATCTTGCCGGATTCTGCTTCCGCCTCGGACTGGCCGGCCTCGGTTTCCAGCTCAATCGTTGAGTCCTTCATTTAGTCTCTTTGGCGGCTTCTTCAGATTCGACGGAGGACTCTTTGAGAAGGTTTTTCATCTCTTCCTTCTCTTTGTCCAGCCGGACTTCCTCTTCCCAGGTTCGTTTCAGGTCGTTTGAGGCTTTCTTGAACTCCGCGAGTCCTTTCCCCAGCGACTTTCCAATCTCCGGCAGTTTTCGCGGTCCGAAGACGATGAGGGCCAGGATAAAAATGACGATGATCTCAGGCATTCCCAGGTTGCCCATACGATTACCTGCTTTCTGACGCTCGCGCCCGAACAAACCAAGTTTTAACAACAAGTGTAAATAAGGGTCTCAGGCAAGTCAAGCAATGCTCTTTGATTGTGTGCAATTGGAAGTGGGAGTCAACTCCAGGCAAGTCGTCAGCTTCTGCACAACAATTTTAAGAGAAAAACGAACCACGAAGACCTCCAAGACCTCAAAGAAACAAAGGCAGCGGGATTCGCTTCTACGACCCACACATGGGCGGCCTCCGGCCATGTGTGCGTCTAGAAACATACTCCGCCGAGCCCCGAATGAATAGACATAGCCTCAAGGAGAGATTCTTTGAGGTCTTTGCGGTTTGCATTATCGCGGCCGGTCTGTCGGGTCCGCAAAAACCGCCACTATCCGGCTCAACCTCGTGTCGCTCTGGATGGAGCCTGACTCCCACTCTTGATTGCACCCTCCTTGATTCTTCGCCTTGCCACCGCCAGATCGGCATGCTATACTCGCTTGGTTTTGCTGAAACCAGATGTGGAGCCATCCCTTTATGAAGCATAGATTTGCAGTCCTGGTAATCCTTGTTGTAGTGACATCCTCGCTGGTGGGTGGCTTCCTCGGTGGCAGTGCCTCAGCCGTAAGCGGCTCTGCGCAGAACTCTCCCAACGATTTCATCCGGGAATTTACAGAGGCGATCGATGTCATCCAGAAAAACCATGTGGACAACGTCGGTGCCGACCAGCTGATCTACAGCGCGATCAAAGGCATGCTGCGCATGTTGGATCCGCATTCCAACTTTTTCGATCCCAAGGAGTTTGCGCGCCTGCGCGAGGAGCAGCACAGCAAGTATTACGGCCTGGGTATCCGCGTCCGGAAACTGATGCCGTGGAGCGATCGCGGCCGGGTGGTGATTGTGGCGCCTCCTTCCATCGGCTCCCCTGCCGATAAGCGCGGCCTGTGCGCCGGCGATGTGATTACCAACATTTCAGGCCAGAACATCGACGACTGGACGCAGGATGAAATAATAGACCATCTGCGCGGCCCTCGCGGAACGACCGTGGATATCACAGTGGAGCGGCCGGGAGTTCGCAATCCCCTGCATTTCAGGGTTGAGCGTGAGGAAATTCCCATCATCAACGTTCCCTATGCATTCGAGGTCAAGCCCGGAATCGGCTACATCAAGATCGATAACTTCGCCGAAACTACAGCCGACGAACTGAAGCGAAGTCTCGACAAGCTGGGAGCAAACAAGCTCTCCGGCCTCATTATCGATTTGCGCGATAATCCCGGGGGACTGCTCAATCAGGCTATCGACGTCACGGACTTCTTCATCCCCAAAAGCGAGATGATCGTTTCCACCAAGGGCCGGGTGCAGAACACGAATCGATCCTACCTCGCGCCCAGCCTGGAGAAGATTCGGGTTCCGCTCGTGGTGCTGATCAACAATCGCAGCGCGAGCGCCTCCGAAATCGTGGCGGGCGCGCTGCAGGATCACGACCGGGCGCTCATCGTGGGTGAAACCAGTTTCGGCAAGGGTCTGGTTCAATCCGTTTACCCCTTGGACGGCAGCAATACGGGGATGGCCCTGACTACGGCGAGGTACTACACTCCCAGCGGGCGTTTGATCCAGCGTGACTATTCGGGCTCAGCTTTTGACTACTACAATCTTCCCAATGCCTCCAGTGTCGAGAACAAGAAACGTGAAGTGAGGAACACCGACAGCGGCCGCCAAGTTCTCGGCGGCGGGGGCATCACCCCGGACGCAGCCGTTCCGTTGCGCGAACTCAACCGTTTTGAGACCATACTGGCTTCCAGATATATCTTTTTTGAATATGCGCGGCGCCTCGCTTCAGGGCAAGTGCCGGCGGCCAGCAATTTTCACCTTCCCTTAAAGAATGATGAGGTAAAATCCTCAGCGCAACGGGCCGAACTGGCGGCGGCTTCCAAGTTCGAGGTTACCGCCTCCATGCTGGACGATTTCACGGAATTCCTGCGCAGTCAGAAGGTGGAATTCACTGCTCAGGACATATCCGACAACATTGAGTTCATCAAGCGCGGTATCAAGCAGGAAGTCTTTAACACAGCCTTCGGACTCGAGGAAGGCAGGCGGGTGTCAATCCAGGGTGACACACAGGTGCAGAAGGCTCTGGAACTGATGCCCGAAGCGAAGATGTTGATGACGACCGGGCGCTTGACTCCGGTCGTGCAGGCTCCAGTAATCAAAAAGTAGCCGGTCCGACTACTGAACCATGAAGCGGCTTCCGCCCATTCTAGCTCTTGTAGGATTTTGCGCGCTTTCTATGCCTGCGTCGCTCTTCTGCCAGCCCCAGCGCGTGATCCTCGGAGCGACCTCCTCGCTTGCTAATGGAAACAGGCCCGGAAGCGTTGATGCATATCTCCCCAACGACCCGGATATCCCTCCCAAGATGCTCGACGTCATGCGAGCAAGCGAGATGCATTATCTCGAGGGGTCCAGCCTGATCAAGGCGGGTGATTCAGCGAAGGCGCGCATCGCGTTCGACGCGGCAGTCGACCTCCTGCTGCAGTCCGAATGGAATCTCTCCTCCACTCCAGTTCTCGGCACTTTTTTCCAGGATCTCATCCACAAGATACAGCGGGACGAATCTCGCTACCTTCGATCCGACGATGACTCTGAGGAAAAGCCGGAGCACGCGGTCGTTGATGAACTCGAGAAAATAGACCTGATCCCAATCCGGGTCGATCCGGCGCTCAAGAATGCGGTTGAGGCCGACATACTAAACTCCAAGTACGACGTTCCGGTTGTTGTTAACGAAAGCGTGCTTAAGTCGCTGAACTACTGGCTCATTAATGCTCGAAAGCACTTCGTCGACGGCCTGATACGCTCGGGCCGGTACCAGCAGATGATCGAGGGGATCTTCCGCGAAGAGTTGGTGCCTCTGGATCTTATGTACCTGGCGCAGGTCGAGAGCCTCTTCGAACCTGGTGCGGTGTCGCGCGCCTTCGCAAAGGGGATCTGGCAATTCTCCAGGGGCACGGCGATCCGGTACGGACTAAAGGTCAACAAATATGTTGACGAACGCGCGGATCCCGAAAAGTCCACGCGCGCTGCCGCTCGTTATCTCAGCGACCTTCACGCAATGTTCAATGACTGGAACCTGGCGCTGGCCGCCTATAACTGGGGCGAGGGGTCAGTCCAGCGACTGGTCGACAGGAGTGGCGTGACCGACTTCTGGCGTCTGGCAAGTTTAAAGCGCACGATGCCCAAGGAAACCAAGAACCATGTCCCCATGGTCATGGCCAGCATCATTCTGGCCCGCAATCCTGAAAAATATGGCCTTCCCTTGGACCTGGAGCCTCCGCTTAGTTACGACCGGGTTACGATCTCGAAGCGGGTGAACCTAAAAGCAGTCGCCAAGGTTCTTGACGTATCCGTTGACGTGCTCAAGAAGCTCAATCCATCGCTGAGAACCTCCCTTACCCCTCCTGACGATCCAAACTTCGAGCTGAACGTACCCGCGGGAATGGGCTCGGACTTCGCTGAGAAGCTGGCCGATTTATCCCTCGCCGATCTCAGAACCGATCCTGAATTCAACGGCCGCTATAAGGTCAAAGCGGGTGAAACCTTGTCATCCATTGCAGCACGTTATCGAGTCTCCGTCGAGGAGCTCCAAGCGGCCAACAGCCTCAGTTCGCCGAAATCACTGCGCGCCGGCTCCTGGCTCAAGGTACCCTCGACCTCATCGGCCGCCGGATCCTCGCCTCCGTCAGGTGAAGCTCGCCGTCACCTGGTGAAGTCCGGCGAAACCCTAAGTTCGATCGCCGCCCGCTACGGCGTCTCGGTTGCCGCTCTCCAGAAGGCGAACGGCATTCAATCGCCACGTTCTCTGAGAGCTGGCACCTGGCTTGAGATCCCTCCGAAAAAGAGTTAGCCCTCGCGTGTCACACACTCCTGACGAACCGGACTGCCGATAAACATCACCGCGGAGCATGCAGAGGTCGCAGAGAAGGGCCAATAAAATGAGAATCAGTATTTCAGAACCTTTGACGCCCCTTTTTCGTATCAACTTATGCTGGTTGGACCGGTAACAGTTGCGTCCGACCTGCGCCGGGTTACACTATGAATGCGACGTATTCCGACCTCAACATCACAATGAAAAGCACGCGGGAGCTGGCACGGCCGGCGCGACATCGCCTGCGGCCGCTGGCGACTCTGTGGGAGGCCTTCCGCATCGCCGCAGACTCGATTTGGTCGCACAAGCTCCGGTCGGTGCTCACGCTCCTTGGAATCATCATCGGCGTGGCTTCGGTGGTGGCGGTAGGCGGCGCTATCGAGGGGCTCGGCTATTATGTCAGGGATCGCCTCGTTTCCACCTTCGGAAGCAATACCTTCAGGGTCGCTCGCATTGCGCGCGTGAACATGTCGCAGGAGGAGTACGATAAGGTAATCAAGCGCAACAAAAAGCTCTACCTGGAAGACATGCGCGCCGTCGAACGGCGCTGCGAGGATTGCAGCGCCATATCCACAAATATGGGCAGGACCGCCAATGCCAAGGTGGGAAACCGCACTTTCTATGACGCGAACGTGAGAGGCGTAACCGAAGACGCACCTAAAATCCAGGAACTTGTCCTGGCGGAAGGCCGCTTCATTACGTCGTTCGATACCCAGCACGCGCGGCCCGTGGCTGTAATTGGCGATGCGATCCGCAAGGAGCTTTTCGGTCCCATCGATGTTTTGGGCAAACAGATCAAGATCGGCGCCGACTCCTTTGACGTGATCGGCGTAGAACGGGAAAACGGCACATTCTTCGGCCAGTCGTTGGACAACAACATCTACATTCCGTATACGGCGTTCATGAAGGTATTCGCACAGCGAAGCCTCAGCTTCACGGTGAAGGCACCGTCTGCGGAAACGCTCGAGACCACGGAGGATCAAGTGCGCGTGGTCATGCGATCGCGCCACAAGCTGCACCCGAATCAAGAGGACGACTTCGACATCCTGGCGAGTAACACCATACAACAGGCCGTCGATCAATTCACCGGTGCGATCGCCGTGGTGGTTACGCCGATCACGCTCATTTCGCTGGTGGTCGGGGGCATCGTGGTCATGAACATTATGCTCGTGACGGTAACGGAGCGGACCGCGGAGATTGGTATGAGAAAAGCAATCGGAGCACGGCGCCGCGACATCCTGCTGCAGTTTCTGATCGAATCGTCCCTGCTCGCTTCGCTTGGCGGCGCCCTCGGGCTGATCGTAGCCTACGTCGTCGCCATCATAATTCGGGGAACGACTCCCATACCCATGACGATCACAATCAGCTATATCATGCTTGCGCTCCTGGCGTCGGGTGGAATCGGGATGATTTCCGGCATTTATCCGGCCCACCGAGCGGCTAAGCTTGACCCCATCGTGGCCCTAGCCAGAGAGTAAGGCATGAACGGCTTTCAGCAGAAAGAAAACATGGTCATGGCAGTTCAGACGCTACTGGCCCACAAGTTCCGGTCGTTCCTGACGATCCTCGGAATCATCATCGGTGTCATGACCGTGGTGGTCATCTCCTCGATCCTCACCGGCATGCGCCAGAACATCATCAGCATTGTCCAGGAATACGGCACCAACAATATTTTTGCCTTTCACCTGGGCATGGGTCCCCGCATTGGCGGCCGCCAGTCTACCGAAGAGATGAAGCGCAAGCCATTGAGTGTTGCCGACGCCCTGGCCATCAAGCAGCTGTGCCCATCGGTGCAGGATGTCACCTGGCAGGGATTTGCATTTCGCACCCGGGTTTCTGTCAAATATCAAAACAACATCGGGCGCAATTTCTCTTTTAACGGAGTACCGGCCAATTATGCCGCAGTGGCCAACGTAGCTCTCGGCAGCGGACGGTTCTTCTCCGAGTCCGAGGACGCTCATGGGATCGACGTCGTCGTGCTGGGCCCCGATATCCGGGATGCCTTGTTTCCACATAGCGATCCGATCGGAAAGCGGATATTGATCAATGGCCGCCTGTTTACCGTTCTAGGCATTACGGAAAAGAGCAAAGCCGGCGCCATGGGGGACAACGAACGCGACAGCGCGGTCCTCGTTCCCTATCGATCCTTCCTCAAGATGATGCCATGGGAGGATTGGCATCTACTGCTCATCCAGGCGCAGGAGAGGAAACTCAATGCCGCTCTTGATGAGGTTGAGAGCCTTTTGCGGAGGAGACGCGGCGTAAAACCAAACGAGGAGCGCAACTTCGACCTCTCGACTGCCGATCAGCTGATTCAACAATTCGATGCCATTACTGCTTCCGTGGGACTCATCGCCATCGCCATCTCCGGCATCGGCCTCCTGGTCGGTGGCATCGGCGTGATGAACATCATGCTGGTCTCGGTCACCGAAAGGACAAAAGAAATCGGCGTGCGCAAGGCCGTCGGCGCCACACGCAGAGACATCATTCTCCAATTCCTGGTAGAAGCTATGACGCTGACGAGCGTGGGAGGTATTTTCGGCGTGATTCTGGCGATAGCCACAAGCTATCTGGTCATGGCCCTTGTTCCTTCGCTTCCGGCCAGCGTTCCTCTCTGGGCGGTAATCACAGGATTTCTGGTTTCGGTCACAGTAGGATTGGTCTTCGGAGTCTGGCCGGCGCGCAAAGCAGCCTACCTCGATCCGATCGAGGCCCTCCGCTACGAGTAGCCGTCCTCCTGGCGACCACGAAATAGCCGGCGCGGCATAGCCGCAGCCAATCAGTCTCACCACAAGGGCACGAGGAAACTCCCTGTATCTCGTGATTCTTGCCTCGAACGTGCCGCAATGGTAATTTCCCCTGCTGCGCATACAAGCTTAAAATAGTTTCTGTCGCGAAGCACCCTTTTGGGGCTGAATCGTCCGTCAACCAGAGTAATCATGTGCGGGCGGGCTTCAGCCCGTGCCCGGCACACTTGAGCGAGAGATCGTTGCTTCTATCCACACATCGCTTTAAAAACAAACGAATTACGCTCGTGAAATCGGTCGTGTCGTGGCTGTTGTCCTCAGGGCGCGGGCTAAAGCCCGCCCGCACATGTGACTTCAATCGAGCCAGCACTACGAGTCGGACAATGAGTTTGGCGACAGAAACTAAAATAGAAGGTTTTCTCCATCTCGACCACACATGAGGAGAGAATGAACACTACTCCGCCTTCCCCACCACAAGACTTGCAGGAAAGGTACTGGCTGGGCGCTGTCGCCGTGATGGGCTACGCGCTTCTCATGCTGGTAGGGGGAAAACTGGGCTGGCAGCACCTGGTGCTTCCTCTGCTATTCTGGGCGTGCCTGACGACCGCTCCGGCGGCGCGCCGCTTCGTGCGGGCGTGGTGGCCGCTGATCCTCTTCTGGCTGAGTTACGATGTCATGCGTGTTTTTGCTGCAGCCCTGTTCCCTCGGGTCGCGGTCGAAGCTCCCTATCGCTGGGAAGCTGCTCTCTTCCGGTCGTCCGAAGGGATCATCTGGCCGTTCCACTTCGCTCGCTGGATGGCGCAATCCGGCTCTGCATTCTGGCCGCGCGCCCTGACTCAATTCTCCAGCCTAATCTATCTCTCCCACGTGTTCGTGATGCCCTTGATTTTCTTTGTCGTGTGGGGGCGGCACGCTGAGCGGCTGTTCCGGCGGCTCCTGTGGTCCTATACTGCGCTCCACGCCTTGACGCTGGCTATTTACCTCGTTTACCCTGCAGCGCCGCCGTGGTGGGTCTACGAGAACGGTTTCCTCCGGCCTTCCCTTGCTCACTCCATGCCCATGGGCGAGGCGCAAAACTCGACGCTTTCAGCCTTGTTCCGAATCAGCGCCAATCGCTTCGCCGCAATCCCTTCCTTGCACGCAGCGTACCCCCTTCTTCTCACACTGGTCCTGGCTTGGCATGGATCCCGCAGCCGCTGGATCGTGCTCGCCGGAGCGTACGCAGCCTCCATGTGGTTCGCCTGCGTATTCCTGAACCAGCATTACATCGTGGACCTGCTCATCGGTGCAGCCCTGGTTCCGCTTGCGCTCGTCATCGCCTCCCCCAGCGAAATTGGTGACAGTCACCTTTTTTCACCCGGGATATCTCGATGGATGAATCAAAGGACCGTTGGAAAAAGGTGACCGTCACCAATTTCGCAACGGATAGATCCCCTGCCCGCGACTTTGCCGTAGCCGTCACCGCAGGCGGATTTCGTTGACTCATTGTCATGAGTCAATTAAGCTGTTTCCATGAGTAAACGTTTGCAGGTCCTCCTGGATGACAGGGAACTGCGTGAGATTCAGCGCCTCGCGCGTCTTCAGCGCATGACTGTTGCCGAGTGGGTCCGCCAGGCTCTCCGCGCGGCACGGCGCCGCGAACCCCTGGGTGACACGGGCAAGAAGCTCGCGGTCGTCCGGGCTGCCATTCGACACGCGTACCCCACAGCCGACATCGAACAGATGCTCCTCGAGATGCAACGGGGGGCGCACGGAGAAGACCAACGGTGATCTTCGTCGATTCCAATATCCCGATGTACCTGGTCGGTGCTTCCCATCCGCACAAGGCAGACGCGCAGAGGTTACTGGAAAGGTGCATCGCCGAACGTCAACGCCTCGTGACCGACGCGCAGGTCCTTCAGGAGATACTGCATCGCTGCGTTGCGATCAACCGGCGAGACGCGATCCAGCCGGCTTTCGATGTTTTGCTTGGAGTGATCGATGAAGTTTTCCCGGTGGATCTTCCTGCCGTGGAGCGTGCCAAGGCCATCGTGCAGGGCCATCGGGCTCTTTCAGCGCGCGCTGCCTTGCACCTTGCCGTGATGGAGCGGCAGGGCATCCACCAGATCCTCACCTTCGATTCGGGCTTCGACACATACCCTGGTGCATCACGGCTGAGGCCTTGAACAGCGAATGGGGACGAACCACGCGAAATAATTGCTCAGTCTGGAGATGTCTCCGTTAGAAGAGGATGAAATAGGTCTTGCCTGAAGATTTTAGGGTCTGTTTCCGTTTCTAAAAGAACGACCCGCCTCTCATGCGGTGCTTCGCACAACACGTGGTTCCCTCTTGTCGAGCGCTGAAGGGGCATCAGTAGATTTAGAAAAAAGCCCTAAAAAGTGGCCCCAAGCCCCAGTCCAGCCGGCATGACACGACATAAAAGGTGTGATGCCGAGAATAAGCGTGGTCCGTCCCCCTACTCCGAAAAGTGGCCCCAAGCCCCAGTCCAGCCGGCATGACACGACATAAAAGGTGTGATGCCGAGAATAAGCGTGGTCCGTCCCCCTACTCCGACTGTTTTGCGCCCTTCGTGTGTCTTGTAGCTGCTCGAATCTAGAACATGCCGAGTTGGAGCTTCGCGGCGTCGGACATCATGCTGGGATTCCAAGGAGGGTCCCACACCAGTTGCACTGTTGCATCGGTCACGCCCGGGATGACACGGGTCTTGCCCTCGATTTCCGGCACGAGCGATCCGGCGACAGGGCAGCCGGGGGAGGTGAGCGTCATGCGCACCACGACCTTGCCGGCCGAGTCGACACTAATGTTGTAGACCAGTCCCAGCTCATAGATGTTGACGGGAATCTCGGGATCATAAACAGTGCGCAGGACTTCGATGATGGCCTGTTCGACTTCCTCGGCATTGAGCACTTTCGGAGGTTGCTCTTCTCTCGGGGGCTGCTCTTCTCCAGGAGGTTGCTCCGCCGGCGGCGGATCCGCCGCACGTGGGACATCCGGCTTCTCTCCCCTGAACAGCTTCAAAAAATCCATCGGCCTTACTCGGTCGCGACGGTCTCCTGGCGTCCCTCCAGCGCCGCGCGCATGGTATGCCAGGCAAGCGTCGCGCACTTGACGCGGACCGGATATTTGCGCACGCCGGCGAACACCACCAGCTTGCCGAGGCCGGACGTGCCGGCGTCGGCAGGGGTTTTCCCGGTGACCAAGTCGTGAAAGCGGTTGAAGATTTCGAGCACCTCGGCTTCGGACTTGCCCTTCAGACTCTCTGTCATCATGGAGGCCGAGGCCGTCGAAATCGCACAGCCGGAGCCCTGGAATGCGATGTCTCGAACCACGCCGTCCTCCACTCGTACGAAGACTGTCACCTTGTCACCGCACAGCGGGTTGAACCCGTCGGCGTGTTTGTTTGCGTCGTCGGGCCTGCGACAGTTCCGCGGCCTTTTGTGATGGTCGAGTATGACTTCCTGGTAGAGTTCACGAAGGTCCGGCATCAGGAGAAAACCTCGGTTACTTTTCGAATTCCGGCCGCCAACGCGTCGATTTCCTCGCGAGTATTGTAGAAAGCCAACGAGGCTCGCGCCGTAGCGGGCAGGCCGAAGAAATCCATCACGGGCTGAGCGCAGTGATGGCCTGTGCGAATGGCGATGCCCTCCTGGTCCAGGATGGTACCGACATCGTGCGGATGCACCCCCTCAACTACGAAAGAGAGCACGCTCGCCTTTTCCTTGGCCGTGCCGATCAGCCGGACCCTGGCAAGACGTGCAAACGCCTCGGTGGCGTATTCGAGCAGGTCGTGCTCGTACGCTGCGATCCGATCCATGCCGAGTTCCTGAAGGTAGTCGATCGCGGCGCCCAGAGCGATACCGGCGGCGATGCTCGGCGTGCCGGCCTCGAACTTGTAAGGAATGCGGTTGTAAATAGTCTTTTCGAAGGTGACCGAGCCGATCATGTCGCCGCCGCCCTGGTAGGGAGGCATGGCTTCGAGCAGGTGCGTCTTGCCGTAAAGCACTCCGATGCCCGTCGGGCCGTACATCTTGTGACCCGAAAAGGCGTAGAAGTCGCAATCGAGCTGCGCCATATCAGTCTTCATGTGAGGCACGGCCTGAGCCCCATCCAGCAGCACCGGGATGTTGCGTTGGTGGGCCAGTTCGATGATCCGGCGTACGGGGTTTACGGTTCCAAGTGCGTTCGACACATGCGTGACGGCCACGAGGCGTGTGCGGGGGCCTAGTTGAGCTTCATACTCGTCAAGCTTCAGCTCGCCGCGCTGATTCATGGGGATGACCCGCAGGCGCGCACCCTTCTCCTGGCAGATGATCTGCCACGGTACGATGTTCGAGTGGTGCTCCATCGCGGAAATCAGGATCTCGTCCCCCGGCGCAAGGACCGGCCGGGCGTAACTCTGGGCGACGAGGTTGATTCCCTCGGTTGCTCCGCGCACAAAAACGATCTCCTTTTCGTCCGCGGCATTAATGAAGCGCTGCACCTTGGTCCGGGTGTCTTCATACGCCTTGGTGGCCCGTTCGCTAAGGAGATGGACGCCGCGGTGGATATTGGAGCAATCGTCGGTGTAAAAGCGGACGAGCGCGTCGATGACCGACTGAGGCTTCTGGCTTGTGGCGGCATTGTCCAGATAGACCAGCGGCTTGCCGTAGACCTTTTGCTTCAGGATCGGGAAGTCACATCGAATCTTCTCGACGTCGAATGCGAGGCGCTTCTCGCTCTGGGAAATCTCGGCGGCGGTTTTCATAGCGGTACATCCACTCCTTCGGCTCTCGACATGCGCGCAAGCAGAACCAAATCGAGCTGGCATTGAAAAGGCTTGATCTTGACGGTGCCGACGATATCGCTGGCAAACGCGTAGGTCAGCAAAGCGCGGGCAGCTTCCTCGCCAATGCCCCGGCTTCGCAGATAAAAGAGCGACTCCTCGTTCAGGCGGCCGATGGTCGCGCCGTGCGTGCACTTGACGTCATCGGCGAAAATTTCCAGTTGCGGCGAGGTATTGACCAGCGCCTCCTCGGACAAAAGCAGATTCTTGTTGGTCTGCTTGGCATTGGTCTTCTGAGCGTTCGGCCGGACCAGGATCCTCCCGTCAAAAACCCCGCTCGACTGCTCATCGAGAACGCCCTTGTACAGCTCCCGGCTGTTGCAGTGAGGCTTGGCATGGTCAATGCTGGTGTGGTTGTCGACGTGCTGCCGGCCCTTGGTGACGTAGAGGCCGTTCAGAGTGAGATCGCCTCCTTCGCCGTTCATGACCGCGGTAACGTCGTTCCGGGTCAGAATCCCGCCAAGGGAAATGGAGTGCGAGGAAACATCGGCGTTTTCCTCCTCGACTACATGCAGTGATGCTACGTGGTAGGCCTCATCGCTCTCGCGCTGAAGCTTGTAATGGCCGACGACGGCGCTGTCTCCGGCAACGATCTCGGTCACGGCGTTTGTAAAGTAGACTCCACCCTGGAGCCCAATGTAGCTCTCGACCACGCTTGCTTGGCTACCGCTGCCGATCACGATCAGGTTTCTCGGGTAGCTCACCGTCGCTTCCGCGTCGGAAGTGGAGATGAAAAGCAGGTGGATGATCTTTTTCAGGATCGTTTCCGGCGGCAGGTAAATGAAGCCGCCGTCCAGCATGAACGCCGTGTTCAGCGCCACGAAGGCATTCTTTTTGAAACTTGCGTGTCGGGCGAGATAGGGTTCCACTTTCTTCGGCTCGGTTTGCAGCGCTGCTGCCAGACTCCCGGCCCTCACCCCTTTGGGTAACGCTTCCGGCGTGGAAAGGTCCGCCGAGTAAAAGCCGTTCACAAAAACGAGATTGCAACAGTCGAGATCGCTGAAGATGAAATTGGCCACTTTGCCGGCGGTGAGTCCGTTCGTGCCCGGCCTGGCCGGCCTGAACGAGGCTCCGGAAATCGGCGCGACGCTGGTGTGCCGCCACTCTTCATCCTTCGTGGTCGGGAATCCCAACTCGGCAAAGCGCCCGATTGCCTCCTTACGAATCACACCCAGCCACGGGTAGTTCTTCCCGGCGCCGCTCTTTTCGAGCCGGGCAAAATCGGCAAGCCATGCGTTCTTTGCCTCTTTGATCTCGATCATTCCGCAAACGCCCCTTTTAGGAAATTACCGCCTGCCCGTTGGCGGCTCTTTCCTCGATCCAGCCATAACCCTTTTCCTCGAGCTCCAGGGCCAGCTCCTTTTCGCCGGATCTGACGATCCGCCCGTCAACGAGCACATGGACTTTGTCGGGGACGATGTAGTTCAGGAGGCGCTGGTAGTGGGTAACCAGGAGGATCGCTCGGTCTTCGCGGCGCATAGTGTTGACGCCGTGAGCGACGATTTTCAGCGCATCGATGTCCAGCCCGGAGTCGGTCTCGTCGAGGATGGCAAGCCTGGGCTCCAGTACAGCCATTTGAAAAACCTCGTTGCGCTTCTTTTCTCCGCCGGAGAACCCTTCGTTCACGGCCCGGTTGATGAGGCTTTCGTCCATATCCACCAGCTTCATTTTCTCTTTGGACAGCTGGAGGAAGTCCATGGCATCGAGTTCGTCCAGGCCTCGATGCTTCCTGATGGCATTCAATGCCGTCTTAAGGAAGTACATGTTGCTCACTCCCGGTATCTCGACCGGGTATTGGAAAGCGAGGAAGATGCCTTCCCGCGCCCGCATCTCCGGCGGCATCTCCAGCAGGTTTTTCCCATCGTAAAAAATCTCCCCTTCGGTCACGACATAGCCCTCACGCCCGGCAAGGACGTTCGCGAGAGTGCTCTTGCCCGAGCCGTTGGGACCCATGATGGCGTGGACTTCGCCCTCGGCGATCTCAAGGTTGATTCCGTGCAGGATCTCGTTCCCTTCAACTTTGGCACGCAAGTTTATTATTTCCAGCATTGGTTCCTCTCATTGGAGATTTGGGAACAGTCACCTTATTTCGGGGGGTGACTTGGAATCCTATGAGGATCTTGGAATCCGAAATAAGGTGACTGTCCCCAAATTTCTGTCCCCAAATCTCTATCCGACGCTCCCTTCGAGACTCACTCCCAGCAGCTTCTGCGCCTCCACGGCGAATTCCATGGGCAGCTCGCGGAATACCTCTTTGCAAAACCCGTTGACGATCATGGACACTGCGGCTTCGGCATCAATGCCGCGCTGCTGGCAATAGAAGATCTGATCTTCGCCGATCTTTGAAGTCGAGGCCTCGTGCTCCATCTGCGCCGTCGGATTCTTCACTTCGATGTAGGGAAAAGTGTGGGCGCCGCATTTGTCTCCGAGCAGGAGCGAATCACAACGAGAATAGTTCCGGGCGCCGGCGGCACCTCTGAGGATTTTGACCATGCCGCGGTAGGTGTTCTGGCCGTGTCCTGCCGAGATGCCCTTGGAAACGATCGTGCTCCGGGTGTTCTTGCCGATGTGGATCATTTTCGTGCCCGTGTCCGCCTGCTGATAGTTGTTGGTCAGCGCGACGGAATAGAACTCGCCGATCGAGTTGTCCCCCATCAGGAGGCAGCTTGGGTACTTCCAGGTGATCGCGGAACCGGTCTCGACCTGGGTCCATGAGATCTTGGAGTTCACGCCCAGGCACTTCCCGCGCTTGGTGACAAAGTTGTAAATCCCGCCCTTGCCATCTTTATCGCCGGGGTACCAGTTTTGCACCGTCGAGTACTTGATGCGCGCGTTGCCGAGCGCGATGAGCTCCACAACTGCGGCGTGGAGCTGGTTTTGGTCGCGCATCGGGGCGGTGCACCCCTCGAGGTAGCTGACGTGGGCACCTTCGTCGGCGATGATCAAAGTACGTTCGAACTGGCCGGTCTGCGCCGCATTGATCCGGAAGTAGGTGGACAGCTCCATTGGGCAGTGCACCCCTTTTGGGACGTAACAGAAAGAGCCGTCCGAGAAAACCGCCGAATTCAAGGCCGCGAAGAAATTGTCCGTGTAGGGAACAACTGTGCCGAGATACTGCTTCACAAGGTCCGGATGATTCTGGACTGCGTCCGAGAACGAACAGAATATGATGCCCAGCTCGGCCAGTTTTTCTTTGAATGTCGTTGCCACGGAAACACTGTCGAAGACGGCATCGACGGCCACGCCAGCAAGCAGCTCCCGCTCCTTCAGAGGGATGCCCAGCTTCTCGTAGGTTTCCAATAGCTGCGGGTCCACATCGTCGAGGCTCTTTGACTGCGATTTGACCTTGGGCGCCGAATAGTAACTGATGTCCTGGTAATCGATCGGGGGATAGTGGACGTTCGCCCACTCCGGTTCCGTCATGGTCAGCCAATGCCGGAAAGCCCTCAAGCGCCATTCGAGCATGAACTCGGGCTCGTTCTTCTTGGAGGATATCAAGCGGATCACATCCTCATTCAGCCCGCACGGCACGGTATCGGCCTCGATCTCGGTCACAAACCCGTACTTGTACTCCTGGCTTGCCAATTCGTTAATGTTCTCAGCGGTACTGCTCATAAAACTTCTCCCAAGATCGAGTCGCAACGCCGCTCTCAGAGGACCTGGAACGGCTTCGCCTTGGACGAATTTGTCAGATTCACGAGCTGCTGTCCGAGCGGCTGCGTCATTTCCGCGAGCGTGATCGTCTCCAGCGCCTCATAGATGGCCTGGTTGATACGGTGCCAGTTAGTGCGCACCGGACAACCGGTTTCCAAACCGCAGTCTCCGCGGATTCTGTCGGTGCATTCCGTGACCGCGATCGGCCCCTCAAGCGCCCGGATGATCTGTGCCACCGTGATCCCGTCGGGTCTCCGAGCCAGGCCGAAGCCGCCCTTGATCCCGCGGCGGGATTCAAGCAACCCATTCCGCGCCAGCATCTTGAGGATCTTGCTCACCACCGGCAAGGGAAGCCGCACTTCTTTTGCAACATCCCTGGCATTGCTCGTCATCCCTCCCTGGCTTGCCAGGTGGGTCAGGATCACAATTCCGTAGTCTGCCAGCTTGGTGACCCTCAGCATAAATAGTCTCTCGGAAAAACAGGACTAAACTAGTCTTAAATCACTCTGCAGTATAAGAGCGGGCCTTTTGATTGTCAATGATCTGGGAAAGATTTGCCGCCAAGGGCTTACGTGTGGATGATTTAATGGATTCCGGAGGACTATCTCGTTGGAGGAATCCCTGTGATCGGCAGGAAGTTTTTATTTAATTGCGAATAGCGCACCAGGAAAATAGAATTACGCGCTTACGCTGAAAAGGGACAAGAGAGGAGAATGAAAGTGCCGCAATCACCTTCCAGTTCGGAAAAGCCGGTAGTTCTATCCGGAATTCAGCCTTCAGGCAACCTTCATCTAGGGAACTACTTTGGGGCCATCCAGCAATACCTGGAGTTCATCGGCAAGGGATACTGGTGTTTCTACTTTCTGGCGAACTACCATGCGCTCACCTCACTGCGTGATCGTGACCGTCTCCTGCAGCTGACTCAGGGGGCGGCAATCGACTACCTTGCTCTTGGGCTTGATCCCGAGCGTTGCGCAATCTACCGGCAGAGCGACCTGCACGAGGTCTGCGAGCTTGAATGGATTCTCACAACCGTCACCCCGATGGGTCTGCTCGAGCGCGCGCACGCGTACAAAGACAAAGTGGCGCAAGGAATTCCGGCCGATCACGGGCTGTTCGCCTATCCGGTGCTTCAGGCGGCGGACATTTTGATCGTGCGCGCCAACTTCGTTCCTGTCGGTCAGGATCAGAAGCAGCACGTCGAGATGACCCGCGACATTGCGCAGTACTTCAACTCTGCCTACGGCGAAGTGCTCACTCTTCCGGAACCCTACATACCCGAGGCAGTAGCAGTGGTCCCCGGGCGCGACGGCCAAAAAATGTCCAAGTCTTACAACAACACGATCGAATTGTTTGCGAGCGAAAAGGAGATCCGCCGCCAGATCTGGTCGATTGTGACCGACTCGGCCACGGTTTCGGAGCCGAAGGACCCGGATCGCAGCACGCTTTACGCCATCTTGAAGCTCTTCTGCACTCCCGAGGAGCAGGCGGAATGGGCGGATCGCTTCCGCCGCGGCGGCCTGAGCTATAGCGAAGTCAAGCAGGCGATCTTCGATCACTTTATCGAGCTGTTTGGCCCTGCCCGAGCACGCCGCAAGGAACTCCAAGGCCAGCCGGATTACGTGGAAGAAGTGCTGCGCCGCGGAGTACTTCAGGCCCAGGTTATCACCCGCCCCCTCGTGCGCGCGGTGCGCGACGCCGTCGGCATCCCCAACCCCTAATCCGAGCGAGGCAAAACAAATCCCTTGAACCACAAAGACCGCAAAGCCCTCAAAGGGGCTAAAGAAATTGCTTTGAGGTCTTCGCGGTGTTCGTAGTTCAGATGTTATTTCCTGCCCATCGCCGCTTCGACTTCGGCGACGGTTTTCGGAATGCCGGGCCCGAGGACGCGCGCGCCGTTCTTTGTGACCAGGACGTCATCCTCGATGCGGCAGCCGCTGAACGTGCGATACGCGTCGAGCTTCTCGTACGCAATGAAATCCTTGTGCTGCCGCTCTTCCGCCCAGCGGTCGATCAGAGCGGGGATGAAATAGATGCCGGGCTCGACGGTCAACACGAATCTCTCTTCCAAAGGACGGCTCAAGCGGAGGAAATTGAGACCAAACTGGGAGCTGCGCGCCTCACCTTTCGGATATCCGACGACATCGCCGAGGTCTTCCATGTCGTGCACATCCAGGCCCATCATGTGCCCGAGCCCGTGCGGGAAGAAGAGAGCGTGCGCGCCGGCATCCACAGCAGAAGCAGGATCGCCCCTCATCAACCCAATGGCTTTCAGTCTCTCAGCCAAGATCCGGCAGGCGTGCAGGTGAACTTCGCGGTAGGTAATGCCGGGCTTGATCGCTTCGATTGCGCCCAGCTGCATGGCCAGAACCGTCTCGTAGATTTCCTTCTGTGTCGGGCTAAATCGTCCATTGACCGGAAACGTACGTGTGATGTCAGCAGCGTAGCCATTGGGAGACTCAGCGCCCGAATCGTTGATCAGGAGCTGCCCGTCCTGCAGGAGGTTGTCGTACGAGTGGTTGTGCAGCACCTGGCCGCGGACCGTGACAATGGGCGGGAAAGCCTGCTGGCAATTGGCGCGCAAGGCGACCGCCTGGATCTCGCCTGCAATCTCATACTCAAAGATCCCCGGCCTGGTCACAGCCATCGCTCTACGATGCATGTGCTCCGTGACCCGGAGCGCTTCCTCGATCTCCCGAATTTCGAGTTCCGACTTGATGGAACGCCGGCGCGCCACCTCTTCCTTCAGCCGCCGGGAGGCGCCGGCGGTGACCTCGCTTGGTTCGATCACGAGCAGCTCGGCAATCCGGAAGAGCGATGAGGCCTGGTAGGGAGGAAGATAGTGGACGGTCAGCTTCTGGCTCTGGGCCTTGGTTAAGTAGACACCGAGGCGACCGATGTCTTCAATCGTCTCGATGCCGGCCTGCCGCGCCATGTTCATCCGTTCCTGGCCGGCCCCGCTCCAGATGATGTCGTCCATCGTGGTCGGTCTCGAGAACAGGACGTCGGAGTCCCGTTCCGGATAGGACAGAACCGCGAGATCGGGCTCCGCGAGGCCCGTGTAATAGAGGAAATGCGAATTCTGGCGAAACGCGTAGGTGTTATCCGCATAGTTGCGGGGTTGCAGCATGTGCCCCAACCAGAGAATCACGCCGCCCCCGACACCTTCCCGTATCCTGTTTCGTCGTTCGCGGTACACCTCTGCACTCAGACCCGCTGCTTGTTTGTCGCCCATAATCGCTCCTCTCCGCAATGAATGATTGCTTTGACCTGACACTTCCTACCTTACCACCAGCTGCCCAAATAGCCAACTGTCTGCATGTCGGCCCGGTACGAGCTGCCGTGACAGAATCCGAGATACTCAAGAGGCTAAGAGCGGAAATCGTGCTCAGAGGCGGTTTTTCCTGGTCTTGCTCCAGCGAGCGATCTCTCGAAGGGCGCCTATTGCACTTTCGATGTGCGCCGGGGGGTTGAACGGGCCAATGGAGAATCTGACTCCTCCATGAATTTCCGCGGTGCCAATCTGCCGGTGGACCAGCGGTGCGCAATGAAGTCCGGTGCGGGTGGCAATATCATGGTCCACATCCAGCATGGTTCCCACCTCGCGGGCCTCGAGGCCATCCACGTTGATCGTCACAGTGGATAGATGGTTGTCCAACCGGTCACAGCAGTACAGGCGAACCCCTTCGATTTCCCGAAAACCTTGAACAAGCCGTTGCGCCAACTCCATCTCACGCCGGTGGATGTTTTCGATCCCATTTTGCGCCAGCCAGTCCTGGCCGGCCCACAGGGAGGCGATTCCAACCATGTTGGGCGTACCAAATTCCATCCTCCATGGATATTCTTCGAGATGATAAGGGTACTGCGAGTTCACACCGGTTCCACCGGCTCTGGTAATGCGGATATCGGCATGCTTGCGCACGCACAGGCCGCCAATGCCCATGAAGCCCATTAGAGCCTTGTGACCTGTGAACGCCAGCACGTCGACGTTCATCTCCTTCATGTCGATGGGAACGACACCGGCTGTCTGAGAAGTATCTATCCCAAACAACACTCCCATTTCCCGGCACACTTTTCCGATCTCACCCACCGGCTGGACGGTACCAAGCACGTTAGAACCGTGGTTGACGATGACGAGTTTCGTGTTTTTCTTGATTGCCTTCTTTATGCCATCGGGATCTACGAATCCAGCGCTGTCGAATGGAACAAAAGTGGCTTCAACTCCGGCATCACGCACCAGGTGATTGATCGGCCTTATTACGGAGTTGTGTTCCAGATTCGTAGTGACGACGTGGTCTCCTTTGGAAAGCAATCCCTGGATGATGAGGTTCAGGGCATCGGTGGCATTCTGACCAAAGCACAACCGCTCCGGAGCGTCCTCATCGCCGCCGAAGAACGCGGTGAGCCGCCTGCGCGTGCTATCCAGAATCATCCCTGCCTCGATCGCCTTGTCGAAGCCGCTGCGGCCGGGATTGACTCCGGTGTTGCGGTAAAACTCGATAGGGAATTGATAAACCATCTCGGGTTTCGGCCATGCTGTTGCAGCGTTGTCGAGATAAATGAGATTTGATGCCATTGTCATGTTCCTCTACGTAGCAAGCCGTTGCGGCCAAAATGGATCTTGGAACAAGGGAGCTGCAAGGCTGCGCCCTAACCAGGCTGCGGGCGGTGCGAGCATACAATCCTTGCCGCCATTCCCGCAAGACGAAAGACCGGCGAAATCGGTGACACACACGAATGGCACTAAGTTGACGCCGAATCCATCCGTCGCCCTGCCAGGGCTTGTGATTGTATTTCGATAACCCCCGGGCTGTGCTTCGCTTGCCCGGGGCTACTCTCTTCCGCGCCTCCGGCGCGAGTTTTTCTATGGGCAACGGTTAGCATTCAATTGAACTCTTGCCCCGAAGGGGCGGCCAGAGAATAGCCGGGGGCCAGCGAAGCGCAGCCCCCGGTTACCCGATGAGACATGAGGAGCCCCGGCGGGGCGACAGACGACCATACGCTTAACTTAAGGCCATTCGTGACAGGCGCCTTTTTTCTCTGCCGATGCACTTTGAAGATTTTTTCGCTCAAGGAGAGGGTAGGGCAGTTGGATAGAGCATAGGGGGCAACGCCGAGCCATGCTCTTCCGTGTGCAGTCAGCCGCCGTCTTCGGCATCACAGCTTATCCGATTTCCGTGGAGGTCGATCTCAGCTCTGGCCAGAAACTGAACATGATGACGGTGGGCCTGCCGGACACGGCCGTCCGGGAAAGCAGCGAGCGTGTCAAAGCGGCGCTACGCAACTGCGGATATTCGCTTCCGCCGCAGCACATCACCATTAATCTCGCCCCGGCGGATGTGAAGAAGGAAGGGTCTGCTTTCGATCTGCCGATGGCGGTCGGCATCCTGGGCGCCTCGGGATGCGTGCGTGCAAAGAATCTCTCGGAGTTCCTCTTTCTGGGTGAGCTTTCGCTCGACGGCTCGGTCCGGCCGGTCAAAGGCACCCTGTCGATGGCCGTGATGGCGCGCGAGCGAGGGATCGGACATCTGATCGTTCCGGAAGCAAATGCGCGCGAGGCGGCGGTCGTGGATGGCGTGAAGGCATATGCGGCCCGTTCGCTATCGCATGTCGTAGAGCTGCTTAACGGCAGGCAACCCTGGATTCCGCTGGTCGTTGACCGCAAGCAGCTTCTGGCGCAGAACAGCAGCTATGCCGTCGACTTCAAAGACGTCAAGGGACAGTATCAGGCGAAGCGTGCGATAGAGGTCGCGACGGCAGGCGCGCACAACATCATAATGATCGGCCCGCCGGGATCGGGCAAGACCATGCTGGCGCGCCGGCTGCCGACCATCCTGCCGCCCATGAGCTTCGACGAGGCAATCGAGACAACCAAGATACACTCCGTCGCCGGCCTGCTCTCGGAAAAAGACGGGCTGATCGGCACGCGACCCTTCCGCTCCCCGCACCACACCATCTCCAACGCGGGCCTGATCGGAGGCGGTACGATGCCGCGCCCCGGCGAGGTCAGCCTGGCTAACAATGGGGTCTTATTCTTGGACGAATTGCCCGAATTCCAGCGCCACGTGCTGGATGTGCTGCGCCAGCCGCTCGAAGACGGCGAGGTCACAATCAGCCGCGCCTCGATGTCGCTGACCTTTCCAGCGCGCTTCATGCTCGCCGCCGCCATGAACCCCTGCCAGTGCGGATTCTTTGGCGATCCGCTGCACCAGTGCACCTGCACGCCGCCGATGATCCAGCGTTACCTGGCAAGAATCTCCGGACCGCTGCTCGACCGCATCGACCTGCACATTCAGGTCCCGGCAGTGAAGTACAAGGAGTTGGCGGAAGACGAGAAATCGGAGGATTCGGCGGTGATCCGGGAGCGCATCCTGGCTGCGCGCCAGCGCCAGAGTCTGCGCCTGGCGCCGTTCGGCCAGTTCTGCAACGCCCAGATGACACCTCGCACCCTGCGCCGCTTCTGCAAGCTCGATGTCGAGTGCGAGAAGCAGGTCGAGAACGCCGTTACGCGTCTTGGCCTTTCCGCCCGGGCTTACGATCGCATCCTGCGTGTCTCGCGCACCATCGCTGACCTCGAAGGATGCGAAAAGATCTTTGCGCGGCACGTCTCGGAAGCAATCCAGTACCGCACCCTCGACCGCACCTACTGGATGCAGGGAATGTAAGGAACATGGCACCGCACTGAACGTCCTGGGAATCGAGGCAGCAAGGGCACGGCAGAGCCGCGACGGTCAAAACCACGAAATAGATAGAGCGGCGAAGCCGCAACCGAGGCTCTCGTGTGTCTGGCGTATTTCGCGGTAGCTGCGGCGGCCGCGGCTATGCGTGCATTGGGCCTGTCTGCAGATATCACACCTCACAAGTCCGGAACGGATGAGATACGAAACGGCGGGCGCGGGTGAGAGATCTTCCCTCGCGCCGACCCGCCACCTCACTTGTTCACTCCTGACTTCTGGCTCCTTACCTCCCATTTTCTCTACTGCTGTATCAGCACGACCGCGAACGTCTGCGGCGCACCGATGGGTTGGACGGTTTCCCCGGCCTTCTTGCCAAGCGTCGCGCGATACCGGCCCGGCTCGACGACCGGTCCCTGCGTGCCGACCCTCGTCCAACTCGCACCGGCATCATCGGGACGATAAAAGCCGGATTCAGGCCGCAGCGCATTCGCAAGCGCGTGGATCCGTCCAGAACAACAGTATCCGCTTGCGACGACTCCGGCGCGAGGTTTTGGAGACAATCACCAAAACCCCGAGATCCTCCGCGACACATGCAAATGCAAGGTCGGAATCGGGATCGCGCTCAATTGCCGGACTTGCCTGCCAACAATTCGATTGCAATCCTTATTCCTAATGCGTATTTTCGAGACAGCTTCATTAGGAGATTCCAATATCTTGTCGCAGGCATTTTGAAGTCTGCTCGGAGGAACTGAGATGTCTAAAAGCTCACTTTTGCGCCTCGCGGCTCTGGTCGGGCTTGCAGTATTGATCACCGCTTCAGGGACGGTAGCCCAGGGCCCTCAAGCCCCCCAGCCGATCAACCAGTCGGAGGATCCGCTGCTCCAGCCATTTCGGTGGCGCTCGATCGGTCCGGCCGTGATGAGTGGACGCGTCGACGATATCGCCATAGTCGAGAGCAACCCGTCCATCATTTATCTGGGATATGCTACCGGAGGTGTCTGGAAAACCGTCAACAACGGCACGACATGGACCCCGATCTTCGACACCTACCCCGTATCTTCAATCGGAGACATCGCCGTCAGTCAGTCCAATCCTGACGTGGTTTATGTCGGCACCGGCGAGCCGAACAACCGGCAGAGTTCCTCGTTCGGAGCGGGCGTGTTCAAGTCCATGGACGGCGGCAAGAGCTTCGAATATGTAGGATTGAAGGAAACCCAGAGCATTGGCCGGGTCGTCGTTCATCCCACGGACCCGAACATCGTCTATGTGGCGGCGGTAGGACACCTGTTCGGCCCAAATCCCGAACGCGGTCTTTTCAAAACGACCGACGGCGGTAAAACATGGACGAACACGAAGTTCATCGACAACGATACCGGCTTCATCGATGTCGTGATGCATCCGACGAACCCGAATGTGCTGCTCGCGGCGTCGTACCAGCGGCGGCGGGTGCCATGGGGATTTAATGGCGGCGGAGCCGGGAGCGCCATCTGGCAGACGACGGATGCCGGCAAGACCTGGACGAAAGTGACCGGAAACGGCCTGCCGAACAATCCCATCATCGGCCGCATCGGCCTTGACATATGTCGGTCCAAGCCCAACGTGATTTTCGCCCAGATCGAAGTCAGCCCGAGCGGTGGAACCGGCGCCGGGGTCAATGATGACGGCACGCTGGTGCAGCCAGGGCAGCGCGGTGGCGGCGCAGGGGGAGGTGGCGGCGGAGGTGGTGGCCGGGGCGGCCAGCAGGCGCCGCCGGATCCCAACCGGAGCGGCGTCTGGCGCTCGGACGATGGTGGCAAGACGTGGCAGTTGACCAATAATAACAACAACCGCCCGATGTACTATAGCCAGATCCGCGTCGACCCGAATAGTGACCAGATCGTCTACACGCTGGGCGCAAGCGCCAGCAAGTCCACAGACGGCGGCAAGACCTTCAGCGGCATGGGCGGCGAGGGTCACGGCGACCACCACGCGTTGCTGATCGATCCGCACAACAGCAACCGTCTGCTCATCGGCAACGACGGCGGCCTCGACATCAGCTACGACCGGGGAGCCACCTGGGAGGACATAACCACCATGGCGGCCGGCCAGTTCTACGCCATCAGCGCCGACATGCGCAGGCCGTATTACGTCTGCGGTGGCCTGCAGGACAATGGAAGCTGGTGTGGACCGAGCGCCGTGCGGGGTGGGCGGAGCCTGAACACTGACTGGTACCGCATCGGCGGCGGCGATGGGTTCTACACCCAGAATGATCCGACCGATTGGACGATCGGATACTCGGAGTCGCAGGACGGCAACACGAACCGATACGATTTGCGTACCGGCAGCAGCCAGAGCATACGGCCGCGCGGACCGCAGGCGGCGCGCGGAGGCGGCGCCCCTGGAGGAACCCCGGATCCCGATGCGGCGCCCCAGCAAACTGGAGGCCGCGGCGGTAGCTCAAGCGGCAACATCTTCCCACCGCCCTCACCGGACGCGCAGTTCCGATTCTACTGGAACACCCCGTTCATTCTTTCGCCGCACGATCCGCGCATGCTCTATCTGGGAGGCGACCGGCTGTTCAAATCCGTCGACCGGGGAAACAGCTATATGGCTTCGCCGGACCTGACCAGGAACATCGGCCGCAACGATCGGCCGATTATGGGTGTTCCCGGCACGGCACCGATGGCCTCAAAGCACGACGGCGCAGCCTCCTATAGCAATATCATCACGATCTCAGAATCAGCAGCGGTTGCCGGTGTTATTTGGGTAGGAACGAACGACGGCAACCTGCAGGTGAGCCGGGACGGCGGCGCGACGTGGAAGAACGTGATCGATGCCGTGCGGGGTGTGCCCAGCGAGACGCACGTTTCGCGCGTGGAAGCCTCGCACTTCGACGGGGGGACCTGTTATGTGACATTCGATGGGCATCGCACTGACGACCATAAGCCTTACGTGTTTGTCACGCGTGACGATGGCGCGACGTGGACCTCCATCTCCAGCAACCTGCCCGAGGGAAACGTTAACGTGATCCGCGAGGATCCGAAGAATAGAAACCTGCTCTATCTCGGAACCGAGTACGCATTTTACGTGTCCCTGAACGGCGGCAGGGAATGGAAACGCTTCATGAACGGGCTGCCGACGGTGCGGATCGACGACATCCTCGTGCATCCGCGCGAAAACGACCTGATCGTCGGTACGCACGGCAGGAGCATCTATATCATGGATGACATCACGCCGCTGCAGCAGCTGACCGACGCGGTGCAGGCGGCCGACGCATACGTCTTCGACGTGCGTCCCAATGTCCAGTGGCTTACCGACACCATGTTGAGCCGAGGGGTTGGCGGCGCCAAGCACTTCCGCGGTGAAAACCCGCAAGACGGTGCGGCAATCAGCTATTACCTCAAATCCGTACCGCAGGGCGATGTCAGCATCACGATCACCGATGTCACCGGCAGGGCCGTGTGGGAACAGGCAGGCCCGAAAGAGGTAGGCATTAACCGCGTTCCATGGAACTTCAGGAGCAGCGGAGCACAGGCCGGCGGCCGGAGCGGTGCTGGCGCAGCCCCTCCAGCAGGTGGCGCACAGGCTGCCGCTGCCGCCGGGGCAGCAGCCCAGGCTAGAGGCGGTGCCCCCGCTGCGGCTGCTGCACAAGCAGGAGGCGGTGGCCGAGGCGGTGGCGGTGGCGGTGGCACACCGGTTGAACCAGGCACCTACCTGGCGAAAATCACCATCGGCGGCAAGGAGTTCTTTAAACCGATCCTCGTCGAACGAGACGGTCTCGGCCGGTAGGCGGCGAGCCACCCGGTAAGTTCCGGCCACCAAGGCTGCCCCGTGTGCGGGAACGGGGACGGTGAGCAAAAATTAACTGGCTTGAAGGCCCCAATCCCGCGTGCGGGGCTGCAAATCGGTGACAGTATCTCATCCCGCGCAGCGGGACCCAAGCGCATGAAAAAGCGCACGGGCTGAAGCCCGTGCCCACTTGAGGTCCCTGAGAGTAACGTATAGTGGGGACGGGCTTTAGCCCGTCCATCTAGTCAGCTGCTCCGTCTATTTTCAAAGCAGGCCTGTCTGCAGATATCACACCTCACACAGGTTCCACTTTTCCCAGTTCGTCGATCTGCCGCTCGATGCTTTCGCTTTCCTCGACACCCTCTCGGCCAACCCCTTGTTCGAGGGCTCGGATGATACCGATCATCCGATGAAATGGGATGCCGACGAGGAGATGCTCCTCGGCGAATCCGCCCAATCTCCGCGCCCCAAAATCGAGGAGTGACAGCCCTATCTCCCCCGTGACCACTGGGTAGGCGATTCCGGTCCTGCATGCAGGGCCGGAAAGCTCGGCCTTCATCGAGCCGCCTTCCCAGTAACCCGCGAAGCTCAGGAGATGGTGGAGAGATCCGGGTTTTCCAACGAACGCCACCACGTCAGGCAGCACGGCCGCTTTCGAGAGAGGCGAGAAAGAAACATGGCTCGCCATCCCGGCAGGCGGCGGGACAGTCTGCTGGCCCCGATGAATGGCAACCCGGGAGCAGTAGACCTTTTCCTTGTTGATGAGGAAGTCGACCAGTCTTTCCCTCCCCTGTGCCGGCGTCTGTCCGAGCCCCAGGCTGACGAGGCCCCCGGGGCAGCCGCAGGTCTCAGCGGTGATGGCTACGGCTTCACCTTCACTCGCTTTCTTCAAGGCCTGGCATACCGAGACTTTTCCCTGAGGCGAGGGGGTTCCTGGCGCCGGCGCACCCGCAAAAGTCACGGCGATGGGATCCGTGTCGAGCTTCAGCTCTTTCTTCAATCTCTCAGACCATTTCTGCCAGTACATCGTCCTCCTCCTGATCTTTCGTTGATGCCCCATTCTCGCACGATTGGATCAAAGCGGTCAAAAACGATTTGGCCGCCATTGATTTCACTACAATCGAGGTTTGGACAAAAAGCTGACTGACCACCGTCTACCTGCTGTCCGTTATGGAGCTGGCCACCCGACAAGTGTGCTTTGCAGGCGGTACTACCAACCCAAACTATGACAGGATGATGCAGGTCCGACGCAACCTGTTCCGAAGAAGCGTTTCTGTGCGGTAGGCGCTCCCTGCTGATGGATCGCGACGCGAAGTGTTGCATGTCGCGGTATTACTACCGCAGAGCTGCCTGATTTTCTCGATGTTCTGTCTGGGTTCTCGATGCCCCGGTTTCGCGCTGCCTCTCTATGTCACAACCTGCCGGGTGGCCCATTCATGCGTGCGACTGGGCTGACCACCAATGAGACGGCCCGCCGCCAATGAGAGCATGCATTTCAAGTCAATCAAACTTGGCCGAAAAACCGACCCTCTCCACCCTGCAAGCACCAGAATTCCTATCGCTTAAGGGTCGGTCCGGTTTTTTGACCTTACGCCCCCATCCGGCAACTTCCACAATCCGGAAGGATTGCAGCAAGAAGCAACACACCCCGACGCTACCAGAGCATTTTGATGGTCCGCGCCGCCCGCGGAATCATAATGAAGTACGAGCCCGGATCGCCATCGAGTATCTGCATTATTTTGTAATCCTCCACTTGAGCATTCTCTAGGACTTGCATTAGAGCATCCGCGATTCTCTTATTGCTCACATCGATCGTCACTAGGAGACCGTCCGCGCTCAGCTCAGATCTGCCCAGACCAGAAAGTATTGAGCAGCCTGCAGTGAGTCTCTGAGCGCTATTCGAATCGCAGCAGCACGCTTGGATCGAGCCGCGCCGCCCGACGCGCGGGACCGACGAGAGCGAGAAGTGACGCCAGCAGTACCGAAGTGATCGCTAGAGATGTTGCGCGGATGTCGATTGCCGCGCTCCGCGAAGCAATCAGAGCTACAGACGACAACCACCAGCCTGCAGCGATACCGAGCCCAAGGCCCAGGAATAAGCCGCTGGCAGCCCCGGTGATAACCGGAGCCGAGATATGCAACAGAATGTCCGGGGTACGCGCACCAAACGCTTTCCGAATGGCTGCGCTTCGCAATCGCCGCCGAAGTACTTCGCAAGCAAGACTGTATAAACCGACAACTCCCAGGACCAGGGCTGCTCCAGTCTGGAGGCCGGCTAAGGCCACTCGGGAAGCGTGCGGTGCCAAGAAACTCATCACGTTCTGCTTGGCGTCCAGGAACCACAGCCGATCCGCTCGCTCTGTCACGGCCTGCACGGTCGATTTGATCCGGTCGATCGCCTCAATCCGTCGCTCCTTATCCACACGCACCAGAATCGTATCTGATCGAGCCGAAAGGAAATAAAGGTACGGACGTTCTCCGATTTCGTTTGTGGCATTCGCCCGGATGTCGCCAACGACGCCAACAACGAGAAATCGCCCTCCATTGATCCAGATCGTCGACCCGGATAGGCCACGCGCGCGACCGAGTGAGCGGGCAAGGCTCTGGCTGACGACCACAACCCTTCCCTCGCCGTCCAAGCGCCAGTCGAACTCGCGTCCCTCGATAATCGGCGTGCGCACCGTCCGGAAATATCCTGGTGACACGCTCTGGTACATTGCATTTGGCGCGCGACTTCCATCAAATCTGGAAGACTGAGCATCGTTGCCGACTGTCACAGGCATTATCCCAAGAAAAGACGGCTCGAAGCCTGCTGCGCACGCGACTACTCCCGAGATATGTGCGATGTTTTCCAGCAACGTGCTCTGTCGTAAAGCTGATCCAACGGAATCGTTTCTCTCGGGTAGCTTGACGATGAGCAGACCCTCGGGATCAAACCCAAGGTTGAGCTGGCGAACGCGCATCAGCTCGGTCGTCAAAAGGCCCGTGATATACAACAGTGCCGATACGAGAGCGACTTGTGCAATGAGCACCGCGCGGCGTCGACCGCCGGGCGAGAGCCCGGAAAGAATCTGCCCTTCATTCTTGAGGAGCGCGAGCACGCCCGCCCGCGTGGTCGCGCGGATCGGCCCCGCACTCATTCCAATCGCACCAAGGAGAGTGGCCAGACACAGAAACAGGATGCCGCGGTGATCGACCGCGGCCTCGCGCCCGAGGGTCACGGACGGCGGAAGCAAGTACGCCGCCACCCTTACTACCGACGGCAGCACCATGAGGGCCGCACCAAGCGCGATGGCCACGAACAGTAGGCTCTCGACGATCTGCTGCCGGACGATCTGGCCCGGAGAAGCTCCCAGGGCCATGCGTATTGCTGTTTCCCGGGCATGGTCGAACACCTGCACCGTCCGCAGCGCCCCTAGATGCAACCATGTTATAGCGAGCACTACGCCGGCCGTTGCGAAGAGGAACGTCAGGGGAATCACCTTGTCACGTCCAGGCTCCAGATAGTCCCGCAACGGCAGCGCCAGGAAATCGCCCGAAGAAAGCCGCAACCCATGGGTGGGAAGTTTTCCCGCTGCCACTCTCACCACGCCTATCTGTGAACGAATCCTGGCAGTCGAAGCCACCCAAAGGTTTGCGCCAGCCGGGAAGTTAAACCGTTCCGGCATGACGCCCACGATTTCGACCCGCTCTCCCCCCAGCGTTACGCACTGTCCGAGTATCCCGAAGTCCCGACCAAAACGATCGCTCCACAGCCCGTACGACATTAGCGCGCGTTGTGGCCGTGCGCCGACATCCTCCGCAATGAACGCCCGTCCCACGAAAGGATGCACCCCAAGTCCCTCGAAAAAGGAGGGCGTAACACCAGCATCCCTTAATCCCTCTGCGTCTCTGAATTCCTGCTTCAGGGACGCTCCTTTGGTAGTATATCCGAATGCGGCAGTGACACCCGGCAATCGGAGCATTTCCTGGAGTTCCGCGTCAGTCACGGTCGTCGGCGCTCCTGTTGTTCCCAGCCTTTGGAGAAAGCTCCCACTGCCGTGGATCTTTTCAAAGGGCGGGCCAACGACGAAGAGCTGGTCTGGGTCTCGAAACGGCAGTGGTTCGAGCACGAGCGTGTCGAGTATGATGAACATTGCCGACGTTGTCGTCAGGCCGAGGACTACGATGGCAAGCCCGGTTAAGGCCAACCAACGGCGGCGCCACAGGAGGCGCCACGCGCAGCTGATATCGGATCCCAGCGACATGGGTTCGAACCTCTACTATTTTTTCCCGTCCGATGACGGTGCGAGGAAGTCCCCCCTGCTTACACCCTCGTTTACCCGGACTTCGTTGAACTGGGTAGCCATTGAAGGAGCGCCCGGGGGGTACGTTACAGTCATGGCCACTGGAAACCAGATATCAGAGATCTTAGCCCACTTCTCGACGACCAGACGCCGGGTTGTCCGCAAGGGTATTGAGGCCCCGGGCGAGTACATGTCAACGGGATGCTCCAACACGTGCGGCCGCCACTGCGCATCGAATTCCAGCGTCCGGGTAACATCGCCCGTTAACTTCAGTTTCGCAACGGCACCCGAGCTATGTTTCTCGATGGATGCCGACATGGCAACCTGGCTCGGTGAACGCCCCAGCATGATGAGGCACAATTCTGAAAAATGCTGAATCACATTGCGACGCGTGCCAGGGGAATCGAGATGGGGGGGCAAGGCCGGCCTTCGCCAGAAGTTTTCTCCTATGACAGTAAATGCGTAAGAGTATTTCTCGAGGACTTCCTGAAACGCATCTGGAAGAAGGATCCGGCACGTGAACGGAGTAGCGGATGGAGGGCTGCCTGAATAGATGTTCGAACCTCGGATCAGCAAGGTCCTGACACCGCCAAGACGGTTCTCCCCTCCAAGCGCTGCCTTCATGCGGCTCAGAACCAGTTGCGCCTCCGGCGGCCCAGAGATTCTCCCAGGCGCATTGGCGGCGCTCTGGCCGGCCCCAGCCGGATTAGCCACGAGATACAACAGAATCCAGCAAGCAACGAGCAAAGCCCAAGCCCGGTAATAAAAGGAACGAGGAGTCAGCACGTGCGTAATCATGCTCACTGTTCTTGAAGCAGCCTCAGGGCCTTCGTCTCCTGATCTGGACTCAGTTGTCCGATCCACCTGCTGATGACAGTGCCGCTACGATCGAAAACCAACAGAGTCGGCGTGCCTGCGACCGGCACCTCGAGCGGAAGCACGATCATGTCGGGATTCAGCCCAGAGCCCTTGAAGAACGGCGCAGTTTTCTGAGGAGATTGCAGAGATGCAAAGGCGACTCGTACCTTTCCCCTCGACTTCTTGGCGGCCTCCAGCAGACGAGCATAGAACGGCAAACTCCTCTGACAATAAATACAGCTAGGACTGATCACCACAAGCGCTGTCCTGGCGGCGCTCGCAGCGCCGAGAGCTTGGATCGGGACGTTCAAACCAGTTGTGACGTCCTCTCTGGCCTGAGGTCGCCTCGATTCCAGGGGTGCCCTACGCCTAGCGTACTCAAGCACAGTTACCGTCAAAAGGACGACGCACGTGGCAATGAACACTATATCGCTGGCTCTTGCCCAGGGCGACGCGCGTCCCTGCGACATGTTCGACTCTCTTTCGCGCAAAAGTCACGGAAGAAACCAGCGGTCAGGCGTGGAAGCCCGACCGCTCGCAGAAACTGTTCGCAGCATTCGCTACTGTACGAGCTTCTCACAGGTCTCGGGATTATAGTTCTCCACCCCAGGGCATTCTGCGCCATAGCACATGGAATCTTGGTAGCTGCAAGTATCTCTGTTTGGCGTGCCACCAAGTTTCTCGCAGCACTCAGCCCACTTATCACAACAGTCTGTACAGTGCTGCTCGTCGAGCGCGCAGAAACCCGTCCACCCAACTGACCGAGGCATCGCTTGAATGGCGAACATAGCTAGAATCGTAACAATCGCCAGCCTTCCAAATCGTAGGGATTTTACCATATTAACCTCCGGATTGTCTCATTGCATACAACTCGTCACCTTCCCACATGAGCATAAGGGTTCCTCGTAGCTATGTTATTGAACGCTATGGCTTGCCGCCATATCTGTCAATGCACGAAATGTCCGGAAATGTCCGACTTTGAGAAAGTTTTTTTGAGGACGGCGGCGATTCTATCTCAGGATCTCTCCGGTTCTCGCCAAGGAGGCTGAAAGAGGGAACTCCAGTAAACCAATACCCTCCCTCCCGAGTCGAGCACGAAGCTGATCCGCCCGGCCTTGCGCCAGCGATATAGCGTCCTGGGGTCTACGCCCAAGCAGGCGCAGGCGGTGGAAATGTCGATTAGCGCTACTTCACGCTTGCAGTCGGGACGCTTCATCGTTCGAACCGGCCGGAGCCTCTCAGGACAAACCGGGTATTGAGATCCTTCGAATTGGTGGCAGATCGGACAATATTCCTTCATACGGAATCGAGCACTTCGCGCACTTTGCGCTTGAGAGTGTCGGCGGTGAAGGGTTTTTGGATGAAGGCGACGTTCTCGTCGAGGACGCCGTTATGAATGAGAGCGTTGTTTGGATAGCCCGAGACGAAGAGCACTTTGGGGAACGGTGGTAGAGCCGCGATCTGAGAAACAAGCGCCTTGCCGCTCACGTCGGGCATGACCACGTCAGTCAACACCAGATGGATTGTCGCGCCATACTCGCCGGCAATGCGCAGCGCCTCCTGGCCACTCGCCGCCTCGAGCGTGGTATAGCCCTGCTCGCGCAGAACGCGGGCAGTCAGCGCACGAATGGATGGCTCATCCTCAACTATGAGCACGGTCTCGACTCCCTCAAGATTGGCTTCGTCTTTCACACGATCCGCCAGCTCGTCAGCTTCCCCCTCGACACGCGGGAGGTAGATCTTGAACGTGGTCCCTATTCCCAGTTCGCTGTATACCCAGATGAAGCCGTTGCTCTGCTTGACGATTCCGTAAACGGTGGACAAGCCTAAGCCGGTTCCCTTGCCCGACCCTTTGGTGGAGAAGAAAGGCTCAAATATGCAGGACTGGGTTTCCTTGTCCATGCCGGTACCGTTATCGCTGACCGCCAGCATCACGTGCGGGCCCGGCATCCCTGCGGCATGTTTGCAGACATAGTCTTCATCGAGATCGACGTTCGCGGTTTCAAGGGTGAGTTTGCCCCCGTGGGGCATCGCATCACGGGCATTTACGGCAAGATTCATGACGATCTGCTCGATCTGCCCGGGATCGGCCTTGACCAGCCCCAGGCCAGGTTGGGTAGCGACAACGAGGTCAACGTCTCCGCCGATCAGCCTGCGGAGGATCTTGCTCGTCTCGGCAACCACTTCGTTCAGATCCAGGATCCTGGGCTGAAGCAGTTGCTTGCGGCTGAATGCCAGGAGCTGCGATGTCAGCGAGGCAGCACGTCGACCGGCCCCCTTAATCTGCTCGACGTCGCCGCGCTTGGGATCGTCCTCGGGCAGGTCGTTCAGCAAGAGATTGCAGTACCCATCAATCACCGTGATCAAATTGTTGAAATCGTGCGCCACACCGCCCGCAAGGACCCCGACCGCCTCCATCTTTTGTGCTTGCCTGAACTGAGCTTCCAGACGCTTTCGCTCCGTAACGTCGCTCACGACGCAGGCAAAGCGCGGCCTCCCGCCCTTCGCTGTTCCCAGGAAAGTCACGGTGGCCAACAGAAACGTCTGGCCTGCCGGCGAGTTATAAACATAGTCGAAGCCCACAGGCGCGGCCGTTCGTTGGCTTTCCTTGCAGTGAACTGTCCATGTCTCCAAGCACTCTCTTGGAAGGCCGATTTCGGTCGCCAGTCTGTTCCGCATCGCTTCCCTGGTCAGCCCGAAAAAAGCAGCATAGGCAGTGTTAACGGCGATGTGGAGAACGTCGTTATCGACCAGCTCGACGATTCCTCTCATCATGTCGCCGCTGTCGAAAAAACTGTGGAGGATGGATTCACTGTCCCGCAGTGCCTCCTCCGAGTATACGTGCCCGGCTGTTTCCGACCTCTTGGCTTGGTCGGGCCCTGTTGACGCCGAATTCCATTCTGGGGCTGACGTTTGCATATCCGCGTGCGTCTTCATCAGCTTGCGCTCCGCCCGCCTGCGCCCCGCGGCCAGCACGCAGATCACGAGCGCCAGGATCATGAAGACACCCAACTGTGGGAGGTCCCCCCGAGCCAAGGCCGGAGGGTCGATCGCAGGGTAAAAGAAATAGTGGACAATGACAGCCGAAAGGAAGGCCGCAAGGAGAATCGGCCCCGTGCTTCCATACCAGGCAATCACGACGACGGCCGCAAAAAACAGCAGGAGAACAGCGTGCTCCATCAGCGGCCGCAGCAAAAATGTGAGCTGGAGCGCCAGAATGACAGCCAATAATGCCAGCCCGTATTGAAGCGCCATCAAATGCTTCGGCCTGATAGGCTGGACCGTCTCGCGCTCCTTGAAAGAGCGGGTTTCATTGCAGGGCCGTTCCATAAAATCTCCGTGCCGTTCGGCCTAATCGATACACCTCACCCTCCTGCGTGCCCGGCTCGCCTCGCAAGCCTATGCGCACGCCTCCTCCCGATTCCAGGCGCGCAAAAAGGGCACACTCCACCTTTCCAGTTCCAGCCCAAACATGTTGAATGTAGAGACTGGAAAAGCGGAATGTCTCCCTTTTTCGCGCCTGCATACACCCGGCAGCGGCGGACAGGAAGGTCTGGGACCCCACCAGCCTGCCAGAGCCATTGCCGTCTTCCTCGCCGTGACCTCCCCCTTGAGGCACGGCAAGGTTAGACCGTCGTGCCGCGCTGACGAGCATGCCGGCGCGGCATTCAACGACTTGTGTGCAAACGAGCGCAAAACGGAAAGTCTATCCGAAATTTGGACAGGCTAGGTCCCTCTGGAGAATTCGACGAAAGCCGAGTACCTTCCGCCGGCAGGAAGGACAGCATTTCAGGTGTCGATCTAGGATGTCTTCCATCTCCGGACTCAATCTCTCGTTCAAGACTTCGTAACACACGAGATCGAGCAACGTGTCGGTGCAATCCGATCCCTTATGGAGATCCATTGCTGCCTCCGTAGCCACACAAGAACAGTTGCTGGTTCCGCGTTTCTAGCGGTCCGATACTGCCTTGTTGCGGATGAAGATGACCTCCATGTAAATCTTGCCGTCCGTGACATAGAGGAAATCCATCGCGTCGATAATCTCAGGAGCAACCAGGCGTTTTGCGATCTGATAATAAAGGACCCGGGTGCCGTCAGCCGTTACAGTTGAAGCGTTGGCCTGGCTGTAGACGGGGATCACGAGATCCACGGCCTGGTCGGCGTCGGGGAAGAGCCCGGCAGCCAAGCGCTCGAGGAACTGGCTGCGCGTAACCCCCATCGCCTGCAGGGTGGCATCGGAAATGGAAACCTGCGGCATCGTATCCTTGGCGATGGCTTTCGGCCCGATAGAGTCGCCTCCGCCCGGTGGAGGGGGCGCATTTTGATTGCAGCAGATCGGTGGCGGGGGTTCGCCACCTTGCGCGAAAGCATAGCAGGGAAGCAAAGCAATAGCCGCAAGCACAAGAATCAGACTGGCCTTTCTACATGTCATATTTGACTCCATTCGAATAGATCTCGGGCAGTTCTGTCAAAAGGACGCGCAGAGGTAGAATTTCGTTGCTGCCCAACTCTGGTCATCCTCTACCCGTCGTGCTGGTTGATCGTCTAGCGCCGGAGTTGCAGCAACAATCCGGCGCTTCACCTTTTTGGGGACGCTAGTTGTGCGTACCTATATACAAGAACGTCAAACAGCGACGGCCGCCTACCGAAAACGAAAATTTTTTTCCAAAAAGGAGGATTAGCGCCTATCGGGGCAGTCGCACAACGGTCCGGAGGGCGCGTTTATGGATCTTCGAGGGAAGGGGTCGGAAACGGTAATCTGATCCACCTAGCGTGGATCTCCGATCAGAACGTATGGCAGCCAGGAGGCGGGATTCAGGCGGCCGCTGGCACGGGCTGAAGAAAGCAGGGAAAGCTGCGCCTGTTGCAAGGCGGATGCTTTCGAAATCGAACCGTTCGCCAGCAGTTCGTAAAAGCGGGATGTCAGTCTCGCCGTCGATGCATCATCGACGGGGAGCAGGCTAACAATCAGTGCCGGAGCACCTGCATTCAGGAAGGCCGGAATCAGGCCCCACGGGGTTTCCCCTTCGGCCTGCGGCCCGATTCCCGTCTCGCATCCGGCAAGGGTGACGAGACCATTCTTACGCAAATGCCATGAACCGATGGTCTTGCTGTCCAGATACGCCTGATGCGGCGCGGCCTCAAGCATGAGCGCAGGCTTCCCATTTACCAGAGTCGAGTGTCCGGCAAAGTGAAAGATCTCCGCATCGGCTGCCAGACGGCCTGCCGAGGCCGGAGCGCCGGCGGTCAGGAAACGGGAATTTCTCCCATAAATCTTCGATAGGCAAGCCACTTCATCGCCGGCGCCGGGCAAGTTCGCCGTGCCGTCGAGCAGCAGCACAACGCGGCTGCGCGAACCGGCACTGCCCCGTCCCAGCGACAGGCAGTGATGTAGCACGCTCCGGGATGGTGCATAGCTGAGCGTGTACTTCTCCAAAAGAAAATGGCCCTGCGAATCCTTCAGGCCGCCGAAAGGAAGAAGGTGCAACGGCCCATCGGGAAAGATAAGCAGGTTTCCGTACTGTTCATTTCTATCTGTTTCGAGGATCGGTTCGACGATCCCGTCATAGAGTTTCCTGGACAGGGTAGCGAAGGTAGCCTCGTCTCCGGTTCTAATGCTCTCCAGGTACTTTTTCACATCTCGTTCGATCTCGGCTGGGGAAGAACGCAGCTCCACCACCTTGCTGCCGTTCGAACCGGACACGAAGGCCAGAAGCTCATCTGCGGTGAAAAAATAGTCGACAGAGAGAGCACGCACAGTCTGGCCGTCAGCCTCGCTCTGTTCGGCCAGAGTCGGCCCACTGCCGTCAAGATACTCTCGGAGGGTCATGGATTTTGCCCGGCCGGCAAATTCCCACGCTTTCTTGCCATCGCCGAAGGCGTGGTAGAGGAGGGATACGATTTCCTTGTAAGGATCGAAGCGACGCGTGAGGAACTGTTGTTTCAAATCCTCGGATTTGATCCTGCCGCGCATGCGCTCGAGAGCATCGACGGACCGCTGGAATGCGATGAGCGCTGCGGCAGCGTTCCCGCTTTCCTTGTCCATTTTGCCTTGCAGCAGGTCGGCTTGCCATTCGAGCTCGTCATACCTGCCTGAAACCGCCATTGACAACCCTTCGTCCAGGAAAATCTTCGCATCTGTGAACCGCTTCTTTTCCAGGCAGACTTGCGCCAGGCCGATGCGCATTCTACATTCCAGTTCACGCATACCGCCCAGCGGGCCTACCAGACCCATTTTGAAAGATGACTCGGCTTGGTCGAGATCTCCCATTTGGAGCGCGATTTCCCCCTGCCTGCAGAGAAGATTCAGGCGATGCATGTTCACATGGACTTTCTGAGTGTTCTCAGCCAGCTTTACGTAGTCACCCATCCTCTCCACGGCTTCCGAATAAAGGCTCCTTCCATCCTCGAGCCGGCCCAATCGAATCATGACGGGAAACAGAGCCTCCAGCACACTCACCAAACAGTCCTCATCCCGATTCCGGTAGGCAAAGCTAAGAGCGGCCGAGTAGTCCGTTACACTCTCTCCCAACTGGTTCATCCGGCGATGCAATGATCCCTCACGCTGGGCAGCGGACCCTGCCCATGAATCGAGGTGATAGAGTGTGGCGATCTTCGTCAGTTCCGCGATGCAGCGCATGACATCGTCGGGGCGCACCTGTTCGCCATACACAGACACAAGGGCCGCCAGCGCCTTCGCGCGGAATTCCGGCGCTCCGGTCAGATCGGCCAGCCGAAGCATTTCGCGATATTCGGCCTCTGCATGCTGGAAATCTGCCTGATAGTAATAGCAGTTGCCGCGAAGAGAGTGAATATTGAAGAGTTGCCAGTAGTCTTGAAGGCGGGAGAATTGCGGTTCCAGGGATTCACTCCCGCGCAGGGCAGGGGCGAGTTTCCCGGCGAGATGGAGATCGACGATCTTCTGAAACCTGTCGTCGAGCGACATCTTTGTTTGGCGCTGCGGGGGGGACAGACCGGCGTAAAATGTCAGCAACGCTTTCCAGCTATGGTCCCCGGCAGTTGCGCTGTAAGCGGCCTCCATGGTTTCGGCGGCCCATCGGAGGTCGGCGGAACTCGGCTCGCCGAGCCTGGCTGGACTACCCTCCTGTTGCAGGCTCCTCTTGAGCGCTGAGCGAATGGCGGGAGGGATCTGTTCCGGGACCAGACGCGCCATGGATGTGAGCGCGGCAGCATTCCGGTTGCGAGCCGCGCGATCCACTTCTTCTCTTACTGCGTCCGCTTTTATCAGCCGGATTTGAGTCTGCAAACCCTTGAGCTTGGCGGCCCAGATCGAATCCGGATCGCGGGAAAGATAGCTGTCGATCTCTGTGAGCGCCTCGGTGTGCCGGCCGGTCTCGTACAATACCCAGATCCGGTTGTAGCTCGCTTCGGCAGAACACGGCTGCTGCTTGAGCACGTTATCGAAGTCAGCGAGCGCGCCGCCTAGAAGGTTACGGCGCTGGATCGGATCCGTTGCGTGCTTTGCCGCTCCGTACTCTGCGACGCCTCGTCCCAACAGGCCCTGGGGATGATTCTCCCTAACAGCCAGGACTTTCTGAAACTCGTCGCGGGCCCTTGCAAACTGGGATTCGCTCAGATAAATGGCAGCCAGGCCGAGATGTGCCTCGGGCAGGGCCTCGCGGCCGACGAGCGCTTGAGAAAAGAGAATCTCGGCGCGCTTGAGTGGAGTGTCGTCGGCAGCCGCGCGGCTCGTGGCCGCAGAGCGAAACGGCAAGTCCAAACGGAGACCATCGGGGCTCCTGGCCGTGTAAACTTCCTCGAGGTTCGCTTTGGCCAGGGCGAGGTATTGGTTCGACCTGCTGATGCTGTAATATTTGAAGCCACCCGCTCCAGCGCCGATCAGAGCGATGGCCGCAGCAGCCGCGGCCACCCATCGGGTCCACGGCGAGCGCTCTCTTTGCCCCTTTTCTTTCCGCGCCACGTCCTGAATCAGCGCCATGGTCTGGGCAATTTCGGCCTCGGAGGGCGGGGCCGCTGCGTCGGACGGATCCTGCGACTCAGGATGAAGCAGCTTAAGCACCTCTGCAAGCTCTTCCCGGCACCGCGGGCAGCTAGCCAAATGCGGCTCCAGATCGGAAGTGCTTCCTTTCCCAGAAGGGACAGCAACGTAACGATAGAGGTCGTCCATCGTGAGACAGCCATTTCTCGACCTGCGGCCAGCCTTGCTAGGATGGTTCATTGGATCATTGCCCCGGGTGCATCCGCGGTTACCATGCTTCGGATGCGCTCCTTCAATCGGTTGATTACTTTCTCCACGCCCGCCTTCGAGAGGTTCACGCCCCGGCACCGGGCAATCTGGTTCGCAGACAGGTCATGGTCAAAGTACAGTCGAAAAATCAGCATGTTCCGGGCGGAAAACTCCGCCTCATGAATCGTATGTTCGCAAAGATCCCTTATCTCGTGGGCCAGGAGTTCCCGTTCGATGGCCAGGTGTTCGGTTCCTTCCTGGCGCAGGGCCAGCCGGCGAGCCCTGCGCAGAGGCATAGCCACGACCTTTGCTCCTCCGGGACGCTTCAGCCTGCGCTGTTGCCGTATCCAGTCGCGCACTACCGATCTTGTGATTACAGCCAGGTAGGCCAACCATGCGTCTTCAGATCCTCCGGAGAATCTTTTCATGGCGGCACAATCTTGCTCTATCAGGCGGACGATCGTGCTCTGAAATAGGTCATTCTCCTGCACTCCTCCCAATCGAGCGTCCATAAAAGGGCTTGTCTTTCTTATCGACATGCACCACGTTCCCCTTACGAATTGTTTTATCTTGGAACCGTAGCGGCACAGAAACTCCGTCCAGAGGGCGGAGTCATCCCTGTCCTGTGCGCAGGCGGAAACAAGCTCCGCCCAGTCCATTTGATCCGGACGCCGACTGCTGCGAAGGCGCAGGATATTTAGCATTTGCAGGCTATTATAACCCGATTCATCTCTCAAGGGAATCGGGATCATCCGGTACGGTGTCTGCGCTTACCCGTGTCTCTCCGGCGGTCTTATCGCGTTTCATTCGGCTCCAGCCCCTCTCCGAATGGATCGCGACCTCGACCTCAGTGATGGGAAGGACCTCGTACAATGCTCCAGGGGCTATCTCAACAAGGAGTCCCCGTTTGCCTCCGTTTATGAAAACCCGCGGCAGATCGAAGATCGTTCTTTCCACATAGACGGGCAAGGGCGTGCGTGTGCCAAATGGGCTGGTGCCGCCGAAGAAGTATCCGGTGATCCTGGCGGCTGTCCGCTCATCGCAGGGCGACACGGATTTCACGCCCATGAGGCGCGCGAGCTTCCTGGTGGAAACCTCGCAATCCCCATGCATCAGCACGAGCAGCGGCTTGTGCCGATCCGTCTCCATGACCAGCGTCTTGACCAGAACATGCTCCGGCAGGTCGAGCTCGGCGGCTCCCACCCTGGTGCCTCCATGCTCCTGATATTTGGGGTCTTCTCCTTGTCGAGTGGGTAAAAAACGGCAGCTAATCTCGCGGAATCTGCCCTGGGCAAGGGTTTTCTGAGTTTTTACTCATAAGAAAACGTGGCATGATTTGCGGATGCGATTTCATCGAC
>Ga0315280_10000256_pt1 | contig 101599 bp, 69 predicted proteins | sample YL17G06_40_MG_FD_203697 | JGI IMG/M metagenome (GOLD analysis project Ga0315280, IMG submission 203697) | Sediment microbial communities from Yellowstone Lake, YNP, Wyoming, USA - YL17G06_40 | ecosystem: Environmental > Aquatic > Freshwater > Lake > Sediment | place: USA: Wyoming | collected...
TACCGGCTTTGGCATTGCTCGTCACATTGCTGTAATTCCCACTCCAGTCGTTGCCGCTGTCCGTGCGCAGGTGATCGTACCCGCTCTCCACATTGATCGTGCTGAAATGCAACCGAATCTGCGTCGCGCCCGGCTTCGTCACCGTCCCGCTCTTGTTCCAGTTGTTCCCATAGTCCACCCGCCAGCTCACCGACTCCGGTTGCCACGTCCCAGGCGTGGTCGCACTCGCTTCGTTGGAGTAGGGCGAGTTGCCATAGCTGTTGTAGGCCCGCACCCGGTAGTAGTAAGTGGTCGAAGCCGCCAAGCCCGTGTTCTGATAGGTCGTGACGTTCGCCCCCACCGTGGCGATCTCGGCCCACGTCCCAGAGGCCCCTGTCTTTCGCTCAATCCTGAAGCCGCTCTCATTGCTCGAATTGTCCTGCCACGAAAGGTTGATCTGGCTCGATGACACTGCACTTGCCGTCAAGTTGCTCGGAGCCGCCGGAACGGTCCCTCCAAACAGCTCCCCGGCCTTCGTGGCCGGTCCCGCCGATGTTCCCAGCCACTCCACGCGGTCAATGATGAAATACCCCGTGACGCTGTAGTCGCTAGTCAGCGTCAGCCCGATGGTGTTACCGGCTTTGGCATTGCTCGTCACATTGCTGTAATTCCCACTCCAGTCGTTGCCGCTGTCCGTGCGCAGGTGATCGTACCCGCTCTCCACATTGATCGTGCTGAAATGCAACCGAATCTGCGTCGCCCCCGGCTTCGTCACCGTCCCGCTCTTGTTCCAGTTATTCCCATAGTCCACCCGCCAGCTCACCGACTCCGGTTGCCAAGTTCCCCCGGCCGGCGTCCAGACCACATAGTCCACCCAGCCGCAGTCCGACCCCGACGAAACGCTGCCGTCCTTCCAATACCGCCACTTCAGCGTGTGCGCCCCTGACGCGATGCTGTAGGAGTTTGGCGTCCAGTTCACCGTCCCGCTGATCGCGCCGGTCTGCAGCACTCCGTCAATGTAGAACCCCAGATAGTCCCAACTGCCCTCCGACGAGACCTTCCAGTAGAACGTCACCGTCCCCGGCCCGCTCACAGTCGTCTGCATCCACGACTGTTGGCTGTCGGCAATGTCGCCGCTCTGCGCCGCATCCCCGCCATAGTAATATGTCGTCGTCTCTCGGAACCAGTTCGCGCTACCCCCCGTCGTCCATGTCAGCGCCGTGTTATCGACCGCCTCGCCAAGCGTGCTGACCGTTATCGGAAGTGACGCAAGATTCTGGCGACTGAAAGCGAGCGAAACCGGGAAATTGTTCAGAACGTTGAACGGCAATCGAACGACCGGAACCGAGATGTCAATGATCCTGAACCATGAGGGGCCGATCTGCGCGTTCAGTGCGAGCGAAATCTGCAACCCCACGTCGAAGTAGCTCGCAGTGTCGTAACCCAGCGAAGCCAACGGAGCATAGTAGGTTCCTGTGGCACCCGAAGGCACACTCACCGTCAAGGTCCGGCTCTGGCCCTCACTCGTGAAAGCAAACTGAGAGTTTGACACGGTGTTGCCATAGAATCTCCACCGAGCATAGCCGGCGATGTCTATGCTTGGATTCACATTCACAAACGTGCCGACAAAAGCCGCTATCGGCCACAGCGCACCACCGCTCAGTGCCGTCAATACGGCTTCCTGAATGGGAATGGTGATCTGAGTTGGGCCAAACTCATCATACGCTGTCACCGGTCTGGGCGACGCGCCATAGAGAACAAATGGTGTGAAGCTCTGCTCCGCGATGACGCCCAGGTCAACCTGCGGGATAAACGGTAGCGAGCCGCCGCCTTGCGGGTCGAGCGGATTGGGAGCGTTCAGGTTTCCCGTGTAAATCCCAGGAAAATTGATCCACAGGATCGCTCGCCATTTCGCGCCAAACTCAAAACCCTCGAGCAGCGACAATTGCCCACCGTTCGGATTCCCTTGCAGGCGGGCCGTAACCTGCACTGTGCCGCCGGCGTTCGCTTGGTCCGGATAGTCAAACGTCACCATACCTGCGGCACGAGCGGTGAGTTCCGGCAGACTGGCCAGCAGGAAGATTCGCAACTGGAGATAGGATCCCAAGAAGCTGGCGTTTGGCCACCAGCCCGTATCTAGGTTGATCAACGACAGGAGTTGATTGGCGGCCTCTTGCTTCTGGCCTTCGGGGAGTACCGCCGGAATGATCTTCGCTTCCTGCAAGGCCTGGGCGGCGGTCATGGGTGCTGTCGTGAGCTTGGAATTCAAGCGGGTCTTCTTTACAGCAGTGCCGTCGGCCTTGAGCTCATACTCAGTGCGCACATCGAGCGTCTTGCTCTCGACCTTGCGAATGATCAATGATGGATGCGACGTTCCAGCCTCATTAACGGCCATGAAAATGCTGTACGTCGCACGAAAATCAACGCTTCTCTGCTCCTGTCGCGCTTGCGCCGCCCGCGATGGAATGAACAGCGAGGACAAAAGCATAAGAGTGCAAATCCACAACATCCGGCCTTGGGCCGTCTTCTCGCCTACTGCTGCCTTCGATTTCATGGTTCCCCTCCGAAAGAGTAATATTTATTTCTCCTGGGGCAGCGTGCGTTTCCGCGCTACGCCAGAATTTGTCCCACTTTGCAAAAACAATAGCGCTGAACTGCGAGAGCCGCGTCCGTGCGAAGAGAGTCGAATGAATGCCATCCTTGGCGAATGGCGCAGTTTGTGGTTTACCCCCCCCGTTTGTCAAGAGGGATTTCACAGAAAAACAAGTGCGGGTGGGCGGCAGCCTGTTCTGGGTCTTGGCCACGTTTTGTGGGATGCGGGTGCCAACGACTTCGCAACCACAGATTTCGCAGATTTCGCAGATTAAATCAAATCTGTGCAATCGGTGAAATCTGTGGTTAAAGCAAAAAGACCTTGCAGCAATGCAAGGGTCCATATTCAATCGGCACAACTTGATTCAGAGGGGTGCCATGGTTGACCTGAGAACTCGTTTTGCCGGACTGGAATTGGTTTCGCCGATTATTGTGGCGTCGTGTGGGTTGACCGAGACGGTTGAGCTGATGCGTCGCGCCCAGGACCACGGCGCCGGCGCGCTGGTGATGAAATCTTACTTTCAGCACGAGGTCTGTCGGATCAATCCGGCCCCGTGTTTCCACATCATCCGTCACGATCTGGCGCCGCGCGACAAGACGTTCACCTTTTTTGCGTTCGAGCAGGCCTCGCGCTGGGATATTGATCGCTATTGCGAGGAGATTGTTCGCGCGAAACATGAACTTTCGATCCCCATCATCGCCAGCATCAATTGCCTGACGGATGAGCACTGGGCCGAAGCCGCGCAAAAGGTCGAGGCCGCCGGCGCCGATGCCCTCGAACTCAACGTCTCCTGTCCTCATGGCTCGATTACGTTTCGCGGCGAGGATGTCGAGAACAAGATCATCAACACATTGAAGGTCGTGCGCGGGGCTGTCAAAATGCCCCTGATCGCCAAGCTCAGCGGCATGTTGACCGCCCCCGGCTTCATTGCCCATCAGGCCGAACTGCTTGGCTACCAGGGCGTGACGATGTTCAACCGCTTCACTGCGCTGGACATTGACCTTGAGGCCGAGCGACCGATCATGCACGGCGGCTACGGGGGGCATGGCGGTCCGTGGGCGATGTTATATCCGTTGCGTTGGATCAGCCAACTTGCGCCGCAATTGAAGATAGACATTTCAGCCACAAGCGGCGTGGCAAACGGCTACGATGTGGCAAAATACATCCTTGTCGGCGCGAAGACGGTTCAGGTCTGCACGGCAATCATGCTGGAGGGCTTCGATTGTCTCGACCGACTCCATCGCGAGCTGATCGCCTTCATGGAATCGAAGGGCTACGCGCGGCCCGAGGACTTTCGCGGCAAGGTCTGCGAGCGAATTCTTTCGATTGATAAAGTCAATCGCGCCCACGACAAGGTGGCGAAGATTGATCCGCGACGCGCCGTCGCGCCCTGTCATCATGCCTGCCCGATCGAGAATAACCCACAGGGCTATGTGACACTAATCGCCAAGGGCGAGTTCGAGAAAGCCTATGAACTGGTTCGGGCGCGAAACCCGCTGCCTGGCGTTTGCGGTCGGGTTTGCAGCCATCCATGCGAGACCTCGTGCACGCGTACTTCCTTCGATCAGCCGATTGCCATTCGCCACCTTAAGCGCTTTGTCAGCGATTGGGGACGAACCCGCGGCATTCGGCCCAAGCCATCGAAACGCACGCGAGGCAAAGTCGCGGTCATTGGCTCCGGCCCAGCGGGGCTGGCGTGCGCCCACGATCTTGCCGCGCTAGATTATGACGTCGCAGTTTTCGAAGCCGATCAGCGTATCGGCGGAATGCTGAGCTGGGCGATCCCGACATTCCGAATGCCGCGCGATGTTTTGGAAAGCGATGTCGAGTATATCCGCGAGATGGGTGTCCGAATGGTCACAGGCTGTCGAATCGGTCGCGACCGCTCGATTGCCGACCTACGCCGCGAGGGCTATCGGGCGTTTTTCTTGGCCGTTGGCGCTCAAAAAAGCCGTGCCCTGGGAGTTGCCGGCGAGGGTCTGCCGGGCGTCATTCACGGACTCGACTTCCTGCGTGCTCATGACGAGGGGCGGCCTATACCGATCGGGCCAACGGTAGCCGTGATCGGAGGTGGCCACACCGCGCTGGATGTTGCCCGAACCGGGGTCCGGCTGGGTGCGAAACAGGTCTATGTCGTTTATCGTCGTTCGCGCGCCGAAATGCCCGTTAACGACGAAGACATCGAGGTCGCCGAAAACGAAGGCATCAAAATCATTTACATGGCCCAGCCGACGGCTATCATTGGGAAGGGTCCGTTTGCGTCCGGCGATGACAGGGTCTCCGCAATCGAGTGCATCCACAATGTTCTCGGTGTGCCCGACCAATCGCAGCGCCGTCGTCCGGAACCTGTCGAAGGAACTGTGTTTCGCCTCGCCGCCGACACTGTGATCGTTGCCATCGGACAAGAGGTTGATCAAAACGATTTCGACGACGAGGCGACAAGTTTGGTCAACAAGCAGGGTCTGATTCTCGCCGACCCGCTGACGGGCCAAACGGCCATCGAGGAGATATTCGCCGGCGGCGATGCTGTTCTCGGCCCCGCAACGGTGATCGAGGCCATTGCGGCGGGCAAAAATGTGGCGCGAAGCCTTGATGCCTATCTTTCGGGCAAGGGAATTGAAAAGAGCGACTATGAAAAGCACGATCAGGTTGTCCCGCTCCAGCGCATCCTGACCAGTCGGGAGGTTGTGGCCCAGCAACGCATTCCGGTTCGGCATGAGCCGGTCGGCGAGGCGGTGCGAAACTTCGGCGAGTTCGAGCGCACTTATTCGGAAGGCCAGGCGATGGCCGAGGCCGCACGCTGCCTGGCCTGCGGCTGCGGCGAGGGATGCGGACTATGCGAGAAGGTTTGCCTCCACGCGGCGATCTCCAAAGAGATGGGTTTCGAGACCATTGACCCCGAAAAATGCGAAGGCTGCGGTCTGTGCGTCTCCATCTGCCGCAACGCCACGATTGATCTCGTTGCTCGTCCCAGCGTCTAGGACATCTCATGCCAAGGCGCGAAGTCGCAAAGCGGTAGGTCTTTGGTCGCTATAGATCATAAACATTCATTACAGAAGGGGCGCTTGACAGCGAGAAGGATTATCCCTACCCTCTGGGGTGAGTTTGAACAAAGGACAGGAAGTCAAAGAAATGCGATTGCGGACGTTTTTGAGGTCGAAGATTCATCGCGCCACGGTCACCGAGGCCAACGTGGACTACATCGGCAGCATCACCCTGGACGAAGCGCTCATGGAAACCGCCGATCTCGCCGAATATGAGCTGGTGACGGTTGCCGACCTCGATAATGGCGAGCGCCTGGAAACCTACGTCATTCGGGGCGCGCGCGGGTCAGGTGTGGTGGGGATCAATGGTGCTGCCGCCTTGAAAATCGGCATCGGCGACGAGATTATTATTTTTGCTTACTCGCAAATGACCGAGGATGAAATCGCGGCGATCAAGCCAAAAATCGTTTTTGTGGACGAGCGAAACCGCATTACCAGCGTGGCCCAACTCGAAACGCCGGAAACACACCCCGTTTGAAAAGTGATTACTCACAGGCAAGAGGCCTGTGCCATCTCGATTCGCTCACTTCTTGCCGTCCACTTTGCTGACCCCAACGCGACTGATACATATGGGATCGCCGGTTACGGCGATCCGAAAGTCAGAGCCGCCGTTTTGGCGATTGCACAACAAGGCATCGCCAAGGTGGAACGTGTGGGTTTGCCACTTGCCGGTTCCGCCACGTTCAATCACGCCTCCATTCTTGTAAGAGCCGTCGAGAGGGGCGTTCTCGTCGCGTGAGTCATACTGTAAGACCAGATTTCCCGCACCACGGTCGAGATACTCAATCTCGATAGCAACGGAAGTTTTCACATCATAGAGGAACGGATCGGGGACGGCAAGGTAGAGATATGTTGGACCACCGGTTGCCGACGACCGGACACACCGGCGCCCTTCGGCTTGTGTGATTTCGAAGACGCCGTCGGGTTGGCGAACCAATTGAAGTCCCTTCTCCTTCGTTTCGGCGAAATTGATGAAGACTTCGCGCTCGTTGGCGAATTCTTGCCCTTTGCCTGACGGACGAGGAGGCAGGGGCTTGCGATGTTCGAGGGTGATCTTCTTCTTGAAAAGCTGGGCATACTGTCGGGTCAGGTCCATATAGTTGCGGCCATATTCTTTCGACCGGCAAATGTCGGTTCCCTCGTGCATTTCGTTCCACGTCTCCAGCAGAACGATCGGTCGGCCGCTTCGAATCGCCTCGAGCCAGCCATATTCGTAAAAGCGGCCATTTTCGCGGTCGCGCCGGGGCGTGTGTCGGCCCGGCACAGCGCTGTCATCGTAACCTGGCCCGATGGCTGCCACATCGCCCAGAATCGGTCCGTGCAGTGCGGCACCCCAGCCGTAATGGGCGTCAACTTTAACTCCACGCCAACTGCTTTCGGCAATGATGTAAGGACGAACGCCAAAATCGCGCTCGAAGCTTTGATAGACATAATCGAAGGTGGGCTGATCGAACCTGGCGGCGAAACCGGATGAGTAGAGAACAACTATCGGCCGGCCGTCCAACATCGCCCAGTGTTTGCGGTCGAGACCTTTCCAGTAGTCGCGGATCGTTCCGTAGAAGACTTCCCTTCCGTGCTGAGTTGTCAGATCGGCTTTGCCGCCACGTGGCTGATCGCCACGCAGATTGTTGAGCAGCGTCGTTGTGTCATAGAACATACCGATTGGCGGACAGGGCTTTCCACGTGCCACGATTCGGTCGCGGGCTTTTTGCATCGCATCCAGGCCCCGCAGGCTGAAAATCCCGACCGGTTTGTCGTAAGCACCCGGTGCGCCCCAATAGACAGGCAAAACGAAATCAATCCCGCACCAGGCCATGTCCGAGAATTCCCCATAATGCCACTCGACCGACTCGTAGTCCACTTTCTTTGGCCGAGCGAAGTGATCCGTCAGCGCATCGTCTTGCCTTTTGGCGTCGTCATAGAAATGGGATGTCGGGAACTTATACCAATAGAAATAATACGTGCCAACCAGTCGCTCGGAAGAGGAAAAGCCTTCCGGCTTGGGTGACAGGGGGAGGCGGGCACATCCTACCAGCATTAGAAGCATGGCGGTCGCAGCGGCGATACGGGCAGCAGAATACGCGATGGTCAGGTCCCCTCGCTCGGCAGTTTCGCTCGGTCTATTCTGTTTTGGTGTCATGGTTTCCCCTCGTCAGGACCTTACTGATTTGAGTTTCGGCTCTCACGGTCCAGACTTCAAGTATCGCCAGAAACAGTGCCCTCGTCCAGTCGTTTCCTATTACGGATTACTCGTCCCCCAAAAGAACCCCGTCATAGCCATGGCCCGTATTAAAAAAACTTATAATAAAAGCTTGCAATATTCATTTTTCAACTCTATACACGCCCCCGTTGAGTTCTGCAAAAGCAGGTCTGGCTTGGCCGAAACGATGAACCTGGCAAGTTTGGAAAGTCTGAAGATCTTCTGCGATGTCGTGCGCGAGAAGAGCTTTTCGCGCGGGGCAACGCTCAACCAGGTTTCCCAGTCCGCCGCCAGCCAGGCCGTCTTGCAGATCGAAAAGCGCCTCGGCGTTCCACTGATAGATCGTTCCAAACGGCCATTGGGGCTGACGGACGCCGGGCAGCTGTATTACGAAGGATGCCGGGAACTTGTAGATCGCTACCTGGCCCTCGAAGCGGGAATCCAGTCACGCCACAGTGAGGCGATCGGTCGCGTTAGCGTTGCTTCGATTTACTCTGTCGTTCTGTATGACATGAACAAGTACGTGGAGCGCTTTTCAGAAAAGCACCCTCAGTATCGCGTCCGTTTCCAGTATCTGCATCCCGACGACGTCTATGAAAGCGTGCTGAATGACCAGGCGGACTTGGGGTTGGTTTCGTTCCCGCGGTCGCGGCGTGAACTCGAAATCATTCTATGGCGGAACGAGCCGATGGTGCTCGTTTGTTCTCCGGCCCACCGTTTTGCCCAGCAAAAACAAGTCACTGTGGATCAGCTGAACGGGGCAGATTTTGTTGCATTTGAGACAAGTCTTGCGATCCGGCGATATGTGGATCGTTTTTTCCACCAGCACAAGGTACGGGCCAATATCGTCATGGCCTTCGACAACATTGAGTTTATCAAACGGGCCATCGAGACGAGCGGTGCTGTCTCGATTCTTCCGGAGCCTACGGTGCGGCGCGAAGTGAACGATGGCTCGCTGAAAGTAGTCTCTATGCCCAATCTCGATCTGGCGCGCCCACTGTGCATCATTCATCGTCGCCGGCGCGAGATGACTCCGGCAGTATCGGGCTTCATTAAGGTGTTGAGAGAAGCGAAATGCGACGTGGCAGCCATCTGCCGACCGTCTTCGAGGAAATTCAACAAGCAACCAATTCGCCCATCGGGGCGCGAATCCAAACGATGGAGGTAAATGCAATGGCAGGTCCCAACGCATTCGAAATTGCGCAACGACAGATAGACGCCTGCGCGCGGATTCTCAGGTTGGACCCCGGTGCGCAAGCCAAGCTGCGTATTCCGATGCGCGAGCTCCACGTGACGCTACCGGTTCGTATGGACGACGGCACGGTCAAGGTGTTTCAGGGTTACAGAGTCCAGTATAATGATGCAAGAGGGCCAACAAAGGGTGGCATCCGGTTCCATCCCGAGGAGACGATTGACACCATCCGTGCCCTTGCGGCGTGGATGACCTGGAAGTGTGCCCTGCTCGATCTTCCGCTGGGCGGCGCAAAAGGTGGGGTCATCTGCAACCCCAAGGAAATGTCGCAAAGTGAGTTGGAGCGCCTCTGCCGCGCCTATATTCGCGCGATAGCCCAGGTCATCGGACCCGAGAAAGACATCCCGGCTCCTGATGTGTACACAAACCCGCAGATGATGGCCTGGATGATGGACGAGTACTCGAAGATCTGCCAGCATAACCAGTTCGGCGTTATCACGGGCAAGCCGCTCGGGATTGGCGGGTCAGCCGGACGTGGCGATGCGACCGCTCGCGGCGGATTGTACACCGTTCGCGAGGCGGCCAAGATTGTCGGCATGGATCTTTCGAAATCCACGATGGCCATTCAGGGTTACGGCAATGCCGGTTACTATGCCGCATCGTTGGGCAAGTCTGTTTATGAGTGCAAAATCGTCGCTATCAGCGACAGCAGGGGCGGCATCTATTGCAGGGATGGGTTTGACGCCGAGGCGGTTCAGGAACACAAAGCCAGGACCGGTTCCGTGGTCGGCTTCCGAGGCTCTAAGCCCGTTTCCAACGAAGAGCTGCTCGAGCTCGACGTGGACATCCTCGTGCCTGCCGGACTGGAAAACGTCATCACCGAAAAGAATGCGCCGAAGATCAGAGCCAAGATTATCGCGGAGTTGGCGAACGGTCCGACCACGCCCGAGGCAGATGATATTCTGCACAAGAAAGGCGCTCACGTGCTTCCGGATTTCCTGTGCAATGCGGGCGGTGTGACGGTCTCCTACTTCGAGATGGTCCAGAATTTCTATATGTATTACTGGGAGGAAGATCTTGTCCACGAACGGCTGGACAAGAAGATGACCATTGCTTATCACTCGGTTCTTTCCACGGCCAAGGAGTATGATATCAGCATGCGTCAGGCGGCGTATGTGGTGGCCGTGAGCCGTGTGCTGGAGGCCATGAAACTTCGCGGCTGGGTGTGATTCGACTGGGTGGTACATCGTTTCTCTCGCTTGGCAAAAGGCCCGACTGACGACTGTTCAGTCGGGCCTTTACCTTCTAGATGTTCGTGGAATTGGTTGACACGTTGTTGTTGCACTGCGCGCGTCGTAGGGGCGCATCCGCCGTTCGGCGGACAGCGCCCCTACATGTCAACGAGATATGCTAGATTGAATAGAATGCTTGAAAGAATGAGGGTGGCACGGGCGTCCCGCCAATGGCGTTTAATGGTTTTGTAGGGCTTGAGAATTGACAAACATGGCTTTGCGCCTATGAACAGGCCACTTGAGCATGGGGCTCTGTCTCAGATCCTGATGAGTCGGGCTTCGGCATGTGCCGGGTTTGCACCCGGCTTCAGCCGGGGTGCAAGGCAACCATTTCCCCTCCGAAGAGCCGGCTTGAGCCGGGCTTCGGCCAAAGGCCGGCTGATGGCTGAAGCCCAGAGGAGAAGCCATGCTGAAGCATGCTCCAGGGAGAGAGGAAGGGTCTCTCTCACCCCGGCTGAAGCCGGGTGCAAACGAGGATCAAGCCGTCTTCGGGGCGGCTGAAAACCGTTAAACGCTTGTGGCGTCCCGCCCGTGAACCATGGGCAATCCGCCCGAGGCGGACATGCCACAAGAGCGAGAACTCGTTCTTTTCGGAGCTCAAAGTGCGCGCTTTGGCATCGGCATCTGCGCTTTTTACCAACCACCGCGCGACGGAGCGAGATTCCTGTCGGCTGCCCTGTCAATCGTCGTTTTCGATCTAGCGGTGGGAATTTCAATGCCCGAACGCGAAGTATCGCCACGATTTCCATTTGACAGCGGGACGACGCGCTTGCCTATGTGTCGCTGCAAAATAGGTCGCCGACAGAGCGGCGATCACATGACATCGGAGCAAAAACATCACGAGAAAAGGGGAATGCCATGAGAAAAATCCTCGCAGTTACCGGTTTGATGATCCTCGCAACCACGCTTGGCCTCGGTGGGGAGACCGCTCGCAAGGTTCTCATTCTTTTCGACGAAAAGCCTCAAATGGAAGTCTTGGCCAAACGTCTCAAGAGCGAGGGTTACGCCGTGGACTTTGTTTCAACGAAGGACAAGTTGCCCATACTCGACCCCTACCACGCCGTCGTCGTTTTTATCCACAAAGTCTTTCCGGCCGATCAAGCCGAGGCGGTCATTCGTTACACTCGCGCGGGAGGTCGAATGATCGCGCTTCATCACACGATCAGCAGCGCGAAGGCCAAAACTCCCGATTGGCTCAGGTTCCTTGGTATCGAACTGGCGAAGGGCGATATCGAGAAAGGCGGCTATGTCTGGCAGGAGGGCGTTACTTTGCGGCTGGTCAATCTTGCTCCTGGCCACTATATCACCACCAACAAAATCGAGTATCCGGCCAAGGCTGAATACAAGCGATTTGATAGGGAAGAACCAGCCCAGGAGCGCGACTGCGTGGATTTCCCGGGTTCCGAAGTGTATATCAACCACCGCTTTACTGACAGCAAGGACAAAACGGTTCTGTATGGTCTGGCCTGCCGTCATCCCAAATTGGGCGAGAAGACGTGGATGCAGGATCGAGGCGGGTGGCTGAAGAAAGCAGAGAAAGGATGGATCTTCTATTTCATGCCGGGCCACACAGTTCAGGAGCTGGAGAATCCCGTTTTTCAACAGGTCATTATGAATTCCCTCACGTGGACCCCTTGATCGGTTCGTGAGAGCAATGTTCATGCCTTGTATCACCGACCTCGTTGAGAGTACAATTCGCAGACAACCCACTCCCATCCAACCGGCGCCACGTTCCAATTCCGGCGTCTCGTTCTCCAATTATGTCGGAATTGTCCCTACGTAGATATCGGCGATTTACTTACAATAAATACCATATTTCTCTGGCAGACACATCTCCCCCAACACGCTTGCATACTCACGCGCTAAAAAGGACAAATCTGGGCTTCCGGTCTGGAAGCGGTGGAAACACCGAAATCCCGGCAAGAACAGAAACGAGGGAGAGCACGGCATTTTGGTGTTGTCGCGAATTTCGCAACGACCGAGTGGGGGAGTTACAAATTGGAGCACCCGCGAGGCCGCTGGAGTTCCGGCTCTTTTCCTTCTCTCAAGGCTTTTTGGTCATAATGATGTTTGACTTCATGTGATCATGCGGCTATAAAATAGGACACGAGGGACGAGTTGCTTGTTACATACACAGCGACTGCGCAAAGTCAAGGAAGCTGCGAACCACAAGGGAGATGCCAGAACGGCCTCCTGCGGGATTCCGGCTCCCAATTTGTCTGCGTCTATCAACCAAACAATAGCGCTGGTCAACGAACTGCGCGATACGCACTGAGGAGGAAAGGAGAATATGACTATGGACTGTCGGGCAATTTCCGTCATGAGGGCGGGGACATCTCGGGTTTCTCGGTCGGCAATGGCTTCCACTTTGGCGGCTTGCTTCGTGCTGGTTGCTATTCCTGCTGTAGGGCAAGCCGCGCCCGCAGCGGGTAACCAAATCACTCTCACCTACAGCTTTGCCGCACCGCGCGTCGAAATAGATGGCGTGGTGTCCAAGGTCAATCTCCATGGACTAGCCAGTTATGGGGAGCCGGGAAAACCTGTCCTGCCTTTCCAACCCGTACGCATTTTGTTGCCATACGGGACCGAGGTCGAGCGCGTGCGAGTCAAACCGGGCGACAAGGTGGAATTGCCGGGTGTGCACACGGTGGCTTGTGGTCAACGGCCCGCGCCATTAAGTCGGCCCGATCGGATTGTGCAGACTCCTCCTGATCCGGTCCTGTATTCCAGCAAGGCCGCATTTCCTGCTCAGCTCTATTCGGGTCGGTCGGTTCAGTATAAGAAAGGGTTCGCCATTCTCTGCCTGAATCTGTGGCCGGTGGAATATGTGCCCGCACAGGGCCGGCTATCTTGCTATCAAAGCCTGATAGTTGAGGTGACATTGAAACCAGCCGCCGCGGACAAGCCGACGATGCTGCGACCGCGCGGGCTGCGACAAGATAAGGCCGAAATCCGCAAGTTGGTCAGCAATCCCGAGGTCGTGGACACCTATCCCGCCGAGGCTCCAGCAAGAAAAGGGGATTCGGCTGCATTACTCGACCCCACCAGACACTATGACTATGTTGTGATCACCGATCCTGCCTTTGTGGCTAGCTTTATGCCACTGGTAGCCGCCCACGCGGATACGATGCTTACCACAGTGGTGACGACCAGTTGGATCTACGCCAACTATAGTGGAGCGCGCCCCAGCGGCAGTTCTGACAATCAAACGCGAATCCGCAATTTTATCATAGATGCCTACCATACCTGGGGAACTCAGTACGTTCTTTTAGGTGGCGATGCGGACGGTGCGAACGTTGGGGGAGAGAGCGGCAACAACATCGTTCCCTGCCGAGGCTTCCTGGTAAATACCGGATGGGATTATGACGATAACATTCCCGCCGACATGTATTATGGCTGCCTAGATGGGAGCTTTGATCAGAATGCCAACGGAGTGTATGGCGAGCCGAACGACGGTCCCGATGGGGGAGAGGTGGACCTGTTTTTTGACGTTCATGTGGGCCGCGCCGCCGTGGATTCTGTCGCCGAAGTCAATAATTTCGTCAGCAAGACGCTCTGGTACATGGGTGCGTCGGGCGATTGGCTCCGAGAAGTCTGGATGGTCTCAGAACAGCTGGGATTTGGCGGTCCCGCCGAATATGGCGATTTGTCCAAGGACCAGATCAAAAATGGGACAACCACTCCGGTGCAAACCATTGGTTTTCTGAATTGTCCCAATGCTTCTTTTTTCCGAGTGCACGACTTAGCCGACAACCGGGCTCCGTATTCGTATCCTCCCGGCTGGCCGACGAGCGCCATCGTCAACGTCATCAATAGCGGTGTACACGTCATCAACCATCTCGGCCATGGCAACAACACGTGGCTGATGAAGATGAACAATCCCACAGTGGACGGATTGACCAATAGCCTTTTCCTTATTGGGTATAGTCAGGCGTGCTATTGCGGCGCGTTCGACAACCGAGACGATTCGTGGAGCTATCTATCCAGCGACTGCGTTGTCGAACACTTCAACAGCGGCGCTCGCGGATGTGCGGCCATTGTCGCGAATTCGCGCTACGGATGGGGTACCTACAACTCTTTGGATGGTCCTTCGCAATTCTACGACCGGCAATTCTGGGACAATATCTTGGGCGAGGGACTGCTCGAGCTGGCGCGCGCCAATGACAAGAGCAAGGAGGACAACGCCAACTACATTTCGGACCCGTATATGCGCTGGGTTTTCTATGAACTCAACTTATTCGGCGACCCAGCGCTTCGGTTCCGCACGATTACTTCTCGTGGCACGGTTGCGCTTGACCGAACTTACTACCCCGCTCCGAGTACAGCTACCGTAACGGTTGAAGACGCAGACCTCGACCTCAATCCCTCCGGGCGCGACAGCGTCAACGTCGAGATAGCCAGCACAACCGAGGCCACGTCGGAAATCGTGACTTTGTTTGAGACGGGCAATCAGACCAAGACCTTTGTCGGCTCGATCGCGCTCGTCCTGGGTGCGGCGGCCCCCGACGGGAAACTCCAGGTGGCCAATGGCAACACGGTCAAGGTCGCCTATCATGACGCTAACGACGGAACGGGCAATCCGGCAACGGTGACCGACGCGGCGACCATAGATACGTCGCCGCCGGTAATTTCCAACGTCGCCGTCGTGGATATTACGAATACTTCTGCCCGAGTCATTTGGGCCACCGATGAGATGAGCGACAGTCGCGTCGAGTATGGAGTAACGACTCCAACCACACAATCGGCCTTCGATGGCAATTATGTCACAAGTCATTCCGTGGTCCTCAATGCTTTGAAGCCGTTTACGCGTTATTACTATCGTGTCATTTCGACCGATCAAACGAGCACAAATACCTCATGGTGGCCGGCCACGGGATACGGCCAATTCCAAACACATGGACCAACTCTATTGGTCTCTCCAACATCGTTTACTTTCACCGTTTACCAAGGTTACTCTGACTATTCCACGATGACCATTACCAACAATGGCGACACAACACTGACTTGGCGGACGTATGAGATCGAGCTGTTGGCGGGAGGCCCGTTAGGGCGAACCATTCAGCCGTTGGGACTGGCCGGACTGTCGAGTGTCCACCCATCCGTTGGAAGCAGATGGAATTCAGGTGTTGCTTTGTCGGACGTCTCACCCGAACTGTCTTTGGCCGCGGGGCCGCCGCCCCTGGATTTTTCAGACATTCACTTCAACTATGATGTCCAGACACTTACTGGCGACAACCAGTGCGTCGGTGTGGAATTCGACGGCAGCCGCTTCTACGTCAGCGGGGGAAACTCGGGCACGGATCCCAACAAGGTTCACGTGTTCGATGCTGCCGGAAACTATCTGCACTCATTCAACCAGACCAACTCATCGGATTGGGGATGGCGCGATCTGTCGTTCGACGGTCAATACCTATACGGGAGCGATGACGCTAATATCAGCCAGTTCCGAACGGATGGGACGTATATAGGCGATTTTCCGGGACCCGGGCTCAGTCCTTGCCGTGGCCTGGCTTATGATCCCGAGACGGATCACTTCTGGACCGTCAGCTGGAGCTCACTAATTTACGAAATCACTCGCACTGGAGCCATCGTTCGTAGTTTCCCCAACAGCAGCAGTGTATATGGATTGGCTTGGGACAATGTTTCGCTGGATGGACCTTGGTTGTGGTGTTTCTGCCAGGACGCTCCCAGTTACCGAGTATTTCGGCAATTCGACCCCAGGCTTGGGATCTATACCGGTGTATCGTTCGTCGGCTGGGCCGAGGCGGGCAGCGGTTCAGCCGGTGGAGCCTGTTTCACCGACCAATGGGATCCTGCCTACGGCATCCTGGTCGGCCTGACGCAAACCGCTCATGATCACATTGTAGGCTACGAAGCGTGTCTGGCGGGAGCCAGATGGTTGGACGAAAGCCCGCGCTCTGGGGTCACCTCGCCGACCGCTTCGCAAGACGTTCGTGTCACTGTGGACTCGACGGGCCTGACGACGGGAACCTATCGGGCAAACCTGTTTGTGCAGGGGCAGTCTCTGGATTCGCCCGTTACGGTGACCGTGACGATGCGGGTTCTTCCGGCGCCGGCGCTGGCTTATGACAGCTATCGGATCGAGGATCCTGCACCGGGCGGCGACGGCGACGGCTTTATCGAGCCCGTTGAGACGGCGAACATCTATGTTCGCCTCCGGAACGCCGGCGGGGCCAGTGCGACTAGCGTGACAGGCGCGTTTGACTTTACAGTGCCCGGGATGACAACCGTCACATTGGTCAATGGAAATGTTTCGTGGCCGGATATCCCGTCGAGTGCAACGGCCTGGAGCACCAATGCAATCGTAGTCCAAACCAGTGTGACTTGCCCCAGCGGCGCGACGTTCCGATTGGCGGGAACCGTGGATGTGGCGGATCCTATGTTCGGACCGTGGCCGGCGGTCTTGCCGGACATTCAGGTTTGGCCGGCGTGGTCCTTGGAGGGGCGGGTCTTCGACCAAAACACCAGTTTACCGACGGCGGGTGTGGCCGTACTTTCTTTAACATCGCCAACCGCATCTTTCTGGGACGACATGGAAAGCGGCAAGGCAAAATGGACCGCCGATGCTCCATGGGATCACACAACCGACACAGCGCACAGTCCCACAACTTGCTGGACCGATAGCCCCGGCGGCAGCTATGCCCCGTATGCGCAGGTGGGACTCTATTCAGTCCCATTCAGCCTCGCGGGCGTCAGTGGAGCTCAGTTGCGATTCTGGCAGCGCTACGATCTGGCATGGGATTGGTCGTGGTGGTGGGGGGATTCCGCCACTGTGTATGTTTCCACTAACGGGGTGAATTGGAATTACCTGTACGATTTTGCCATGACGAACATGACCTGGCATGAGGTGGTTCTGGACCTGAGCGCGTATGATGGAGCGACTTCGGTTCAACTTTGCTTCTATCTGGATGGTTGGCTTGGTTGGAGTGGGTATGATGGTTGGTATATTGACGACGTCGAAGTTCGAGGCCAACCACAGACCGGCCCTACAGCGGTCACAAATGCCACCGGTGCTTATCGAATCAATGGATTGCCCGCCGGCATTTATACGGTATTTCCTGACGCTGCCGGCAGCGGCTACTCCGCCTCTTCGCCCACGCGCCACGTGGCCACGCTGCCGCCGGATGCGAGCGGATTGGATTTCCGCCTGCTGAGTCCAGAGATTGGCGTCACTCCGACTTCCTTTACGTTCACATTGAGACAGGGCGAAACAACAAGCAGCCGGATGTGGATCGCCAACAGCGGCAGCTTCGACTTGCAGTGGAGAATGGAGGAAGAAGAAGTCGGCGGTACTGGATTGCTGACGCGCGGCGCACGGCCCGGCATCGGTTCCTGGTTAAATCTTCCTGCTTCAGCGGCTCGGCAGACAGGCGCTAACGCGCGGAGAGCACCGACTTCTTCGCCACCTCGGGCTTACGAGTGGTCGCCAGGGATCACGGATGGTGGGGGACCAAAGATCCTCATTTACGCAGACGATTGGATTCACACCGCACCGAATACCTACGTTGACCAGGCGCTCGTGCGTCTCGGTCTGCCTTATACGGCGTACTATGACGGTGCATTCGGGGGTTTTGAGCAGTCTCTTGCGGCTGGCGGCCCGTGGGATTTGGTCATCTTTGACGACGAAAACTATAACCCTCCTGTCTCGTCGCTCAATGCGTTGGATCAATATGTGGCTGCGGGTGGCAAGTTGGTGGTCTGGACCTGGAAGATGGACGCGAATGCGGCACATGCGCTCTGGACCGACTTGGGCGTGGTCTTCAAAGCAAATGACGACGGACCACCTGATCCTGTCTATTGGTGGCAACCGACACATCGCGTTTTCACGTATCCCGAAGATGTGCCCCAGTTTACTGGGCGAGTGGACATTGGGTTCCCGCCTTATGGACAGCGAGTTGGGGTTTTGACTGGCCCAACCGCCCTGGCCGGTTATACGCAGGTTGGGCCTGTGGCCGATCAAGCGGCATTGGTTCTGGACAGTACTGGTTCGAGTTTCTTCAAAGGATTCAGTGATACGGACAATAACGCCGATCTGGATAGCGACGGCGTTCCCGATCCGGTGGAACTTTGGGAAAACCTCATTAGCTTCTCGATGGATCGAGTTTCATGGTTGTCCGAAACGCCAACGAAGGGAACAGTCGCCACAGGAAAGACCACGAGTGTTACCGTGACCGCGGACGCCGAAGAAATGGCCGTCGGCGCCTATCGAGCCAGACTTCTGGTCACGTCGAATGATCGAGACGAACCGGTCACGACGGTACCCGTAACAATGAACGTGCTGCTAGGGCTGCCGAACATCGCTGTCCAGCCGCCAAGTGTGAACTTTGGCTTTGTGTGGCTCGGCTATCCGAGAACTCAAATCGTAACGGTAAGCAACGACGGTTACAGCACCCTGACAATTTCGTCGCTTTCCCGGACGAACTCGGATTACACGATCACTTCGGCGCCCGCATTGCCGATCCATCTCACGCGCAAGCAAAGAGCTAATGTCTGGGTACAATTTGCGCCGGACAGTGTCGGACTGAGCACGGGAACTCTGACTGTCACGAGCAATGATCCTGGCTCAGGTATGTTAGTCGTTCCACTGAGCGGCATTGGAGTGGGAGCGCCGGTGGTTCGAGTCACGCCCAGTCTGCTGACCACCGTCACGTTGTACCAGGACCAAACGACCACGCGCCTGTTGACGATCCACAATGACGGCGAGTCAACGCTCACGGTCCAGATGATCCGCGACGAAGAGACCGCTCCGCCACGTCTTGGCAGTCTGTCGGCGCGTCGTGGTCGCGGACCCATTCCTCCGAAGCCGGGTGAAATCCCGGTGGGAGCGGAATATGTGCCCGAGCAAGTGCTGGTCAAGTATCGCCCGCAGGCGGCGGTGTTGGCCCAGGCGCTCGACGCGCAGTTGGGCGCTCAGGAAATCCGAAGCTATCCCGCCATTGGGGTAAGGCTCATGAAGCTCGGACGAGGCGTATCGGTCGCCGACGCAGTGCGACAATACGTCAACAGCGGACTGGTCGAATACGCCGAGCCGAATTACCGGCGCCACCTGCATGTGATTCCCAACGATCCGTTCTTCAACGAGCTTTGGGGCATGCACAACACGGGGCAGACCAGCGGAACCGTGGATGCCGATATTGATGCGCCGGAAGCCTGGGATGTCGCAACCGGCAGTAGCGATATCGTCATCGGAGGAATTGATACGGGGATCACCTACACTCACCCCGATCTGGCGGGCAACATCTGGACCAATCCTGGTGAGATTCCCGGCAATGACATTGACGACGACCACAATGGCTATGTGGACGACGTCCATGGGTATGACTTTGTCAACCGAGATGGCGATCCCATGGACGACAACGGCCACGGCAGCCACACGGCGGGAACCATGGGAGCCGTAGGCAATAATGCTGTAGGCGTCGTTGGTGTCTGTTGGCGCGTCAAGTTTGCAGCACTGAAGGCGTTCGATGCCAGCGGGTGGGCAGCCGATGCTGATCTGCTCGAAGCCTTGTTGTATGCCAATCGGATGGGCTTCAAGCTAACCAACAATAGTTGGGGTGGAGGTCCCTATTCTGCCTCCTTCAAGGCGGCCATTGATGCGGCTGGTGCAATGGGTGCGTTATTCATCGCCTCGGCGGGCAACGATGGGGTGGACACCGACCTGTTCCCGCAATACCCGGCTTGCTACGATTCTCCCAACATTATTTCGGTCCTGGCGACCGATCACAATGACCAGCTAGCCTATGTCGCGGGCTGGTGGGGCTCGAACTGGGGACGGACCACCGTAGATCTGGGCGCGCCGGGCCTTTACATCTACAGCACTGTCCTGGGCGCCGCTTATGATACCTACAGTGGAACGTCAATGGCCGCGCCCCACGTGACTGGAGCAGCTGCTCTGTTGTGGTCATATGTCCCGCGGGTTACTTCGACCACCATCAAGGCGGCCATTCTCGACAGTGCACAGCCCGTTCCTGGCTTGGCGAGCAAGTGCCTGACGGGCGGGCGGCTCAACCTTCCCAACGCGCTGCGTTTGGCCCAACTCTATACCGGAGCACCTTGGCTGTGGGAACAGCCGCCGCAACCTGTTCCGATCCAGATTCCTGCCGCCAGGTCTGTGGATGTCGTGGTGCATTATGATGCCCGAATACCACAAGCGATACCCGCGCCGGGGGCCTTTTTCGGTCAGGTTATTGTAGCGAGCGATGACCCCGTAACAAGCGAGGTGGCTGTCAATGCCAGCATGGAGGTTCTGCCTATATCGAGGCTCGAATACGCGAGCCAAGTCCTCGACGACGACACCACAGCACCGAGTAGCGGCGATGGCGACGGACATGCCGAGTCGGGCGAAACTATCGAAGTCTGGCTGGACCTGATCAATAGCGGATGCCTTACGGCACAGGACGTGGCGGGAACCTTTACGCTCGTTGCCGGAACATCGGTGACGCTGATCAATGGCAACGTCACGTGGCCCAAGATTCCCGCCGGCCAGACAAAGACGAGCAGTCAGGCTTTGGTTGTTTCCATCGCTCCGAGTTGTCCCGAGGGAACGACGATAGTTCTCCAGGGTCTGGTGGATGACTCGAATCCGCTGTTTGGACCCTGGCTCGTCACGCTGACAACCATTACCGTGCAGCGGGTTTACACAGTTTCCGGCGTGGTGCGTGATGCCAACACGAGCCAAGGAGTTGCTGGCGTGATCGTTCGTGCCGAGAGACGGGTGATACCGTTTGCGGATGACATGGAAAGCGGCAAGGCCAAATGGACTGCCGATGCTCCATGGGATCACACAACGGCCGCGTCACACAGTCCCGTCACGTGTTGGACCGACAGCCCTGGCGGTAATTACAATAACGACACGTATGCGGGGATCTATACAGTCCCGTTCAGCCTCGCGGGGGTCACCGGGGCGCAGTTGCGGTTCTGGCATCGCTACGACCTCGAGCACGGCTATGACTTCGGAGAAGTGTACGCTTCAACCGATGGTTTGAATTGGGACTGGTTGGCCGGATTCACCGGAACTGATCTCACCTGGCGCGAGGTCACGCTCGACCTGAGTGCTTATGCCGGCGAGCCCTCGGTCCAGATTTGCTTCTTCCTATCCGCTGATTTTATGATTACGGCTGACGGCTGGTATATTGACGATGTAACAGTGGAAAGCGTGTCCGGTCTGGGAGCAGCTGTCTGCGGCACGAATGGAGTCTTCCGGTTCACTGGACTCACATCGGGTACCTGCACCCTATTGCCCGATGTTGCTCGCAGTGGCTATTCCGCTTCGTCGCCGACGGTTAGGACCCTCACGGTTCCGCCCGACGTTTCCGACGCGGACTTCCTCTTGTTGAGTCCGGAGATCAACGCCACTCCGACGTCGTTCACGTTCTCGGTCAAGGAAGACGCAACAACCCCGACAGCCCAGGATACCCTGTGGATCTCTAACGCGGGCAGTTACGCCTTGCAGTGGTCGCTGAAGGAAGAGAGCGTTGAGGGCATTCTGGGGACGCCGCGCGACCGGACCGGCGTTGGTTCCTGGCTGAATGTTGCCGATTCGATAGATCGCAATGCGGCCGCTAACGCGCCGAGAGCATCGTCTTCTTCGAAACCTTGCGGCTACAAGTGGTCGCCTGGAGTCACGGCCGGAGGGGGACCAAAGATTCTTATCTATGCGGATGACTGGGTTCACACCGCACCGAACACTTACGTTGACCAGGCGCTCGTGCGCCTTGGTCTGTCTTACATGGCTTACTACGACGGCGCATTTGGCGCTTTCGAGCAATCTCTCGCCACTGGCGGTCCCTGGGATTTGGTAATTTTCCTGGCCGAAAACTGGGGCCCGCCGACTTCAACGCTCAATGCATTGAATCAATATGCGGCGGCGGGTGGCAATCTAGTGGCCTATACCTGGTGGATGAGTAATGCTGCGGCCCATCCGCTCTGGGCCACATTGGGCGTGGCTTATGTTTCCAACGATGGTGAGCCACCGGACCCGGTTTACTGGTGGGATCCAACAAACCCGATATTCACTGCTCCTGAAAGCGTCCCGGAGTTCACCACATTGACGGGTGGAATCTACGGAGTGTATGGCCAACATGTTTCGGTTCTGGCCGGTGCAACGGCCATTGCCGGCCATACGGCGGGTGGGCCTGCGCCCAATGAGGCGGCCATGGTTTTGGGCTCTACGGGCAAGACTCTGTTTCGAGGATTCGGTGATGGGCAGAACAGCGCAGATTTGGACACCGACGGCGTTCGCGACGGTGTGGAACTTTGGGAAAACATCGTTAGCTTCCTATCAGACAGAGTTCCGTGGTTGGCGGAGGCGCCGGGCAGAGGCACACTGGCTACCGGAGGGACAACCAGCGTTACCGTGAGCGTGGATGCTAAGGATATGGCGATGGGCACCTACCGGGCCAACTTGCTGCTTGCCGCCAACGATCGTGACGAGCCGGTGACAACGATCCCGGTCACGCTGAAGGTCGTGCCGGGCGATCCCGATATTGACGCCACGCCGACGGCCGTGAATTTCGGGCAGGTGTTTGTAGGCGCACCGGAGACGCGTTCGGTTACCGTGAGCAACGTTGGTTACGGCATCCTTTCGGTCACTACACTCGACATCGCCGGTGGTGCAAGCTGGTCCATTGACTCGCCGACCTCGGGCCAATTGCCCGTCAATCTGACGCGGGGCCACTCCGCCAGCATCGTCGTGAGATTCAGCCCAAGCGCGCCCGGTCCGTCCACGGGCACTTTGGGCATTCACAGCAACTCTCTCGGTGAGCCTTTGGTGACAATTCCGCTGAGCGGTGAAGGGCTGGGCCGGCCCCAAATCGTCGTGGCCACAATCCCGCGAGCCGATGTAGCATTCGGTGGCCAGACGACGGGAGTGTTGCACATCGAAAACGTCGGACAGGGAGGGTTGATCGTCTCAGCCGTTACGAAGCGCTACGTGACGCCGTTCGGCGGATTGGGTTTGTCCGAACCGCCGAGAAACATCGAGATTATAAAAAATGACACTCTGAACACCGATGCGCCTTCGGGTCCGGCCATTTTGTCCACCTTCGCTGGCAGTCACCTCTCCTTTGCCATCAGCAACTACGGTGAGATCATGCCGTTCCAGTATCCGGTGGGCACCGAGCATCTTGCGGTCGGTGGGCGTCTTGAGGGATATGTGATTTGCTATCAAGACACAAGCGGCGACCATGTGGCTTGGGCCAATTTCGGTTCGCGAAACCACCTGAGGCCTGTCTCCTACGAGGAAATCGAGAACTCGACTACTCAAACAGTGGTCAAGGTGGTCACTCAAACCACGGATGACAAGCTCGAGATCACTCATCTGGCCACGTTCAACAAGATTGGCAAGGCCATCGCCGTGCGGGTCTCTGTGGATAACGTGAGCACGGAGACATTGGGGCAGGTTGTTTACAAGCGTGTCTCTGATTGGGACGTGGACAACACCCCGACGACCGACACGTTTGCGTTCGACTCGCAAACCAGTATGGCCTACGCCTATGAGACACACTACGTGGGTATCACGGCCGACAGGGCACCGGCCTATCGAGACCTCGATGGTTGGGATGATCACGAGCGCCGATTGACTGACGAGGATCAACCCAACGGGCCGGTGATGATGGATGGTCTGACGGTTCTCCACTACGAATTGGGTTCACTGGCGCCCGATGTCGAGGCCGACTTGCAACTGGCTTTCGTCGCCGGTAATTCGCTCAACGAGTTGCGGGCGGGGATTCGGTCCGTCTTCGGCTGGTTGACTGTGACGCCTGAGGAATTGCCACTCGAGATTGACCCGGGTACCTCGTGCAACGTGAGTCTGCTCTACGACGCCAGAGGCTTGGCGTTGGGAGACTATCAGGCCGAGTTGCGGGTCTATAGCAACGATCCATACTCGACCGGTGTCATGAGAATTGCAGCCCTCCGTGTCTCCGACCCAACCTCGCCGACGGCACCCGGAACTCCTGTTCCCGACATCGCTCCTTACACCAGTCGGACCACTGTGGTTTACACGTGGGGTGCGGCGACCGATCCTGAGTCTGGCATCCAGGGCTATTGGTGTCAGGTGGGAACGGTGCCAGGTGGCAACAACGTCTTCGATGGATTCACAACCGAGACGACGAAATCTGTAGTGGGCCAGGACGGCCAGACACTCTACTGCCGTGTGCGGGCCATCAATGGGCAGAGTATGAATGGGCCGTGGTCGGGCGTTTCCGAGCCGACGACGATTGATATTTCGAGCCCGTCGCAGCCGGGCGTTCCGCAAGACCCTGGAGTCTATACGTCGCAGACCCTGGTCACGTTCAACTGGGCCGCCGCCACGGATGGCACGAGTGGTTCGGGCGTCGCGTCCTACGACCTGCAAGTGGGCGCGGCTCCGGGCGCGAGCGACAGGTTCGACGGCAACGTTGGGAACGTTCTGACCAGGGCGGTAACAGGCCTGAACGGGCAGCAACTGTATGCTCGCGTCCGTGCTCGCGACCAGGCAGGAAATGTGGGGCAGTGGTCCGGCGATTCGGATGGAATCCTCATTGACACGATAGCGCCAGGACAGCCGGGGCCGGTGACCGACACCGGTGCTTATACCTCCTCGACCTCGGTTGTGTTCAGCTGGACTGCCGCAGCCGATCTTGGAACAACTCCATCGGGCATCGCATCGTATGACCTGCAAGTTGGAACGGCCCCTGGCGCAAGCAACGTCTTCAACCAGAACGTTGGGAACGTTTTGACGAAAGCGGTTCCTGGTGCGAACGGTCAGACGTTGTATGCGCGCGTGCGCGCTCGTGACAACGCGGGGAATATGGGTCCATGGTCGTTGGTTTCGGATGGGATCCTGGTTGACACCGCCGCCCCGACAGCGCCCGGCCGGCCAGCCGATGCGGGGGCCTATACGTCCTCGACCCTGGTAAGATTTGATTGGACGGTGGCCACAGATACCGGCTCGGGCGTCGCTTCTTATGACTTGCAAGTGGGCACCACGCCGGGTGGAAGTGATAGATTCAACGCCAACGTCGGCAACGTTTTGACGCAGACGGTCCCCGGCTCGAACGGCCAGACGTTGTATGCGCGTGTGCGTGCTCGCGACCGCACCGGAAATGTGGGTCCGTGGTCGCTCGTCTCGGATGGCATCCTGATTGACACCGCTGCCCCGACAGCGCCAGGCAGGCCGACGGATATCGGCGCCTATACATCCTCGACGCTCGTAAGATTCAACTGGACAGCGGCCGCGGATACCGGCTCAGGCGTCGCTTCTTATGACTTGCAAGTGGGCACCACGCCGGGTGGAAGTGATAGATTCAACGCCAACGTCGGCAACGTTTTGACGCAGACGGTCCCCGGCTCGAACGGCCAGACGCTCTATGCGCGTGTGCGTGCTCGCGACAACGCGGGCAACGTGGGTCCATGGTCGTTGGTTTCGGATGGTATCCTGATTGACACCGCTGCCCCGACAGCGCCAGGCAGGCCAACGGATATCGGTGCCTATACATCCTCGACGCTCGTAAGATTTAACTGGACAGCGGCCGCAGACACAGGTTCGGGCATTGCCTCGTATGACTTGCAGGTTGGAACGACGCCGGGTGGGGATGACAGGTTCAACGCCAGCGTTGGCAATATCCGAACGAAGACAGTCCGCGGATTGAACGGCCAGACATTATACGCGCGCGCCCGCGCTCGCGACGGGGCAGGAAATATGGGGCCATGGTCGCTCGTCTCGGATGGAATCCTGATTGACACGGCCAGACCCACCACGCCTGCCACTCCAACCGACGCCGGGGCGTTTACGTCCTCGACCTCCGTGCGATTCGATTGGACAGCCGCGTCAGACACCGGCTCCGGCGTTGCGTCCTATGATTTGCAGGTTGGCACCTCGCCGGGCGCAAGCGACAGATTCAACGCCAACATCGGCAATGTCCTGACGCGAACGGTCACCGGCGCGAACGGCCAGACGTTATATGCGCGGGTCCGCGCTCGCGACCGGGCGGGAAACACGGGTCTTTGGTCAGGCAACTCGGACGGGATCACGGTGGACACGGTGCGGCCGCGGCTGACAGACGTTGTGGCGCGGGATTACCTGACGCTGGACATTACGTTCAGCGAGCAGATGAAGAATGCTGACTCGCCATCCAACTATTCGTGCAGCGGCGGCATTAGTATCGTGGGAGTAATGCAGCTAAACGATACGCAATATCGCCTGTACACGAGTACGCAAATAACGGGCCGCAGTTACACGCTGACGGTGGGAACCGCAGTGACGGACCGCGCCGGCAACGGGATTGACGGGTCTTACCGTTCGCGCTCGTTCACCGGCGGCATCGTTACAGCCGCTCGCTCGTGGGAACTCTACCGGTAGAATCTATATCGGTACGCGAGCGAAAGGTAGTGGGGTGAGCTGAAGTTCCGGTGTGCAGTGGCTCCGCACACCGGAACTTCTTTCATTGCGGCGAAGTGTTCACATTGCCGCTTGCGCACTCGCGAGCCAACAGCCCGACAAGTTTCTCTTGATGGATGGCGGTTTGGAGTTTAGGCTCCGCCTGTTGGCTACTCAACAAAGTGCAGGGTAAAGGCTGGACTCCGAACCGTGTATTATGAAGCTATCGGCTCCGAGGAGAGGAATCTCATCATGACGATCAGACTCGGCTCCACGGTCTTGGTTTTTTTTCTTGCTATCGCGCGCATAGCTTCGAGCGCGGAGGCGCCCAGAGTGGACGATCATCCGGCTGAGCCGGGTGAGTGGGGATTTCGACCGCCCGATGGAGGAACGACCGAAGTCAATCCGCCGGGGTTTGTCTGGCGACCGCAGAAAAACGCCGAGAGCTATGATTTGGAATGTTCGCCGGTGGCTGATTTTTCGAAGGATGTCTATCGAATCGAAAAGCTTTGGTTGAATTGCCATTACCCGCCCAAAGCATTTGCTCCAGGGCGATACTATTGGCGATATGCTTACGTGGACCAACAAGGACGGCGCTCGCCATGGAGCGTGGTTCGCTCGGTCACGATTCCGTCTGATGCCGTTGAATTCCCAATGCCTCCGATGAGCGAGCTGCTGGCGCGTGTCCCGAAACAACACCCGCGGCTGTTCGTCCGGCCCGAAGAAATCGCCCAACTGCGCCGCGACATCCGGGGACCTTTGCGGTCGCAATGGCAACAGTTGCTCAAAGAGGCCGACCGCCTTGTGGCCAGACCGCCGTCGGCAGAGGAGCCGCTGAAGTATGACAGCGACTGGAAGCGCGGCGAGCCTCGATGGTTGGAACGTTGGTGGGGCAACCGCGAGCGCGTCGTGGCGGCGTTGAATGGCGCGGCAACACTTGCATTCGTTCACATGCTGACGGATGAAGAAAAATATGGCCAGGCGGCCCGGCGCCTCATGCTCGCCGCGGCGTCGTGGGATCCAAAAGGTGCAACATCGCATCTCTACAACGACGAAGCTGCTATGCCCGTGATCTATCTAATGTCGCGTGCTTATACCTGGAACTATGACGCCCTCAGCGAGGACGACCGCCGGCAAATTCGTGACGCCATGACGGCGCGCGGCCGCGAGCTGTTCACCTATTTGCGAAGATTCCCTCACACCTGGCGGTCGTACGATAGCCATCGCAACCGAGCATGGCACAAGCTGGGCGAGCTGGCCATTGCTTTCCTGGGCGAAATCGAGGAAGCGCCGCAATGGCTTGAGCACACGGTCAATGTGTTCTTCTGTTGCTATCCGGTTTGGTCGGACGATGACGGCGGCTGGCACGAGGGAACCTCCTACTGGAGCGGCTACATGAGCAAACAGACCTGGTGGCTCGATGTGATGAAGTCGGCCCTGGGGATTGATGGCTACTGCAAGCCGTTCTTCCACCGGGCAGGCTATTTTCCTCTCTACGCAATGCCACCGGGAACAATATGCGGTGGTTTTGGAGATAGCCAGCTCGAGCGCGACCCGCGTGGGATTGCGGACACAGTCGCCGTTTTTGCGCGCGGCACTCAGAATGGCCATTGGCAGTGGTGGGCGGAGCAGGCTCGCGGCGGCATTGGCTCGGGCTATCTGGGGCTGCTTCGTGCGCGACAGCCTGCGCCCAAGCCCAAGCCACCCGACGATCTGCCACAATCGAACCTGTTCCGCGGGACCGGCCTTGCCATGCTCCATACCAATCTGTCCGATGCGCGGCGGGACATTCAGATCTTTTTCAAAAGCAGCCCGATGGGTTCACAAAGCCACGGGTTCAATGCACAGAACTCTTACATTCTCGCTGTTCACGGCCAACCCGTGTTGATCTGGACGGGGCGGCGCGATTGGCACGGCAGCCCTCACCACACCCGGTGGATGTGGGAAACCAAGTCGCAGAATGGCATTCTCGTCAACGGACAGGGGCAGAAGAAACACGTCACCGATCTGGGCGGCAAGATTATCGCCTTTCACACGAGCCGCGAGCTGGATTATGTGGTGGGCGAGGCCGGCGAGGCCTACGCCGGCGCCCTCAAGCAATTCACACGGACGATCCTTTTTGTCAAGCCGGATACCATTCTGATTTATGATCAACTTGTGGCGCCTCAGCCGGCGACTTATTCCTGGCTGCTTCATGCCAACGAGAAGATGGAATTCACCGACCAATCGGCAATAGTCGCGTCGAACGGCGATTGCCACGCGCGTGTCAGTATTCTTGAGCCGCGAGGGCTTCGCCTGGATCAGCACGACCGCTTCGATCCACCCCCGCAAAGGTGGCCTGAGTGGAGGCAATGGCATTTCAGCGCGGAGACACCCGACCGTTCCGAGGCCATTCAGTTTGTCTCGGTGATTCGACCCTATGCAGGCTCGGTGGCGCCTGTGACGGGCGAGACGGCACACCGGGCGACCAATGGCTGGCTTTGTGAGGCTCGCACGGGCGACGGTGGAAAACTTTTGGTTCTCTTTCGCACCGAGATAGGGGACAAGCGCGTTTCGGGCGGTGCCGACTTTTGGACCGACGGCAATTGTGCAGCGGTACGACTCGACGCAGCCGGCAAAGTGGTCTGCACCTTTTCCGCGGGCAGCAAGGGTTTCTATCAGGGGCAAACGATTGAACGAACCGATCGCCCACTTCTTCCGTGAAAATTAAGGCCCACCGCCGACGAGCATGGCCAGTTTATGGACAAAATGATCTCCCTGGTTTTCGCTTTGACTGTCGCGGCACAGCTCTGACAGAGAAACGATGCCCCCGTTTTGCCAACTGCATTTCCCATTCTAGCGGGGTAGGGGAGTGAGAATAATTACGGTTGGCGGGTAGGCGTGGGAGGAAACCCTGGTCGCATCGCTGGCGGCTTCGAGCGTGACGGCGCCTGTCCTGGGCGACTGGTTTTACATCGGCCCGTTTGACAACACAGGCGGCGTGGGATTTGACACCATCTATCCCCCCGAAAAGCAGACCGCTCTCGATCAGGCTTATGAAGGAAAAGGCGGGCGGTTGGTACGCTGGAAGCGCAGCGAGATTTTCATGGATGGACGCGTCAACGATCTCAAACCACTCTTCGACGATACTCAAAACACGGTCGCCTACCTCTATCGGACAATCTATTGTCCCGACGACATGGAGCGAGTCCTATCGCTCGGCAGCGATGACACGATCTCCGCGAAATGAGATCGGGCGACGATCCTCCCTTTCGGGCATTACCTTCTTGCCCGCCAGCGCATACTTTATGTGGATTCAATCACCGCGCGGCTTCATCGAACGCGAGCAGCATCTGAAGGTCGCGGACGAAGTTATCCACGACAAATTCGGCGCCACCGCGTTCCGGCCAGTCTCCCAGCCTTATTTCATCGCACTTCTTGTCCACCAAACGCTGACAAACAGACTCAATGTTGATCGCGCGATTGGCGATCGCTGGGGGAAAGAACACCTGAATCTGCCGGATGCGATGGTCTTTATTCACAGCGACAAGCATGTCAAAAACCGAATATGGCAGGGCCAGAAAGTGACGCACTCGATAGACGGAGGCCATGTAATTGCTTTTGAAGTAAAGGTCATAGCGATAGACAATTCCATTGCCGCGCAGGTTTTGAGTTTTTTCCATCCAGCGCGGCGCTCGCCAGCCGGTGGCTCCGGGGGGCGGCTCACGTTTGACATCCTTGTCATCATAGGGGATGTTGATCTCTTCAAGCAGCGAGCGTCTGGCAACACTCGTACCCACGTCGGGCAGATAGAGGAGGTTTTCCGTGAGCAGGCTGCGCACAAGGCGTTCCTCGATCGGTTTCTGACCCCAAAGTCTGAAGCCGCCGCTCGAAGGTTTCTGCGGCGGTTCCCAGAGCTGCTCACTGTCCACCAATCGCGCCTGCCTGCATTCCAGACTCGGCGGTATCGTCACAACATCCGCAAGGTATGGCGACTGGTGAGACAGAATCCGAACGGGGCCAACTTCTCGGCTCGCATTGTCACTTATCAGGGAACCGACCAATCGCCACGGATTGCACCCCTCGAACAACAGCGCATTGCGATTGATCAGTAGGGCAAATTCGTTGTTCTCGGCTGGCGCCATGTCAGAAAGAATGATGGGCAGATGCCCGGGCAGGAGATGGTCAAGAACGTACTGAGCCTGTTTGGCCGCCGTGCCGCCTGTCTTGATGTCCGATAATGGTCCGATAACGCCCGAGAGAGAGGTTGTGGTAGCAACGCCAAAGATTTGGAATTTAGCGCCGGGAGTCTCGACGATTGCCCATCTCGGATGAATCTCATAGTAAGGAGCGCTGCCGGGCGGCGGTTTTGGATGATCAAAACCTCCAACAAGAGGGGTTTTCACCGTAGCCCCAGCCGGCAGGAGTTGGAAGAAACTGAAAGTCTGAATGCCGTCGCGTGTACTCAAAGCCGCCGCTGCATAGCGATTTTCGTCGAAAATGCGATAGACCGGCAGCCCGTAGGGAGACTCATTGCCCGCCATCGGTCCAATGGCATCGCCGCCATCAACAAATATCGCATCGCTATACTTAGCACGTAAATCCTTCAGCCGCTGAGCCATGGTCTGGCAGCGCGAGCGATCCGCGCCGAAAGGGTCTCTCAGGATTGTACCCAGACCGTTCGTGTAGATGATCGTTGCGGTCCTCGACGATGGACTCGGAGCACCGTCGGCATGGTTAAGTCCAGCAATGAGAACCAGGATCGTGGCCAACTGAAGTGCGGAAAACAATCTCATCTTCCAGGTTTCCTCCTCATGGACACCTCGTGATGAACCTTCCTGTCCCGTCATAGTGGAATGAATTCGCATTCCCCCGTGTCGGTGTTCAAAATGGCAAAAGTGGCCTTGCCGTTCAGCCAACCGCAGAGCTCGCCTGGATTGACGACGACCAGGTCCCCCAGGCGGCGGTACTCGCTGACATGTGTATGGCCGTAAACGATAAAGTCCGTTCCGGCGCGTTCAGCCGCAATTTTGCTCTCAGATAGGCGAGTATGATTGACCAGAAACCTTTTGCCCGCGATTTCGAAGCGATAAGGCCCCGCTTGGATTCCGCCGATTCCCTCGGCTTTCTGGCGAAGACCTCGGATTTCGCCGTCATTGTTCCCAAGAACGGCGTAAAGCTGGAGATTCGCCTCGACAAAAGGGACGAGAGCGAACGGCGCGACGAAATCCCCCGCGTGGACGACAGTCGTTATGCCACGCTCGGCCAAAATGCGAACTGCCTGCTTGATTCGCTCAACGTGATCGTGGCTGTCGGATAGGATACCGATGAGCATTCGGCTAACCCGTGGTTGGGGTGTTTTCAGATTTCGGTCAGTTTTTCGACCGCCGACCTGAGTTTTCCCGGATGAGTATGGGTATAAATCTGTGTGCTGGTGATACTGGAATGGCCCAATAGCGCCTGGATTTCCACTAAGTCAACATCCTTCATGTGCAACAGCGTGGCAAACGTATGGCGCAACTTGTGCGGGCTGATATGCTTCTTGAATATTCCCGCCTGCTTGGCGTACTTACGGACCAGCCACTTGACCGTGCTAGGAGATATCTGTCGCTTGTTCCGTCCCAAAAACACTGCCGGCTCAGGGCTTGCTCGCCTCTCCCGCAAATAGTCGGTCAGAGCATCAACCACCATTGCATTCAGTGGGATGAACCTCTCTCTCGCGCCTTTACCCACAACGCGAACTTGCCGTGTAGTCAGATCGAGGTCCTCAAGGTCAAGGCCGACAATTTCCTTTAATCTCATGCCTGTAAAGGCAAGAACAACAAGGATCGCGTAGTCACGGCGCCCGTGCCATTTGGCCCGGTCCGGGGCGGCAAGCAAACGCTTCATCTCGTCTGCGATCAAGAAAATCGGCAACCTCTTAGGATTCCTAGGATTATGAATGGGACTTGCAGGACTGGTCGTGAGATAGTTGCGTTGAACGCAAAAATCGAACAGCCGTCGGATGGAAGAGATTGTTCTGGAAAGAGTCGTACTCTTGAGGCTGCGCTTTTCCTTCAATTGCTCAAGATAGCCTCGAATGTCATCGGTCGTGATGGATTCAAGGGGCGGCATTTTCGAGTATTTGATGACTAGATACTCGGCGAATCGGTCAACGTCGTAAACATAGGCTTGGCGCGTTCCAGGGGATAGATTCCGCTCAACTGCCAGGAAACTCTCAAAATCATAGAGGATTTTCGAAAACCGCGGTGCTGTCATTGTACGAGTCCGCCGGCCGATTTGCATTCAGGAATGAAGCCGGCCATCCGAGCAAGAATTGCCTGTCCAACCGTGCAATTCGTGCGGTTAGGAAGGCATGTTTACGCCAATCAGCGACTAGCTTAAATGCCAATTTAAGACAAAACCAGCACCCAAAAGCCCCTTTTCGTTCGCATATTGCTACCAAACGACTTATCTACTCCCCCGCATCTTTGTTCTGTTCTCCCCCGACCTTAGAACGGTTCAACACTCGTCACAGGCCGCCACTGTTTATATCCTGAATCTCTGCCTGGAGCGTTTTCTTGCCTGCGTTGCACTCCCAACACGCTGAAACCAGATTTCCCTTCTCTGTTTTGCCGCCGTCTGCGACCGATACCACGTGATCAACTTCAAGAGCAAGTTCCGCTGCGGTTCTTCCGCAATAGACGCAACGAAATCCATCCCGCTGGAGAACCTCAAAACGCAGTTTAGGACTGATACTGCGGCCTTTCCAACCACTCGTTTTCTGCCATGCCTTGTGACGTTCAAGCCATTCACTTCGGTGCATTCGGTAGAAGTCGCGACCTTTTGCCCTTACCTTCTCGCTGTGTCGGATGTTCCAGCACCGGTGTTTCTCCCGAACGGCAGCTTCTCGGGACATCTCTCGCATGTTATTGATGAGATATCTCACGGGCATGTGACGAGTCGCCGCTTGACAAATCCCCTTCAAGCCCGGGCCATGTTTTGCGACCTCCTCTTGGGTCGGAGAACGGAAGCGTGGACATTTGGGACACGAGCGCGGGTGATAGACACCATGCTCGAGGTCAACGAACCGCGGCTTTCCGAAGGAAGCACCAGCCGGCGGCGGATTTCTCTTCCGTTGAGGCAGCTGCTTCCCTCGAGCGATTTGACACCGTTCCCCTTCCTTTGCGGCACCGTACCCGGAAAGATCGCGAATGTCACAGGTCAATGCAGTGGTGCCAGAGATTCTGTCCCGACAAATTCCCCGGAGATCAGCACCATATCGAGAAATCTCACTCTCGTTCGGAGCAGAAAACAAACGACAGCGAGGACAAATGTTCTCATTGAAAGCTCCGCGGCGCAGAATAGGAGTTCTCTCCGTGTTGTCATGACCCTCAGCGGAATTGTTTTGTGGACGATTACCCATTGCTGCCATATCCGCGGTTTCGGATTACCCCTGATTCTCCATCAAAGGGGATCGGCATCACGACTAGTCCCCGTACGAACATTATTCGCAGGAAGCGTACGATCAATCTCCCGCATAACGGCGAGCAGACTTTCATCACCGATGTCAATTTCCTCGACTTGGATCCTCTCGTCCGTGGCAGGGTTTCGAAACATAATCCGTACGACGCCGTTTTCAGTTCTCTCTGTGCCTTCCCATTTCAAAAGGCGGCGCTTCATCAGTGTGTGCGCCAAAATGTAAACGTGAGGGCGAAAGCGGTCGTCGCCGGCGTTCCGCATCTGTTCAAACAAAGCCAGCAAGCGGCGGTTTTGCTCTTCACGAGTGACCCTGGGATCGGGCTTGGGGGCTTCGCGCTGGGTCAGCCAAAAGGAGAAGAACTCATGATCGGCCATTTTTTCCCAGCATTCCGGGCAAATATCCCGTCTTTGCGGATCGCCTTTTTCGTCCACTTCCAGCACCGAAGGGTGCTTGGTCATGGAAGCAAGGTCTCGGTCGCAAACCATGCATTTCGGGCTTGGGGCTGGTATTGCCGAGAAATCCAACGTGTCCATAAGACTCGGATCACCTCGTCACAGCCTTGCTGACGTTCGCGCGGCACTGTTACATGTCTCGAGGACGAGACGTTCAATTTCAACTTCAACATCTGGAACGTAAGCATCGTTAATTGAAGGATATATGACTTTTGTCAGGCGCTCCAGGCGCAGAAGCAGGGCGTTCAACTCTGCCAGCGACCATCGCGATGCTGCACGGCACGCTTTCTCCGCCGGAAAACTGTGTTCCAATGTGAGATTCAAGCCCTTTTCGGGCGGAAAATACTTCGCAGCGAACTGCTCGGCCTCGCTTTTCGAGCCGCCGGAGTGCTCAAGGAGCTTGGCCTGAATGAGAAATCGCACCTGGCGAACCAACATGCGAAAAACCGACGCAGGGCCATCGTCTTCTCTCAGAAGATTGGCAAGCAACCGTAAGGCTGTCGCCAGATCACGATTGCTGAAAGCATCCAGAAACTGGAAAATGGCCACAGGCTGGTTAAACTGAACGACACGGCCCAAGGACTGGATCGTCTGGTAGAGAGGCGAATTGGTGCGGATTCGACGACGCTTTTCAGGCTCTTCGACTATCGAGAGGATCAGGATGCTGTTCGTTTGAGGCAAATCATGCTCTAAAAAACGGCAGAATGGGGCAACGAAATCGTTAGCACTGGCTGGTTTCTTCCTGGTTTTACGGGTTTCAGTCCGAGAGCCGGGTTCCAGGTCCTCGCCGGGCGAACCCAAGAGATCGGCTAACTGTTCAACTACGACTACGCGACGAATCTCTGGGAAAAAGGATGGTGTAGCCAGTTCGCTCATCAGGTCGGCAGCAATCTGACGCAATGACAAGGGACGGTTAAGTGGCGGCTCGATTTCGGTGAGATTCTCGGCGCGATGTTCGCGCGGGAGTAATTCGCTGGTCAACCGGGCACGCTCGTTGTGAACCTTGACCTCGTCGCTTCCGTGTATCAAATAGACTTGAGGGACTTCGCGAGCCACTGGCTCACCCCTTCGTGTCGGATTGGTCGTCGGTCTGGATGTCCGCTGACGACCCGGCAGAACCTCGCAGTTGGCGGCGATAAGTCTCGCGTACCTTACCAAAGAAGCCACGGACCTCGGCCCGCGCGTAGTCGGGATAAGTCCACGGATATGGCTGGAAGCCATCGGGTCGCCGGTAAAAAAGCGTTACCTCGGCGAAAATGCCATCGCCGACGTAAATCCTGTGAACATAATCCTTCGTGCTAGCAAGAATCAGCTTGGACTGGGTCAAATAGCCTGGATCAATGTTTGCTTGGCGGCAGCGCCGCCCTCGTTCGTCAATTTGAGCCAGTTCGATCTCGATTTTGTTGGTTCGGTGCTTCAGGCCCGGCAAGTCACCTATATCCACCAGTCCTTCGGCGCTGAGATACTGACGGTAGATCGTCTGACCCATTTCGTCACAGTAGTAGTCGGTGAAAGTGAACGGCTCGACCGGACTCAGATGATCGAAGGGTCCAAATTCGGCGGTCAGCCGATCCAAACACTGGGACCGGACCGAATCGCTCGTTACCAGGAGGCCAAAGACAAGCTTGGCTGGCGACAGGATGGTTCGAATCTCACCCATTTTCCTTTTCCTCCCCATTCATCAGGTCGTTGGCGTCCATACGGAATTTGACGAGCCGGGGCACCCCCACCGGCTTGTCGCCAATAGTAATGGCTGCGGCGAGTATATCCCGTGCTCGTTTCATTTTCTCGGAGTCGCGATACAGGATATGGCAAAGGGCTTCGCCACTCGCCACGCGCTCGCCCAGCTTCTTTTCGATGCAAAAGCCAACAGCGTGATCTATCTGATCATCCACCGTCTGGCGTCCGGCACCCAGGAGCATCGAGGCAATGCCGATGCGGCGGGTATCGAATCCGGTCACAACGCCACTGCGATCAGCCACGACGGTCTCCTCGCGTGCCTCATCAAGCCCCAAGAGCGATTGATCTTCAATAATGAATGGGTCGCCACCTTGAGCCGCAACCATTCTGGCGAACTTTTCAAGTCCCTTTCCCTGGTCGAGACATTCGACAAGTTTCTCGCGAGCGGTGGCCAGAGATTCTGCCATTTTGCCCAAAACAAGCATCTCGGCACCCAGGACCAAGACAAGTTCGCGCAAGTCCGCCGGCCCTCGACCTTTCAACGTCTCGATCGCTTCGGTAACTTCGAGGGCATTGCCAACAGTGCGGCCCAGCGGCTGATTCATATCGGTCAGAATCGCAACAACCGGCAGTCCGACCTCGCGTCCGATGGCCACGAGAGTTCGCGCCAAGTTCTTGGCGTCCTCAAAGTCCGACAGAAAAGCGCCGTTGCCAGTTTTGACGTCCATGACCAACGCATCAATGCCGGCGGCGATTTTCTTGCTCATGATGCTGGCGGCGATCAGGGGGATACTCTCGACGGTGCCCGTTACGTCACGCAATGCGTACATCCTGCGGTCGGCAGGAACAAAATGCTCCGATTGACCAACCATAGCCACACCGATTTGGCCGACTTGTTCGCAGAACCTCTTGCCGTCGAGGTGAACGTTGAAACCCGGGATTGCTTCGAGTTTGTCGAGGGTTCCACCCGTATGGCCCAGCGCTCGCCCGGAAACCATTGGGACAGGAACGCCCGCCGAAGCAACTAATGGCGCCAGAACCAGCGAGGCTTTGTCGCCCACGCCACCGGTGCTGTGTTTGTCCACTTTCTTGAAGGGAATGGAAGACAGGTCATATAGATCGCCCGAATGAACCATCGCGTCGGTCAAAGCGGCCAGTTCGGGAAAGGACAGGCCGCGATAATAAATCGCCATTAGCCATGCTGTCATTTGATAGTCGGGAATTCTCCCCGCGATGCAGCCCCGCACCATGAAACGAATCTCGTCGGGCGAAAGTGTCCCGCCGTCGCGCTTCTTGATGATTGTGTCAACGGCCCGCATCATCGGCCACCATCTCCGCCCATCTTACCAGCAACCGTTTCAATCGCTCAACGGCACTGCCGACGCGACCGAGAACGTCGGCATGAGTCACTATATGACCACGGCCCCACTTGGGCACTTGGTTAGCAATGCACGAAATTCCCATCGCCCTGAGACCGACCAGACGCGCCGCCAGAAGTTCGGCGATGGTGGACATGCCCACAACATCGGCGCCAATTTGGGCCAACATCGCCGACTCGGCTTTTGTCTCATAGGCAGGACCGAGTGTGCCGGCATAGACGCCTTCTTTCAAGCTGATCTTTTCCAGTCGCGCGGCCTCGCGCATCCTCTCGCTGAGATATGCGTCATAGAGCGGGCTGTCTGCCCGATGTTCTCGTTGCGTCGGGTCGGTGGGAAGATAGCGAAACGTCAGGTTGATCTGATCTGTGAGAAGCACGAGGTCACCGGGCCACAGATGCTCGCTGACGCCGCCCGTGGCGTTGGTCGCGAGCAGAATCCTTGCGCCCAGGCGAGCGGCCAAATGGACGGAGAGCACGCTTTCTTGCGCGCTCCATCCCTCGTAAAGATGAACACGGCCTGCGAAGAGAATTGTTCCAAGCGATCCCAGGCGACCGAGAAAAATGCCGCCATGGTGGCCGGGAACACTCGGCGACGGCAGGTGAGGAACGGCCTGTGGTGCGATCCGCCGCTCGACCGATAGAGCCTCGACAAGTCCTGTCAGACCCGAACCAGCGATGATGACCAGGGGGCACGGAGTATCTCCTGCCAGGCGCCGCACAGCTTCGGCCGCTTCGCCGACCAGGCGGTCGTAAGCCACAGTAGAGAGAAGATGTTGTGATCTCAACAATTCCCACTCCCCTACCCTGGCGAATGACGACCGTGCGGGTTTATCGGGGTTTGTAATCGTTGCACTCGGTCGCGTTTGGCCGCTCCGGTCGTCGGCATGCATCCCGATAATCGTAGCGACAGCTGTCACAAAGGAAACGTTCGAGTCCGAAGGCTCGCTTGATGGTTCGAAGGATCTTCTTCAACATGGCAAAATCACGTGTGCCACGATTTCAAACCCATCAATTAGAGTTGGCGCATGAAACATCTGGAAATCAAAGAGAATCTTGGGGGGAAACCTTGGGATTTGTGGCGGAACAGGCAGATCTTGACGCGGGGAGATGTGGACGACGGTGAGGCGCGTCGCTATTTTTGCTCGGTCTCCCAACTGATGACGTCATCGTCGGTGCCCGACTGACCGTCCTTGCCATCCGACCAGATGTCATAGTCTTTGAAGTGCTCGCCGGGCGACTTGTAGTGATAGTCGTGACCCCACGGGTCCTTCGGAACCTTATTTGCGGAGAGATAGGGACCATTCCACTTGTCTTCGGGGACATCCGAGGGGCGAACGACGAGGTCCGCGAGCGCCTTGGGGAAATCGCCTATGTCCATCTCGTATTGCTGAAGGGCATTCTTGAAGGCGTCAATCTGACGTTTGGCCGCGATAGCTTGGGCCTTCTTAGTCTTGCCGGTGATTCGAGGTCCCACGAGCGTGAGCATAATGCCGATGATAACCACTACGAGGATGATTTCCATCAAGGTGAAGGCCAAGGGCAGATTCCGCTTCGCTCGGAGCGATACCTTTGGGATCATTGACAACCACCTCACGGACTCACGGGGCCGTTTCGCGGATTTTCTTCATTAAGTAGGAGAGCAAGCTTTGAACGTTGGGATCGGTCTTCGTAAGACGCTCGATTTTCCGGCACGCGTGAAGCACCGTCGAATGATCCTTGCCGCCGAAACGTGCCCCAATTTCGGGCAGCGATAAGCCCGCCATCTCCCGGCAGAGATACTGACCTACGTGTCGCGGGTAGGCAAACTTTTTCATTCGGCAAGTGCCGATAACGTCATTGATCTTGAGTTCAAAATAATCGCACACCGCCTGGAGAATTGTGTCCACACTGACGCGCGCCGCCACATTGCTCACCAACATGTTGCCGAGGACTTTCTTGGCGGTGGCGAGGTCAATCCGTCGGGCGTGAAGACGACTATACACTTTCAGGCGCAGGAGAACGCCTTCGAGTTCGCGGATGTTCGACTGGATGCGTTCGGCGACGTAGAGCAAGACGTCGGCGTCGGTGTCCAGCTGGAATTCGTCGGCCTTTTTTTTCAGGATCGCCAGACGCATCTCGAGTTCGGGCGGCTCGATGTCCACCGTCAGTCCCCACTCAAAACGCGATCGCAGGCGCTCGGTCAACGTGGCCAGTTCCTTGGGCGGACGATCACTGGAAATCACAATCTGACGGCCGAACTGGTGGAGATGGTTGAAAGTGTGAAAGAATTCGACCTGGGTTCGCTCCTTGCCCATCAGAAAATGAATGTCGTCCACTAGCAACAGGTCGGCGCCCCGATAGTGAGCCCGAAACTCATTGTAGCGGTTTTTCATCGTTGCATCAATGAACGAATTCACGAACTGCTCGGAGGTGACGTAAATCACGCGATGGCCGGCATGGCCCGTTTTGTAGCGATGGCCGATGGCTTGCATCAGGTGAGTCTTGCCCAGACCGACGCCGCCGTAGATAAACAGGGGGTTGTAGCTGCGGACGCCGGGTTCGGCCACGGCCAAAGCCGCGGCATGGGCAAAGCCATTATTTGCCCCGACAACAAAATTCTCGAACGTGTAGCGAGGATTGAGTTTGGTCTCATAGAACTCCACCGCCGAGGCTTCCGAAGGCAACGGCATGGCTGTAGCCTCCGCGATCTCGCCGACGGACTCCACATCGGGCCTGACCAAGTTCATCTCCAACTGCTCGCCTTCGGCCTCGACATGGAATTCAACCTTGATTTCGTCGTCGCACGTGACATGGCGCAAGGTCGTCATGATCTCGTCGAGGTAGTTGGCCAGCAGCCAATTTCGACACGAATGGTTCGGCACTGAGACAATCAGACGTTTGTTGTCGAACCTCGCGCATTTGGTTGGGCTGAACCACGTATCAAAGCTTTCGTGGTCCACTTGCGTTTTCAATTCATGCAACGCTTGTTGCCATAAGTCAGGAGCCGAATGAGTCATTGATATCGTCCCCGACACCGATAGTGATCTTTCTGACTTTAACAGTCTTTCAAGACGAGGGAACTTAATCAGACCGATCTGCCGAGCAGTTTTCATTCAACACGGGGGCGGAATGATTTTCAAGTTCAATTTTTTGATTTTTCTCACAGACCCTGCACGAATCTTGCGACAGCGCGTCCCACCCGCTCGAGACTTTGAGACGAACACTTATCTTCTGTATCCTCAAGCGTGTGCCAATAGCGATAGTCGAAGTCTATGAGATTGATGAAGGGCTTGTGGAGATCGAGGAACGGAACATGGTCATCGAAGACTGGTTCGCTCGGCTCGTTCGGGAACGTTTGCGGATAGAGAAGAGAAGCAACTTTCCAAAACGATATCGCCAATGTTCGCGCTTTGTCCCACGAGTGGCCCTCGATGGGGATGGAGAGATCGCGATCGCCGACCATGTCGAGGTTGATCCCCTTTTCGAATTCCCACGCTGGGGAGAGATGTTCAGCCATGTATCGCGACCCGAGACAATAACCATCGTTGCCTCGTTCGCCAGAATCTTCTCCATCGAAGAAGACGAAGATAGCGCCGACGGTTGGCGGCTGGTCGTGAAACACACGTGCGAGTTCGAGCAGGACCGCGACACCCGAAGCTCCGTCGTTTGCTCCGAGAATTGGCCGGCGGCGTCGAAGGGGATCGCGCTCCCAATCGGCGACTGGGCGAGTGTCCCAATGGGTGCTGAGCATTACCTTGCGCCGATTGGTCGGCTGATGGATTGCAATCACGTTTTTCAACCGCACGGGTTTCCCCAGGAGGGGAATGTAAGCAATGAACGACTGGTGGGTGGTTTGGAGATCGAGATGCCGGCACATGCTCGTGATCCAGTCGAGACAACGGCCATGGGCGTCGGACCCTGGTGGTCGAGGGCCAAAGTTGCACTGCGTCCGCAAGTGAGCAAAAGCATGATTGCCATCGAATTCGGCTGGGGAGCCACCCGCCGCGGTTCGCAGTGAAGCAACCGCACAGAGCAAACAAAGAGAAAGAAGTGGAGGATTCAAAACGGTGAAGTTGGGAAGGTGTGGTCGCATGGTTCTAGGAAAGCCACTTGGCGAGAGCCTGATCCAATCGCCGCAAGACTCGCTCGCGCCCAAGATAGTAGATCACATCGAAGATCGGGGGACTCGCGGCCCCGCCAGTCAAAACCACACGCAGCGGCTGTGCAATCTTGCCGAACGATAGCTGCAATGACTCGCTCAAGGCGCGCATGAGCGGCTCAAGCGTTTCGGGACGCAAATCCGCGGCTTCTGCCAGCAAGGTTCGCAAGGCGCGCAAGCACCGGCCGGCTTCGGGTCGCCGCAGGTGTTTCTGAACGGCCTTTTCGTCGTATTCGATTTCCTCGCGCAGGAAATAACCCAAGTGGGTGACGAAATCGTCGAGGGTCTTCGAGCGCTCAATTTCCAACCGGATAATTCCGTCGAGCCATTGCTGGTCGAACTTGGCGATGTCAAATCCCCGTTTCGCCAACCAGTCGCGAACACGCCGGCAGGCCTGTTCCTGAGGGAGATTGCGAATGTAGTAGCCGTTCATCCAGATCAGCTTCTCGCTGTCAAAAACCGCTGGCGAACGATTGACACGCTCGATTGTGAACTTCTCAACCAGATCATCGCGCGAGAAGATTTGCGTCGCGTCGTCGTAAGCCCAACCCAGGAGCGCCAGGAAGTTCATCAATGCTTCGGGCAGGTAGCCGCTTTCGCGGTAGTGAACAAAGGCCGTCGCTCCGTGGCGCTTGCTCAAGGGCAAGCGATCACGACCGCAGATCAGCGGGAGGTGGGCATACCGCGGCGGTTCCCAGCCGAGCGCACGCAGGAGAAGAAGCTGTTTGGGGGTATTGGAGAGATGATCGTCGCCACGAATGACGTGGGTAACACCCATTTCGTGATCGTCCACGGCGCAACAGAGCAGGAACATCGGGGCACCGTGCGAGCGTGCGATAACAAAGTCGCCGATCAGGGCGTTCTCGAATTCCTTGGGACCATAGACGAGATCTTCAAATGCCGTGATGCCCGCATCGGGCACGCGAAAACGAATCGTGTGAGGTTCGCCTGCGGCAAGGCGGCGATTCACTTCGTCATGCGAAAGCCGAAGGCAGTGGCGATCATAGACGAAGGGGCGTGATTGCTGCAAGGCGGCCTGTCTCAGGGCCTCCAGGCGTTCGAGTGTGCAGAAGCACGGATAGGCGTCGCCCCGTTCCAGAAGCCGCGCAGCGGCGGTCTGATAATGGTCTCCGCGTTGCGACTGATAGTAGGGGCCTTCGTCCCAATCGAGGCCGAGCCAGCGCAGCGAATCCATGATCTGGTCGGCCCACTCCTGCCGCGAACGCTCCCGGTCGGTGTCCTCGATGCGGAGAATGAACCGGCCGCCGTGATGACGCGCGAAAAGCCAGTTGAACAGCGCTGTTCGCACATTGCCGATGTGCAGCGTTCCCGTCGGCGAGGGGGCGAAACGAACACGAACGTCACTCATGAGGCTCACCATTTCGATAACGAGCCAAATCGTTAGAACATCCAGCGTCTCTCAGAAAAACACGAAGATATACCGGACCCAGGTATCCAACTGGTCGAGGACATCTTCCGGGGAAAGAATTCTCCCCGCGCGAAAGCAGAGTATTCCGTACGCCACCAGAAGAAGGATGGCCGCCGCCAGGAATCCCTTGATGGCTTTCCGGCTGATCCACGGATGCCTGGCTGGATAAGGAACGTCTTCCTTGATGCGTTCCTGAAAGGCCTTGATTGCATCGAGACATGCCTGACTGCACACCACACCGACCTCGCTGACCATCTTGCAGTCGTTGCAGATGGGCATGGCGCAACGCTTGCAGCGCGTTGTCGCCAGCTTGGTTGGATGATTCTTGCATGTCGTTACCACATCGCCCACTCCAACCAATGTGGCTTCCTTTGCCACTTTACGATCAATTCGAACGATCCCAGAGCGATTTCGGGCTTGTCAAGAGGGATTGCCGAGCGCTATTTGGCGGTCGTGATGGGGAACAGAATCCTTATGTTTCTGGTTGCCGTGATTGCGCGACGAATCGTCCGGATCAGCGTTTTCCTGTTTTCCTTGGCGCTATCGTTTTCTGTGGGCGCCGACGTTATTGTTTTGAAAAACAAACGCGCGTATGCCGGGATCATCGAGCGGTTGACTTCGCAGTCGGTTCAGTTGTTCGACGGCAACTTGCGAAGGGTGGTCGCAATCGGCGACATCAAAGAAGTGATCCGAGAGCGCCACGATACCAGCTGGGTAATCGTCGGCGACTTGATGGCTCAACAACGCGACTGGGACGCTGCCGTGGCCGCCTACCGCCGAGCACTCGAGGATACTCAACAGCCTGACGTGTTACTGGGCCGTCTGGAATATCTCCGGGCGCTTCGCTACGAAACTCCAGGTTCCAAACAGGCGAACCATCTCCTGGAAACCGGCCGCCATCGTGAGGCCGTTGCTGCTCTCTTTGCTGTGGCCAAGAATGCCAAGGAGTCTGCCCAACAGCATTACTGGATCGGTCGCTTGTCACGAGCTTATGCCGGCTTGTCATCGAAAAGGGCCTCGAGCGGGACGGCGACGATTGATCCCTATCTTGCTTATGCGCTGGCGATTGCGCCTGACTGCGCGCCGGCTCACTCTCTGCTCGGTGAACGTCTCGAAGCGGTAAGCCTGGCGGATCTGGCGCGAGCGGAATTTGGCCTTGCGCTCGATCTCGATCCCACGGACCGGCGCGCGCGGCAGCGATTGGCTGCCCAAGGCGAATCATGGACGTATGACTCGAAACAAAACAATCGCTCGGGTCTGCGCGACTGGATCGAGAGTCAGCCACCACTGCCTCTGTCAAGCGAAGCTCCCTTGACCACGCCGGCGCTTGCCACAGCTCTGGGGCGCCGCGTCGAGCGACCGGTCGGCCTGCTGCTGGCTGCCTATCTTGTCGAACCAACTATCGGCCTCGCCTACAATGGCGAGCTCCCCTACCCCGGTTACGACAAGTTGATTGGGGCGATCTTGAAGGAAACAACGAACACCACCGGAACATCGCCGTACGACCAGGAAATCATACGGACGGGGATTGCCATACGAATAGACCCGCGATTCGTCCGCGCAATCGCGAAGGTGCGATCGGAGTATAAGGAGGATTACGTTTCGCCCGATGGAGCTCGCGGCCTGGTGCCGATGAGACGCCCCCAGTGGGAAACCGCGGCACGCTTGTTGGGGCAGGACTGGTCGTTTGAGAAGGATTCGGCCGATTGGCGGAAGAGCGTGGGGCTGGTTTTCCCCTACCTCGATTGGCTGCGCCGCGAGGTTGTGAGACCATACGTGGGCAATCGCCTCGATCGCTTAGAGCGTGTCCACGGTAATCTCTGAGTTGGAGAACAGGCAGATCGAAGAGGCGATTTCGAGAGAACTTTGGACAATTTCCTGCGCCGAAAGGTGGGGCACGTGCCGTAAAAGTGCCCGCGCAGCTGCCAGTGCGTAAGGACCGCCCGAGCCGATAGCGGCCACATTATCGTCCGGTTCGATCACGTCGCCCGTCCCCGAGAGCAAAAGAATGTGATCGCGGTTGGCGGCCAGCAAAAGGGCTTCGAGCCGGCGCAGGTAGCGATCTGTCCGCCAATCCTTGGCCATCTCGACGGCGGCGCGCGCAAGGTTTCCGCTGTGCTCCTCGAGTTTCGCTTCGAATCGTTCGAACAGGGCGACGGCATCGGCTGTGGTTCCCGCAAAACCCGCCAGAATCGAATCGTGGTAAAGGCGACGGACTTTGCGGGCGCGGGTCTTGAGGATCGTGTTGTTGAACGTCACCTGTCCGTCGCCAGCCACAGCGACCTGACCGTTATGGATCAAAGCCAAGACGGTGGTCCCGTGAACAGAGGGAGATCGGCTCATTGGAGTTCCTCTTCGGCGCCGGTCTTGCGCCCTACCAGCAATTCGCCGACGTCTTCGACGTTCTTGCACTTTGGGCAGCGAAGGACCTGGCGTCCTTCGCGGCGTAGCAAAACGACGAAATAATAGCCGCAAGCGGGACATGGATGTTTGACCGGTTTTTCCCACTGCACGTAGCGGCATTCGGGATAGCGAGTGCAGCTGTAGAAAACGCGCCCGCGTTTCGACATGCGCTCGACCAGCTCCCCACCACACCCCTCGACGGGACAAGGCAGACCCATCTTCAGCGGCATGGTGTTCCTGCATTCGGGGTAACCCGAGCAGGCCAGAAAGCGCCCCCGGCGTCCCGTCTTGATCACCATTTCCCGTCCGCACTTGTCGCAGCGAAACTCGGTTTTCTTGACCGGCCGCTGAAAGAGGCCACCCTCGGCCTGTTCCTTCTCCGTTATGTAGGGTTTGGCATTTCGGCACCGTGGATAGGCCGAACAGGCCAGAAACCGGCCATTGCGTCCCCAGCGCAAGACCATCGCCTCGCCGCATTTATCGCACTTGATATCGGTCGAGACCACCTCGCGCCGGAGGTTGCGCATTCGGGTCCCTGCCTCCTCGAGGCGCTGCTTGAAGGCCCGCCAGAAGTTTTTGAGCAAGTCCACCCAGTCCACCGACCCGACTTCAACTCGGTCGAGTTGTTCTTCCATCAGAGCGGTAAACTTCACGTCCATGATCTCAGGGAAACTGTCCACCAGCAGATCGGTGATCGTTTCGCCCAGCTCCGTCGGATGGAGCCTTCCCTTGATTCGCTCCACGTAATTCTTTTCCTGGATCGTGCTAACGATCGTGGCATAGGTCGAGGGACGGCCGATGCCTTGCGCTTCGAGCTCCCGCACAAGGGTGCTTTCGTTGTATCGCGGAGACGGTTCGGTGAAATGCTGGTTCGGTGTGATCGTCTTGACTGTCAGATGGTCGCCCCGTTGGAGCGGCGGCAGTTGGCCGACCGGCTCTTCCTCGTCCTTGTTCGGGCGATCTTCGCTAGTCGCTTCATAAAGAATGAGGAAGCCCTGGAAAATGGGTGCCAGGCCCGTCGCGGTGAACGCATATTTGTCATCCACCAGGGCAGTGACCTGAGTTCGGTTGAAACGAGCCGCTTCCATCTGGCTGGCAATAAATCGCTTCCAAATCAATTCGTAGAGAACGCAAAGATCGCGTTCGACGTAAGGCCGTATTTCTTCCGGCGTCAGTTCGACAGCGGTTGGTCGGATTGCCTCATGTGCTTCTTGCGCCAGTTTGCGGCTTTTGAAGACATGGGGCCGGGAGGGCACAAATTCCTCACCAAAACGTTGGGCGACATAGGCGCGCGCTTGTTGAACCGCTTCTTTCGAGACGCGGACCGAATCGGTTCGCATGTAAGTGATCAGTCCCTGAAGACCACGGGGCCCAATCTCAACGCCTTCGTATAGCTGTTGGGCCAGCATCATGGTTCTCCTTACAGAAAAGCGTAGTCTCCGATAGGCTTCTTGCTGCAAAGTGCTTGTGATGAAAGGCGGAGCAGGAACCCGTTTCACCTCTTTTGTTTCGATCCCGGCGACAATCAGTGGTCTGCCCGTGATAGCCTCAACAATCTTGCGGGCCTCTTCACCGGTTGGAATCTCAGCCTTCTTGCCGTCTATGGTCGCCAGTTTCATCGCAAATGGTGGAGGCGAAGGCGCTTCCACGTCGAGGTCCACGGTCCAGTATTCCTTTGGGACAAACCGGCGAATCTCGTCTTCGCGGTCGCAAATCAGCCGCAGGGCAACAGACTGAACTCGTCCGGCGCTCAGGCCTCTCTGTACCCGGGTCCAAAGCATCGGACTGATCTTGTAGCCAACCAGTCGGTCGAGGATTCGGCGCGCTTGTTGTGCCTCATAGAGAGCGCGATTGAGTTGCCGGGGTTTTTCGATGGCGCGCCGAACCGCGTCGCGTGTGATCTCCTCGAACGTGGCACGATGGATCTGCGGATTGGTCGTGCGCAGCTCTTCGGCAATGTGCCAGGCGATGGCCTCGCCTTCGCGGTCGGGGTCCGGTGCCAGGTAAATCCGGTCGCACGCACGAGCGAGTTTGCGAATCTTCTCGATGAACCGCGACTTGCCGCTCAGAATCTCGTATTCCGGCTGGAACCCTCCTTCGATATTCACACCGATGCGGTTGGTAGGCAGGTCCTTGACGTGGCCCAGCGAGGGTTCGACGACAAACTTATCGCCAAGAAACTTTTCCAGCGTTCGGGCCTTGGTGGGTGACTCGACAATCACAAGAGATTTGCTCATCGTGTTGATCCTGAGGAGTATAGGTTTCCGGGCAAGTGGCGAACCAAGCCCTTCATTTCCAAGTCGAGCAAAATGGCCGAAAGCGATCCCAAACTCACAGCCTTGTCCGCCATTTCTTCGTGCAAAAGATCGAAGTGAACGGGTTCGCGCCGAATCCGTGTCAGGATGGCCTTCGCCGTTTCGCTCAGGTTGCTGTGAACCAGAGCGTCGTCTTGGGACGGCGCCGCGACCTCTCGTTCGCCCAGCAGGGCCCGCAACTGGGGACGGAGTTCGTCCAAGATGTCCTGACCGTCACGGGCCAGGATGGCTCCGGCGCGGATCAGAGCATTCGTGCCACGAGAGGTTTGGCGAGTGACATCACCGGGGACGGCAAAGACCTGGCGATTTTCTTCAAGCGCTTTGTCCGCTGTAATCAAAGCGCCGCTTGTTTCGCCGGCCTCGACGACCACCGTCGCCAGTCCCAAGGCGGCCATGGTATGATTGCGGGTCGGGAAATGATAGGGCTCCGCGCACGCGGTCATGGGGAATTCGCTGATCACAGCACCTCGTTGGGTAATTCGGCGTCGCATGTCCAGACGTGCGGAGCTGTCGCGAGCAGCCAAACCTTGGGCCAGAACCGCAATGGTTCGTCCGTCATGACGAAGGGCCGTCTCGTGGGCAACGGAATCAATGCCGTAGGCCATGCCGCTGACCACAGTCACGCCGGCTCCCACCAGCTCGGCGACCAGTCTCTGGCAGATCAGTTTTCCATATTGGGTCATGCTCCGACTGCCCACAACCACAACCGCGTACTGGTCGTCGGACTGAATTTGGCCCTGCACGTAGAGGACCATTGGAGGCGCGGAGCAACGGCGCAGGTTTTCCGCGTAGCGTTCGTCATCAAACGTGTAAAGGCTGGTTTCCGTTTGTTCGATGAGACGTTTTTCTCTCTCGAAGGTCTCCGAATCCGGACCGCGTAGAATGGCACGCGCTGTGTCTTCGCCGACTTGTGCAATTTCGCAAATCTCGGAAGTCGAGGCGCCAAGAATTGCTTCGGGCGATTGTAACTGCTGATGGAGATGGAACCAGTGCACCTTTTTGAGCTCGGGCACCAGAAGAAGGCGCAACCAGGGTTCGCAACGGGATTCCAAAACCACGTCCAGCTCGCTAAGCACCGATCCGGGGGTTATTCTTCCCTGACTCCCCAACGCAACGCGAACGTATGCGGGAATCGCCCCCGAACCGTCAATGGAAAAGAAAGCAAAGCCGCCCGAAGTCACCCAACGAGCGGCTCGATCCCCGTTTTCGACCTTCGAAGATCATGCACGGCTGTCTGTTTGCCGGCCTTAGCGGCGGATACGCAGGTATTGGTCACGCGCCCAGCCGCGAATTCTCCCGCCATCGTCTCCCCCGAAGATCACCCCGATTACATTTGCCTTTCGGAGCAAAAGCCAGTCGGCCGACCGCACACCCGGCTGTTCGTTCTTCCACGTGGTGTATTTCGCCTCGATTGTTTGGGCAAGTTGTCGGTTGGGCATGCGATAAAGCCACACGATACATTCTGTGCCGCCCAGGGCAGCCGATATAGAGGGGACATACGTTTCGGTTCGACAGGGAGGAACATACTTTTTCAAGTCTTCCGAGACATTGTTTGGATGCCCGGACATCTTCCCGGAAGCTCGTGAAATCCCAACGTCAGCCGTATATCCGCGTTGCTCCTGGCAGTTGCGTTTTCCTTCGTTGATATCGTTGGGCGTGACCTTGTCCATGCGCTGGAACGACTCCAGATCGCGATAGGGATACTCCTTCATAACGACACGAAGGAGGTCTTCGAATTTCACGACCAGATTTTTTGTCGCCGGGAAACCCAATAACAAGTTTATGCCGCCAAATTGCAGAAAAGCGAAAATGCCCACCATCAGAACGACAACGACTACAATGGTCTTGAAGACCCAGCTGGTGACGAACTCGCGCACGGACTTGATGGCTTTTCTTGTGTACACCTGGCGGTAGTATGTGGACTTTGTGACATTGGCGAACTGCTTGCGCTTGTCGTCCAACATACCGATCGCTTCGTTGAGCAGCAGGTAGGATTCGTGCCATTCGAGCTCGATCTTCTTGATCTCGGCCGTACTCATGCGATGGACGTGTTTCAGCGTAATGGAGCGCGTCACAATGCTCAAGATGTTCTGACCGATATTCTGGTCATGATCCAGACAATCCATAAAGGTGTCATGGAGCATGGCGATGCGGCTTTTGATGGTGATGAATTCGTTTTCTTTTTCGGGAGAGATACCGTCGCCCGAGACACCGACCTTGAAGAAATCGTGATAGCGACGCCAGAGGTTCAGCAACTCGCGGCAATCGGCATATTGGTGCTCCACAACGGGGTCAATCATCTCTTGCCTCTCGTGTCCGTCCCGTTAAGGTGGACGCAGCATGCACTGTCCGACTGACTCCCTGCACCATGCCCAGACCACCCTCAAACGAACAGGAGGCCTGGGTGCGGGTTTCGGCCTATTTCTTAGCCAGCTGACACCAGTTCGACCATCTTGAACAAAGGTAAGAACATCGAGATCACGATGAAACCGACAATGAGGCCCAGGAAAACAATAAGCAGGGGCTCGATCAGTGACATGAGCATGCCCACCGTAGCGTCCACCTGATCCTCATAGAAGTCAGCCACCTTGGCGAGCATGTTTTCGAGGGCGCCTGTTCTTTCGCCCACGTCCACCATGCGTGTGACCATTGGCGGAAAAATGCCCGAATCCACCAAAGGTTTAGCGATCGTTTCACCACTTTGAATACTCGCCTTGGTTTTCATCACAGCGTCCTCAATCAAGCTGTTGCCCGAGGTGGTGGCCACGATCTCGAGAGCCGAAAGAATGTTGACGCCTGCGCGGATCAGCACCGACAAAGTGCGAGCGAACCGTGCTATGGCGACCTTGAGAAACAAAGGCCCGAACACCGGCAACTTGAGCTTCATTCGGTCGAGTATCCGCCGCCCTTTATAAGTGTGCTTGGCCTGCCAGAGGAAAGCAACGAGCACCGCAATTCCCAGAACAATCACGAGCCAGCGTTGCTGAACGGTGTGGCTGATGACGACGGTGATTTTTGTCATCAGTGGCAAGTCGCCACCCATCTCCTCGAAAATATCTTCGAATTGCGGGACGACCTTATAAACCAACACGAATGTCATCAGGAGGGCGAACGTGCCAACGACCGCCGGATACGTCACGGCACTTCGGATCTTGCGCTGAATCGAAGCCATTTTCTCCAGGTAGGTAGCTACAAGATCGAGAATGGTGTCTAACATACCCGAGGCCTCACCCGCCTTGACCATACTGACGAAGAACTGGTTGAACACTCGGGGGTGCTTCTGGAGGGCCTCGGTGAAAGACGAACCTTCCTGAACGGTGCGTTCGACCTGTCCCAAAACGTCTTTAAGCTTACGTTTGTCTGCCTGTTCGCCTAGGATGTTGACGACTTCGATCAGCGGTAAACCTGCGCGGATCATCACCGCCAGCATACGCGAGAAGACAACCAAGTCGTCGAGTTTGACCCGGCCACCCTTGCCACGCCTTCGGCGGCGCGTTTTGGCCGATACAGCGGTTCCCAATTCAATCGAAATCGGCACCAATCCCTGTTCGCGAAGCGTTCGGGCAGCGACGCTTTGGTTGACCGCTTCCAACGCTCCGGTCACGGTCTTGCCCTGCACATTCCGTGCTGCATATTGAAACAATGGCATGCACGATCCTCCATTGAGCGGACATCTGTCTTTAATCTGCTATCGTTGTCCCCATGACTTCTTCGGGAGTGGTGACACCCGCCAAGATCTTGCCAATGCCCGCCCGGCGCAAGCTCACCATGCCTTCCTCGATCGCCATGTGTTTCAATTCCGCCGTGGTTTTGTTTTCAACAATAGCAGCTCGAATGCGATCCGAAACAATCATCAACTCGTACAGGGCCACTCGTCCGCGGTAGCCCGTTCCATAACACCTGTCGCACCCTCGCCCGTAGCGAAGCGTTCCGGCCTGATCGGGCTGGATCCCGAGGGCCGCCAGCACCTCCTCGGAAGCGTGAAACTCTTCCTTGCACGCTTCACAAACCCGCCGGACCAATCGCTGTGCCAGTACACAAAGGATCGAAGCAGTGACCAAAAAAGTCTCCACACCCATATTCGTCAAACGGTTGATCGAGCTGGCCGCATCGTTTGTGTGCAACGTAGAAAGGACCAGGTGACCGGTCAGAGCCGCCTTGACGGCAATCTCCGCCGTTTCCACGTCACGAATCTCACCCACGAGCATGATGTCTGGGTCTTGACGGAGGAAGCTGCGTAGCGCGTTGGCGAACGAGAGATCGATCTCCGGGCGCACTTGCACCTGGTTGATTCCTCTCAACTGATACTCAATCGGGTCCTCGATCGTCATGATGTTCTTTCGTGGATCGTTAATCGTGTTCAGCGCCGAATAGAGGGTTGTGGATTTGCCGCTACCGGTAGGACCGGTCACCAAAATCATGCCCCAGGGCAATCGGATCTGTGCTTCGAAAGCCTTCAACACTTCGGAATCGAAACCAAGATCGGTGAGATTGACCAGCAAGGAGCTTCGGTCGAGAATTCGGATCACGACCTTTTCGCCGAAAGCGGTCGGACAGATCGAGACGCGGAAATCCACGGCCTTGTTGCTCATACGGACCTTGAATCGCCCGTCCTGTGGCCTTCGCCGCTCGGCAATGTTCATCTCACTGAGAATCTTGACTCGGGAGATGATGGCATTCTGAAATTTCTTGGGGGGAGCTGTGACCTCTTGCAGCACGCCGTCAATGCGATAGCGCACACGCAACGATTTCTCCATCGGCTCGATATGAATGTCGCTGGCGCGCATCTTGATCGCTTCCGAGATCACCATGTTGACCAGTTGAATGACCGGAGCATCATCGGCCTGAATGGACAAATCCTCGGCGCTTTCTTCGGTGCTACCGATCTCTTCGACGGGCTTGTCGGAGGCTGCTTCAACTTCTTCCTCGCTGATCTCCTTCAGCATTTCGTCGAATCGGCCTTCCTTTTCGCCATAATAACGCTCGATGGCTTCCTTGATATCCGATTCGAAGCTGATGACCGGCACGATATTGCATTTCGTGAGAAGCCTCAATTCGTCGAGCAGAAAGATATTCGACGGGTCTGCCAGCGCCACGGTCAGCGTGTCGCCTGTGCGATCCACGGGCACGATCTGATAACGCTTAACGATTTCAACGGGGATGCTGGCGAGAATCTGAGGATCAATTTCGTAATGCGAAAGGGTGATGAAGGGAACGTTTAGTTGCTTGCCGAGGGCAGCAGCCATCTCCCACTCTGAGGCCAGACCCATTTCGATGAGGATCCGCCCCAGGCTGGCACCGTTTTCTTCTTGCTTCTTGAGCGCAGCTTCGAGATCGCTTTGGGTGATAATCTTGTCCTGGACCAGGAGCTCACCCAGTTTGCGCTCCATTGCGGTCGGCATCGGGTCAACCCCACATTCACGAGTTACTACGTGCGCAAAATCCCCGGCCTCCGAGCGCACCACACTAAATTGGCCGAATTGTAGGTCCGACCTTCCTGGGCTGTCAATTCAAATCCTTTGAAAGACGACACCTCAATCAGAGACAGGAAGGGCCGAAAAAGGGTGGGGTAGGTTGCCAGGAATGGGCCAGCATTCTGGGGCTTTTGGCGACGGTCGCGGTCAGGTACGCACCTGTCCCGAGCCAAGAACAATGAACTTCGAGGTGGTCAGTTCGCGCAGCCCCATCGGCCCGCGGGCGTGAAGCTTGTCGGTGCTGATCCCGATTTCGCAACCCATTCCGAATTCCCCCCCGTCGCTCAAACGAGTTGAGGCGTTGACGAAAACACACGAGGAATCCACCCCGCGCAAAAATGCCATGGCTCGACTATGATCTTCGGTCACAATGGCATCTGTGTGGTGAGACCCAAAGGTGTTGATGAACTCGATGGCCTCTTCGAGTGACCCGATGGAATTGACCGCGAGAATCAAGTCCAGGTATTCGGTTCGCCAGTCCTCTTCCGTTGCGGGCACAAGATCGGGGACAATCGCGCGGCATCGCTCGGAGGCACGAATTTCCACGCCTTTGGCGCGCAATGCCTCGACCAAGCGCGGCAGGAAACACTCCAGGACGGACTCGTGAACAAGCACGGTTTCGACGGCGTTGCAAACGCCCGGACGCTGGGTTTTGGCGTTGACGATGAGGCTCAGAGCCATGTCGAGATTGGCTCGCTCGTCCACATAGATATAGCAATTGCCCTCGTAGTGCTTGATCACAGGAATTGTGGATTCTCGGACAACCATTTCAATCAAGCTCTTGCCGCCGCGTGGAATGACAAGATCTATCCACTCCGACAATTTGAGCATTGTCAGAACAGCGGCACGGTCGGTTGTCGGGATCACTTGGATGGCATTTTCGGGCAAACCCGCTCGCCGACCAGTCGTTTCCATGATCTCGGCGATTTTGCGGTTGGAATGGATTGCCTCCTTGCCGCCGCGAAGGATGACCGCATTGCCCGACTTGACACAAAGCGAAGCGGCGTCGCTGGTCACGTTGGGGCGCGATTCATAAACGATAGCGATGACACCAATCGGGACGCGCATGCGTCCCACCGTCATTCCGTTGGGCCGAACACGAACGTCCCAGATCTCGCCTACAGGGTCGTCGAGTGCGGCAACCTTGCGCAGCGATTCGACCATGTCCTGAATGCGCTTTTTGTTGAGGGTCAGGCGGTCAATCATGGCCCGCGACAGGTCGGCTGCCCCGGCCGCTTCGAGATCACGAGAGTTGGCCTTGAGTAACTCGCTTTGGCGCGCCTGAAGGTCATCGGCCATTGCCAGCAAAGCCGTGTCTTTGATTTGCGGCGTGATGGAAGCCAACCGCCGCGAAGCCCGGCGAGCGTTTTGCGCCATCGTGCGAATCAGGTCATCGGTGGCACCAAGAGATTCAGAAGGCAACATGGTTCACGCTCCTTTCGGTTGGCGTACAAGGCGAAGGGCAAAAACGAAAAACTACCCAACTTACGACGTCCGGCAGTTGCAGGGGCGCAGCCCGCCTCAAGGCGGGCTGCGCCCCTACAACTTCTCACCTTCCAGGATGACCAGATTATCGCGGTGCACAACCTCGTCATAGGGTTTGGAGCCCAAGACAGATGCGATTTGGCTGGAGCGCAAACCTTTGATCCGCGCGATGTCATGAGCGCTGTAGTTGGCCAAACCGCAAGCAATGACGCGTCCACTCTGATCGGCGATGTCGAGGACGTCGCCTGGATCGAAGTCTCCTATGACTTGACTCACTCCTGCCGCCAGGAGACTTTTCTTGCCTTCAATCAAAGCGCGGCGGGCACCATCGTCCACAATCAAGCGACGAGTTCGTCCGGATCGTGCGGCCAGAATCCATTGATCGCGCCGGGAGAAACGCTTGCCCTCCTGGGCCACGAACCAAGTTCCGCGAACGCGGTCGGCCTCCAGAAGACGAAAAACCTCGGGATTGCGGCCATTGGCCAGAACCGCCGAGATGCCGGCCCGGGTCACAAGGCGCGCGGCCTGGAGTTTGCTTTGCATGCCCCCACGGCCCAGCGAGGACATCTCGTCGGCGACGGCGAGGGCCTCGATCTCGGGCGTCACGCGTTCGACTCGGACGATCAGACGGGCTTCCTGTCGGCGGGATGGGCTGGCGGACAAAAGACCCTCTACCGTTGTAAAAATGAGCAACAATTTGGCCTGAATTTTCACAGCGACCATGGCGGCCAGAATATCGTTGTCGCCGAATTCGATTTCCTCTACGGCGACGGTGTCGTTTTCATTGACGATTGGTACAACACCCAGGCCGATCAGTCGCTCGATGGTGTAGCGAGCATTCAAATAGCGACGCCGGTCGTCCATATCCTCGCGGGTCAGGAGAATCTGTGCGACCTCTCGATTGAAACGGCTGAAGCTTCGCATATAGTTATACATAAGATGGCTTTGGCCAATGGCTGCCAGCGCCTGTTTCTCTGGCAAGGTGTGCGGCCCTTGGGACCAGCCCAGGGCGTTTCGACCCGCTGCAATCGCTCCCGACGAGACGAGAACCACCGGCCGCCCACGTCCCGTCCAGGCGGCAATGAGCTGAGCCAGGCGGTCCATCGTCGTGGCATCAAGATTTCCCTGGTCATCCACCAAAACCGCTGACCCGACTTTGATGACGACGACTCCCTTGCCAATGTCCAGGCGGTGGAAGGCAGGATCGCCTCCCGCGCTTGACCCACTTTGACTCACGGCTGTCTCCGAACCCATTTCTTGTAGCTTGGCGCTTTATGCGCTTCTTCTTCCGGCGGCAGAATCTTTACGCCCACAAGGGGCTGAGCTACGTGTTTTCCTTCGAGGCGATTTCTTCCAGGTACCCAAAGATACGTTCGACCAATTTGTCCAGACCTTTGCCTTCGAGAGCGGACAGCAAAACCACCTCGATGCCACGTTCGCAAAAAAACGACGCAATTGCCTCGCGCTGCTTTTTCGTTCTAACGAGATCTATCTTGTTTACAGTCACGATCTCGGGTTTGCCCGCCAGCGTCTCGCTGTAGGCCGCTATTTCCCGACGGATGGCCTGATAGTCGTTCCAAATCTTCTCCGGGTCCGAATCTTCGGGAGAAGGAGCAATCAGATGGACCAGCAACCGAGTGCGCTCGATATGGCGCAGGAAACGATCTCCCAATCCCGCTCCCTGATGTGCTCCTTCGATAAGGCCGGGAATATCCGCAAGAATGGCACGCCGGTCATAGCCTTGTTCCAAGACGCCCAAGTAAGGCTGCTTGGTCGTGAAGGGATAGGGAGCGACTTCGGGAGTCGCGGCTGTAAGGCGTCGCAGAAGGGTGGACTTGCCGACATTGGGCTGGCCCACCAGTCCGACATCGGCGATTAACTTGAGTTCGAGGATGAGAGTCCTTTCTTCGCCTTCCTGACCGGGTTCACAATGACGGGGTGTTCGGTTCGTGGGGGAGGCAAAACGCGCATTGCCACGGCCACCTCGGCCGCCTTTGGCGGCAACCAGACGCGCGCCGGGACGCGACAAATCGGCCAGGACCTCGCCGCCCTCACGCACAATCGTTCCCAACGGAACGTGAACAACTGTGTCGGCCCCGCTTCGGCCATGGCGACAGCTGCCTTCGCCGTGGCGGCCTGCTGCGGCTCGAAAATGGCGCCGCAGCTGAAGGTCGTAGAGCGTGATCAGATGAGGATCAGCAACCAAAACGACATCGCCACCGTTGCCGCCGTCGCCACCGGCGGGGCCTCCACGGGGAACGTATTTCTCCCGGCGGAAGGCAACGCAGCCATCGCCACCATCGCCCCCTTTGCAGAGTAGCTCGACGTAGTCAACAAATACCATTTTTGCTCTTGCTGCCAATGACAACGGGGGCACGCCGCCAGTTTCTTGTGCCCCCGTTGGAATGCGCCAAGATCAGAAAACACTCATGCCTCAACCGCAACCATCGCCACGGGCTTGATGTTTACATAGGTCTTGTCTTTTCCGCGACGGATAAACTCGACCAGACCTTCCACACGGGCGTAGAGCGTATTGTCCCGTCCGATGCCCACGTTGAGTCCGGGGAAAAACCGTGTGCCGCACTGGCGGACAATGATCGTGCCGGCTTTGACGAGCTGTCCACCGAAAGCCTTGACGCCCCGACGCTGCGAGTTGCTGTCGCGTCCATTCCGAGAGCTGCCTACGCCTTTTTTATGTGCCATGATCGTGCTCCTTTGATCTCCTACGTTGGGACAAGCATCTTGCCTGTGTTTGGCCCCAAACCTATGAGCAGTCACGGGCTGGATGCCCGTGCCACCCTTAGCTGAGGGCGATTTGGTCTATGCGAATCTCCGTAAAGTCCTGACGATGGCCTTTGGTTCGACGATAACCTTTTCGACGTTTGTATTTGAAGATCCGAATCTTGGGGCCACGGCCCTGCTTGATGATCTTGCCGATGATGCGCGCGCCTTCGACGTGCGGCCGTCCAACCTTCAGGCCCTCACCGGTACCCACTGCCAGAACCGACTCCAGCACTATCTGACTGCCCTCCTCGCCGTCCAGATGCTCGACGCGCAGGGTATCTCCCTCGGTCAAGCGATATTGCTTTCCACCGGTTTCAACAATCGCGAACATTCCATCCTCCGTTGGGGTTTCGCACTCTGTGCCCGTCCCGGATTTGCCTGAGAAAACCGCCACGCCCACAAGGGACTAGGCTACATGCACGACCTATTTTCGAAGCGGTTCGACGCAGCGGATGAAAAGCTCGCGCAGCTGGGCCTCCCCTACCGGCGTCGGAGCGCTGCTCATCAAGCACGTCCCGCTCTGAGTCTTTGGAAATGCAATAACTTCGCGGATAGAATCAAGCCCGAAAAGAAGCATCATCATCCGCTCGATGCCCATGGCGATTCCCCCGTGAGGCGGTGCGCCATAGGAAAGCGCCTCGAGCAAGAACGAGAATTTCACCTGGGCTTCCTCGTCGCTGATCCCGATGGTGCGGAAAACGCGCCGTTGGGTCTCACGGTCGTGGATACGGATGCTCCCGCCGCCAATTTCCTCGCCATTGAGGACCATATCATAGGCAAGCGATCGAACGCGCCCAGGATCGCTTTCCAGGAGCGGAATGTCTTCGGGCCTCGGCGCGGTGAATGGATGATGGGCCGGATCCCATCGCTTCTCGGTCACATTGTAGAAGAACAGAGGGAAGTTGATGATCCATGCGAAACTCAGGGCGCTCGAGTCAATAAGCCCCATTTCGCGGCCAAGTTTGAGACGCAACTGGCCCATTGTTGTGCAAACGGTATCTTCTTTGTCAGCAACAATCAACAAAAGCGATCCGGGCGACACGCCAGCCTTCTCCCGAATGCGCTGCAAAGCCCCAGGCTCGAAGAACTTGGCGATGGGAGATTGGAGTCCCTCGTCGGCGGCTTTGAACCAAACCAATCCGCCGGCACCCTGCTCCGCGGCAAAGCTCGCCAGATCATCCAGTTGTTTGCGGCTGAAGCTGCCTCCCCCTGGGAGACATAGTCCGCGAACTGCCCCACCGCCATCGAGAACCTTTCGAAAGACCTGGAAATTACATCCTTCGCGAACGGCATCGGTCAAATCCACAACCGGCAGAGCGAAGCGAAGATCGGGCTTGTCTGTGCCGTATTTGAGCATCACGTCGCTGAAAGACAGACGCGGAAACGGGGTCACTATCTCCCGATCGAGCATTTCGTGGTAAACCTGCCGCATCAGACCTTCCATCACGCGGAAGATGTCCTCCTGGGTGATGAAAGACATTTCGACGTCAATTTGGGTGAATTCGGGCTGGCGATTGGCTCGAAGGTCTTCGTCGCGAAAGCACTTAGCGATCTGATAATACTTATCATAGCCCGCAACCATGAGGATTTGCTTGAACAATTGCGGCGACTGAGGAAGCGCATAAAACGCCCCTGGGGTCAGTCGGCTTGGGACGAGAAAGTCGCGTGCCCCTTCGGGGGTGCTTTTGGTCAAAACGGGCGTCTCAATTTCAATAAAACCAAGGCTATCGAAGTAGCGCCGCACGACCCCAATGAACTTTGCCCGTCCCCGAATGATTCGTTGCATTTCTGGACGGCGAAGGTCCAGGAAGCGATAGCGCAGGCGGACGTTTTCATTGACCTGCTCATGTTCGTCGAGCTTGAAGGGAAGTGGCTCGCAGGTATTAAGGATTTCAAAACGGTCGGTAGCAACTTCGATAGCGCCTGTTGGAAGATTCGGGTTGATCGTTCCTTTGGGCCGCTCCCGGACAACCCCCTCGATGGCCAAAACCCATTCATCCCGCAGGCGATGGGCCTGTTCAAAATGATCGGCATCCATTTCCTGCGGGTTGAGAACGATCTGACAGATGCCTTCACGGTCACGCAAGTCTATAAAAATCAGGCCTCCATGATCGCGGCGGCGATGAATCCAGCCCTTCAGAATCAAGCGCTGACCGATATGCGACCGGCGCACTTCGCCACAGTAGGAGGTGCGGGGTTGAACGCGGAGATTTCTCACTTCACTCATGGCCAAATCCATTTCGTTTTAGGGTTTTGGCCTCACAGAAAAGTCCGGTTTGCTTAAGCTTGTCCGAGGCTTCAGTCAAGCGCGAACAAAGGCCCAGTCGCACGGGAACCTGCCAGAGAAAAGAAGTGGCAGGGACATCCTGCCTGTGTGAGCAATCATGGGCAGGATGCCCATGCCACAACCATTTTGCATAGGCCGTAGGCCTATGCCCGCCTATTTCTCGCTGTCCGACTTTCTGGGCAACTTTTTTCTTAAGGCCTTGTTGCCGTGAAGCAGACTGTATTCAATGCTGTCCACGAGAGCGCGCCAACTGGCCTCGATAATGTTCTCCGACACACCGACGGTGGCCCATTCTTCTTTGCCATCGGTCGAGTTGATCAAGACGCGCACCTTTGCGGCGGTTCCAGACTTTGCATCCAGAACGCGCACCTTGTAGTCCTGAAGATGAACCTTGGCCAGTTGCGGATACTTGTCCTTCAAAGCCCTGCGCAAGGCCCGGTCGAGTGCGTTGACGGGGCCTTCCCCGTCCGCCGCCGTGTGCCATCGTTCGCCGCCGATCTCGAGTTTGATGGTGGCCTCGGAGATGCAATTCTCGTCGGAGCCACGTTTCTCGACAATGACGCGAAATCCTTCGAGATCGAAGAACTTTTTGTGGGTGCCGACGATTTTGCGGACCAAGACCTCGAAGGAACCCTCGGCGGCTTCAAACTGATAGCCGCGGTTTTCCAGGTCCTTGATCGTCTGGAGAACCGTTTCGCTTTTCTCGCCCAGTTCCTGAAGGTCTATTCCGAGCTCTTCGGCCTTTGCAAAGATATTGCTCTGACCGGAAAGTTCCGAAACCAGGACGCGCGTTGTATTCCCGACAGAGGTTGGATCAACATGTTCGTAGGTCTTGCGATGGCGGCGCATCGCGCTGACATGAACGCCTCCTTTGTGGGTAAAAACGCTTCGCCCGACATAAGGCTGGCGTGAATCGGGAACGACGTTCGCCATTTCGGCCACCCAATGGGACAAAGTGGCCAACGATTGGAGCTTACCTGCGGGCAAACACTTTTTGCCCATCTTGAGTTCCAGGCTAGCGATGATGGGGATGAGGTCGGCATTGCCCGCGCGCTCGCCAAACCCGTTGATGGTGCCTTGCACATGAACGATGCCACACTGGACGGCAATGAGCGAATTGGCGACGGCAACGCCCGAGTCGTTGTGGGTATGAATGCCAAGGGGGAGATTGACGGCGCGCTGGGCGGCGGTGATGATCGGGGCTATCTCGGTTGGCAACGTCCCGCCGTTGGTGTCGCAAAGGACGATACAATGTGCACCCGCCTCGGCGGCCGCTACAATTGTTTCCAGGGCATAGTCGGGGTTGTTCTTATAGCCGTCGAAGAAATGCTCGGCGTCGTAAATGACCTCGCGGCCCGCGTCGCGCAGAAAACGCACCGAATCGCGGATCATCGCTAAATTCTCTTTGAGCGAGGCTTGCAATGCTTCGCGAACATGCAGGTCCCAGCTTTTCCCAAAAATCGTTACGGTTGGAGTGCGCGATTCCAGTAGAGCACGGAGGTTGTCGTCGTCCTCGGGACGGATTTTCTTTCGGCGGGTGCTGCCAAAGGCCGCCAGTTTCGCGTGCTGGAGTCGCTTGCGATCCGCCTGGCGGAAAAAGTCAATCGCCTTGGGATTGGACCCCGGCCAACCGCCCTCGATATAGTCTATGCCAAACTCGTCCAGTCGGTAGGCGATCCGAAGTTTGTCTTCGAGCGAGTAAGCAATTCCCTCGGCTTGCTCGCCGTCACGCAGGGTCGTATCGTAGATCAACACATCTTTCATCATTGTCGGGAACCTATCCTAATCGGAAGTTCTGAAAACCGTTCACGTTCACAGGCGGGTACACGTGTCCTTCAATTCCAAAATCCGAAATCTAGGATCCCTTCTATGTGCGGCTGGAATCTTCCTGTTGAAGGAGTGCCTGGACTTCCTGACTAAATTCACTGACATCGCGAAAGTCGCGATAGACCGACGCAAACCTCACATAGGCGACCTGGTCAATCTGGCGAAGTTGCTCCAGAACCAGTTCGCCAATTCGCTTGGAAGCGACCTCTTGTTCCATAGAGTTCTGCAACGTCCGTTCGACGTCTTCGGCGATGCGTTCCAGCGTGCTCAGGGAAACACCGCGTTTCTCGCAAGCCTTCAACAGGCCCTTGACGATCTTCTGTGGATCGAATTGCTCGCGTGTTCCATCGCGCTTGATCACCTGGATGGGCATCTTCTCGACATATTCAAAAGTCGTGAAGCGCCCGCCGCACTGAAGGCATTCGCGACGACGACGAATTGCCGATCCTTTCTGGGAAGCCCGCGAATTGACCACACGACTATCGAGGTGACCACATTGCGGACAGCGCATAAGCGGTGCTCGGCTCGACCGCCCATCGAAACCTTATAGGTGGCGGTCTATCATTTTCTGGAACGAGGATTTCGGCCAACCGCCGATCAGTTCATCCACGCGCTCGCCGTTGCGAAAAAGAATAATCGCCGGTATGCTGGAAATCCCCAGTTTGGAGGCGGTTTCCTGGTTTTCGTCCACGTTGACCTTGCCGACCTTGATCTTGCCCGCATATTGCTCGGCCAGCTGAGCGATAATGGGTGCAACCTGGCGGCAAGGGCCGCACCACGGCGCCCAGAAGTCCACGAGCACCGGTAGATCGGACTTGCCCACGATGCTATTAAAATTGGCGTCGGTAATCTCTACAAGGTTTTCGTCCGCCATGTTCTGCTCCGGAAAGAGAATGCGGTTCTCCCCTGTCGCCGCTTGTTTCATGAAGGGTGAAGGTAGCGGCACGATTCAATGAGCTGCAAGAGAAATGTGCAACCGCAGCGCTTCGCGCCTTTATCTTGCCAACTCGTGAGAAGGAGACGCAATCGAAGCACCCCTCGTAGGGGTGCAGCATGCTGGCCCCCACAGTTGCGTCTCCCTAATCCTGGAGGAGACGTATTGCTTCGGCCAAATCGAGCTTGCCATCGTAAATAGCACGCCCGGCGACGGCGCCGACGACATTGGGCAACTGCAAAGCGGCCAAAGTTTGCAGATCGGCCAAAGATCTGACGCCCCCAGAAGCAATGAAGGAGGCTTCGACGAGGGACAAGGCCAGAGTGCGAGTTGCCTCGATGTTTGGCCCCGTGAGCATTCCATCACGTGCGATGTCGGTGTGAAGAAATGTTCGCACACCGAGTTCTACCATTCGCCGCGCAAAATCTACGGCCGACAGGTTGGTCTGGGATGTTTGCCAACCGCGAACGGCCACAATCCCATCGCGAGCATCAACGGCCACGAAAATGTGGTCTCCATGCTCGCGGACAATCTCGGAGAGAACATCGGGTTGCTCGACGGCCAGAGTGCCCAGAATGACGTGGTTGATTCCCTCGGCGAAGGCGCGCCGAGCCGTCTCGGGCGTTCTCATGCCGCCGCCCAGTTGGATTTCGCAGCCGACTGCCTGGCGAATGGCTCGAATGGCGGCAAGGTTCTCGGGTGCGCCACGAAAAGCGCCGTCGAGATCAATCACATGAATGCGCTTCGCACCTGCCGCCTCAAACGTGCGAGCAACTTCGGCGGGATTATCGCTGAAGTCCGTGCGATCTTCAGCACGCCCTTGCCGCAAACGCACACAGCGGCCCGACATAAGATCAATTGCAGGAATTACCAAGAAGGACATGTTGTCTCCGAATCACCTTCGAAGCGAACGCTGTCAACCAGTCTGGTTCTCTTGCGATTGCCTAATGAGATTTGAGGAGACATTGGACACAACGAATCGGAATTTTCCCGTGGAGGTTCGTTCGATTTCGTCCACATACTCGGCCCGGATTCGTGTCGCTGGGCCCAATCGTTCGCGCAAGCCATCGAGCAGGCGTTTTTCATCGTCGTCCGTATAGTCCGGGCCGCGAACGATCCGTACCACCACATCTGTTAAGCTTTCCTGGACAATCTGCGATTCGTCAATCGAGTGAATTGGCTTAAAGGGATAGGTTAAATTCGAGGCCGAGATGTGCCGCCCATCGGCACAGATCACAATGTCCTCGACCTTGGTCTTGACCGGTCCGATCATCTCAAGTCCACGCCCGCACGAGCATCGCTGTGGGGATGGATACGCTATGTCGCCCGTGCGGTAGCGGATCAGGGGCATCGCCGTGTTGACCAGCGACGTTCCGACGAGCTCGCCTACAGCGCCGTTCTCGCCCACGCGTCCATCCTGCGGGGAGAGGATCTCGACAACGACATGTTCCATGCTGACGTGCAGGCCAGAGTGGTGGTCGCACTCGCCCGCGGAAATGACTTTTTCTGTCAGGCCGTAATAGTCGAACACCTTGCAGGAGAACGCTGACTCGATGGTTTCGCGTTGAAGATCATAGAGCGGCTCGGCGCCCGTGAAGACCGCTCTCATCGGTATGGTTTGGCCGACGGAAACCAAATATCGCGCCATGATATGGAGTGTGGAAGGGTAGCCATCCAAAAACCGTATGTTGTTCGAGCGCAATGCCTCGACATAATGCCGCAGATTGTTCTCGCTCATATGAAAGGTCGAGAAGTGGATTTGCTTCCAGGGGTAGTTGAAGCGCCAGAAGGGAGGCTTGTCTTGCTCGATAGGGACAACTTTGTAGCCGCCGAAAGTTGCGCGCCAAAAGCGATTGTCGTATCCACCCCACGTGCGATGGCGCTGAATCCAAGCCTTTTCGGTTAGATAGGTCTGCCGGGTCATCAGGACTTCCAGTGGGGAGCCAGTCGTTCCGCTTGTGGATTGGCGAATCAGTTCTGATTTTGGTTTGACATCGGCAAGCAGTTCGAACCGGTTCTTCCTGACATCTTCTTTGGTCAGAATTGGAAATCGCTTCAGATCCTCGACCGATTGAACCTGATCCCACGAAACGCCGTATTCGGCAAAACGTTTTCGATAGAAAGGCACGTGTTCCTGAGCAAATCGCAACATGTCTCGCAATCGGCGGATTTGTAGGTCGCCGAGCTGCTCGTGGCTCCACCATTGAGATTTATGCAGCTGTCGAAAGATCCTTCGGAAGGCTGGACCTCTCTCATCCAGCCATTTCCACACGCCGAACGCGCTGGACAAGACATCCTGAACAACAAGCGGAGAACGGTCGTAGAGCTTCACTAGTCTCTTGCTGGGCGATGCCATGGGGACATTCACCAGGTTTTTTCCGCGGCGACTTTCCTATAGACTTCTTTTATTCGCGCACACACCGAGGCAAGAGAAAATCTGTCTTCTGCCCTTTTCCTGCCCGCCTGGCCCAAACGGTGTCGCATCTGTGCATCGGACGCAAATCGCCGCATTGCTTCGACAAGGCCGCGGACATCGCGTGGCTCGACAAAAAGTCCCGTTTCGTTTTCAACGACAACCTCAGGGATGCCACCGACTCGTGTCGCAATGACGGGCAGCCCATAGCTCATGGCTTCCAATATCGCAACCGGCAACCCCTCCCGATGATAGGTCGGAAGAACAAAGACATCCGCAAGGCGGAACAGTCTTGCCTTTTCCTCACCATCCACCCATCCAGGCACGTTCACCCGTCCGTCAAGATCATGAACCTTCACCCAGTGACGAACTTCTTCGACTCCGCTATTGCCGGCGATGGTAAGACGGACGGGATTGCCACTTCGAGACAAGGTGGCAAAGGCTTCGAGTAACTCGAAAACCCCCTTGTTTTTGGCGAGTCTCCCCAGAAAAAGGAAGCGCACGCCATCAGTCGAAACGGCGGAAGACCGCTCGATCGGAGCTGGAAGATGGACCGCGTTTGGAATGATTTCTATGCGCGACGTTGTGAACGATTCTATGAACTGTTTTTCCTTCTCCGTAATCGTAATCACGGCGCTGGCGCGCCGATACGTTCCTCGAAGCCAGGACCTCATCCACGTAGCCGCAACGTTGTAGTAGAGTTCGATATTGTGATCGTGAATGATGCACGGTGTGCCCGTAACACGAGCCAGACGAGCGATGATCCCTTTTCGGATCGCACTGCCACGGGAGCACAAGTGAAGATGAAGCATGGAACGGGGAGAGAAAAAACAGACAAGACAAGCACGGAGAAGTCCGACAATGCTCAACAGGATGTCGAAAAGAATCCCTTTTCCACGATACAGGGTTGTGGGAATGGTCGTCACGTGGAATTCAGGATCGCGGTCAACTTCACCGAGCAAGCTGGCGATGACCGATGCCACTCCCCCCTTGGCTTTCACCGAAACTCCCACGTGAATCACGCGTACCATTTCCGCATCCTCGACCGCATGATATGGTGCAGCGGCGACGTTGGCGCAGTGTAACCCTCGGTCTCCCTATGTCAAGGACATTCCGAGAAAGCGCGATTTGGAAGACAAATAGGTTACTTTCCACAAGCATGGGCATCTCTTGAGGAGATTGATTCGGAAATTTGATAAAAAAAGACTTGCACGCCACTTCCAGGGGTGGCCAAAATAATACCCGAGTTAAGACCACCGGCACGGACCAGCCAGGGTGGTCAAGTTTTGGGTGGAAGGGGAAACGGAGAATTTCTAATGGAGCGCACACGTCAAGCGGGTAGATCACCCTTTGCACTTCACTTTCGAGGTTTGCGAACGCTGACCCTGGTATTGGCAGGTATTCTGATTTGGTTCGTTTTCAGTTACAGGGGCATTCTGCAATACTTAGGTGCGCGTGGACGGCGCAACGCCCAGCGCGATAACGTCGAATCGGTGAAAGAAGAAATCGGCGAGTTGGAAAAGCAGAAGCAATCGTTGGAGTTGGGTATGTTCGAGAATGAAAAATCGGTTCGCGAAGCCTACCGACTGGTTCGGCCTGGAGAGAATCTTATCGTAATCTCGGAGGAAGAGCAAACCAGCGGCACGAAACAGCCAGCAGAGCCTCCAAAAAGTCATTGACACCGCAGCCAAGAATGGCCGAGACATAACAGGTTTTGACGCGGGGTGGAGCAGTGGTAGCTCGTTGGGCTCATAACCCAGAGGTCGTCGGTTCGAATCCGGCCCCCGCAACCAGGCAGGATCGGTCGGTCGGTCAGACGCAATGGCTTGCCGACCGTTTTCGTTTGGCTTCGCCCGTGGCGACGTAGCTCAGTCGGTAAGAGCGGCGGATTCATAACCCGCAGGTCCTCGGTTCAATTCCGAGCGTCGCCACCACCGGTGAAGTTGGAAGTGAGAAGTCCAAAGTTAGAAACAGAATTGAAGCAGGCAGCCAACCGAAGAGAGGGGGCGAAGTGATGGGCTTTGCCCTTTCTTCATTTTGGGGCAGGATCAAAAAGTGGACGAGATTTTTTCGATGGCTTGCAGTTGCGTGGTCAAGGAAGACAAGCAGTGGGCATACGGAATACCAGAAATGGGATCAGTCAGGTCGGGTGAGAGTTCGAGAAGCGGCGCCAAAGCAAAAGCACGTTCGGTGAGGCGGGGATGAGGGATGATGAGTTCGGGCGTGCTCAAGACTTCGCGCCCATAAAGCAGAATGTCCAAGTCAATCGGGCGAGGTCCCCATCGGGGGGGCCCGTCCTGGCGCCCCAAATCGCTCTCAATGGCTTTGAAACCGGCGAGCAATTCGAGCGGCGGTAGTATCGTTTTGCCCGTTATGACAGCGTTGATGAACCATGGCTGATCGGCAGCGGTTCCCCATGGAGGGGTTCGATAGAGAGAAGACTTGCGTATCGGCTCGATGAGCAATTTGCGACGCAAGAGTTTGTCAAGAGCACGCCGCAGTTGGGCGACGGGATCGCCAATGTTGGCTCCAAGTCCCAGGTAAACATCCGCAAGACTCATACGTCAGGACCTTTGTTTCCCTTGCCACGGGTTATAGCGCTGCCGTGCCGGCGGCTGCCATAAAAATGGCTCGTCCTCATCTACGGGACGGCGAGGCGCCATTCAGACAGCTCGCAGGATGTCAGCATTACTCTTCCTCACCGAATAGTTCTATTATCGAGCTTCGTGGAATTGGTTGACAGGTCGCGGGTGTGTTCCATGCGTTGTAGTGTCAAGGAATTACAGGAAGCTCAATAGGGCATCGAGTCGCCGGGGTTCTTCTCCTCCGCCAGGAGTGCCAGGTTTTCAACTAGTGGTGCGCTGAGGTCGAGATAGCCGAGCAATGTTTCCACGGGACGTCCCTCGATCAGGAAAGTCACTGTTTTGAGTTCAGAGCAATTGAGCAAAAGACTGTTGACGATGCTGTAAACGCAAAGTGTTTCGGCGGATGACCCAGCCCGCAGGCCGTCGCGCAATTCGGCTGAGAAATCCACGGTCGCACAGCCATCCGCGACATAGAGGCCGCGGACACTAACGCCGCGGGGGATCGGCGAGCGAAGCGTGCTCGAACGTGGTTTGCGAAGCAAAGCCTGAAGAATTGCTGCTGCTCGCTCATGGGTCGAGGGGCTTCGTCCGATTTCCTGGATCTCGGGCGAGAGCAGAACTCCGTCGGCGGTGAAGAAGATTCGAACGCGATTCGGGGCGACTTGCTGGATTGGGGCGGCGGGCGGCAGGGCATCGAGCGTTTCAAGGCCGATGGATGTCTTGTTCTTCCACACAAAGTTGAGCCACATGGCGAGAAGTCCTACGCAGAGAAAAAAGAGCGAAGTGCCGACAACACGCCAAATAGTTCGTCGAACAGCGCTTTTCGATGGCTCAGACGGCAATAGCTGGATGCCGCTCATAGTTCCGGTGCCTTTCCAGGCGAGCGTTCACCAGCAGGAGCAACATTCTCGCGGTAGAATGCAATCAAGGCCCCCGTCACACTGCGCGCTACGGATTCCCGAAATCCACTGTCGGCTAGTTTCGCTAAATCGGACGATCGCTCGGGAAAGACGAGTGTGACCATGACGGAACGAGCGGGACATCGCCTGAGAAGGTATAGCGGCAGCGGCAGAATCACCCGGTCGGGCAAATCGGGCACAACGGCCATGGCTGATGCGATCTTCTCGGCCAGTTGGCGACTGCCGACCTGAAAAGGCAAATAGCTTTGGTCGCGCGGGACAATGGTCCCAGACGCGATGGTGTCGGTGGGCTTTTCAGAGCCGACCCAATTCACCGATTCATCCGTGTAGAGAATAGTGCAGCCCGGCGTTGCTCGAATCGGTGAGAGCTCGACTCGCAAGAAGATGATCAAGTCGGGCGAACGGCGCGAAAGCCATTCAAGAATTACATCGGGTGAGGTTGCCTCGTCGTGTTCCGTCAGGACAAACGGCTGCATGGAGCCTTCTTCGGTGAGAATGTTCGCACAACGCTCCGCAATTTGGACAAGCGCTGAACGTATAGCCGGGGCGTCGCCTTCGGCCGGACCGGCGGCTTCGAGCAAAACCGGGTCGAGTGCAACTTTCCAAAGGCGCGAGACCTCGGATGGCGGAATGGCAAAGGTCGGCGAGCTGGTCGTGTCTCCCCCACCCTGTTTGGAACTGTCCGATAGGAGTCCTCGACCCAATGCTTGTTCGGGCGACTGGACGATGGAGGCAGACGTCGCAGTGGTTTGCATAGAGGGACGTGTGACTCGCTCGATCAATTTCAATCCTTCGAGCGAACGCGCAACCAGACGAAGGCTTTCGACAGGGATCCAGATTTCGCTCTCAACGAATCGGATCGGAAGGGCGACCTGGACGAGCTTGTCGTTGACAGCGACGATGGGGCGCCCGGACGGGAACGAGAAACGCTGTTCGCCAACAGCAAGACGCAAGAGTCCTGTCCGTGCGTCCCAATCCCACTGGCAGCGGTTCTCGAACTGTCGGAGGACGTACGCAGCTCCCGAAAAGGCCACATAGGGTTGCGACGTCGAACCGTCTCCCATTTCCAGCGAGCGCACACCCAGCGCGTAAACGGCTCCGTTAGGTAGTTCGATGGTTATGCTCGTGGCCTTCGCCTTTGTCGAAAGGCAAAGACCCAAAAGAAGAGCACATAAACCGACCAATGGCCTTTGCATCGTAGCGGCTATGCTCTCAAACGGGTTTTGGCAATTCGGCGTTTTTGGCTGGTCTCGCCGGTTCAAATTGAAGCAACCTAGCAGTTCTCGTGCGCAAGGTGTCAACCCGATTTCGGGGCAGATTGTGGTTCCACCCATTCAGCGTCTTTCGCCGCCGCGTTTTCCAAAATCTGTGGTTTGTTATCCCTAAATAGATCGCGCTCAAATCATCGCATTTCCAAGCATTTTGTAATCAGGGTCGAGTGGAAACGGACTCTGTGCCATCCGATTTGTGTTGTTGAACGGAAACTTTTCTGCAACGTTTTGGTCAAATAGAACAGAAAGGGTTCGGCAGTGGGATCACAGCTCACAACTGAAGGAGGACGACGGAAATGAAAAGGTCATCGTTAGGAACAGTGGTGCTTCTGGCAGCGGTAACAATTGCAGGCTTGGTTTTCGCCGGCAATCGGGCGCAAGCATTGGGGCTGCTTGTGCCCGACGGCACGCAGTATGAGCCGCTGGAACTTGTCAGCCAAGTCATGGAGGTTCGGATTGACAACCAGACGGCACAAACTCGCATTCGCCAGGTTTTCTCGAACCGCTATGGCCGGGCGATTGAGGCGACCTACCTATTGCCCATTCCCAAGGGTGCTCACGTCACCGACTTTGTCATGGAGATGAACGGCAAGAAGGTGCGTGGCGAGGTTCTGGAAAAGGAAAAGGCGCGCCAGATTTACACAGACATCGTTCGGCGAATGCGCGACCCCGGCCTGCTGGAATATGTGGATCAGGAAATTTTTCGGGCGCGGGTGTTTCCAATCCCGCCCAATGGGCGCCAACAGGTTGAAATCACCGTGACCCACCTGTTGCCGCTGGACAATGGGATTGTGGAGTATCAATGGCCGTTTGACGCGCCGCGAGCGATTCGACAAAGCGGCCGTGCGGCCGCGCCGGGCGAGTTCGACGTTAAGGTCGAGATTCGCTCGAAAGTTCCGATCAAGGCGGTTTATTCGCCGACGCACAAGGTCCGGATCGAACGCGAGGGCGAGAAACAAGCCACCGTGCGACTGGACGAGACGCTCGGCCGCGACGAGCCGATCTTTCGCTGCTACTACACGCTCTCGGACAAGGCGGTCGGTCTGAATGCCCTGACGACGCGCGCCGAAGGAGAAGATGGAACATTCCTGCTTTTGATCAGCCCGGCAAAGTTTTACGACGAGGCGAAACTTCCACCGGTGGATTTCACTTTCGTCCTCGACACCTCGGGTTCGATGGGCGACGACGACAAGATCGTCGCGGCCAAGAAAGCGCTTAGATACTGCCTGGGCAGCCTTCGCAATGTGGATGCGTTCAACATCATTCGCTTCAGCACCGAGGTCGAGCCGTTCTCCGAGAGCTTTCTCGAAGCGAACGAGGAGAATATCAAACGCGCCAAGACGTTCGTGGATGGGCTGCGGGCTTCGGGCGGGACCAACATTGACGGCGCGCTGGCAGCCGCGCTTCGAGAGAAGCCCCGTCAGGACCGCCTTCACACGATTCTTTTCCTTACCGATGGCCTGCCTACCGTCGGCATCACCAATGTGGACCAGATTCTGGCCAACGTCGAAAAGAACAACGAGCAACGCCTGCGCGTTTTTGCGTGTGGAGTCGGCTATGACGTGAACACCAAATTGCTCGATCGCCTGACCGAGAAAACGCGATCGGTCGCGCAGTATATTCGTCCCAAGGAAGATCTCGAGCTAAGTGTCTCGCAACTGTTCGACAAGATCAGCCGTCCTGTTCTGACCAATCTGCGAATCGAATGGAGCGAGCTCAAGGTGCACGATGTTTATCCAAAAGATTTGCCGGATTTGTTTGCCGGAACACAACTGACCGTTTTCGGGCGATACAAGGACGGGGGCGACAAAGCGATCACGCTCTACGGCAAGGTTGGCGGCGAGGAGAAGAAGTTTGTTTACGAAGCCAAATTCCCCACCGAAGCTCACGAAGAGCGCGCCTTCATCCAGACGCTTTGGGCCACGCGGCGAGTCGGCTATTTGCTCGACCAGATTCGCGCCAACGGCGAGTCGGCCGAGCTGCGCGATGAGGTGATTCAACTCGCCAAGAAGTATGGCATCGTCACGCCATACACTTCTTATTTGGTGCAGGAGGATCGGCGCGAGATTGCGATGGGACAGCCTATGATTGGAGGCGATGTTGACCGAGATGGCCGCGCACATAGATTCCAACTATACCAAGGCGGCTCCGGGCGTTCCGGCGGAGCAGTCCCCTCCACGGGCGTTCCGCTAGACCAAGCGAGACGGATGGGTGAACAAGCTCCTGCTCGCGGGCCCGCGGGAGTCACTGGAGAGATGGCCCAGGGGATCGGCGGCGGAACCGAGTGGAGAGCGAGGGCAGCTACACCGGCTCCGGCAACTCTTGCAGAGGCAATCGCCGCTCCTCCCTTTGCGCCGAGCGGCGAAGCGGCGGTCGAATATAGCAAGCAGCTTAGCGACTTGAAAGGCGCCAGCACTGTTGCGGGTTCGGGAAGGTCGGCCATCGCGGCTTCGAGGACGGTTGCCGGACGGACCTTCCATCTCGTCAACGGTGTGTGGACCGAAGTTCGTGAAAAGAAAACCGACGAGGCCGCGGGAAAGAAACCCACGACGGTGAAGATCAAATACCTCGGCGACGCCTATTTCGATCTCGTCCGGCTGCGCCCTGACCTCAAGAGCGTGTTTGCCCTGGGCGAGCGCGTGGAATTGGACATCAACGACTATCACGTCGTCATTGGCCCCGATGGTGAGGAAAGGATTTCGCCATCGCAGCTCGATGAGCTGAAAAAGAAGTAGGGACCACCGGTTGGCGCTTGAATGACCAGAGCAACGCAGCCGCAGGTTTTGAGTGCGGCTGCGTTGGCGTCTGTGGCGCCTTTTACTGCCAAACATGCCCACGAGACACCACGCTGCAACAAAGCGAATCGAAACCGGCTGTGGCGGGAACGCCAAAGAAAGGGATTTTGTTTGACGATCGAGACAGGTCCATCTAAGAATAGCGGCCCATGTAAATAGGGAGCACGAAATATCGGCAGAGAAAGGGGTAGGCAGAGATGAATCGCCTGGTTGGTATGATCCTTCTGGCCTTAGCCGTCAGCGGTTGTGCCTTCGTCACGGTTCCATTCGGGTTTCCGAGTGGTGAGGTCGAAATGGAAGAATATGTGATGCAACGGGCCAAAGGTCATTTCGTAAAGGACAAGATTTTGATCCTTGACATTTCGGGCCCAATTACCGGCGAACCATCGGTTGGTTGGTTTCAGGAAAAGCCAAGCACCCTCGCCGAGGTTCGCGATGCTCTCGACAAAGCGCAAAGGGATAAGAAGATCAAAGCGATCCTCTTGCGCATTAACAGTCCGGGCGGTGAGGTCACAGCGAGCGACGCCATTTACGAGCAAATCCGCCGTTTCAAACAAAAACGGGCTCAAGCCAAACAGCCAGTCGCCGTCGTTGCCTCGTTGGTCGGCGAGGGAGCTTCGGGCGGATACTATATCGCACTGGCTGCCGACAAGATTTACGCCCATCCCACCACGATTACCGGCTCGATTGGCGTTGTGGCGATCTTTCCCAAACTGGCTGACCTGACCCGAAAGATCGGCGTGGACATACGAATCATCAAGTCGGCTGACAAGAAAGACATCGGTTCGATGTGGCGCGATTTCACACCTGAAGAACAGAAAATCCTCCAGCAGTGCATTGACGAAATGTTCGAACGATTTGTTCAGATCGTTGCAGAAAACCGCCCGGGTCTAAATCTCGAATCGGTCCGGCGCCTGGCCGATGGACGCATCTACACAGCCAAGCCGGCCCTTAAAAACCATCTCATTGACGAGATTCTTTATTTGGATGACGTGATCGAAAGGGCCAAATCGCTGGCCGACATCAGCGACGCATGGGTCGTGACCTATCGTCGGACCTCGACTTTCGAAGGCGGCATATATTCCCGAGCCATGCCTACCACGCCGCAAGCTTCGGCACAGATCAATTTGCTCCAGATTAATGCCGATGGAATTTTTGGCCTCTGGCGGCAGCCCGGCTTCTACTATCTCTGGATGCCATAAGACCAACAACAGGGGGTTTTTCTCATCATCGTGGCCTCTTCAACTCCAAATGTGCAGGGCAAGCGTTGTGACCAGCCGTCGCCTCCGACCAGTCGGTTCGGCTTTGTTCCATTGGGCATCGGGGATCTTTTTTCAACTCTTCACTATCCAACCAGTCTGCTTATCGTTGTCGGGGAAGAGCGGTTGCTGATTGATTGCCCTTCGTCTCTGCCAAGAATGCTTCGCGACGCCTCGGCGAAGTCGGGCATGGCGATCAGCATGGACAACATCTCCAACGTGATCCTGACCCATCTTCATGGCGACCATGCCGGTGGTTTGGAATGTCTGGGATTCTACGGTCGCTTCAATTCGCATCAACACGCCAATCTCTGGACACTTCCCGAAATCGCGTCGGAGTTATGGGAACATCGGCTCAGCGGCTCGATGGCCTATGATCTCGACGCGGATTTCTCGATTGAGAAACGCTATCGGCTTGAGGATTTTTTCAATGTACATACGATTAGTGCGGACCGTCCGGTAGAGATCTGCCATGCGACGATTCACGTTCGCCGAACGCGCCATGCTCCCACGTGTTTCGGCCTCAAAATCTTTTATGGTGGCCGTTCGCTCGGCTACAGCGGCGATACCAGCTACGATCCCCAACACATTGCCTTTCTCGAAGAATGCGACGTGATCATCCACGAAACGGGGCACCGAATCCACACTGCGTACGAGGCGCTTGTCTCGCTGCCCGAGACAATCCGGCGAAAGATCTATCTCGTTCACGTCGAAGATGAACTCGATCCCGCAAGTCTCGAGTTGCCCATCCTCGAAGAAGGCCGCTATTATGTTGTGTAGGAAACTTTCCGCCCCCGACAATTCTTCAGACAATGTGGAGTGCGGTAGCTTGCTACCGCTTTGCTTTTGGGGAGCTTGTGTATGTTTGGCCCTGCTTTCTTGGTAGTCTCTTGTGATTAATCCCGCGATGAATCGCGGTATATGTTTAGCGCTGGTTGCCAAAGGGTGAATTTGCTACAGGCAAGATGCCTATACCACCAAACAAAATCAATTCTCAAGTCGGTGGTATGGGCTTCCAGCCCGTGTTTTTTGCCAGCGCTAAATGCATACAAACTTGCGCACCCCACATGACGTTCTCAAGTCTTCGCTCGAGACAAAACGGAGAGTTCTCCCGCTGGCCGGTCGCGCGAGAAAGTCGTTGCAAGTGGGAACAAAGACAGCCAGCGTCTCGCCCATTGGTTTTGGGGTCTCGGTTGTCTCATGCGATTTTTCAAACCGGTACCTGATCGGGTCCGGTCCACATACATCCGACTGCTCAATCTTTCGCTCTTTCGGGCACCGGGACTGGCACTGCTTGGCGATTTGGCGTTGCTGATCGCCGTCAAGTCGCTGAGAGCTCCGCCCTGGGAAGTGGCGCTACTTGCCGCTGCTCCCCCGCTGGGCAATCTGCTCGCCATTTTCTGGTCAAAACGGATCGCTCTTGCTCCGAAGGTAGTCCCCTATGCCTTCTGGCCCGAAGCCGTGACAAGTGGGCTGCTTGTCCTAATGATGTTCGCGAACGATTCACATGCGTTCACGATCGGGCTTTGTTCCTACCTGTTGCTTCGTGCGCCTTTGCTTCAGGCCCACTCCACCATCCTGCGAGTCAACTATCCAGCCCAATGGCGGTCGTGGCTCGTCGCACGCGTCATGGCGATCTCCGAAATGCTCGTTGCCGTCACCGGATTGGTCTTTGGTTTTTTGCTCGACTTCGATCCACGCAACTATCGAGGGCTGCTGGCGCTGGCGGGCGCTTGCGGGCTGCTCGGGGCCTTCCAGGTGAGTCGCATCCGCGTTCGAGGCGAGCAAAAGGCAAAGCCACCGAACGCGCTCACGAGCGACTTCTCGCTGCGTCGGATCATGGGCGTTCTCAAGACGGACCATCGTTTCCGACGCTACGAGTTTTCGTTCTCGCTGTTTGGTTTTGCAAACATTATGACGCTGCCGATCATGCCCTTGTTTCTCGAGCGCGAACTCGGCATCTCTTACAACAACGCCGGTCTGATCCTTGTCACCATGCCCATGATCATTGACATCATCATGTTGCCCCAGTGGGGCCGAGCACTCGACCGGCGCAACCCACTGTTGATGCGCGCCATCTTCAATACGATCTTTTCGTGCGGGATGTTTTGTTATCCGCTTGCCGGATCGTTGTGGATGTTTGCGGCCGGCCGCGCCATCGTTGCGTTTGTCCAGGGCGGGTCGTCGCTGGTTTGGATTTTGGGAATCAACTATTTTGCGCGCCGCGAAGAGGTGCCCGTCTATATGGGACTTCATCAAAGTTTGACAGGCATTCGTGGTCTGATCGCCCCTTTTGTTGGAATCGCGCTCGCTTATTTTCTGAATAGTTATCGGGCGGTTTTCTTCGCGGCGTTTCTTCTGATGATTTTCGGGACACTGGTCATGATTGGCGAGGTCGTGCGCGAACACAAGCGCTCCGGTGGCCACCTTCCCAGCTTTGCGCAAGCCGAAAGCGAAATTGATCGTCGGTTCGCCGCGTGATTTCGGACAGCGTCGCTGTGTAAGCACTCGCCGGCGGCGGGCAATCGCGTTGTTCTACTTCCTGCCCGCCTCGAAGCGCGCGATGCCTTCGTCGAGAAACTTTCTGAATCGCTCGGGACTACTGGTTAGGCCAGCCAGACGAACGAGTTCGCGGTCGCTCGGGCTGATAATGACATAAAGGGGCAAGGCCGGGGTGCCGAAGCGTTCGACTTGCAGCCGCTGATTCTCCCGCCAACCGGGACCGCCGTCGGTGTGGAGGCGAAGCCGAACGAACCGTTCCAGCGACGGCGCCATGTCGGCGCGTGTGAGAATGTTTCGCTCCATCCATTTGCAGTTTGTGCACGTGTAGCCGGAGAAATCTATCAGAATGGGTTTCCCTTCACCTTTGGCGCGCTGGAGCGCTTTTCCGTAATCCTCATCTTCGATCCATTCAAGAGCGGCTCCTTGGCCAGAGCTCGGCGCAGTTCCTGACGGTGTCGCGAGACCAGCCGGCAGGAAGGCGTCAAGTGTGCCGCCAATCTTGCGTCCAAACAGACCGGCCGCCAGATAGAGCCCGAGCGTTAGAAACGCCAAGCTGAGCAACATCCGCAGAACGCCGACGCGTTCGACCAATGTGTCGTGGGGCAAACGAATCGCGCCGAGCAGGTACAATCCTGCGAACGTTGCGATCATCGCCCAGGAGGCCAATAGTACCGACCGGGTGAAGATCTGCCAGTTCCATATCATATCGCTGTTGGCGAGAAACTTCAACGATATGGCCAAAACGAGAAACCCCATGACAACCTTGACTGCGTTGAGCCAGCCGCCGCTGTGAGGCATGCGGGCAAGCCACTGGGGGAAAAGCGCCAGGACAAAAAACGGCAGCGAGAAAGCAAAGGAGAAACCGAGCATACCGACCAGCGGCCAGAACCACTTCCCGGTCGCTGCCAATCCCAGAAGCGCTCCGACGAATGGCGCTGTGCAAGCCAGTGATGCCAACGTGAAGGCCATGCCCATGAATATGGTTCCGGCATAACCACCACCTCGGCCTCTGACCGCCAAATAGTTCTGCATCGCTGTGGGGACCTGAATCTCGTAAAGACCAAATAAACTCAGCGCAAGGGCGATGAAGAAAAACGCCAGGATCAGGTTGGTCACAGGGCTCGTGGCGAGCCGGTTTGCTCCCGCCGGTCCGTAAATCAGTGTGAGCAACACACCTACGGATGTGAAAGTCACGATGATCGAAACGGCATAGGCTGTGGCCAACAGGACAGGCCGTCGCCCTTCACGTTCGCCTTGCTTGAGGAAAAATGAAATCGTGATTGGAATCATCGGATAGACACAAGGTGTTGCAAGCGCGAAGAATCCCTGAGCCAACGCCAAGAAGAGAAACACAAGAAAGCCCGAGCGCGCCGGTTCGTTGAATAGGGCACCAGAAGCGGCACGAAAGGCCTCGCGCGCGGGACCATTTTCAACGTTCAGTGCGAGATTGAACGGGACATCCTTTGGGGGCAGACAGCTAACGTCATTGCAGGCCTGAAATCGAACCGTGCCCTTGATTCGCAGCGGGCCTGTTGCCGCATTGTCACCGACCGCTATCTTTTGCTGAAAAACGACCGGCTCGTGATAGTATTCGACCTCTATCTCAAAGCCCTTGTCGAATTTCTTTGAAGGTGATGGGGCTTCGATGGCTCCAAGCAGTCGAACGCCAGGTGGCAAATCCAAAAGGAACTTCGTTGCCTGGGGACCGCCCGTTTTTTGCGTGTGAGAATAGATATACCAGTTACTCTGAGGAGTAGCGGAAAGGCGAACCGTAACGACCTCGCCGCGTCGTGCCGTGGCCGGATCAAGCAAGAAATCCCACTCAACGGTATTCTGTTGGGCAGCGGCTTTGGCAGCGATAAAAAGCAATAAGGCAGCCACTGTTGTCTTGCATCGCCGTTTTCGAATCGGTCCAAACATTGTCTTTGCATCTCTTCTGTAACATCACACCCATGTAACTCCGGCTGCTCTCCGAGACAATCAAAAACGAGAAAGGAGGAACGCGCAAAACGGGGAATCCTCGGCTGGAAGAGTGGAAGAAAAAATAGGAACGGTTTGTTAGAACGGCTAACAGAATGAAAGTGGCACGGGCTTCCAGCCCGTGTTTCATGGGCAATCCGCCCAAGGCGGACATGCCACTATTTGGAAACGCTCGTTCTTTGAGGCACTCGTAGTCTGCCCATTCCGCGGGCTGCCAAGCTGCGCCACATTTGTTTTGGTGAACAAACCCTTGACAGTGGTGGGAGCGCCTTTGAGCATTTCGGTGTCGCATTTGGGCTATCTGCCTTTCATTGGGAACTGATTAGCAGGCGCAAATGGAATCTCTGGGATGTCGCGCCCAAATTTCTCTGACAAGGGAGGAACACCCATGACGAGAACTTGTTCCAAGAAACACCATCCTATCCTGTGGCTTGCATCAGTGTCTGCGCTGGCCATGATCGCTCTGCCCGGATCGAGCCGTGCAGCCGAATCGGCGAACCAACTCGCCAAGGAGCAAATCGCCGAGGGCTGGATCATGCTCTTCGACGGCGAGACAACCTATGGCTGGGCAACGAAAGGAGATTGCAAATGCAAGGTTGCCGATGGTGCCGTGGTCTGCGAAGGCGGAGACGGCTGGCTAGTGACAACAACCGAGTTCTGCGACTATATCCTTAAGCTCCAGTATCGCTTGGGGAGCGAGGGCAAGGTCGCTATCGTCTATGGGATTCCCAAAGACGGCGATCCCTCGAAAACAGGCACGAAGACAGAAGTCGCCAGCAAGGGCGGGAAATGGGAAGATGTCGAGATCAAGGCGCAAAGCGCGCGGGGCTTTATCGCCATCCAGTGCGTCCCGAAGCTGGAGATCCGCAACGTTTTTCTCAAACCCTCCAACACGAAATCCATTTTCAACGGCAAGGACCTGACGGGCTGGAAGCCGCTCGTCGGCCCCAAATGGCCGTCGGTTTTCACGGTTACGCCCGATGGGTGCCTCAACATCAAGAACGGCCCCGGTGATATTCAAACGGAGGAGCAATGGAAGGATTTTTGCTGCCAGCTGGAGATCAAGTCGGAGAATGCCAATCCCAACAAAGTCCTCAATAGTGGTGTTTTCTTCCGCGCCGAACCCGGGCAGTTCTGGCAAGGGTATGAGGCTCAGATTCGCAATGAGTTTAAGGACAATGACCGCACGAAGCCCGTGGACTTCGGGACCGGCGCCATTTACAACCGACAGGCGGCCCGTAAGGTCGTCCCCAGCGAAAACGAATGGTACACCATGACCATCATTGCCGCCGGCAATCATCTGTCCACCTGGGTCAACGGCTATCAGGTGACGGACTATACCGACACGAATCCGCCTGGCAGCCCGCGCAAGAATCAGTGCCGCACCGAAGCCGGGGTGATTTCCCTCCAAGGCCACGATCCGACGACCAATATGTTCTTTAGGAATATCCGGGTCGAAGCCTATCCCTTTTGAGTGCTGAGTCCTGAGTGGTGAGTGAGAAAGGGTGGTACGAAAGAGGTGCCACCCTTCATCACTTCACCCGCAAGCGACTGATCGGATACCAGCCATCGTCACGGCGGCCGACGATGGCCAGTCGAACGACCGGCTCGCGCGTGGAGGGGTCCACAACGGCCAGTTGAAGACCATATTCGCCCGGCGCAAGTTCGAGCGGAACAGCAATCCGCTCGGCGAGGCTAATCTTCCCCGGTAACCATTCGCGCACTTTCGTTTCGCTCACGACAACCGTCAGGCGGCTGCCTGGACCGTCGGCCAGGGCAATCGCCGGGCGATAGTCGGCATAACAAGGCGCAACACCGACGTTTTCCCACTCCATGGGAACCTCGATGGTTTTGCCGCGCTCGAATTCAGCCGGATGCTCAACTCGGCGCACCACGAATCGGTAGCCAAGCAGACGCAAGAAGGTCTCGACTTTCGACCGCGCACCTTCGGGAATCGGTGATGATTTGTTGTTAACATAGGAGGCGTGCTGGGCGAGTGCCCAATCGAAAATCTGCTGAACGTCCCAACCCTCGCGCACCCATCGTTCCATCGTCCAGCAGGATTCAAGCGCCACCGGTCCTCGTTTCCATGCGTCAGCGATCCCTGCTCGCTCGATCTGCTGGGGATAGAAGTCCTTCATGTGACACCAATTCTTCGAGAAGCCTCCCATATCGCCCAAGCAGTCCGCTCGCCAACCAACACCGTGGCTTGCAGCAAGCTTCAAGCCATCGAGATCGCCGATTAACATGACGAGTGGGGTTTTGCGAAACGCGGTCAGATAAGCCTCGATGATCCGGCGACGCGTTTCGGGCGATGGCATGTTCACCCCTGTTTGGCTCATGTGCCACTCGCCCCAAAGGCCGACGGAGCCGATGTCCATGAGTGCAAGGTCGCGGTGGCCGTCGTAGCGCCTTCCCATGCCCTCGATCAGACGCAGGTGACGGGAAAGAATACGGGCATCGTCGAGATCGGGAACCCAATGAGTGGGACCCCCACCACCATATTTATACTCAAACCCAGGCAGACCGATTTCGCGCAACCATGGAGGGCTGTAGTCGTAATCGCGGCCCGTGCCGGCGGTCATGATCCGCAGGGCCACCTGCTGTCCCGCCTTGCGCGCGCGGGCCAGAAGATCGTCAAACATCTTCCAGTTGATCTCGCCATCCCTTGGCTCCACTTCCTTCCAATACCAGCGGAAATAAGCGGTCGAACTTGGCAAACCTGCCAACGCCGGGTCCTCGTCCGCGAATTTCATAAAGGTCTGCCAACCCATGCCGGGATTAGCCAGGAGATCGGCAATCTCGCGCGGCTGGACGCGAATAAGCTCAGCCGCCTGGGCCTGGACATAGGCTGCGACAAATGCCAGAATGATTGGCACAATGATAATCCAGATTCGCTGTCTCATGATTCTCGTTCTCCTTGCCGGAATCGCACATTCGGCCCTTGCGTGCCTGCTTCGGTTATACTCGATATCCATTGCGCTTTGCACTTGTCGGTTTCAGGATGAACCTGAGAAAATTGAGTCGTCAAGCTCCACCCATGGTGAAAAACGTTGACATCCGAGCTCTCGGCTCACAGAAAAGGGTGAAAGCCACGAAGGAGGAACGCTCATGCGACTATACAGGAAATCGCTTGTTCTGCTAATCGCTCTCGTTTGGACAGGAGCAATTGCAAACCTATCCGCCTCACCTGTCAAATCAAAGAAACCAATTCGCAACTACACCTACTTTCTGAAGCGGTTGATAGACCTCGATCGCTTGCCTTTTCTCGAAGAGGGCGTGACGTGCAAGCAGTTCTCGAGCTACGACCGCCGCTCACGTTACGACGAAAAGACAGGTCAGTATCTCGAATGGGATGCGAACGGCGACTCAGGAAACTACCTGCGCAGCGAAGGCGACGAGGCAGTCATGGCCGAAATGAACGGCCCTGGCTGCATCTATCGCATTTGGTCGGCCAATCCACAGGGCGAAATCCGCTTCTATCTCGACGGCGCCAAGGAGCCGACCTTCGCCCTTCCATTCGCCGATTTGTTCTCGGGCGAGGTCTATCCGTTTGTGCCGCCTCTGGTCTGGCAGCGCGTGGATCCCAAGAAAAACGTCCCGCGCGCCTCGCATTGCTACGTCCCGATTCCTTACGCCAGGAGCTGCAGGGTGACAGTCTTCCCGCAGCAGAAGATGTACTACCACATCGGCTATCAGACGTTTCCGCCCGACACGAAGGTCCAGACCTTCCGCCTCTCGTTGAGCCGGAAAGAAAAAGGAACACTCCAACATGTTCGCAAGGCGCTGCGCAATGCGTTTGACGCTTCAACCATGAATACGAAAGCGGGTCAGGCCGAGGTCGAGAAATCCATCGGCCGCAAAGACATCGTCCCACCCGATCAAAAAGCCCGATTTACAGTTTTGCGCAAACTCGGCCAGGCGATCTTCGGGTCGGATCAGGTGCTCATCCAGCCTGGGCAGCAAGCGATCGTCGCCGAACTGAAGGGCCCAGGCATGATTGCGGAATTTCTCGCCCGGCTCGTGTGTGATGATCCGCAAGCATTTCGCACGGTGTGGTTGCGTGTCTATTGGGACGGCGAAGAGCGCCCGAGCATCGAAGCGCCGCTCAGCGAGTTCTTCGGTTCGTCGTTCGGCCCGACAATCTACCATTCGCTTCCGATGGGCAAAACGAGCAAATGGTTTTACAGTTATTGGCGAATGCCATTCCGCAAAAGTGGCCGCTTCGTTATCGCGAACGAAAGCAGCAAAGCTGCCCAGGTCTATTATAGAATCCGCCGAGACCGAATGCGGTTGCCGGACAATACCGCCTATTTTCATGCCCGGTGGCGGCACGATCCGATGAGCAAAGATTTTGACTATCCATTTCTTGAATGCACCGGCCGCGGGCGGTTTGTGGGTGCTGCCCAGTTCGTCCATAATGTCACTGGCGGCTGGTGGGGCGAAGGCGACGAGAAGGTCTATGTGGACGGCGAAAAATTCCCATCCACTTTTGGCACCGGCTCCGAAGACTATTACGGCGACGCCTGGGGCATCCGATGGTTTTCCAATCCTTACGCCGGCTGTCCCTACACGAGTACCGAAAAGAGGGGGCCCGGTCAGTTGCAGTCGTGCTACCGCTGGCACATTGGCGACTTCATCCCGTTCGAGCGATCATTCAAAATGACCATCGAGAATTATTCAGCCAAGAAGGCACCGGGTACGCCCAGAAACAATTATAGCTCTATTGCCTACTGGTACCAAATGCCCGGCGGAACGGATTTCTTCTGATGCTCTAAACCGACCGCATACATGACTTCTGGGTATTCTACTTGAGCTTGCTGCCAAACGCACCGGACGCAGCGAGAATGTCGGCGACAATTTCCGCCATCAGGTTCAGTCCATCGTCATCCCAGTGAATGTCCACGTCGCGGTAGAAAGCTTTCTCTGTTCTCGCTGCTTCGTCTGCGAAGCGATCTGTTAAGTCGTAACATTCCAGATGGAGGCCCTCGCACGTTTTTCTCAATACACGATAGAATTCCGGCAAGTTCTCGATCGGATCATCGGGTTTGGCCCGTTCCTTGAGTGCTGCATAATGGACGAGTTCCTTCGGCGGAAGAAGGAGAACGATCATTCTCACATTTGATTCCTGACAGAACCCGCTGGCCTGCTCAAGGTTGTCACGGATAATGTTGATGCCACGCTTTACCACGTCACTTTTCATATCCGTCAATACCGTAAAACTGGCGCGGTCGAAGACGATGTTCAATTTCTCTGTTTTGTAAGAGATCGGATGAGCTGTAATCGGCATGAGTTCGTCCGTGGGGCGAAATGTTGCAAAATCCAGTAATGTATATATTCTCGAAACCCTCAGCAAATATTCTTTCACAAGCAACCGTCCCGTGTGAGGGCTGCGAAATCCAAACCAGGCGGCGCCTTTGAATGTGAACCAATCCATCCCGCTTTTCTTCCACTCTTCATAACCCACCGACTCGACGGCATCGTTCACATAGAGGCAATAGAGAAGCACCTTTGGCTTCAATTTCACAGCGTAACGTCTGACAACTATTGTATATTGCGGAGGCGAATAGGCAGGAACGCCAAAACTTGCAACTCGCAATCCCGTCTTGTCCTGCAAGATCGCGGACCACGGTACGGCCGCAAACGAATCGCCCACACAAGCAACGTCATACGGTTCCGAGGAATCACAGTCTGGGTTGAAGAATCCCCACGCGTCGGTTCGAATCTCAAATTTGGCGTGGTCGGTTGGACGAATCCGTGTCGTGACGAAATTCGGCCTTTGCTTGTAACCGAGCTGCGGGTCGGTAGTGAGAATCGATTGATACCACTCTCGCCCCCAGTGTGAGATTCTCTCAAACTGGTACAATTTGGTCTTCTGCTCGCGAAGCGTCTCGATCCGGTTGCTCACAATGGGAAAGAGAGCCAGAAACAATTCACCAACAAGAAGTGCCAGAAGTGCAGCCGTGCAAGCGAGCGCAAGGTTTGTCATGGGTCGCGAGAGATAACGAGCAAAATACGCGATTGCCCACCAGACACAGGCACCGCAAGCAACAAAAGCAAAACCGAGATTTCGGAAATCAGTATCGCCCGTCACCCAATAAACGCAGAATTCACTGATAATCAAAAGCACCCAAATGGAAAACCAGAACCCGAAGCCAAATGTCTTCACTAGATGTAGCCCATCTATCCATCGCTGCTTTTCTCGCGTGAAGGCAAAAAGTGTTAAGCCAATCGCAGCGAAGTGTAGCAGTATGATGGCACAATATGACCTTGAGTAGAGACCGAATATCCACGGATGTTTGCTTTTGTGCACAAGCAAAGGGAGGAAAAGTATGACCAGGACCGCGAGGACAATCCCACAAACTGGACGTGCTACATTTCGTCCCGTAATCTTCGCGTTGCAATTCCCTTCTAAAAATGGTGGCAGATCATGCATAAAGCCGCCTACTCTCGGCGAATTCTTATTCAATCTCGTATATGCCGTTGACATGTAGGGGCACAGTCCGCCGAGCGGCGGATGCGCCCCTACGACGCGCGCAATGCAACAACGTGTCAACCAATTCTACGAACATCTATAGTTGTCGTGACCGACCTATTTCCTGCGTTTTTCCTCGTATTTCTGGAGGGCCTTGAGACCTTGCTCGACTCCAATGTCAAAGATGGACTTGACCGGCAGATTCAACGTTGGCCGAGGCTTGCTCAACGTCCCGCCCATGCCGATTGGGACCGGCAACCGTAAGAACCGGTCGCTTTCAGTTACCAGATACCGGAGAAACTTTTCGTCGCGAAGGCGATCCTTGAGTTCACCGCCCAACCAGAGATCGAACACGAGATCAATCTTTTGATCAAAATCAACCTGTCCTCTGGCGCGAAGTTTCTGGAGTTTGCCAACCAGGAGGGCGTTGGGGATTCTAATGACGCCGCCATCCATTTGCCACTGTCCGTCAATCTGGAAGAAACGGATGTCGGCCAGAGTTTCGACCCTTGTAATGCTGGCCAGTGCGTTCAGGATTGGAATTTCCTTCATTTCGCCATCGCGCATTTGGAGCGAGCCCGAGCTATGCAAGTCGCGCCGAAGGCTGACATTGTCAAAGCCCCGGCCCGAGAATTCGAACGTCGTTCTCCCCTTGCCTGTCAGCTTGCGTTCGGCGCCGGGGGAAACCAGGGCGAGCAATGAAGTTACATTCAGATTCTCACCACGGACTTTTCCGGCATAAGGCATGTCGTTTTTGTCCGATCGAATCCACGCAGTCGCCGTCGCCGAACCATCTAGCAGACGGGCGGTCAGAGACTTGACCGTCACGCCTTCCGCGGTGACATCAATCGTTCCAGCGACTTTTTCCATGAACAAGCGACGAAGATAGAATTTTCCAATGTCAATCGAGGCTTGAGTCGGAGGAACAGCAAAGCCGGATGTGTGTCCGCCAACTGCGTTGGCAGGGCGCGTGGATACTTTTCCTGGAATGGTAGGGTTTTGTGTTTTGCTCTTGTCGGACCTGGAACGGACGGCCGAGAGAATGGCCAGATAAGGGTCTCCATGCAGGGTTGGTGACTTCAACGAAACATACATATTATTCTTGGAACGGAGTCCGCCTCCGTGAGCCGAGAATTCGATTTGATCGAGCGCATTGCCGCCGGAATAGGTGGACAACCGAAGCGAACGAACTTCCGTTTTGTCGGCGTCGAGTGCGAAGTCGTTGGTAAGGGCAACTGTCAATGGGGCCAGTGGCGTGGCGCCCGAAGCGGCCCGAAATCGTACCTCGTCGGCGCGAAGAGTTCCCTTGGCCCCAATCGTTGCGCGTGCCAGCGCGAAATGAACATCCTGTTTGCCATTGAGCCGACCACCCATGATGGGCAGGTCAATGTCCAAGGCTGCGAGAATTGGCCAGATCGCTTCGGTCTCAAAGTTTTCGGCGCTGATTGCCAGCGTCCCAGCACCGACCGAGGATTTGCCCATGCTTTGGACCAAGTCTGCCTGGCCACTTACGATGAGCGATCCAGATTGGCCAGTTTTTTCGAACGTGCGAAGGACGAAACGGTCGGCACGAATTGCCTTGCCGCCTTGAAGCAGAGCAACCGTGTTCTCCACTTCGATGGCGGGCGGTGCAATAGGGCCTTTCGCCGTTGGCGCAACAACCCGAAGCCCTTGGACGCGCATCTTCCCGTTCGTCGAGATGTCACCCGCGCGCCCTTCGAGCTTGATTTCTTGTTGACCATCGAGCACGCCACTGATCGGCCTCCAGGCGCCTATCAACGGTCCCACAAGTGAGAGAACCGGCTCGCTGTCGAACCGCGTGAATCGCACGGTGAGATTGCCGGTATTCTGCGTCAGATCCAATCGGCCGTTGGTCCGAAGGGAACCGCCGTCAGCGCCGGTGCCGGCCACGCGAATGAGAAGCTCCTGAATTGCCAACATGCGGTGGCCTTTGGATACAAGATGCGCCACATCATAAGATACTTCAAGATCGCGCGCACTGCTCTGTGCTGTTTTCCCATCGCTGACCGTCCATCGCATGCCGCGGGTGCGCAAATTCCCTTTCAGGGCCTGATCGGTAAACTGTTTGTCGAACCTTACTTCCGCCACGCCCACAATCACGCCACCCGTAGGCCGCAGATCCTCACTCGCCTCAGCTCCAAACCGACCGAAAACCGAAGCGAGAAATGGCACGTCGGCCTTTTCGACATCGAGATTGAGCAAGCCCGCTCCCTGACGGAAATCCATCCGACCCTTGCCTTGTGCGCGCAGCCCGCCAACGGCTCTCTCCTCAGCGGTCAACGAAAGAGAGGTGATGTCCGCCGTTTGCTTTGTGCGATCAAAGCGAACGAGATTAGCGCCGGTGATCGCCCAACCGGCGAATCGCGCGCGTTGACGCCCCGGTAGGTCGAAATCCAGATCGGACCCGTCGAATCGCCCTTCAAACCGGATCGGTACTTCTGAACCGGCGAAGGCGATTTTCTGGCTGAAACTTACGCGGCCGGCGCGGAATCGCACATTCGACGCCTGGGCAAGAAACACCTGCAAGGCCGAAAGGTCCACCCGATCGCCCGCCAAGACGATTTCGCCCTTTTGTCCGCCCGACGCGATCTGACCGCTGCCTCTGATCTGTCCCGCCGGCTGACCCGCCGAACGCACATCGCAGCGTAGCGACTTGATTGAGAAAGTGCCCCTGTCGAGCGCCAGGTCATAGACTGTCGCGATGTCAGTCCTTTCCGTTTTAGAGCCTGAAACCAAGGCGCGAAGATCGGCGAAATCAATCCGGCCACGCGCTGCGACCGATTGACCGCCAGCCGCAACCGAAAGTGCGGAATCAGCGGTTAATGCGCCGGTTTCGATCCTAAGTTTTTTCGGCGTGAGGAAAGGATTGAATTGCGATAACCTCAGATTATCTATCTTCACAGTCAGATCGGCGCTCGAAGCCGTGGCGATTGTGCCGCCAGGGCGCAGCGAAAATGTAATCGGGCTGGTGAGGTTGACTGTGACCACATCGCGCCCTTCCTGGATTGCACGAAGTCCCAGCCGCTCCAGGCCGAGATTCTCTTGCCCCTTCTCACAGATAGCTTTGCATTGGAGATTCATCTGGGTCGGTGGCGTGGGAGCGGGTGAGATCTGCGACGCCACGACGCTGAAATCCGTGATTCGCAAATCGCTCTCGAAAGCCAGGCGACGGCGGTGATCGGAGGCCTCGACAGTCACACGCCCCCCAATCACCGTATCGCAAAAATCCAAAGGCTGTTCGGGCGTCGAAAGCAAATTGAGGGAATCTCGATTGATGCCCACAATTCGCAGCCTAGCACTGCCATCGCCCGTTGCCGGGTTCAATTCGCCCGCCAGTGAAAGGTCCACACCGCGCCGTCCCTGGTAGAATACCACGGCATCGGCTCGCCGGATCGCCATGAGACGCGGATCGCTCTGTTCGACCTCGAGCGATCCTGTGGCGCGAAGGTCTTCGGCGGCGACGCCATGAAACCGCCCGCGAAGCCGATCAACAAACCACGAGCCCGCAAGAGTAAACGAACTCTCTCCGGCGCCCGTTTCGGAGGCGATCTGAAGATGGATCCTTCCGTCCGAAAGGCTCACACCCTGGCTGGCGTCATCGGCCTCGATGCGTGCCCGAAGATCGAGCGTGGCTGGCCGGCCTAAACCCAGCTGCGAACCTTCGACCTCAAGTTGGCGAACCGCATAGCGGGAAAGGAGGCTCTGGCGATCAGGGCCAAGTCGGATCCACTCCACCGAAGCGCTCGTGAGATGTAAATCTTCGACTAACAGACGCGGTTCGATTGGTTCGCCCGCACCCGGGCGCTCTTTCTTTTCGGCTGTCGTTTTGACCCGCCGCGAGGAAACCCGCTCGGGCCGATTGGGCTGCTCAACGATGAAAATCCGCAAACCATCGGCGGCCACCTTTCGAAGAGTCACACGTCGGTGCAAGAAAGCTACGGGATTCCATTCGACCAAAAGCCTGTTCGACCTCAGCAACGGCCAAGATTCGCCAGCGGAAGGGCCAACGGTCAGACCCTCGATCACGGCACCATGAAATGGACGAATCTTCAGCCGGTCGAACGTGATTGGTCGCCCCATTCGCTTTTCCATCTTTGGAACGATGAAACGGCGAAAGCCGCGCTCGCTTGTGAGATAGATAACGGCAGCGATCAGGAAAACGACCACGCTGACCAGCGAGATCAGCAGAATGCGAATGAATCTGCGCCGGCGACGAGGTGGGCGGTGTTCGGTTTTCTCCCCCGGCGCAGCCGTTTTGGCTTCGCCCGTTTTCCTGAGAGCGTCTTGTTGCTCATTCTCGCCCATTGACACCCTTGCTGAGAATCCGTTATCGGATTGCTCTCCCCAACATGCGCCGGCAAAATAATTTGGTAATGAGTTCGGTTACAAAGTCGAGATCAATGATCCAGCCAAAAGCCATGTCGCGCGGCAGAAGACCAAACGTCCCATGGGGGAACTCTATTCCAACCTCTTGCGGAAACGCAACGAGTTAATGCCGAGAATGCCGACTCCAAGGACGGCCAGCGCTAGGAACTTAGGCCACAGAATCTCGAGGCCCACACCCTTGAGAAACACTGCTCGAACAATTTCGAGAAAATAACGCATCGGATTGAGGTAAGTTACCCACTGGATCACCGTCGGCATGTTGGCGATCGGAAACGCGAAGCCCGACAGTAGAATCGTCGGAAAGCTGAAAAAGAACGACAGCATCATCGCTTGTTGTTGTGTCTGCGAAACAACCGAAATGAAAAGCCCCATTCCCAAGGTCGTCATGATGTATAGCGCCGCGCCAAAGAACAGCAGGACAAGACTGCCTCGCAAAGGAACCTGGAAAATGACCAACGCTAGCGTCGTGACCACGAGAACATCGAACATCCCCACCAGCGCAAACGGAATTGTCTTGCCTAGCATCAATTCGACCGAGCGTAGCGGCGTGACCATCAGTTGTTCCATCGTTCCGATCTCTTTTTCTCGCACCAGAGCCAACGCCGTCAGGGCCATGGTGATAATCGTGATGACCAAAGCGACTACGCCCGGCACGAAATAGTCGCGACTTCGCAAGTTGGCGTTAAACCACACGCGACCATGCACATCGAGCCGAGGCAGACGAGGTTGGACGGCAGATTGTGCCACAAGGCTGGCGGGCAAGAGCTGCATGGCTTTCTGCCGCTGTGCCCATGTCGCTCCAAATCGCGCCAGCACCTGCCGGGCATAGTTGGAAACAATTGCCGCTGTGTTCGAATTGCTCCCATCTACCAGAATCTGCACGTGGGCAACGTTTCCACGTGCCAGATCAGCGCCAAACCCTCGCTTGACGGAAAGGACAACATCCACGCGGCCGCGGTCGAGCAAGTCGCTGATCTCCGATCCCTCTTTCGGCTCGTACAGAATCCTGAAATGGGGGGAGCCCTCATAAGCGGCCCGAAGATCGCGTGACTCCGCCGTCCCGTCGAGGTCCACCCAGGCCGTGCGAACGTGTTCGACATCCAGGTTGACGGCGAACCCGAAAATGATCAGTTGGACCATGGGAGGGCCGATCAATAAGGCGCGCGTCCTCGGATCGCGCAGGGTTTGCCGAAACTCTTTCCGTATCATCTCGATAATCCGTTCGATCATCGGCACACTCCAAACTAGGCCAGCTTGCCCTTGACCCTGCTCACGGCGGCGCGAAACATTAGCGCCGAAAAAGCCGCAAGCATCAGCCCTTCGATCCACAACAACCGCACTCCCGCTCCCTTGAGGAACACTCCTTTCAGCAAAACGATGAAATAGCGGGCGGGGACCAAATAGGTCACTGCCTGGATTACCCATGGCATGTTCTCAATGGAATAAACAAACCCTGATAACAGAAAGGCCGGCAAGAATGATGTCAGGATGCCCAGCTGGAATGCGATCGTCTGCGAGCGCGTGGCGGCGGAGATGAACAACCCCACTGACAGAACACCCAACATGAAAATCGCTGCGCTGCCAAACAGCAGAAGCGGATTGCCGCGCAAGGGCACACCGAAGATCAGCGTCCCAACGAGAACGGCCGTCGTCACGTCCACCATGCCGATGATGAAGTAAGGAACGATCTTGCCGACGACCAGCTCGACGGGACGCACGGGCGTCGAAAGTAATTGCTCCATCGTTCCAGTCTCATATTCGCGCGCGATGGTCAGCGAAGTGATGAGCGCTCCGATGATCATCATGATAAGGGCGATCAGCCCCGGTACGATGAAGTTGCGCGCCCGCAGCTCGGGATTGTACCAGACCCGCAACTGTCCCTCGATCGGTGCTGCTTGGCCTACAACGCCCTGACGTGCCGATGCAGCGGTACGTATCTCGCCGTCGTAGGTTATCAGGAGCGCCGTGGCATAGCCGAGCGCGATTCCGGCTGTGTTCGAGTCGCTGCCATCCAGAAGAATCTGAATCTCGCTGTCAGCACCCGCCAGGAGCCATCGTCCATATCCTCGCGGAATCACAATGGCCATCAGACAACCGCCGTTGTCTATCAGCCGCTCGATCACACCGTAGTTGTCGGCGATCGTCACGATACGGAAGTAGCGCGAGCCGCGAAGCCGCTCGATCAACTCGCGGCTCTGAGGAGTGCAGTCATTGTCATAAATCGCCGTTCCAATGCGGTCCACGTCGAGCGTCAGGGCGTAGCCGAAAAGCACCAACAGGAAGAAGGGCAGGACAAGCGCCATGAGCAGACTGCGCACGTCCCTTAGAACGTGCAGGCACTCCTTGTGGGCAATGGCTTTGGTCCGGCGCCAGTTGATCATGGCCGCCGCTCCTCCTGTTCAATCAGGGCGACGAAGACGTCTTCCATCGCGGGTTCGATGGTCTCGAGCCGGCGCACCTCGATGCCGCGCTGTGCGAGTGCGGTGCGAATGCGGCCTGTCGTTTCCGTTGGATCAAGCACCGACACGTGAAGTGCTCGGCCGAAGACGGCAACGGCGACGAGGCCCTCGGTTCCACGCAGCACTTCCAGCGCGAGTGAAGAGTCGCCTGTCTCCACCTCGAGCAAAGCGTGAAGATCGCGGCGGCGCTTCAGTTCGGTCGGTGTTCCCAGGGCGATGATTTTCCCGCGATACATCAGGGCAAGCCGATGGCAGTATTCGGCCTCCTCCATATAGTGCGTGGTCACAAAAACGGTTGTCCCTTCGGCCGCCATGTCATAAATCAAGCGCCAGAAATCGCGGCGCGCCATGGGATCGACGCCCGACGTTGGTTCGTCGAGAAATAGAATGGGTGGCCGGTGAAGAATTGCGCAGCCCAGCGCCAGACGCTGTTTCCATCCGCCCGCCAGATCGCGGGTCATCGTGTGTCGTTTCTCGACAAGTCCTGCCATTTCGAGAACGAAGGCCTTTCGTTGTGCACGTTCGTTTCGTGAAACCCCGTAAATACCTGCGAAGAAATCTATGTTCTCCTCGACCTGCAAGTCGTCGTAGAGTGAGAAGCGCTGGGACATATAGCCGATTCGCTTCCGAATCGCCTCGGTTTGGGTCATCACATCGAGACCGCTTAGGGTTGCCCGTCCCGACGAGGGCAACAGTAAGCCGCACAGAATCCGGATCGTCGTGGATTTGCCCGCGCCGTTTGGCCCAAGAAATCCAAAAATCTCCCCGCGACAGACCTGAAAGGAGACGCGATCCACGGCGCAGAACGAACCAAAGCACTTGGATAAGTCCTGGGCCTCCACGGCCCATTCATCATTTCCTCTTGTCGCTACTGCACCCACGAGTGACCCTCTGCTTTCCTGTTGCAGCATAGCGCCTTGTGCGCGTCCTTCGAGTTTTGGACGGAATCACCAACGCTCACAAGGAGCTACACTACCCGTTTACGCGCCTTGACCACGCGCCTCCGCTTTGCGGATCAGGAGAATGAATACATCTTCGAGCGAAGGCTCGACGGGTTTGAACTTCGCCGGCCCCAACCTCGACTGCTCGATTCGTGTCGAGAGGTCTTCGAGCGATCCTCTTTCGCGGTCGAGAAACAAGTGAAGCGCGTGACCGAACGGTTCGACGCTGGCAACCCCGGGAGCATCGCGCAGCAACTGTCGCACTCGCGCGCGGTCGCCGCATTCTATCGCATAGCAGGCCTCTTTGGGTGCGGCGCGCACCCCGTCGGGCGTATCGCACGACACCAACCGCCCCCGGTGCATCAGACCGACGCGATGGCAGCGTTCGGCTTCGTCCAGGTAGGCCGTCGTCACCAGGACGGTTACACCTTCGCGGACCAACTCGTAGAGGATCGCCCAAAAGTCGCGTCGCGAGACCGGGTCCACACCATTAGTCGGCTCGTCCAAAAGCAAGACCTTGGGGCGATGAAGAAGTGCGCACATCAGCGCGAGCTTCTGTTTCATTCCGCCCGATAAGCGACCGGCCTGCCATTCGCGGAATTCTGCCATCCGGGTCATCTCGAGCAAGCGGTCCGTTCGACGGCGGTATTCGGAAGGCGTGACCTCGAACAATTCGCCGTAGAAAGCCATGTTCTCTTCGACGGTGAGGTCCGAATAGAGGCCAAAGCGTTGTGCCATATAACCGATGACGTCGCGCAAGTGTTCCCCCGCGCGTGCCACATCGAGGCCTGCAATGGTTGCATCGCCCCCGTTGGAATCGAGCAGACCGCACAACATCCGAAGCGTTGTTGTTTTGCCCGCGCCATCGGGGCCGAGCAGCCCAAAGATTTCGCCTCGGCGCACTTCCAGGCTCAAATGATCCACCGCGACCAGATCGCCAAAACGCCGCGTCAGGTTTTGCATTTGAATGATCGGTTCGCCGATCGCGGTCATTATTTCGATCCCGATCCCGGCAGGATTTCACCCTCGACGGGCATGTTGAGCTTCAGTTCGTGATTGGGATTGGGCAAATCCACTTTGATACGATAGACGAACTTGGTACGCTCTTCGCGCGTTTGGATTTGCTTGGGGGTGAACTCGGCCTCGGAGGCAATGAAAGAAACGCGTCCCGCATAAAGTTTACCCGGAAACGAATCGGTCCTTACCTCGACGCGGTCACCCAGACGCACTCGCCCAAGGTCGGTCTCGCTGATGTAAGCGCGCACCCACGGATGGTCGAGGTCGCCCAGCGTGACGACGGGCGTTCCGGCAGCGAGGACTTCGCCCGGCTCGGCCGATTTCGTCAGGACGACACCCGCCATCGGCGCCACCAGAACGGAGTCGGCAAGCTGTGTGTCTATCAAGGCCACGTCGGCGCGTGCGGCCTGGATCTCGGCATAACGGATCTTGCGTTCGAGTCGTTTGAGTTCGAGTTCAATCTCCGATGCCTTGGCTCCGCGCACGCCAGCCTTCGACCGCTCGACGACGGCCTGCGCCGCGTCAATTCGTTCGCTGCGGGGACCCTCGCGAACCAGCGCAAGCCTCTGACGGACCTGTTCGAGACTCGCCTCGGCCGCCTCGAACCTCGTGCGGGCAGCGTCGCGCTCCGCTGGGGAAACCACTCCCGACTCGAAGAGGCCACGAATTCGCTCCCAATCGCGCTGCGTTTGAGCATATTCGGTCTTGGCGCGCTCAAACGCCGCTTCCGCTTCGGCAATCTCCTGTTTGCGCGACCCGGCGGCCAATTCCCGGAGCGTTGCCCGGGCCTGATCCAACTCGGCCTGGCGCGAATCAATCGAGACGGCCACGGTCTCCTCCAAGAGGCGGATTTCCGAGTCGAGCATGGTCAGCCGCGAGTCGGCGATCGCGACCGCCGCCTCAGCACGCTCACGCTGGCGCTCCAGCTCGGCGGTGTCGAGTCGAGCGATCACCGAGCGGCTCGTGACGGCGTTGCCCTCATCAACTAAACGGGTTTCGAGTCGCCCGGGCCTCTTAAAACCCAAGCGAGCCTCCGTGAGTTCGATATTGCCCGAGAAGGTCAGCTGATGACGGGTCCTTGCCTCCCGTTTTTGGTGAAGAAAATAGAACCCGCCAGCCGCAATAACTACGAGAACTACAATCGGCAGTACCCGCTTCATCGCTATTATCTCCTTCCTTTCCGGGTGGAGCGGTTTGGCCGAAGGCCACGCCACAACAAGTCGCATAGAACATCGGCGGCCCTGTCGAAATTCACCGGCTTGATCTCCTTGTCGAAGAAGACCTCTTGCATCATGACGAACGAAAAGAAAATGCCCAGAATCCCTCGGGCGGCGAGCGGCAAATCCACACGCCGAATTTGGCCGCGCGCGCAAAACCCCGACAGCAGTTTGACGATATTCTGGAGAAACCGGCCCGGTCCCTGCCGAAACAGCATCCGTGCCTGACGGGGGTTGGTCGCCGATTCGGACAACATCAAACGTATAATGTCTTGCCGGTCCCTCAAGATCTTCAAAAACTTTCGCGCAATAAATCGCAGTGTGGCGCGTCCATCGCCGCGCTTCCGCGGCTTCATGATCTCCGCTTGCAGAATCGGCAGGATCGAATACTTGTCCAGGACCGCACCAAATAGTTTTTCCTTGGTCGGAAAATAGCGGAACAAGGTCACTTCCGTCACACCGGCAGCCCGAGCCAGCTGACGTGTGGTGGCACCGCGATAGCCACAGCGCGAAAATCTTGCGAGCGCGGCGTCCACGATCTTCTCGCGTCGCTGAGCTCTGCTCAATCGTCGTCCGCGTCCTGGGTTCTGGACATTCATTGGAGGATTTGCGCTCCTTTATATAGTAAGCACTTACTTACTCACATTCCTTCAACCAGGAGCTCTCGGAGTCAAGCACTTTTTTCAGAATCATATTTGACATCCAAGGGAGTCTCCCATAGAAAATAACACGATTGCCTGAATCGTGCTAGGAAGACATGTCACTCATTCGTTATTCAAATCCAAAGCGTAAGAGGGTTGAAATGTTGCCGCGGCTTTTGTATTATGATTGTTTTGTTGGTGTAATAGCCCTGGGATTCGCCTGTGCTCATCACGTGGATAAAGGGGGCCGGAATATGACGGCTAATCTCGGGCAGCCGCCAAGGGATTGGTGGCAAGCGATGCAGGATTATCATGGCCACGTAGGGCCGTGGAATGTTCTTGGCTATCGCATTGGCCAACGCGCTCTCAAGGAATTCGGTGAGCACTGGGGAGCACACACGCTCGATATCACGTGCCACACGCCGTTGCGAACTCCCTATTCATGCATGGCCGACGGCCTTGTGATCGGAACGGGCAACACGATAGGGCGATTGGACATTCGACTGGCCGAGGTCGCCGACCGCTCTGCCATCCGCGTGACGATCCGCCGAATCGCCGATCGCAAAACCCTGCTGTTCACACCCCATGATACCTTCCTGGCCAAGATTGAGAAAGTGACTCCGGAGACGCTCGATTCATTGGCTCGCGAATGCGCCGATCTCCCCGACGAGCAGCTGTTTGTCGTCGGATGACCAACACGCTCAAATGCCATGCTACGATCCGGACGTTCTGCTTCGCAGCCGGTCAAAACGTTTTGCCTTACGGTTGGACTTGACCAGCGGCAAAAGTCGCGCCAGATAACTCTGTAGTGGCGCTGTTGCTCGACACTCATTTTGAAGTTCTATCCACGTGGGGTAACGATGTCGGAGAATCGTTTTCGGAAAAGTTTGCTCGATCCCAAGCACCTGACAGTCGTTGTAGAATTCACGTCCCCTGCTGGCCAAAAACCGCAACGTCTGCTCAAGTTCCTCTCGAACTATGCCTCGAAAAAGCCGAAATGGCGCGATGCCGAGATTGCCGCGGTAACGGTGACCCACAATCCCAGTGGCGTTGTGACCGCTTCGCCGTCTGATGTCTATACCCATGTTCTCGCAGCAGGCGGAATGCGCGATCTGTCGTTTGTTCCCCACGTCAGCGCGAAGGGGATGAACCGCGCCGAGATCGAGACCTACCTTCGCGGACTTGCCTCCCATGGCATCGAGAACTGCTTTGTCGTCACGGGCGACAAGCCCCTGGTTGGCCGATCGGTCTTTGAGCTCGACTCGCTCAATCTGCTGCGGCTGATTCGCAAGATGGACGCCGACTCACGCATTGCGGCAGGTGCTGGCGCGCCCGCGCCCGCTTTCTTTACGGGTGCAGGCGTCGGGTTGGCCAAATACGAGGAAGGCACTTGCGTGCAGCAGATGCTCAAGGTCGAGAAGAAGGTGCAATATGGCGGCGCCGGTTTCCTGATCACCAATCTCATCTACGACCCTCGAAAAGTTGAGGACTTCTTCCGTTTCCTTCAGGAGCGCAGCATTCACGTCCCAGTCATCGGCAACGTTTTCTTCCTGACCGAACCGGCCGCGCGCCGCATGCGCCACGAAAAGCTACCGGGCTGCTTCATCAGCGAATCCCTCTACAAACAAGTCGTCGCCGAAAAACGCGACCAGTGGATCGAACGCTGCGCCCAGCTGGTGGCGATGTGGGGCGATCTCGGCGCCGCCGGCGTGGATTTGGGAAATGTGGAAGACCTTGCGTTAGTAACCGAGATCATCGAGCGAGCAAAAGCAATCGGCTCCGACTGGCGGGAGAAACGCGGCAACCTCACCTTCCCACCCGAAAGCGACGATCTTTTCTATCTTTATGACACCGACGGAAATCCAACACTGCGGCGCAAGCCGGCAACGCAACTTCGCCGCCGAATGTTGAATCGCACCCACCAATATCTATTCGAACCCAACGCGCTTGGTTATAAGGTCACGCGTTCGCTCCTGGAGCACACGCCCGGCATGCGCGAAGGCCAGGGCATTCCTTACGAAGCCTTCTACCTGATGGAAACGGTGATGAAGCGCGTGATGGCCAAATGCCAGGCGTGCGGCGATTGTTTCCTGCCCGAAAACTTCTTCGTCTGCCTGATGGGCGAATGCACCAAGGGGCTGACCAACGTTCCGTGCGCCGATTCCACGGCCGACGGCCGGTGCGGCGTGGATACAAACAAACTGTGCGCCTCGCGGCATGTCTATGACGCCGCACGTTTCTTCGGCGGCGATCTCGAAGCGCTTCGCTGCCTTGTCAATCCGCCCAAGGATCCCGAACTTCTTCACACGTCCTCGTTCCGTAATTTCTTTCTGACACTGGACCACCACCGGCGCAATCCGCTCGTGATCGTCGGCGAGCTAATCCACACGACGATACCCAAAGTGAAAAAGGCGTTCGATCTGATCAAAGCCGGCGGCTCGGATTTTGCGCCGGACAATCCCGGAGTGGAGTTCCTTCGCGGGGCCGTCGAATCGCAAGTTCTCAAGGGTGCCGATTATCTCGACTGCAACGTGGATGACGCGGGAGGCGGCGACTTGGAGCTTGCCTCGCGCCTGATGCGCGGGGCCGTCCGGCTGATCGTCGAGCACGGCGAAGGCGTACCGCCCTGCGTGGACAGTTCCGACGTCGCCGTGCTGCGCGCAGGTATCGAAGAGTACTATCGAGCGGCCCCATCCGGTGCCCGACCGCCGCTGGTCAATTCGGCCAACTCCGAGAACCTCGAAAAGTTCTGGGACCTTCTCCACACCGGCCGATTCCATGTCGTCTATATGTTAATGGAATCGTCGCTGTCGGCCAAAGCGATGGGCCAATATGTCACTCCGGACCAGATGCTCGAAAATGCTCTCCGGTTCTTCCGACAGGCAACCAAGCGAGGCTTCCGGCCCGAAGAAATCTACTTCGATACAACCGTCATGCCGCTGGCCGTCGAGTTCTCGTGCTTCGACCGCCCCGGCTACAGCTATTGCAGTTTCGAAGCCATGCGTCGGATCATGAAAAATGAAAAAATGAAAGGCGTTGGGACGATTTTGGGGATCAGCAATCTGACGCGCGACTTTCCCAGCGGGCGAAAGATCGGCATTCAGCGCGGCTATGTCCATCTGGCCATGCAACGCGGTCTGACGGCCGCTATCGTGGACGTGGAGAAGGATTTTGGCCTCAAGCCACCCGAGGATGACGAGATCGTCGAGATCGTCCGTGCTTTTGTCGAATACGATGGCTCGCCCGAAGCCTATCAGCGCATGCAGGATGCGTATGGCTGCTATCGAGGCTACACCGGTGCCAAAGGATAACGAATAGCCCGCACCGGTAGCACAGGCATCTTGCCTGTGAGAAACCACGGCGGAGGCAAATCCCATGAAAACCACCCTCTCCAGACGACAGATACTTGCCGGAGCCGCGGCGGCCACTGTCGCCCCCCGATTTGCCCGCAATGCCGTGGCGCAGGAAACGATCGGCAAGATGCGATTCGGTTTCATCGGCGTGGGTGGACGGGGCACATACTTGCTTCGACTGATCCTCCAGCTGCCGGAGGTCAAAGTTACGGCGATCTGTGACATCAACGAGGGTAATCTCAAGCGCGCCATCAAGATGGTCGGCGAGAAAGATGGCACGCAACTCCCCGGTTACTCAAAGGGCCCTTTTGACTATCGGCGCTTGCTCGAACGCAACGACGTGGACGCCGTCGTGATCGCAACGCCGGTGCCGCTCCACGCCCCGATGGCCGTGGATGCGATGCGGGCCGGCAAGCACGCCTTCAGTGAAGTCGCCGCCGCTACGACGTTGGACGACTGCTGGGCGCTCGTTGAGACGACCGAGAAAACCGGTCGCCTCTACATGATGGCCGAGAACTGCTGTTACATGCGCCCCCAGATGATGATTCTCCACATGGTCCAACAGGGACTGTTCGGCGATTTCACTTATGCCGAGTGCGGCTACGTTCACGACTGTCGCAACCTCAAGTTCAACGCCGATGGTTCGCTGACGTGGCGTGGAGAAATGGCGCGCGACATGATCGGCAATCTCTATCCGACCCATTCGCTCGGCCCTGTAGCGCACTGGCTGGGCATCAATCGCGGCGACCGGCTCGTCTCGCTCGTGGCAATGACAACCCGTCAGGCGGCATTTGAGCTTTACGCCGCGAAGCGATTCGGCAAGGATTCGCCTGCCGCGAAAATCAAGTTCGCCGTCGGCGACAGCACGACAACATTGATCCGAACGGCAAAGGGGGTCGTGATTGACCTCCGCTATGACACCGCCTCGGCCCGCCCTCATCCGACAACGTGCTACTACGGGCTTCAAGGTACAACCGCCTCATACGACTCAGACGGCGACAAGATCTGGATCGAGGGAAGGAGCAAAGAGAAAACGTGGGAAGCGCTTTCAAAATACGCCGAGGAATATGACCATCCGATGTGGAAGAAGTACGAAAGCAAGGCTCAAAAGACGGCGCACGGCGGCGGCGATTTCTTTCCCCTTCGCGAATTTCTTCGCGCGATTCGGACAGGCGGCCCCGCACCCGTAGACGTCTATGACGCTGCGGCCTGGAGCTCGATCATTCCTCTGTCGGCGGAATCGCTTCGCAGCAAGAACAAACCCATCGCCATCCCCGACTTCACCCGCGGCAAGTGGAAAAGTAGGATAGGTTGATAACCAGTGGCGTTTAATGGTTTGGCTGTGGGGGAGATGCTCTATTGACAGGATTTACTGGATTAACGGGATCGGAGAAACGAAAGGAAATCCTGTGTATCCCGTTCATCCTGTCAGAAAGAAGAACGACGATCGTCGCCTTCCCTTCGGAGGCCAAGCTTGCGGCAATCTCCGGGGGTATCGTCAGTGTGCGACTCGCCGTGAGTTCGGTTTCGAATCCCATCATCTTTTTCACAGTCTGTGCCACCTATGAGGCCATTATCGTCGAGACGGTGATGGATGCCTCCGTCGGCTTTCACACAAACAGTCGCCCAACCACCGACAACTTGTCAAGAACCGCTCTGCAACTTGCACAGTCGGGGATTTGGTATCTGGGCAGCGAATTCTCGTCTCCCCGAATTCTCCACTCGTGTATGGTCAGAATTCGAGGAATTCTTCCGGGTAATGCGACAGGTCCAATTTCTCTTCGTCGGGGATGGGCCGGATTCCCCATTGCTGCATGGCCAAGGCGCCAAAGAGGATCTCAATAGGGGTTCCATCCTCGTCAATGCCAATCTCATCCACAACCATGGCGTGGGTCGAGATCAATCGCCCTTCCACTTCCGCTTCGAGAAGCGCGGTTGTGTTCGTCTCTTTGACTTCTCCCCCGATTGCGCTTCGGAATGGATGCGCGGTTTTCGAAGTCTTCAAGACGTTCGCGACGGCCGGCACGATGTAGGTATTGCGCGCGCCGGTATCAAACAATGTCCAACACTCCCGTCCGTCAACCTTGATCCTCTGACGTACTCTGCCCATACTGTCCTCCACGATGGGATCCATCTATTCGAGCCAATTTCAATGATAGATTTTTCGCCCCAGCAATGCAAACTATTATCTTGGTCATACTCTATGCCACTTGTGAGGCCATTATCGCCAAGACGGCGATAGATGCGTCCATGCGCTTTCGCAAACAGCCTTGCCCAACCGCCGAGCACTTGTCAAGAACCGCTTCGCAATCTCATTGCGGGCGGGTGCATGTCCGAATTCCATTTGTCGGGAACCTCATAACAGGGGCGCCAGTGCGAACCGCATCGAAGCCATTGTGGGCGTCTATATCGCGCATAAAGTATCGTGTGGCGGCACGATGGTCGGGTGACGTCGGTCGTCGCCCGTGTTCGTGGAGAAAGGTCTTTCGCGCCTTGCGCGCCAACCCAAAGCCGCCAAGGCGCAAGCGGTTGCGGAAAGAGTCGTTCTTGCGCGTCCTGAAGGGACGAGCGAAAATAGCCAGGGGCAACGCCCCTGGAAAACGACGGCCCCGCGGTGGTCAAGCCCTGACGGGGCGCGCCAACGGCGGGTTGGGCC